>JADMIO011385313.1_pt1 | contig 77216 bp, 48 predicted proteins | sample 8958161 | NCBI WGS metagenome assembly JADMIO01 (sample SAMN16585339, study PRJNA669376) | soil metagenome | isolation source: Crop rotation soil | place: USA: Cullars Rotation, Alabama | collected 2011
GCCGCGACTTCAAGTCACGTGAATTCCAAGCTTCGGATCCCACTGTGCTGGAAAGTCTTTGCGCACGCACCATTGTTTCGCCCGCCGACGTCTTGGGTCCGCCCGTACTGTCCTTCAAACCCGGCCGCCGCCCTCCCGGCTGCGGCCCGGATGGATTCCCTCCACAGGTGGTGACCCCATGAAGAAGAAACTCGTTGGCACTCTGGCTGGCCTGGTCGCCGGTGCCGGTGCCGCCCTGGCCCAGTCGCCCCAACCTGCCGCCCCTCCCCAGAACCTGCCGCAGGCGACCGGTGCCGCGCCGCTGCCCGCCGGACCGTCCAACGCGATCGGCTCACCGCTGGCCGCCCCGTTGGGCTGCAATCAGTGCGCTTGCGCGCCGGCCCCGGAGGCGGCCGGCCCGCAGTTCTGGGCGAGCGGCGAGTACCTGCTCTGGTGGCTCAAGGGCGCGCCGACGCCGGCGCTGCTCTCGACCGGGCCGGCCGGCTCAGCGGGCATCCTCGACCGCTCGGGAACGAGCGTGATCTTCGGCGGCAACAACGTCGATCAGGGCGTGCATCACGGGGCGCGCTTCACCGGCGGCCTGTGGTTGGATGACTGCCACACCTGGGGCGTGGAGGGCGGCTACTTCTTCCTCGCCAGCGAGGCCGACGACCACGTGTTCTCCTCGCCCGGCGACCCGGTGCTGGCCCGGCCGTTCTTCAACGTGGTGACCGGCCGGCCCGACTCCGAACTGGTTTCCACGCCGGGCACCCTGGCGGGGACCTTCACCGCGACGACGCGGAGCCGGTTCGACGGGGCCGAGCTGAACGCCCTCCGCTCGTGCTGGAACGACTGTGAGTCGTCGTTCACGGTCCTGGTCGGCTTCCGGTACCTGCACCTGGACGAGGGCCTGCGCATCCGCGAGGATTTGGCGCTGGCCAGCACCGTCCCGGGCGTGGGCAACTCCACGTTCGTGGTGGTCGATAACTTCAGCACGGAGAACCGCTTCTACGGCGGCCAGGTGGGCGGCCGCTTTGAGCGCCGGTTCGGCAAGCTGTTCGCCAACGCCCAGGCGAAGGTGGCGCTGGGCGGCACCGAAGAGGTCGTCAACATCCGCGGCGCGACCCGCTCGACACAGGCCAACGGCACGGCGGTGACGACCAACGGCGGCCTGCTGGCGCTGCCGACGAACAGCGGGCGGTTCAGCCACGACGCGTTCAGCTTCGTGTCGGACGTCAACCTGAACGTCGGCTACCAGGTGACGGAGCGGGTGCGGGCGTCGATCGGCTACGACTTCCTGTACTGGAGCGACGTGGCCCGTCCGGGCAGCCAGATCGACACGGCGGTCAACCCGACGCAGCTGCCGTCGAACTTCGCCCAGGGCACGCTGGTCGGCCCGGCCCGGCCGGCGTTCATCCACCACGACAGCGACTTCTGGGCGCAGGGCCTGAACTTCAAGCTGGAGTTCCGGTACTAGCCTGCCGAAACCGAAGCACACCGCCCCACCGTGGCAGGGTAGCCGCGGTGGGGCTTTTTCTTTCCCGGGGTCACTTCTCGTACCCGAGCTTCTTCGCCTCCTGTTCGATGTAATTCTTGAGCCCCACGTCTTCCGAGGCCGAGGCGGCGACGGCCTTGCCCGCGGAGTCCTTGGCCTTGTCCTTGTCGCCGGCGGCGAAGTAGGTGCTCGCCAGGTTCAGCAGCGCGCGGGCGTCGTCCTGGCCGGAGACCTGCAGCCCGGCCTCGGCCGCCCTGACCGCCAGCGCCATCATGTCCTTGTCGCCCTTCGCGCTGGTGCTGAGCGTCGAGGAGACGATCATCAGCGGCATCGGGTCGTCGAGCTTCACGGCCTTGTCCACCGCCAGAGCCGCCATCGCCTTCGCCTCTTCTGCTTTCCCGGACTTGATCAGGGCCGTGAGCCGCGGCCCGGTCAGGTACGGGATGCCCTTGAGCGCCGGGTTCTTCGTCTCGAAGTCGGACAGGGCCTTGAGCCCCTCCGCCGGGTCCTTCTGCAGCGCCTGGTAGACCTCGCCGAACTCCTTCTCCAGTTTCTTCACGGCCTCGTCGCCGGCCTGGGCGTCCCAGGTGCCGTCCACGACCTTCGGCAACACGACGTCAAGGAACATCGGGTGGCCGATGTAGGCGACCTTGCCGGCCTTGTCCACGACGAACGAGCAGGGGATCCCGCCCCGCCCGGCCGCCTTCATCCAGGCGTCGGTGCTCTCGCCGTAGGCGAACGTGTAGCCGAGCTTCGGGCCGCGCTTCTTGACGAAGGCGGCGTTCTTGTCCTCGGGCTCCTGGTTTTTGCTGGTGAAGCCGATGAAGGTGACGCCCTGGCCCCTGTACTGGGCCTGGAGTTCGCCCAGGTGGGGCATCATAACGACGCACGGGCCGCACCAGGTGGCCCAGACCTCGACGACGTAGACCTTGCCCGGCTCGAACGCCTTGACCTCGGTGCCCTGGAGCCACTTGGCGACCTTCAGTTCCGGCGCGGGGTCGCCTGCCTTGAGGGTCACTTCGGCCTTCGGCTGGGGTTGTGCGGGGGCGACCTTGGCCGGGGCGGTTTTCTCCTGCCGGGCCAGGGCGGCCTCTGCGGCGAGGAGGAGGGCGAGGGTACTGAACAGCAGGGGTCTCAGGGCAGCGCGCATTCGGTGCGTCTCCGGATAGGGACAGGGGGCCCAGGAACACGTTGAAAGGACTATCCTCCGGTACGGGGCCGTGTGGGTCAAGAACGGACCCGCGAAGACAGGCGGGGGGTTGACAGCGGCCCCTGCCGCGGCCGATTACGACGAACGCATCCGAGCCGCCGTCCTGGATCGCCTCCTCGAAGGCGGACTCAACGTCGAACGCACCCGCGGGCCGCCCTGGAACGCGACTTCCTCCTGGATCTCTCCAGTCGCTTCGTCTACGACTGCCTCGACTGGCAACTGGCTACCGATCCGTTGTCCGATCAGATCATTGGCTTTGCTCTGGTCCGGGTCAACGACCAGGCGCACCTCCGGCGCTTCCTCCTGATGCTCAAATACTGGGGCTCCCTGCCGCAGGTGGTCATCTCCGACGGCTCCCACCTCTACCCGGCGGTACTGGACGAGGTCCGGCCCGCGGCACACCAACTGTGCGCCTTCCGCGTTCCTCATACATGAACCCGCTGGGAGTGTCGCATCGGTCGGGAGGGCGAGGCTCCTGCCGAGCCGGAGCTAACGGCTCGGCAGGAGCCTCGCCCTCCCGACCGATGCGACAGCACTTCCGAGCACGTGTATCAGGACGTGACGAACCAGGTACACGATGCGGTGCGCCGATTGCGGCAGCAGAAGGCCCGTCGCGGCAACGCCGGCCGCGAGCGCAAACGGGGCCGCCCCGGCAAGCGGGCCCGGAGGCGGAAGCCTCCTCCACCTCCGGCAGAGGGGCTGTGACCGATGCCCCAGGTGGGGATCAGCGAGAAGTGTCAAAAATGGCCGGTGCTGGACGTTTTTCTACACTGGTCCTCTAGCAGTTCTTGTTACCCCGTATCTCATCCCTACCCAATTCGGCTTGGGGAGACCGCCCGTGCGTTTGCCCAGTACACACCTATCCGTCCTCCTCGCGCTGCAGTCGCCGGCTTCGCCGGAGGACCTCCGCGACCAGGCGTGGCAACAGTTCGTCGCCCGCTACCTGCCTGTCCTCGACCGTTGGGTCCAGCGGCGCATCCCGCGCGAGGACCAGGCCCATGCCGTCGCCGTGCAGATCCTTGCCGACCTCCGCGAGCGCATCTGCCTCTACAAGCAGCGTGAGGGCGTTCACTTCCGCTCCTGGCTCGCCACCGTCGTCAGCCACGCGCTCACCAACTGGCGGCGCGACCACGCCCACCTGTTGCCGCCCGTGCCCGGGCAGCGGCTCGTCGAGGAAATCGTGCCCGACGACCAACTCGAACAGCTCGCCGAGGACATGGACGCCGCCACCTGGGACAAGGTTGCCGACGTCCAGCGCGCCCTCGCCCGCGCCGAAACCGAGTTCGGCCACCGGAGGATCGCCATCTTCCTCCGCTGGTGGACCATGCTCCCCGAACCCAATTGGGAAAAACTCGGGCCCGAACTGGGAGTGAAAGCCGGTACCCTCCGGGCGTGGATCAACCAGGTCCGCCACTTCCTCGCCGAGGACCTGAAAAAGTACCGGCCCGCCGATCCCATCATCCCGGAGGCCGCCCCATGAGCCCGTGCCCGCCCGACGCCCAGCTGACCCGACTCCTCCGCCGCGAGCTGTCGCCCCAGGAACAGCGCGACGTGGAGGAACACCTCGACCAGTGCGACGACTGTGCCCGCCGACTCGACGCCCTCACCCCCGGCACCGGGCTGAGCGGGGACGTACCCGCCCTCCTCCGCGTCCTGACGCCCGCCGAGGACCGGACGCCGGACCTGCTGGCCTCGTCCCCCAGCTTTCCCGCGATCCCGGGGTTCCGCATCGAGCGCGAGCTGGGCCGAGGCGGCATGGGCATCGTGTACCTCGCCACCCGCCTGTCGGGCGAGCAGCCCGTCGCGATCAAGATGCTCCTGGCCGGCCCCTTCGCCCACCCGAAACAGGTCCGGCGGTTCCAGACCGAGGTGGCCGCCGGCCGGCTCAGGCACCCCAACATCGTGCCGCTCCTGGAGTGGGGCGTCACCGGCGGGATGCCGTACTTCGTGATGGAGCACGTCGCCGGCGGGACACTCGCGCAGTACGCCGCCGAGCGGCCCCTGCCGCCGCACGAGGCCGCTTGCCTGCTGGAAACCGTCGCCCGCGCCGTGCATTTCGCCCACCAGGAAAACGTCATCCACCGCGACCTCAAGCCGAGCAACATCCTCCTGCAAGCTCGGAGTTCGGGACTCGGAGCGGGGAACTCCAGCTCCGAGTTCCCCGCTCCGAGTCCCGAGTTCGTTCCCAAGGTCGCCGACTTCGGGCTCGCCAAGCTGAGCAACGAGAACGGCACCACCGCGTCCTCCGACCTGCTGGGCACCGTGGATTACATGGCCCCCGAACAGGTGCTCCAGGCCAACGTCGCGACCCCCCAGGTGGACGTCTACTCCCTGGGGGCGATTCTCTACGAGCTGTTGACCGGCCGGCCGCCGTTCCAGGCGGCGACGCCGCACCAGGCGCTCCACCTGAAGCTCTACCACAACCTGCCGGAGCCGCCGGGCCGGCACCGGCCCGACACGCCGCGGGCGCTGGCAGCCATTTGCCTGAATTGCCTGCACAAGGACCCGAAACGGCGGTACGCTTCGGCCCTGGAGCTTGCCGGCGACCTGCGACGGTTCCTCGAAGGCGAGTCGGTATCCCCGGCCCCCGGGACCTGGCGGCGGCGGCTGGGCCGGTACCCTCATGTCGCCGCGCTGGCAGGGGCGGCCCTGCTGCTGGCGGCGCTGGTCCTGGGCGGCGTGTACCTGACGCGCGACGGCGGGGGCACGGACGAGAACGCGCTCCGCCGGGGGCTCGTCGAGGCCAACGAGCGCGAACGGAGCCCGGGCTGGACCGAGCGGAACCTGGAAATCCTGCGCGAGTACGCGAAGCACGTCCGCGACGAGGCGGACCGGCAATGGCTGCGGGCGCGGGCCGTCGAGTGCTTCCTGACCTTCGACGTGAAGCCCGGCTGGGCGAAGGAGGACCTCGGCCCCGTGTACGCGACCGCGTTCGACCCGACGGGGGAGGTGCTGGCGGTCGCCCACGCGCCGCCGGACGCGCCTGCCGGCCGGTGTATCTTGACGCTGCTCGACACCCAGACGGGGCAAGTGTGGAAGACCCTGGATGTCGCCGGGGTCGCCGGGGACCGCTTCCTTTCGGTGGCGTACAGCCACGACGGCGAGTTCCTGGCCGCCGGCACAGCCGGCGGGAAGGTCCATCAGTGGACGGTGCAGGGCAAGGTTCCGCAGGTAAGAAAGCCGTTCGACGCCCTCTGCCCCAACGTCCGCTGGGTGAATTACGCTTACGACGACCAATCGCAGGATGTTTGGCTCCAGTGCGCGGGTGACGGAGTGGCCCGCCGGTTCCTCGCCCGTGGCCCCTGGGGTGGAGGACAGCACTCCAGGTCAAACGCCCGAATCCGCGTCGAGGCGGCCGCCGGCGTACAGGTTAGCCGCGGTAGCTCGATCATCGTACTGGTCCGAGAGAGAGACGACCTCCACTTCCTGAATAACATTGAGTTGGCAGAGAGCTACTCGAATTTCACCATCGAGGGGTGTCAGGCCATTACGACGTCACCGCGCCGGAGCATCAACGCCGGGGCCAGCGCAGACCGCGTCGTCCTCTTCGACATCCAGGGGGCCTGCGGTGAGTTCTCCACCATCGGGCATGCCGGGCAGCCGCGCGGTGACGCCGTGCACCTCGCGTTCAACCCGGACGCCGAACACGTCGCCGGCGTTTTCGCGTGCCCCCAGCCCGTCCGGCTGTTTGACGTCGTCGGCGGCCAACTGCTGTTGACCTTTCCGGACCGGGAACCGGTCCATCACGTCGCCTTCGCCGCCGACTCGGGGGCGCTGGCGGTGGCGTCGGAAACGGGCGTGCGGCTCTACGGGATCCCCCGGCGGGAACAATTCACGCGGGTCCACAACGGGGGCCCGGTCGGGGCCTTCGCCCTGTCCCGGGACGGCAAGCGGCTGGGGCTGACACAAAACCATGCAGCCGCGCGTTCCCCCCATGCCCAATGGCTTACGCTCGACGCCGACGAAGGAACCTGGCGGCGTCCGGGCGTTCGCAAGGAATTCCCGCGGGTGGACGGAACGATCCCGGTGGCGTTCCACCCGAACGGCCAGCGGATCGCGGTCGCCTCGGCGGGCCGCCTGTGGGACGGACCAAGCCGTGTGGCGGACCCGGATGAGGACCCGCGTGCCGGCAACCCGGCGCTCGCCCCCCCGTGCCGCAGTCTGCAGTACGGCCCCGACGGGCGGCTCTGGGTGCTCGAAGCGAGCGGGGCGCAGATCCGCGACCCGGCCAACGGCCAGGCGATCGGCCCCGGTTTCCCGGACCCATCGACCGAGGGGAAACCCGTGTTCGCGGACCTGGCCCCCGGGCGGACCGGGACGGCTGTCGCCGGCCGGGACGGCACCTTCCGCTGGCTGGCCCCCGAAGGGGACCGGGCCATCGGGAGCTGGCCGCTGGGCATGGGCGAACAGACCTGTGTGGCGCTGGCTCCCCATGAAGCGGTCGCCGCGGTGGGGTTCGCGTCGGGGCAGGTGGCCCTGGTGCGGACCTCCGACGGGGCCGTTGTGCGGAAGCTGGACGCCCACCCCGCGAGCGTGCGGAGCGTGGCGCTGTCCGACACACTGGTGGCGACCGGGTGCAAGGCCGGCTGGCTGCGGCTGTGGACGCACGACGGCGACGAGGTGTTCTCGCTGCGGATGGGCAACGCGGTTCAGACGGTGGCCCTGTCGGATGACGGCAACGCGCTGGCCGTCCTCGTCGAGGCGGAGCGCGGGGTGCGGATGTTCCGTCTCGACCGATTACAGAAGCGGCTCAGCGAATTGAACATCCCGGTCGGGTGGTAATCTTGGCGAACGGCCGGCGTTAGCCGGCTGGTTTGAGGAAATCCGTGTATCCGCCAAGCCTTACGACCCGACGCTCAAGGGGCTCGCGGTCCGTTGCGGCTGAGCGGTCGCGGAACTCGCCAGAGTTCCGCTCCGCCTTCGGCGGAACTCTGGCGAGTTCCGCTCCCCTCTGCCGCCCCTCACGGGGCTTAATAACGACACTCCGAAACAGCGTGAGCGATGCATTGGTCAATTGCTCTCGGTTCAAGGAAGTCCCGCCGCCTTCTTGAAGACCGCCTGCGCCCGCTCGGCGACGACCTTCTCTTCGCCGTCCTGGAGCGTGAACACCGAGATCAGCGCCCCCTTCTCGCCGGTGCCGCTGACCCGGCCCAGCTGGATCGGCGGGTCGCCGGCCGCCAGTTCCTTCGTCAGCTGGGCGGGCGTCAGCCGGAGCCGCTGCTCATCCCAGGTCAGCAGCAGGTGCGGGAAGTGATTCGCGATGGCCGGGACGACCCGCTCGGCCTGGAGCGTCGGGACGCCCTTGACCGCGGCCTCGATGACGGCGATCCGCCGTTCGCACTCGCGCCGCTCCGCCGCCGCGTCGAGGCGGACGAACCGCTCGACGGCGGCCACCAGCGCGACCATGTCTTCCTTGCCGACCTTGAGCGCCCGGCCGATGGTGCCGCAGTTGGGGTTGGAGTTGAGCCGGGCCGCTTCGACAAGGTCCTTCTTCCCCAGCAGAATGCCGGTGTCATTGGGGCCGCGGATCGCCTTGCCGCCGCTGACGGCCACCAGGTCAAAGCCGAGCTTGAGGTACTCGGCCAGCCGCTCGACCGGCGGCACGTCGGCGGCCGCGTCAATGAGCGTCGGCACCTTGTACCGGCGGGCCATCTCCACCCACTCCGCCCGCTTGATCTTCCCTTCCGCCTCCGCCGTGTTCATGAAGAACAGGAGGGCCGTCTTCGGCCCCACGACGCGCTGCACGTCGGCGGGCGTCTCCACGTCGATGAGCTTGACGCCGGCGCCCGTCAGCTGGTTGTCGTAGCAGGAGTGGTGCGCCTTCTGGAGCACGACCTCGTTGCGCACGCCGGCCGTGTCGGGCAGGCGCTTGAGCAACTCGCGGTCGCCGCGGGTCACGGCGGCCGCAGTGCCGAGCAGCAGCGCCCCGGCTGCCCCGGTGGTGACGAGGGCGGCCTCCGCGCCGAGGAGCTTCGCGATCCGCTCGCCGGTTTTGATCTGGAGATCAGGAATGCTGACGAAGTGTCGCGACGCGGCCACCCAGGCGGCCACGACCTCGGGCGGCATGAGTGAGCCGCCCAGGTTCGTGACCGTGCCGGTGGCGTTGATGACGTGCCTGACGCCGAGGCTGGCGTACACGTCCGCCACGGGATCGGCTTCGGGGGCATTGAACGCCCCGCCGAGGGCCAGGCCGGCCCCGGCCGAGAGCGCGTCGCGGCGGGTCATTTCGCTGGGGGTGTCGCCGTGCATGGGGGACCTCCTGGGGAGTGCCACCAGCATAACGTGGCCGCCTGGCGGCCGCAGCGAAAAACCGTCGCCTCGAGCAACTCCGCAACTCCGCTCCCGATGCGTTCGACCCAATCCGGGAGCGTAACAACGGGAGGGCGAAGCTCCTGCTCAGCTGGGGGCTATCATCGGCCGGGGCCTATTGCAGATCCTGGATCGCAACCGGTACTGGTGGCTCTCGGCTCAGCAGGAGCTTCGCCCTCGCGTTCACAGCAACGGTAGCGGCTCGAACTTCGCGCCGAGGACCGGCTCGCTGGGACAGCCCAGCCACTTCTCCAGGAGCGCCGCGTACACGCGGCGGAAGTCGGTCGTCATCTTCGGTTCGCCCTGCGCCAGGTCGGTCAGGCTCGGCATCGTGCCGATGAGGCCGCCCTTGACCGGGCCGCCCGCGACGAACACGCAGCCCGTCGTTCCGTGGTCGGTGCCAGCTGAGCCGTTCTCCTTGATCGTCCGGCCGAACTCGCTGAACGCCAGGATCACCACGCGGTCGCTCAGCTTCGACTGCTGGAGGTCGTTGCAGAACGCCTGCACGGCGTCGGCAAACTCGCGCAGCAGGTTGGCGTGGGTGAACTGCTGCCCCGAGTGCGTGTCGTAGCCGGACTGGAGCGTGTACAGAACCCGCGCACCGAGGTCCGCCTTGAGCAGCCCCGCCGCCAGTCGCAGGCGCTCGCCCAGGCGGCTGCCCGGGTAGTTCGCATCGCTCTTCTTCGCGAGGCTGGCCAGCTTGTCGGCGGCCCCGTAGCCGTCCACCGCCTGCCGGTAGACGAAGGAGAGCAGGTCGTCCGGGGGTGGGGTGCCCAGCGCCTGCTTCGCCGCCTTGCCGTCGCCCAGGATCAGGTCATCGGTACGCGACAGCGACAGGGCGGCGCTGCGGCGGGCGCGCAGCGCGGCGGGGATGCCCCCGTCGCCCAGCAGGGCCGAGTTCCCGCCCGAGACGTCGAGCGCGCGGCCGAGCCAGCCGTAGCCCTTGTGCTCCTCGGGGTCGAACTTGGCGGTGTGCCAGGTCGCCATGCTCTGGAAGTGCGAGCGGTTGGGGTTCGGATAACTGACCCCGGGGATCACCGCGAGCTGGCCCTTCTCCAGCAGGCCGCTGAGCGGCCGCAGGGACTGGTGCAGGCCAACGGAGTCGTTGACCTTGACGAGGGCCGTGCCGTTGAGCTTCAGAGTGCGGCGGAGCTTGGCATATTCCGGGTCGGCATGCGGCACGACGGTGTTGAGCGCGTCGTTGCCGCCGTCGAGCTGGACGACGACGAGCACGGGGGCGTCTTTTTTGACGTCGGCGGCGCGGGCGGTCCTCGACAGGAAGCCCGGCAGCGTCGGGGCCAGGGACAGAAGCGATGCGGTCTTTAGGAACGCGCGACGGTTGAGCATGAGAGTCACTCCGGGAATGTTCTTCCCCCCTCTCCGCAGGGGGAGAGGGGATAGGGTGAGGGGTCAGGCCTCTTCCTCCCCTCTCCCCCTTACCAGGGGGAGAGGGGAGGAAGAGGGTTAGGCCAATTGTCCTTCCGGTGCGGTCAGCAACAGCGCCACGGCCTCGCGGCCCTTCGCCGCCGCCAGCCGTTCGCGCCAGGTTTCATTCGGTTCGGCACCGTATACCAGCCGGGCACAGAAGACGGCCGCTTCCTTCGCCGGGGTGCCGTACTTGCCCGCCAACTCCGCCGGCTCGAACGGCGCGCGCCGGCCGGCACTCGGGCCTTCCAGGATTGCAGCGACGAAGTTCGCCCGGCCGATCATGGTGCGCGGGCCGATCCACGTCCGGCCGCCCGGCCAGCCGCCGACGTTGGGAGGCTCGAACAGGTCCTGCCCCAGCCGGGCCGACCAGTCCGCCAGCGCCAGCGTGCTCGGGGCCGGGTCGAACATCTCCAGCGCCCGCGCCGCGCCGATAATGAATTCCGCCGGCGACTGCAGCCGCGTGCGGATGTTCGCGTCGGCGAAGAACAGCTTCGACCGCAGCATGGTCGCAACGGCCCAGCCGATGTCGAGCTTGCGGCGGTGCAGCTCGACGCCCAGCACCTGGAGCGTCTCCGCCGGCACCGCCTTCTCGCCGAAGAACGTCTCGCCCAGCCGCCACGCCAGCCGCTGCGCCGTTGCCGGGTGCTCCAGTAGCATGCCGACCAGGTCGGAGCCGGTCCACTTGCCGGACTTCCCGAGGATGGTTTTCTCGCCGTCGTCGTGGCGGGCCGCCACCTCGGAAAAGTTCCCCTCCTCGACGGTCCAGCCGGTCAGGGCGCGGGCCGCCTCCTTCACGTCGGCCTCGGTGTAGTGGCCGATGCCCAGCGTGAACAGCTCCATCAACTCCCGGCCGAGGTTCTCGTTGGGGTGGCCCTTGCGGTTGGACTGCGCGTCCAGGAACACCAGGAGCGCCGGCTCGCGGACGGACGCCTTGAGCAGGTCGCCGAAAGGGGCGCGGGCGTGCTTGCGGAGCGTGTCGTTCTGGCGGCGCATCGAGCCGGGGTCGCCGACCTTGGCGTTGCTCGTGGCGAAGTGGTTGTGCCAGGTGAGGGTGAGCTTCTCGCCCAGCGGGTCGGGTCCGAACAGCATCCGGTACATCCACCACGCCTTGAGCCGGCCGATCTCGCCGGCCGCCACCGCGGCGTCGGCCAGCAGGTCGGCCGTGCCGGCGAACCCCGTCGGCGAGCCCATCGCGGACTTCCCGGCGAGGACACGGTCGATGGACGCCGCCGGGCCGTCCTTGAGGTCGCGCTGGACCTCGGCCCAGGTGCCGGCGAAACCGGCCCGCCGGTGCAGGTGGACCACTCGCCGGAGGTCCCACGGGGCCTCCGCGGTCGGCGCGTACGGCTCCCACCCCTTCGGGGGGGGCCCTTCTTTCCCGTCACGGCTCATCGTCGGTCCTCCCATCGGGTCACTGGTCGCCCTGTTTCCTCATCTGGATCTGGCCGAGGTCCCGGGTCCCGCCCGATTGCACGGTCAGTCCCGTCACGACGGCGCTCTGGTAGCCCCCCGGTTCCCGTTTGAACAAAATCGCCTCGTAGTTCAGGCCCGGTGCGATCCCCTCCACGCGGAAGCTCCCGTCACTACCCGTCAGGACCGGGTCCGCGGTCGGCCGCAGCGCACGGATGAGCGAGGACGTCTGAGCGGCCCGGTGGTACATTTCGACCCGCACCCCGGCGACCGGTTTGCCGTCGGCGTCCACGGCCCGGCCCGTCAGCGTGCCCCACGGCCCGAGCTTGACCCGGACCGGCTCGGCCTCGTCACCTTTGAGGGTCACGGCCCCGGCCAGCTTCCGGCCCGCGTGCAGGAACGTGATGCGCCGCGGCCGCTCCGGGTCGATACCCACGGCCGTGCAGGTCGCCGTATCCAGCGTCTTCCACTGGTCCACCTGGTCCGCGAGGTTATCCACGACCACACCGGTCAACGGCTTCCCGTCGGGGTCGGTCAGGGACACCTCGCGGGTTTTGCCGGGAACGAGGTCAAACGTCAGGTTCAGCTTCTCACCGACCTTCTCCGGGGCGAGCGTGGCGTAGGCGTGGGACGTCATCATGCGGCGTGTCTCCCGCGTCAGGCCCTTCTCCTGGTCGGCCGGTGTCAGACGGGCGTACATGAACCGGCCCTCGTAGTTGTGGACCGTGATCACCCCGGGGCCGGGCAGGGCCACCAGGCGGAAGCTGCCGTCGCCGCCGGCGCGGATCGTCGCGTTGTAGCGCTTATCCGGTATCGACTCCAGGTTCTTGTTTCCCGGCAGTGCTTCGTAGACGATGCCGCCACGCACCGGCTTGCCGGTCGCCTTTTCTCGCAGCTGCCCCTCCACGACGACGCCCGGCGTCAGCTCGAAATCCACCGCGAGTGGGAGCAGCCCCTCGGTGTCAGCGACGGACTGGAAGGCAGTGAGGAAGCCTCCGTCGCCGTCTCGGGCGGCGACCAGGCGGTACTGTTTCTGCTTGGGCCAGCCGACCAGGGTGAACCGGCCCTGGTCGTCGGTGACCGCTTCCACGGGGGCGTAACCCCGGCCGTACTGCTCGACCATGCCGACGCGGATGCCGGGCAACGGCTTCTTGCTCGCCTTGTCACGCACGACGCCGGCCAGCGGCCTGGTCGGCCCCGCGACGTGGTTGACGCTCGCCCCGTACACCTTCTTCCGTGCCTGGAGGTCACTCGCCCTCACGTCACTGAGCACCGCGTCTTCGGGGCGGGGCGTGTTGAGCGCCTTCTCGTCCACGCCCTTGCGGGTGAGGGCACGGACGCCGACGGTTTCGAGCGCCGCGCCGCTGATGTCCAGCTCGACGAGCCGCTCTCGGCCGATGCCCGCCACGCGGAACCGTCCGTCCTTGTCGGTCGTCACCGCGTCGGCCATCCCGGCTGTCCACGGTGTCAGGGATTTGCCCTTGCCCAGTCGTTGCGTCCGGATGAAGGCATCCAGGCTCTCGTCGTCGCTCGCCTGGATGCCGACGACCCGGACGACGGCCCCGTCGACGGGCCGGCCTTCCAGATCGTAGACCACGCCATCGAGGGGCACGTCGTCCCTCACGAGCCGGAGCGTCACCGGTTCTTTCCCGAGGGCACCGGCCGATACCCACTGGGGGCCGTAGCCGTCGGCCACGGCGACGACGTTGGCGAGCTTCCAGCCCTCGTCGGTGGTCAACAGGTAGTGCGGGTTCACCTCGGATTTCTTGAACGTGAAGGCGAACCGGCCCGCGCTGTCGCTGGTTGCCTGCTCCTTCGGCTGTGTTCGCTCCTTGGTGTAATACGCGAGGAACACCTTCGCCCCGGCTAGTGGTTTGCCGGTCGGATCCTGGACCTGGCCCTTCACCTCCACGGTGTCTTCGGCCTCATCGGCCACGTCGGGCGGCGCGGCCGGTTCGGCGAAGGCGGCCAGGTCGGGGGCCGCGGTCGGTGCCGCCGCGGCGGGGGCCTGGGAAACGACCGCTGCCGCGACCATCCCCGCGAGGAGCACCAGGGCCGCGATCAGGGGGAGCTTCGTGGCGAACGCCGGCGCGGTGCCACGTTGGGCCAGGGCCGCCACCGACGCCGGGATTCGCCCCGACGTGATCACCGCCACCGTGGTTTGAACGAGTCCGCCCGAGAGGCCCTTCACACCCGCCGAGCCGTGCAGCACCGCCAGGAGTCCCGCCGAGAAGGTGACGCCGCGCTTCGTCAGGCGCAGGCGTAACTGCTCGCGGCCGCGGTCCAGTCGGCCGCGGAGCACGTCGAAGGTGCAGCCCAGCTGGTGTGCGGCCTCGTCGCGGCTCTTGCCGTCCAGGTAACAGAGCAAGAGCGGCAGGCGGTACTTGTCGGGCAGCTGGTCCAGCTCCTCGTGCAGCACCGCGCACGCCTCACGCCAGCTCAGGTCCGGCGTCTCGGCCTCGCTGGGCCGCTGCCGCTTTTCGACCTGCTGGCGGCGCGCCGACCCCGCCAGCGCCTTGAGCGCCACGCGGTACGCGACGCCGGACAGCCAGCCGCCGAGGGACTGGCCCTTCCGAATCGATTTCGCGCTCCGCAGCAGGACGATGAAGGTCGCCTGGAAGGCGTCCTCGACGTCAGCTTCCGCGGAAAGCACCTTGCGGCAGGCGGCCAGGACCGCGCCGCCGTGCCGACGGACGATGGCCTCGAACGCATCGGCGTCGCCGGTGCGGTGGTAGCGCTCGAGCAGGTCCGCGTCAGGGACGCGGTCGAACCGGCGGTGTTCGGCGGTCTGCCGTAGCTGGCGGACGAGTCGCTGGAGAGAGGTGGAGGTCGTCATGGGAACCCTCGCGTCGTGAGAAAACTCCACCTGTAAGTACCCTGAGCCGCCCCTGCCGACATGCGCCGGAGCGCGGCGTTCGTTTAGCCGCGAGCCTCGGGCGAGCGCTGGAAGCCGCGCTCGCCCGAGGCTCGCGGCTAAACGAAGACGTTATTCCTTCTTTAGAACGCCGAGGTCACTCGTCTTGCCCGCCTCGGCGCGCACGTCCCGGCGCTGCGTCACCAACGTCAACGGCTTCGCCAGGTCGCCGTCGCTGACGTACAGGTCAAAGCCCGTCCCGGGCAGCACCCCGTCCAGCGTGAACCGGCCGTCCTTGTCGGTGGTCACCTCCCGCCCGAGGAACTTCGACCAGAAGCCGCGGCTGATCGAGTTGAGGCCCTGGAAGGCCGACATCTCGTTGGGCAGGTTGTCGTAATCCACCCGCGGCACCCGGGGCTTGAGAGCCACTTTCAGCCCCGCCCAGGGTTTACCTTCAGAATCGACCACCTGCCCGGTCAGCGTGCCCAGCGGCTGGAGCTTCACCGTGATCGCGTCGGGCGACTCGCCGCTGGCGACCACCTGGCCCCCAAGCTTTTTCTCCGGATGCACGAAGATCAGAACGCGCTTGCGGTCGCCGAGGCCGGCCAGGGTGAACTCGGCCGATTTCAGCACATCTGGCCGTTCGCCCGGGGTCAGGCCAGCGACTGCCACACCTTCGAGCGGCCGGCCGTCCGGGTCAAGCACCGTTCCTTTGCGGGACTTGCCGGAACTGAGCGTGACGTTCCAGACGAGGGACGCGGGGGCCTTCGGGTCCACGTCCACGCCCAGGACCGCGTGGACCGGGGCGACCGGCTGGCCGCGGACGTTGAACCTGCGCAGCTCCTGGCCGACGTCGCGGACCGGGTAGAGGCTCTGGGCGCTGGCGCAGACGCAGAGCGCCCCCGGGCCGGGGATCGCGAGCACCGAATAAGTGCCGTCGGGGCGGACCTGGCCCCAGTCGCTGATGATGACGCGGGGCTCCGCGTTCGGCGGGAAGTCCTTGAGGTTCGGGTTATTCTCGGAGGCGTTGTAATGCACGCGGCCCGCGACCGGCTGGCCCGTGACCTGGTCGGTCACGCGACCCGCGATCTCGATGCCCCGGTCAAGTTGGAACTCGATAGCCAGGGGGTCCAGCCCGGGGGTGTCCTTGAGAGCGAATTGGGTCACGTCGAAGTACGGCAACCCCGGCCCGCCCGCCGCGCTGACGGCGTAGAACGCCCCCTTCGGGACGCCGTCGAGGCGGAACTTCCCTTTGGCGTCGGTGAACGCCGTCGTGTTGCCGCGGCGGACCTCCTGGACCTTGATGCCGGCAACGGGTTTGCCGGTGGCCCGGTCGAGGACCGTGCCGGTGATGGGCTTGGCGGGGCCGACCAGCACCGTCAATTCGGGGCCGTAGACGCCGTGGTTGAGATCGCCTGTCTTGATGTATCCGTCCCTGGGGGCGTCGGGCCGGGTCACGATCCAGACAAACTTGTGCTCGATGCCCTCGCCGCGGACGCGAACCGCCAGCACCCGGTCGCTGCCCGCTCCCGTGAGCCGGAACTTGCCGTCCTTATCCGTGGTCGCGGTAAGCGGGGGCCCGAACGCCGGCGGGGCCACGGTCACCAGGTTCCGCTCGTTGAGCCAGATACTCTCCTTGCGGAGGCTCACGTTCCTGTCGAGCCAGGGTTTGAGGTCCTCACCCTCTTCCGGTTTGCCCAGCCGCTCGGCCTCGATGGTCGCGCCGGCGACGGGCTGGCCCTCCAGGGTAACCACCTTGCCAGTGAAGGCGATGTCGTCCTTGCGGAGCCGGAGCGTGACGGGGCCTTTGCCGGCTCGGGCCAGGTCAATCCAGTCCGGGGCGTGGGTGCCGCCGGTGGCGACGACGCGGCCGTTCTGGCCCACCTCCTCGGGCTTGACGGCGAACCGGAACTTGCCCGATTCGTCTGCGGTCGCGACGACCTCCGGTTTGGTCCGCTTACTGCTGACGAGGTACAGCTTCGCGGCGGGCACGGGCTTGCCGTCGGGGCCGACCACGGTGCCGGCGACCGCCAGCGCTGCCTGATCAGTGGCCCGGGCGGTGCTGGCCTGTGTCTTCTCCGCGGGCGGTTGGGCAGCCGTCGGCAGCCCGATGGCTGCGAGGAAGCCCGCCACCAGGACGACGGTGGTCAGGAGGGTGATTTTGCCGAGGGCCATGGATGGCGTGGCTCCGTGGAGGAGCGCCGCGACCTGGGCGGGAATTCTTCCCGTCGCCGCGGCCTCCAGGGTGGATCGCAACAGGGTCTCCGGCGGACCGCCCGCCGGCACGGAGTTCGCCACGAAGGTCATCAGGCCCGCCGAGAGCGTGACGCCGCGCCGCGTCAGCCGCGCACGCAGCCGGTCCCGCCCGCGCGCCAGCCGGCCGCGCAGGGTGCCCAGCTCGACGCCGAGCTGTTGCGCGGCCTCGTCGCGGCTCTTGCCGCCGAGGTAGCACAGCAAGAGCGGCAGGCGGTACTTGTCGGGCAGCCGGTCCAGCTCCTCGTGCAGCACCGCGCACGCCTCGCGCCAGCTCAGGTCCGGCGAATCATCCCCGACGCGACGGTTTCGCTTCTCGACGCGCTCCCGCCGGGCCGTCGCCGCCAGGGCCTTGAGCGCGACCCGGTGGGCCACGCCCGTCAGCCAGCCGGCCAGCGCCTGGCCCTGGCGGATCGTGTGGCCGCTTTGCAACAGGACCAGGAACGTCGCCTGGAAAGCGTCCTCGGCGTCGGCCCGGCCCGGCAGCACCTTCCGGCACGCGCCGAGGACCGCCCCGCCGTAGCGGCGGACGATGGCCTCGAACGCCTCCGGGTCGCGGTCGGCGCGGAACCGCGCGAGCAGTTCCGCGTCGGCGAGGGCGTCCAGTTGCCGGGCCGCCGCCGTCTGGCGCAGCTGGACCACGACACGGTGCAGGGTGGCGGGTGTCATCATCGGTAACCTCGCGTCGGGCGAACTCCACCGGGAAGTACCACCCGGGGAGCGGCGCGACACGGTTATTTTCGAGCAACCTGCAAACTCATTACTCCGGCGGCCCCAGGCGGATGTCACCGACATCCTTCGTCCCCGTCGTGCCCGGCTCGACCGTGAATGACAGCCAGTGGACCCCGCCGACGCTCACGCCGTAGCGGAAGCCCGGGATGAAACCGGGAACCTTGTACCGCCCCTCCGCGTCGGTGACGTACTTCTCCCCGGACTCCTGGTACTCCGCCCACGTCCCGCCCCGGGTCCGCTGGAAGCTCATGGTCACCTCGGCACCGACCCTGGGCTGGACGTCCTCGTCCAGCACCCGCCCCGTGACAGTCACGCCCGGTGTCAGGTTGACGGTTTGCCGGTCGCCGGCGAAGTCGGCAGGGACCGACAGGGTGCCGACGAGGTTTTTCTCAACGTGCCGGAACAGCACCGGCCGCGGCTGGCGCGGGTTGTACGACTCCACCGCGTGCCGGCCGGGCTCCGATTCGGGATACCACGAGAGATGGCCGTCCTGGCCAAACGACTGCGCCCCCCTGACGGGCTTGCCGTCGGGGCCGACCACGGAAACCGTGAAGTGCAGCCCCGTGTCGAGCACCAGGTCGCGAGTGAACGGCCCGGGCTTCTCGGGGACGTCCACGCGGTAGACCGCGTGCCAGTTCCGGGCCGACTCGCTGTGCGGCAGGGTGGGCATCAAGTCCCGTGTGTCGCCGCCCTCGTCGGAACGGTCCGAGGCCGCGAGGTATTGCCGGTCGTGGGCGCGGGCGTAGACGTACCCCTTGCCGGGCAAGCCCAGGACACGGAATTTGCCGTCGGCGCGGGTCGCCACGACGTGATACCGGTGGTGGGAGTCGTAATTATCGCCCAGCCCCGGCACCGACTTCACCGTCCGGTTCTCGAACACGTCGGGGTGGTATTGCACCTCGGCCATTCGGACCGGCTTGCCGGTGCGCTTGTCCTTCACCGTGCCCTCGATCCAGACGCCGGGCACCAGGGCGATCTCGATCGGCACCGGGCCGAACCCCGGCGGGTCGGGCACGCCACAGTGAACGGGGACGTACGCCTCTTTCTCGCCGGGGATGGCGACGACGGTGTTGCCCTCGCCCTTGGGCATGCCGAGCAGGGTGAACCGGCCCTCGGCGTCGCTCGTCGCCTGGGCGTGGAACTGTTCGCCGATACGGGCGTGCGGGGCCATCGTGTAACTCTTGATGACAACGCCAGCGAGCGGCCGTCTGGTAGCCTGGTCACGGACCACCCCGGCCACCGGGCGGGTGGGGGCGGCGGCGTGGGTGCCGCGGGTGCCGTAGTAGGGCGTGGCCCCGGGCAAGTTCTCGCGGCCGTGCGTGGACATCTGCACCGTTTCGACGTCCCGAGTGACGAAGCGGACCTCGCGGGAGACGATGGTCGGCCCCTCGATGACCGCCCTCAGCACGCGGTCCTGTCCGTAGCCGGCCAGCTCGAAACGGCCGTCCGCGTCGGTGGCGGCCTTCAGCGTCACCCCCGGCAACACGTCCGCGCGGATCTCGTTGGGGAGGAATTCCTGTTCGAGCGCCAGCGCCCCTTCCTTCTTGCGGGCCTTGACGGCGGCGAGCCACGGGTCCAGCGTGGCAGCCGTCGGGGCGAGCACGGTGGTCACCCGAACGGTGGCGTTGGGCACCGGTTTGCCTTCGAGGCTGACCACCCGGCCCGTCACCCGAGCGTCCGCACGAGCCAGGCGAAGCGTCACGTCGGCGAAGCCCTCACGGCCGTATTCCCAGGCGGGGAAGTACCCGGGAGCCGTCGCGACCAGTGCGGGCACTGGCATTTCGTATTTGGCGTGGTAGACCTTCGCCACGGGGACCTGGAACCGGAACCTCCCTTCCGCGCCGGTCAGATCGGGGGCCTCGACGGGCGCGAAGCCGTTTTCCTTGCCGGTGAAGGGCACCACGACCACCTTCGCACCCGCAACCGGCTTCCCTTCGGGGTCGATCACCTGCCCCTTCATCTCCAGCGGCTTATCCTGGGGTTCCTGGGCCGGCTCCGCGGGGTTCGCTTCCGGAGTTGGTTGCGCGGCAACCGGGGTGGGGCCAGCGGTCGAGCCGGATATGGGGGCATTCGCGATCCCGGCGATCAGTCCCGCTGCGAGCACCAGGGCCGCCAGGAGGGTGATTTTTCCGGTGGTCATGGAAGGGGTGGCTCCGTGTACGAGCGCCGCGATCTGGACGGGGACTCGCCCCGCGGCCGCGGCCTCCAGTGTCAGTCGCACCAGCGTTTCCGGCGGACCGCCCGCCGGCACGGAGTTCACCACCCAACTCAGGAGGCCCGCCGAGGGCGTCACGCCGCGCCGCGTCAGCCGGGCGCGCAGCCGCCTCCGGCCGCGTTCCAGCCGGCCGTGCAGCACCGCTTCCCGGATGCCCAGTTGCCGTGCGGCCTCGTCGCGGGTCTTGCCGTGGAGGTAGCACAGCAGCAGCGGCAGGCGGTACTCGTCGGGCAGGCCGTCCAACTCCTCGTGCAGCACCGCGCACGCCTCCCGCCAGCTCGGGTCGGGGCCGGCGCTGGTCGGCGCGGGCTGTCGCTGCTCGGCCCGCTGCCGCCGCAGCGCCGCCCGCAGCGCGTTGAGCGCGACGCGGTGGGCCACTCCCCAGAGCCAGCCAGAAAGCGATTGCCCCTTGCGGATCGCCGGGGCACTCCGCAGCAGGACCACGAACGTCGCCTGGAAGGCATCCTCGACGTCGGCGTGGGACGTGAGGACGCTGCGGCACGCCGACAACACGGAAGCGCCGTGCCGGCGGACGATGGCTTCAAAGGCGTCCGGGTCGCCCGTGGCGCGGAACCGCTCCAGCAGTTCCGCGTCGGGGAGCGCCTCGAACTGCCGGGCCTCGGCGGCCTGCCGCAGCTCGCGAACCAGACTTTGCAGGACGGTAGAGGTCATTGTGCATCCCTTGCGTTGGGGTGAACTCCGTGAGTAGTGGCCGGAGCCCCGTCCCCCCGCATCGGATTTTTCCAAAGCGGACCTATCGGTCAAGCCGCACGTCGCCGAGGTCCTTCGTCCCGGACTCTGCCGGGCCCAGTGTGAACGGCAACCGGGACCTCCCATCGACATCCAGCTCGTACTTGAGGCCGGGCAGCAGGGCGTTAATCCGGAATCGCCCCTCCCCGTCCGTCATGAGGTCTCCCCGGGCACCGGCGTAAATCGCCACCCAGTACTCGCCCGGCCGCCAATCGAGCCGCAGCCGGACGCCGGGTCTGTGTCGGCCCCTCGCGTCCACGACGCGGCCCACGAGGACCACCCCGGGCTCCAGCGTAGCCGTGTGCGTCGCCGCGGCGAAGTCGGCCGGCACCGTGAGCCTACCGACGATGTTCTTTTCTTCGGAACGGAAAAAAGCCACCCGCGGTTTCGCCGGATTGTACGTCGCAGCCTCATGGAGTCCGGGTCCAGGGCTCACCTCCGCCGCCCAGCCACCCCACCTCTCCACACCGAATGATTGTGCCCGAGCCACTGGTTTGCCATCCGGGCCGACCACAGAAACCGTGAACCGATGACCGGGGTCCACCGTCACGTTCCGGACAAATGGGCCGGGAGAAGCTGAAACGTTTATTCGGTAGACGGCATGAAAGTCATTCGTCCGGACCCGCTCGGGCAGCGCGGGCAGCCATTCCTCATCTGTGGTCCCCTCGCCGCTTCGGTCCGTGGCCCGAAGGACGGGGGCATCGAGAAAACGAGGGACACGGAGTAAGCCGTCACGGATCTCCGCGGTGGCCCGCCAGGTGGATTCGTGCGCGTACCCCGCGAGATACCCGTGGCCGGGCAGGCCAACGATGCGGAACTTCCCGTCGGCCCCGGTGATCACTGGGTGATGCTCGTGCTTCGATGCGTACCTGAGAGGCAACCCTGGCACCGAAGCAACGGTGTTGTTCTCGAGGGCGTCGGGGTAATACTCGACCACCGACCAGCGCTTCGGTTTGCCCGTCAGTTTGTCGGTCACGGTTCCCTCGATCCACACGCCGCGCACCAGATCGAACTCGAGCGAGACCGGCCCGACCCCCTCCAGGTCGGGCACTTCGCGGCGCATCGCGATGTACGGTTCGTACTCGCCCGGGATCACGAGGATCGAGTTCCCCTCCCCTTTGGGCAGGCCGGCCAAGGTGAATCGCCCCTGCGTGTCCGTAACCGTCTGAGCGAGGAACCGCATGTCAATTCCGGCGTGCGGCGCGATCGTGTTGCTTTTGACGACGACGCCGGCAAGGGGGCGTTTCGTCGAGTGGTCGCGGACCACGCCGGTGACGAGCCGCGCCGGCGGGGCCACGTGGACGCACCGGGTGCCGTACAACGGGGTCCATAGCCTGCGCCTGTTTTCCCGGTCGGTAAAGCGGCGGAGGGGCTCCGTGTCGCGCGTCGCGAACAGAACCTCGGTGGACGCGATGTTCGGCCCCTCGATGACCGCTTTCAGCACGCGGTCCTTGCCGTACCCAGCCAGCTCGAACCGGCCGTCCGCGTCCGTGGTCGCCGTCGTCGTCGCTCCCGGGAGGGCGTCCGGTCTTTGCGGCAACGAGAGGAACGGATCCCCCAGAAGGGTGACACGGTCGCTGCGCCGGTCCTTCACGTCCTCCAGCAACGAATCCAGCGTCGCGGCCACGGGAGTAAACACTTCCGTCACCCGGACGGTGGCCTTCGCCACCGGCCTGCCTTCCAGGTCGAGGATGCGGCCGGCCACCTTCGCATCGTCGCGGGGGAGGCGGATCAACAGGTTATCCGCCGACCGGGGCCCGGCGTCCCAACCGGGGTAGTAACCCGGGGCGGTAGCGATCAGCACGTGGTCCTCGTAGTCGTATTTCTTGTGGAGGACCTTGTCCCTCGGCACCGAAAAATGGAACCGGCCGTCCGCGCCCGTGAGGTCGGGACCGTCCACCGGCTCGAAGCCGTGCGGCTTCCCGCTCCGGGGGACGAGGGTCAGCTTCGCCCCCGCCACCGGCTTGCCTGCCGGGTCGATCACCTGGCCCTTCACTTCCAGGGGCTGTTCCTGGGGATCCTCCTGTGGCGACTCGGTCGCTGTCTCCGCCGGACCCGGGCGAGCAGCCACGCGCGTCGGCCCCGCCGTTGAGCCGAACATGGGCGCGTTCAGTCCGACTGCAATCAGCGTGACCAACAGGAACAAGGCGGCCAGGGGGATGATCTTCCCACAGCTCATGGAAGGCGTGGTCCCGTGCAGGAGTGCCGCGACCTTCGCGGGGATGCGCCCCGTGGCCGCGGCCTGCAGTGTCATTCGCACCAGTGACTCCGGCGGACCGCCCGCCGGCACGGAACTCGCCACCACCGTCCACAATCCCGCCGATAACGTGATGCCGCGCCGCGTCAGCCGCGAACGCAGCTGCTTCCGGCCGCGCTCCAGCCGGCCGTGCAACACGACCTCGCCGATGCCGAGCTGCTGGGCCGCCTCGTCACGCGACTTGCCCTCCAGGTAACACAGGATCAGCGGCAGCCGATAACTGTCGGGCAAGTGGTCCAGCTCCTCGTGCAACACCGCGCACGCCTCACGCCAGCTCAGGTCCGGTAGCTCCACGTCCCTGGGCCGCTGCCGTTGTTCCAGCCGCTGCCGGCGGGCCGACGCCGCGAACGCCTTGAGCGCGACCCGGTGGGCGACGCCGTAGAGCCAGCCGCCGAGTGAGTGCCCCTGGCGGACCGTGCCGGCGCTCCGCAGGAGGACCAGGAAGGTCGCCTGGAATGCGTCCTCCACATCCACGGCGGACGTGAGGACTTTTCGGCACGCCGACAGGACCGCCGGGCCGTGCCGGCGGACGATCGCTTCAAACGCCTCGGGGTCGCCGCCGGCACGGAACCGCTCGAGCAATTCGGCGTCGGGAAGTCCTTCGAGGAGCCGGGCCTCGGCGGTTTGCCGCAGCTCCCGGACCAGACTTCGCAGGAAGGCGGAGGTCATCGTATCAACCCTCACGGTGGGGGAAGCTCCGCCTGGTAGTACCACGACCCCCGCCCTCCCGCACGCGACTATCCCGAGATTGCCCGCCGGCTCATTCCGGCACGCCCAGTTGTGGCACCCGGTTGTGGCACGGTCTCCCGACCGTGCCACTCTTCTGACCGCAGGTCTCCTCTGGTTCGTGCGGAAGAGGAGACCTGCGGTCGGCCCGTTGCGGCAAGGTCAGGAGACCTTGCCGCAATCGGCGGCGCACCGGGGCCGCAACGGAGGGTTACGAGTCCCGCGGGGGCAATGAGAGGTCTTCCTCGCTGCGGTGGCCCGACCCCTCACCCCCGGCCCCTCTCCCCAGAGGGGAGAGGGGAGGAAGAGTCACTCCGGCTTCCAGTCCCCCAACTCCAGCGTCTCGCCGGGCTTCAGCTTGTACCCGCCGCGGGTGAAGCCGAGCAATACGCCGCCGCGGCTCTGGGCCGCCAGCTTGACGGACAGCCCGGCGGGCACGTTCGCCAGCGTGAACCGGCCCTCTGCATCGGTCCGGACCACGCCCTGGCCGTAGGTGCGCATCGTGTTGAGCAAGTTGCCGATCTCGGGCTCGTCGAAACTCGGCGTCACCCGGGCCGACGCGAGCGGCGCACCGCGCTGATCGACGACCCGCCCGCGGACTGTCGCTGTCGGTTCGAGCTTGAGCACCTCAGGGGCCGTGTCCTTGCCGTCGAGCGTCAGCACGCCGGCCAGCTTCCGCTCGTCGTGCTGGACGTAAATCCGCCGCGGCTTGTCGCGGTCCAGCGCGTGGATGGTCACCTCGGAACCGGGGTGCGTGTCCCAGGTCGCTGTCGCCACCCCACGGTCATTCATTACCCACGCCCCGGTGACGGCCTTGCCGTCCGGATCGACGAGCTTGACCACGCGGTTGACGCCCGGGTCCAGGCTCACGTCCGCCGTGAACGCCTTCGCGTCGGCAGGGATCCGCAGCACGCGGTACGCATTCAGGTTGTGCGGGCCGTAGCCGGCGCGCGGGCCACGGGTGTTGAACACCTTCTGCACCCCCTGCCAGGCGACAACGTCGTCGTTGTCGTCCTCGGGCGCGAGCTTCGCCATCGTGTACTCGCGCTCGCGCCGGTGGCCGAGCACCTGGACGTGCAGGACGCCCTCGCCCGGCACGGCCGTCAGCCGGAACCGGCCGTCGTTGTCGGTCCACGCGTCCGCATCGGCCGGGTGCGGCGCCATGGTCGGCGGGTCATAGACCGGGTGCTTCCGGAGCCAGGTGTTGCCCGCCAGCGGCCGGTAGAACACGTGCCCGCGCACCGGCTCGCCGGTCCGCTTGTCCGTGAGCCGGCCGGTCAGCACCACGCCGTGCGGCAGGTCGAAATCAGCACGGATCGCCGCGTAGCCGGGCGCGTCGTCGGCCGGGATGGCGAATGCGTGCGCCGGCCCCACCCCCGGCTTCGGGTCGGCGACGAGGGCGTACCGCTTCGCCTTGCCCAGCCCGTCGAGGGTGTACCGGCCCTCGGCGTCGGTGAACGCCTCCACGTCGGGCAGGATGAGCCAGCCGCTCGGCGCGGAGTCCGTGAACGCCTTGTGCCCGGCGACGCGGACGCCGGCGAGGGGCTTGCCGTCGGCGTCGCGGACCACTCCGGTGATTGGCTTCGACGGGGCCAGCGGCAGGGTGAATTCCGGGCCGAACACCAGGCTGCCGGTGATGCCGCCGGGTGCCGGCTTGAACTCCGGCCGGACCGCGACCATGCCGACCACGCTGGCCTGGCCCTTCGCCGAGACGAGCAGCACCGCGCAACGGTCCCGGCCGATGCCGGCCAGGGTGAACTCGCCGTGGTCATTCGTGGCGGCCGTGAAGTAGTCGGCCGTGGCCCTGTTCGCGAAGAGGCGTTTGCCCATCAGCGCGGTGATCGCCTCCTGCTGGCTATCACGGTTCGGGGTCCAGAGCCGGATAAACTCGTTGAGCGTGTCGTCCGCGCCGGTCTGGAGCGTCGTGGCGCGCACCACCGCACCCCGGACCGGGCGGCCTTCGAGGTCCACGACCCGGCCGCGGATCGGCTCGTCCTCCGGGAGCTTCAGCACCGCGTCGCGCAGCGGCGTCCCCGCGGCGGCGACGCTGACCCAGTCGCAGCCGAACCCCGGCGCGGTCGCCACGAGGCTGCGGTACGAGCGGCGGTCCTCCAGCGGCGGCAGCTCGAACGCGAACGCGCCGTCGGCCCCACTCTCGGCCTGCGGGGCCGGCTTCCACTGTTCGGTGTCGAAGACGAACAGCTTCGCCTTCGCCACGGGCCGGCCGTCGGGGCCGAGCACCTTGCCCGACACCGCGACCGACTTCGTTTCCGGGTTGGCCGACTTTGCCTGTTCTCCGTTCGGTGCCGGTCGTGCCGACTTGACGGCAGGCTCGGCAGCCCGCATGTGCAGCCCGAGGCCGCCGGCGATCAGGCCGGCAATCAGGAACAGGGCCGCGAGGCTGGTGAATTTTCCCAGGGTCATGGAAGGCGTGGCTCCGTGCAGGAGCGCCGCGACCTTCGCCGGGATCTTCCCGGTGGTCACGGCCTCCAGGGTGGCTCGCAGTAGCACTTCCGGCGGACCGCCCGCCGGCACGGAGTTCGCCACGGCACCCAACAGACCCGCCGAGAGTGTGATCCCGCGCTTTGCCAGCCGGCCCCGCAGCTGATCCCGGCCCCGCTCCAGCCGGCCGCGCAGCACGCCCGTCTCCACGCCCAGGTCGCTGGCCGCCTCGTCGCGGCTCTTGCCTTCCAGGTAGCAGAGCACCAGCGGCAGGCGGTACTTGTCGGGCAGTCGGTCCAGCTCCTCGTGCAGCACCGCACACGCCTCACGCCAGCTCAGGTCCAGCGGCTCCGCCCCCTCACGGGCTGTGGTGTTGGCCTCGATCCGGCTGCGGCGGGCGGCGCGGACGCGGGCCTGGAGCGCCGTGCGGTGCGCGACGCCGTAGAGCCAGCCGCCCAGCGACTGCTGTTGCCGGATCGAATGCGCGTTCTTCAGGAGGACAATGAACGTCGCCTGGAACGTGTCCTCCACGTCGGCCGGATCGGCAAGGACCTTGTGGCACGCCGCCAGGACGCGGCCGCCGTGGCGGCGGACGATTGCCTCGAACGCGGCCGGGTCCGCCGTCGTGCGGAACCGTTCGAGCAGTTCCGCGTCGGTCGAGCCGTCGAGGCGGTACGCCTCGACAGTGCGGCGGAGGCCGTGAACCAGCTGGTGGTGGGGTGCCCGCGTCATCGTCACACTCTCGTCGGGTCCGGGCGAACTCCACCCCTGGTGTCACGAGGCCCGCGACCCGACATGGATTTTTTTCTTCGTTTAGCCGCGAGCCTCGGGCGAGCGCGCCAAGCGCCAGTGACGAAGGCGCTCTCGCCCGAGGCTCGCGGCTAAACGAAATACGCTTACTTCGGCTTCCAGTCCCCCAGGCTGAGCGTCTCGCCCGGCTTGAACTTGCGCTCCGGCACCTCATGGTCCAGATACCCACCGCCCTTTTTCTGCGCACCGAGGCGGACCGCCAACCCCGCCGGGATGTTCGACAGGGTGAACCGTCCATCCGCGTCCGTCACCACCGGGGATGCGTCGTGGCGCTCTCGCGTGTTGAGAATGATCCCCACCTCCGCGTCGCTGTAGCTCCTCGTCAGCCTGGCTTCCTTGATCGGGGCACCGTCCCTGTCCACCAGCCGGCCGGTCACCGTCGCCATCGGCTCCAGCTTCAGGACCGCTGCCGAACTGTCCTTGCCGTCCAATGCGATCATCCCCGCCAGCTTGCGTGTATCATGCTGGGCGTACAGCCAGCGGGGCTGGTCGGAGGCGAGCGCAAATACCGTGACCTCCGACGTGGTATGCGGCTCCCCCTTCCCTCCGTAGACGCGGTCGTTGAGCACCCACGCCCCGGTGACCGGCTTGCCGTCCGGATCGACGAGCTTGACCACGCGGGTGACGCCCGGGTCCACGGTCACGTCCGCCGTGAACGCCTTCGCGTCGGCCGGGATCCGCAGCACGCGGTAGGCATTCAGGTTGGCCGGGCCGAACATGCCGCCCTGGCCCGTCGTCTTGAACAACTTCATTTCGGGAATGCCCTTGTGGACGACCTCCTCGTTATCGTCCTCGGGGGCGAGCTTCGCCAGCGCGTACTCGCGGCCGGTGTCGTGATCGAGCACCTGGATGTGGAGGATGCCAGTGTCCGGGGTCACCGTCAGCTTGAACTTGCCGTCGGCGTCGGTCCACGCCTCCCACTCGCTGGCCCACGGGGCCAGCCCCCGGCTGTCGAAGCCTGGGTTCTTCTCTACCCATTTGTTGCTCCACAGTGGCCGGTGGAACACGTGGCCGCGCACCGGCTCCCCGGTTCGCTTGTCAGTGATCCGGCCGGTCAGGACGACGCCGCGCGGCAGGTCGAAGTCGGCCCGCAGCGGGGCGAACCCCGGGCCGTCGTCCTCTTTTTGCACGAACTGGTGGATCGACCCGTCACCGGCTTTGGGGGCGGCGACCAGCACGTACTTCTTCCCCTTGCGGAGCCCGTCGAGGGTGTACCGGCCCTGGGCGTCCGTCACCGTCTCCACGTCCGGGAGGATGAGCCAGCCGCTCCGAAAGGTATCACTCAGCTCGGAGCAGCCGGCGACGCGGGTTCCTGGGAGGGGCTTCCCTTCGGCGTCGCGGACCACTCCCGAGATCGGCTTCGCCGGGCTCATCGGCAGCGTGAACTCGGGGCCGACGACGGGGCTGCCGGTGAAGCCGCCAGGGGCCGGCTTGAATTCGGCGCGGATCGGTACCACGCAGACGACGCTGGCGCACCCATTGGCGCTGACGCTCAGGTGCGGGCACCTATCGCGGCCGACGCCGGCCAGCGTGAATTCGCCCTTCTCGTTGGTCGTCGCCGCGAAATACTCCGCCGTGGCCTTCTTCGCGTACAGCCGCCGGCCGTGCAGGGTGGCCATCGCCCGCTGCTGGCTCTCGTAGTCGCCCGACCACAGCCGGACGAACTCGCCGATGGTGCTATCCTTGCCCGTGTAGAGGTCCGTCACGCGCACCCGCGCCCCGGCGACCGGCTTGCCTTCGAGATCGACCACCCGGCCGCGGACCGGCTCATCTTTCGGCAGCTTCAGGACGGCGTCGCGGAGCGGCTCGTTGGCGGCGGCGACGCCCACCCAGTCGCAGCCCATTCCCAGGTCGGGCGCGGTGGCGACGAGGTAACGGTACGACCGCGTCCCCGCCAGCGCCGGCAACTCGAACTCAAAAGTGCCGTCGGCGCTGCTCTGGGCGCGCGGCGCAGCTTTGCATTCTTCCGAATCGAAGACGAACAGCTTTGCGTTGGGCACGGGTTTGCCGTCGGGGCCGACGACTTTCCCCGAGACGGCCACGGGTTTACGCTCGTCGCCGGGCGGTGCCTCGTTCGTTCGGGTGGTCGCGGGTGGCTCGCCGGCCCGCATCTTCAGCCCGACGCCGCTCGCGAGCAGCCCCACCACGAGCAGCAGCGAGAACAGGGTGACTTTTCCCAGGGTCATGGAAGGCGTGGCTCCGTGCAGGAGCGCCGCGACCTTCGCCGGGATCTTTCCGGTGGCCGCGGCCTCCAGCGTCGTTCGCACCAGCGTCTCCGGCGGACCGCCCGCCGGCACGGAGTTCGCCACCACCGCCAGCAGGCCCGCCGACAGCGTGATGCCGCGCTTCCGGAGGCAACTGCGCAACCGCTTCCGGCCGCGTTCCAGCCGGCCGTGCAGCGCCACCTTGCTCACCCCCAGCTGCCGGGCCGCCTCGTCACGGGTCTTGCCGTGGAGGTAGCACAGCATCAGCGGCAGCCGGTACTCGTCGGCCAGGCCGTCCAGTTCCTCGTGCAGCACCGCGCACGCCTCCCGCCAGCTCGGGTCGGGGGCGTCGCCCGGCCTGGCCGGCGTGCTACGTTCGGCCCGCTGCCGGCGCAGCGATGCGGTCAGCGCCTTGAGCGCGACGCGGTGGGCCACGCCGCACAGCCAGCCGGACAGCGCCTGCCCCTTGCGGATCGCCGGGGCGCTCCGCAGCAGGACCACGAACGTCGCCTGGAACGCGTCCTCGGCGTCGGCGTGCGACGGCAGGACGTTGCGGCACGCGGCCAGCACGGCCGCGCCGTGCCGCCGGACGATCGCTTCAAACGCTTCCGGGTCGCCGGCGCGGCGGAACCGTTCCAGCAGTTCGGCGTCGGAGCCGACCGCGGCCGTCTGTCGCAGCTCGCGGACCAGGCATTGCAGGACGGCGGACGTCATCGGTACGCACCTTGTGTTGGGGGAACTCCGCGGTTAGTGCCCGGAGCCCCCCAACACGGCATCGACTTTTTTCCGGAGAAGGAGGTCACGGTTCCCCGGCCTTCACTGTAACGCGCCCGAGGTCCTTGACCGCACCGGAATCCGCCTTCACCCGCTCGTAATCCTTGCCGATGTCCAACGACTTCCCACCCTGGAGCACCGACAGCCGGAACTCCTCGCCTCCGAAGGGGATGTCCACGCGGAACCGGCCGTCCTTGTCCGTCACCACAGCCGGTGAATTGGGTCGGGCCGCCTGGTAAGCATGCGACACGGTCGCGTCGCCGAAGCGGATCCGAACCGACACCCCGACTACCGGCTTGCCCGCGCCGTCGAGCACCTGGCCGGTCACCGCGGCCCAGGGGGCCATCTTCACGACGGCTGGAGCTTTCTCGTCGCCGCGGAGCCGGGCCGCGCCGGCCAGCTTCCGCTCGGCGTGGATCGCGGCCACGGTCCGCGGCTCTTTGGGCTCCAGTGCCACGGCGGTGAACGCGGCCGCCTCGTGCTTTTTCGCCTCGTCCCAGACCGAGGTCAGCCCCGTCACCGTCGCTCCGAGGACCGGCTTGCCGTCGGCGTCCTCCAGCCGGCCCGTGAGCTTCTTGCCGGGGTCCAGTTCGAAATTCACCGTCAGGGCCTCGGTCCCCTCAGCCGGCTCGATCACGTGGTAGGCATTGAGCCCCGAGAGCGGTTCAAAGTGCCTCGCCGCCGAGATGAAGATTTCGCCGAGCCCCTCGTGGACCTGGAAGTACGGCTTCTTCTTGTCCTCGGCGCTGAGGCGGGCCTGGATGTACGGCTTCGCGTCCACCACCCGCGTCTCGGCCTGGGCGAGAACCACTCCCAGGCCCGGTGGGGCGACGAGGCGGAACCGGCCATGGTCGTCCAGAGAATACGACATCGACCCGTCGCTGTGGATATCCGTCCCGGGCAGCTTCAACACTTCCTTGTTGCCCGACAGGGGCACGTACCGCACGCCGCCCGTGATCGGCTGGCCCGTCTCCCTGTCGGTGACCCGGCCGGTGATGACGACGCCGCGGACCATCTCGGCATCCGCGACGATGGGCTTGAGGCCGTCCGCCTCGCCGATGGACCGGACCAGGCCCAGGTACGGTGCCCCCTCGTCGGCGTGGAGGAACGTCAACTTGCACCCGGTCGTCTTGGGCAGGCCCACCAGCCGGTAGCGGCCCTCGGCGTCGGTCTTCGCGAAGACGCCGTTCTCCCACCAGCCCTTGTTGACGTGGCCGGTGACGCCGACGTTCGCCATCGGCTTGCCCGTCTTCTGGTCGCGGACCACCCCGGTCACGATCTGCGTCGGCCGGGCGACGTGGTCAAATACCGGGCCGTACAGGGGCGGGCCGCCCGACATCCATTCCGGCCGCGGCGGCTTGCCGACCGGGGAAATCAGCTTCGGGTCGAAGTCCGGGGCGGTGCTGACGCGGAAGACCAGGTGCTCGATCGTATCGGCCTCCACCGACAGCGACAGGAGCCGATTGTCGCCGACGCCCTTGATCTCGAACCGCCCCTCTCCGTCCGTGGTCAGCTTCCGCGGGATGCCCGCCACCGTGGGGGAGTACAGGCGGCGCGGCACTTCGCGGAGTGCCCGGTCGGCGTCGCCCGGCCACAGCTTGAACAGCTGCGATAGGTTGTCTCCGTTCGGCGCGGCGATGTGGGAGACGTGGAGCGTCGCCCCCGCCACCGGCTTGCCCTCCAGGGTTAGGACGCGGCCCTTGATCACCACGTCCGCCCGGGCCAGCTGGAGGACCACCTCGCGGTCCGGTGCCCAGCCCTTCAGGTCGATCCACGCCGGCCCGAACCCGGCGACGTGGGCAACGAGAGTCCGCTCGTCCCAGGTGCCCGGTTTCGCGGCCGGCACCGTTCCCTTGAAGCGGCCCTCGGCGTCCGTGGTCGCGATCACCTTCAGCTCCGGGTCGGCCTCGCCCCTGGAGACCGGGAACACGACCTTGACCCCGGCCATCGCCTTGCCATCAGGGTCGATCACGCGGCCGCTGACGTTGGAGACCTCGTCCTTCTCGGCCGGCTCCGCGGGGAGTCTGCGGTTTGCGACCGGGGCCGCCGCGGCCGGCTGTTGGAGCAGGGCCGCCCAGGTGCCGGCACAGAACGTCAGGAGCCCCCCAGTCACCAGCAGGATCCCGAGCATCTTCTTCTTCGTCGCGCCCGCGGCCCCCTGCACGAGTGCGGCCACCCGAGCGGAGACGGCAACGGCGGGCTCACGGATCGCCTGGAGCGTGGCCGAAACCACCGGGCTGGGAGCGGCCCGGACGGTGTCCGCCAGCGCAGCGGCCGTCAGCGCCCCGGCCAGTGTCACGCCGCGGCGGGCCAGCTGCCGCTGGAGCCGCTGGCGGGCGCGGGCCAGATGGACCGCCACCGTGCCCGGTTCGCAGCCGAGGACCGCGGCGGCTTCTTCCCGGCCCCGGCCTTCCAGGGCGCAGGTCGTGAACGCCGCCCGGTACTTCTCCGGGAGCCGGCGGACTTCCTCATCGAGCATCGCTTGCAGCTCGCGGAGGGCCGGCTCGGGCGGCCCCTCGACACGGCCGGGCCGGGCCGCCCGGTGTTCCCGCTGGTGCCGTCGTGCCATGTCGCGTTTCGCCCTCCGGGCCATGCGGAGGGCCGTCCCGTGCAGCCAGCTGGCCAGCGACTCGGGCTTGCGGATGCGGCCGGCCTGGCGGGCCAGCAGGAGGAACGTCGCCTGGAACACGTCCTCGCTGTCCTGTTCGTGGCCCAGCGCCCGCCGGCAGACGCCCCAGACGAGGCGGGCGTGCCGGCGGAGCAGGGCTTCAAACGCGTCGTCGTCGCGGTCGCGGACGAAGCGGCGCAGGAGGTGCCCGTCACTCTGGGCGGGGGCGTGGCGGGACACGTGCGACAGCAGGCGGATGACCCGGTCGGTGGCGGCAAGCGGCATGGGAGTCGGCCCTCGGGGGGATGAATGACTCGTTCCCCCCATAGTTGCCGCCGGGCTGGGAGGATTACAGCGAAAATCGGCAACCCCGGCTCACCGCTGCGCCTTGAGCTTCCGCTCGCCCAGGTCCAGCGTCTTGCCGGGCTCGACCTCGATCTGCCCGATCCGCGGCTCCCCGGCGTAGTAGGTGTCCCCCGTCCGGGTTTGCAGCCCGAACTTCACCCCGGGCACCACGCCCGTCAGCGTGAAATGGCCCTCCTTGTCGGTCCGGGCCCCGACGCCCTTCAGATCCATGAAGCGGTACAGCTCCGAGCCGATGCGGTCCTGGAAGTTCAGCGAAATGTCCGCCCCCGCCAGCGGGCCGCCGTCCACCTCGACGAACCGCCCCTTCACCGTACCCAGCGGCACGAGCCGGACCACGACGGGCTCCTTCTCGTCGCCGCGGACCGTGACGCTGCCGCCGATCTTCTTCTCCAGGTGCAGCAGCATCAGCCGCCGCGGCTGCTCCGGGTCCAGTGCGTAAACCGTCGAGGTCGAGCCGCTCAGCTTGTACGCGGTCGGCCAGCCCCCCGAGATGCCCGACACGATCACCCCCGTCAGCGGCTTGCCCTCGCCGTCGCGGACGTCGATCTTGCCGGTCCTGGCCCGGTCGGCGAACAGCTCCACCTTCACCGCGCCGCCGTCTTCCTTCAGGTCCACCACCTTGACCGCGTGCTCGATGCCCAGGAACTCGAGCCCGCCGCTGGCCGTGGTGAACATCCAGCCGTCGTCCTTGTCGTAGCGGAACAGGTTCTTGTGCTCCGCCTCCGGCTGCGCCGGCCGGTACGGGTTGAGGTGCTGCCCGTCGATCGTCTCGCCCGAGTGGACCTGGGCCATCAGCACCGATCTGCCGGGGATCGTCGCCACCGTGAAACGGCCGTCCTTGTCGGTGCTCGCCATCGTGTGGTCGCCCTTGTAGCCGTCGAAGCCGGGTTTGGCGAAGAACTTGTTGTCCGGCAGCGGCGCGAACCGGATGCCCGCCATGACCCCCCTGCCCGTCTGCTTGTCGATAACCTGGCCGCTGACCATGACGCCCTTGTACATCTCCATGTCGAGCCGGATCGGTTTGGTGCCCGGCTCCGCCCCGGTCGTGGTGTGCCGGCGGAGGTACGCGGTGCCCTCAGTGGGGGTCGCGAACACGCTGTAGCTCTTCTGTTGCGGCAGCCCCTCGAGGCGGTACCTGCCGTCCTTGTCGGTCCGGCCCATCACGCCGTTGCCGAAGCCGGAGTGGACCATGACCGAGACGCCGGCGACGGGCTTCTTCGTGACGGCGTCGGTGATGGTCCCCTCGACGGCCCGGCCGAGGACGACCACGAAGGTGAACTCGGGGCCGAACAGCGTCGGCGGCTGGCCGGGGATGCGCAGCTCCGGCGGCGTCTGGGCGGTGGCCGCCTCGTTGTGCGCCCGGGCGTCGAACGCCGACCGGGTGATGACGTAGGGCACCGAGTTGGCCGCCCCGCCGCCGCGGATGGACACGTGCGCGATCCGCTCGGCCCCCGCACCGCTCAGCCGGAACTTGCCGTCCTTGTCGGTCGTCGAGGTCCCCGTGATGCCGTCCAGCGACAGGTAGAGCCGTTTCCGCGGCGTCCCGGCCGTTTCGCGCCAGTCCTTTTTCCACCCGGCGAGGTAGTCGTCGAGCTTCTCCTCGGCGGGGACGTAGATCGCCTGCACGCCCAGCGTGACGCCGACGACTGGCTTGCCTTCGGTGTCCACGACCTTGCCGGTGATCGGCTCGTCCTTGACGAGCCGGAAGGTGACGTCCTTCGTCGGCGTCTTGTCGTTGACCTCCAGGAAATCGACGCCGGCCCCTGGGGCGTGGGCGATCAGGTAGCCGCGGTTGAAGCGCGGCTCGATCTTGACGGGGACGCGGAAGGTGCCGTCCGGCCCCGCGGTGCCGGCCTCTTTCGCCCCAATATCGTCGGGGGACGTGGGCACTTCTTTCTTCAGGTGGTGGACGTACAGTTTGGCCCCGGCAGCGGGTTTGCCGTCCACGCCGAGGACGCGGCCGGTGACCACGATCGGCTCGTCCGCCTCTTCCGGGGCGGCCTCGGCGACGCGGTCCGTCCCGCCGCGTGGCAGTCCCGTGGGGGACGGTGCGGCGCACAGCCACAGTCCAGCGGCGGACACGAGGCCGACCGTCATCACGGTCACGGCCAAGAGTTTCAGTTTGTTGCGCATGAGGAAGGTGGCTCCCAGGGTGCCGACGGGGGCGGACAGCTTGCCCGCCGTGACAGCCCGTAAGGTGGCGTGGATCAGGTCCGGTGCCGGCGCGCCCTCCGCGCCGGTCGAGCCACAGGCCCCGAGCAGCCCCGCCGACAGGGACACGCCGCGGCGCTCCAGCCGGCCGCGCAGCCGGGCCCGGCCGCGCTCCAGCCGGCCCTTGACCGTGTCGGTGGAGCAGCCGAGGCTCTGGGCCGCCTCGTCGCGGGACAGGCCCTCGACGTAGCACAGCACCAGCGGCAGGCGGAACTCATCGGGCAGCCGGTCCAGCTCCTCGTGCAGCACCGCGCACGCCTCGCGCCACAGCAGCTCATCGCTGGGGCGAGCCGTCGGCTCGGGCATGTCGCACTGGGCTTCCCGGCTGGCCTGCTTCGCCGCCTGGCAGCGGGTGCGGACGGCGACGCGGTGGGCCACGGCGGTCAGCCAGCCGCCCAGCGACGGCTCCCAGCGGACGGAGCGGGCCTTGTCGAGCAGGACGAGGAAGGTGGCCTGGAAGGCGTCCTCGACGTCGGCGTCGCGGTGCAGCACCCGGCGGCACGTCGCGAACACCCGCTGGCCGTGCCGGGCCAGGATCGCGCCGAACGCCCCGGGGTCGCTCTCACGGAGGTACCGCTCAAGCAATTCCCGGTCGCTGGCCTCGCCGGGCCGGCTCGCGGACGCGCCGCGCCGCAGGCAGTGCAAAATCGGGGTGAACGATTGCTGGGACATGGCGGCGGCTCACGGGTTGGAGTGGGCTCTCTCTGTTATCCCCGAAGTCGCCCGGTCGGCACAGGATTTTTTGGTTCTCGTCGCCCTGGCAGCGTATGGAAACGGGCCCGCCACTTCCCTGAATTACCGGATTTAACTTGCGTCGGGGCCGGGCGGGAGTTTACAGACGGTTCCATTGGTCCGCGCCCGCATTCGAGGACGAAACGTATCATGCCAGAGATCGTGAAATGTCCCACCTGTGACCGCGCCCTCCGAGTGCCCGACGAGCTGCTCGGCCAGCAGGTCAAGTGTTCCAACTGCCAGAGCGTCTTCACGGCGGCGCTCCCCCAGGACGAGCCGGCCGCGCCGCCGCCCGACCGCGTCCGGGACGAGCCGCCCCCGCCGCCGCAGGACCCCGTTCAGGACCAGCCGGCCGCGCCGCGCCGCCCCCGCCGGCGGTCCGAGGACGCGGACCGAAACCGGGGCGGCCGCGACGACGACGACGATTATCCGGTCGAGCGCCGCCGGTCCTCGCGGCGCACCGAGGAGGCCCGCGCCGCCGTCGCCGGGCCGGCCATCGCCCTGATGATCGTCGGCGGCCTCGCGCTCGGCCTGTCCCTGCTGGGCCTGTGCGTCAACATCATTGGGGCCGCCGGGGCAGGCGGCCGGGGCCGCGGGGGAGCTGACCCGATGGCGAACGCCATCGGCGGGATCGTCGGGGGCGTGGTGGGGATGTGCTGGGGCGGCGTCGTGCTGTCCGGGGCGCTCCAGATGAAGAACCTCCGGTCCTTCGGCTACGCCATGACCGCCTGCATCGTCGCCATGCTCCCCTGTAATGCATGCTGCCTGCTGGGCCTGCCGTTCGGCATCTGGGGGCTGACGGTGCTCAACCAGCCCCACGTCAAGGACTCGTTCGGCTGACGTGGTAGAATCACCGTATGGCACCGCAGACCTTCACCATCACCCCCGAACAGGACGGCCAGACGCTCGCGGCCCTGGTGCGCGTCTGGCTGCCCGGCCACACCTGGGCGCAGGCCCGCCGGGTCATCGAAACCCGCCGGGTCCATGTCGGCGGCGACCTGTGCCTGGACCCGGCCCGCCGGCTGCACGCCGGCGAGGTCGTCGAGCTGCGCGGCAGGCCCGGCCCGGTGCCGCGGCAGCCGGAGGAGGTCGCCGTCCGGCACGTCGATGAGCACGTCGTCGTGGTCGAGAAGCCGGCCGGGATGAACACCGTCCGCCACCCCGCCGAGCGCGACTGGCGCGAGCGGCGGAAGGACCTGTCGCCGACGCTGGAGGACCTGGTGCCGCGGCTGATCCGCCGCAAGGAGGGCCGCTGGGACAAGGGGCCGGCCGCCCGGCTCCGCGTCGTCCACCGGCTCGACAAGGAGACCAGCGGCCTGGTCGTGTTCGCCCGTACGGTCCCGGCCGAGCGCGACCTGGGCCGGCAGTTCCACGCCCACACGGTCACGCGGCGCTACCTGGCGCTGGTGCCTGGCCGGTTGGGCGAGCAGACGGTGCGGACGTTTCTGGTCCGCGACCGGGGCGACGGCCGGCGCGGCAGCGCGGACGCGCCCGATCAGGGGAAGGAAGCGGTGACGCACGTCGCGGTCGCGGAGAAGCTGCCGGGCTACACGCTCTTGTGGTGCCGGCTGGAGACGGGGCGGACGCACCAGATCCGCATCCACCTGTCCGAGCTGGGCCACCCGGTGTGCGGCGACAAGGTGTATTGCCACCGCGCCGACGGCACGGTGTTTGAGGACGCCAGCGGCGCGCCCCGGCTGATGTTGCACGCGGCGGAGCTTGGGTTCAAGCACCCGGCGACGGGCCAGGCGATGCACTGGACGATGCCGCCGCCGGCGGAGTTCGAGGCGGTGCTGGCGCGGCTACGCGTTTAGTTGTTTAGCCGCGAGCCTCCGGCGAGCGCGGCATTCGTTTAGCCGCGAGCCTCTGGCGAGCGCGCTCGCAGAAGCTCGCGGCTAAACAAAGATCACTTCGGGAAGTGGGCGAACACCCAGTCGCCGATCGACACGCCCGCGGCGGAGCCGGCGGTGTTGTCGAACTGCCAGTGAATCCCCCCGTAGATGCGGCTCTGGCCCGCCTCCGCGGCCGCCGCCCGGAAGCTCGAGAACGACCGCGTCACGTTCGGTGCCCCGTCCGAGGTCGCCGTGAAGGCGTAATTGTCGCCGAAGACCTTTGTCAGCACCTCCGCCGCCGCGTTGCTGAACGTGCTGTGGCCCGACGTGTAGGACGGGAAGTTCGGCGTCGCCAGCAGCGGCCGCCAGGCCAGTGTCGCGTACTGCTCCGGCGGCACCTGGGCCGCATTCTCCAGATTGTTCAGTGCGGTCACCGGCCGCCAGTAGTTGTAGGCGTACTTGGCGTCCCAGGAGCTGATGCCGGCGTCCCCGAGGGCGGCCCCCACCATCGCCAGCAGCCGGGCCGACTCCGCCAGGCTGTAGCCGTTGTCGCGGGCGGTCTTGGCCGCGATCTCGATCCAGTGGCCCGGCGGCGTCGAGGTCGTGCCGTCGGGGTTGTCCGCCCAGAACAGCGCGATCTGCGTCTGGTCGGCGGTCCGCTTCGTACTGTTGACGCTGCCCAGGTCGAAGACCTCCTGGCGGGCCGCCTCGTACTCGGCGGTGCCCGGCGCGGGCGGGGCCGGCGGCCGGAACTGCGCCCCGTTTGTCACGAAGAACGGCGTGATCTGTCCCCAGCCCGGCACCAGCCCGGGCCGGTAGCTGCTGGCCGCGGCCGGCCCCGGCGTCGGCTGCCACGCCGGCGCGACCGTGCCGGGCGTGTAGGCCACGGTCGCCGCCGAGCCGTCACTGGCCCGAGCCGCCAGCAGGGCGTCGGCCGTCGCCAAGCCGAGCCGCTGCCCGGCGTCCCGCGCCAGCGCGTCCGGGATCCGGGCAAGCGTGGCCGCCAGCTGCGCGTCGAGCGTCGCCTTCTGGGCAGGGTAGAACGTCACCAGTACGCGGTAGGCCGCCGCGGCCGCGGCCGCGTCCCCGGAGGCACCGTCGGGGGACAGCGGGGTGGCGGGGTTATACAGCCCCGGCTGGTGGGCGCTGCTCTGCAGCGCGTCGTACATCGCCAGGGTGGTCAGCGCCATGATCCGCGCGCCCCGTGGCGGCGGCGTCCGGTCGGTGCGGACGGCGGCGGCCAGGTTGATCGCCCATTCCTGGACGGCGTCGCCGGCGCTTTGGCGGGCCTGTGCGGTGAAGCCGTCGCTGCCGAGGACCCAGGACCTCATGAAGTCCTCGTCGAAGCCGCTGTCGGCCATCACCTTCGCGGCCGCGGCCCGCTCGTTGCCGGTGGTGTCGCGGTGGAGGTACTCCGCGTACGCCAGCCCCGCCGTCCGGAAGCACGCCTCGTCACTCTGGAGCACCAGCCGGGCCACGCTCTCGCGCGTTGCCCCGCCGCCCAGGAGCGGCAAGTAGAAGTCCTTGCCGGCCTGATCGACCGGCCGGCCGAGCACGTCCTGGAACAACGCGTTGAGGAACCCCTCGGCGGTGCCATTGCCCCGGTCGCGGAAATACGCATCGGAGGCGAGGAACAGCGCCCGCTGGGTCAGCGTATCGGCACCGGTCCGGAGCCAGGCGGCGATCTCGTCGGCCCGGCCGGAGCGGCCCAGGTAGTGGGCGTACAGGTCGCGGGTGGCGGCGGCGCGGGCTTCGTCGGAGCCCAGGAACAGCTCTGCGGCGGTCGCTCGCGTCACGCCGGATTGGAGAAGATTTTGCCAGTACTGTTGGCCCGCCTGGTCGCCCACCCGGCCGAAGACGTCGGAATAGAGGTGCGTGACGAACACGGTGCTGTCGAGCCGGGCCGGAACCTCTCGCGGTTCCAGCCGCTCCAGCGCGAAAGAGGAACGGGACATAGATGTATCCTGGACCCGAATTGCGGCGAGTACGACGAGATAGGAATCATGCTATCGCAGGCGCGAAGCAGATCAACCAACATCATTAAGAAAAACAGAAAAGGGAATCCGCGACCGAACGGGGTACTGATCAGAACCGATGTGGGGAGTGATCATACTTCGGGGGGGAATTCGAGAGCCCACTCATTGGGCGGCCAGGGAGCCGCGATCGGCTCATCCAGAGCGGTGGCCAACTCGCCGAACACTTTCACGAACCGGCGGAACGAGCGGCAACGCCGGTACGCCGCAGCCATGTCGAACACAGCGGTCATCGCCGGCTGGTCGGCACGCTCCGAGTAGGTGCGCTGTGGGTCGATCCGCTCTTGCAGGTGCTTTTTCGCGCCGCGAGGCACTTCAGGCTCCGGGTGGGAAACAGCGTCCGGCAAGACGCCACGCGTTCCCCGGAGGGATTCGATGGCCGCCAGGAACCATGCTTCGTATTCGCGGTACGCAATGACGACCGCACAGGGGAGCGGGGCGGCGGCCGCCGCGGCCCATTCCTGAATCCGCGGCCCGTCCGTTTTGGGGCAGTCGTCCTTTCCGTCCCCGTCAATCAGGAGGAGTACGGCCCCGCACCCCTCCTGTTTGCGGGCCAGGCGAATGGCCAGTTCCAGCCGGGACTGCTCGCGGAAATCCGCCTGCGGCTTCCGAATGGGTGGGTTTATCCCGAACGAATAGGCGTTCGCAGATTCCTGAAGCCGGCGGAGCAAGACAGGCACGGAACCCACCTCCCCCGCGGCCTCAACGATGGGCTGGATGTTCACGCCGCCACATCCCGGAACAGTGCCGCCTCGCTGCCGGCATCAGCACCCGGGGGCGATTCGCGCAGGGCGTTGGAGCGGAGCAACTCCCCGGCCCCGGCGAGCCGCTCGGCGATGGCCTCCTCCGTGCCCCGCGCCACCGGCGCGACCCGGGTCGCCCCCTCCTCCCAGGTGACGACCCGCAGGTGCCGGCCCTCGATCCACTCCGCGTCCAGCACCTCGGGGCTGTGCGTCGTGACCACGACCTGCATGAACCGGCTGGCGTGCAGCATCAGGTCCAAGACAGAGGGAAGCGCCCCGGGGTGTATCGTCGCCTCCGGTTCCTCGATCACGATCAATGAAGGAGCCGGGTGCTGGTACACCGCCGTCAGCAGGCCCAGGGCGCGCAAGGTCCCGTCGGACATGCTAAACCCCTCGAACCGCAGCCGTTTGTTGTCCGCCCATTCCTGGGTGAACTCCAGCGCCAACTTGTTCCCGTGTTTGACCGCCCGGACGCCGCGGGTATGGGGCACGATCGATTCAAGCAGTTCACGGATCCGCTCAAGGTCCGCGGGTGACCGGCGGGCGATTTCCTGGAGAACGCTGGCGGCGTTACTGCCGTCCGGCTTCAGCCCGGTCCCACTATCGGGGTCCTGCATTTCACGGAGCTTGGCGGGCTCGATCGCGTAGCTCCGCATCGCGGATAGGGTGCGGAGCACCGGGGCGAACCGTGCCTCCCCCCCGACGACCGGTAGGCCCAGCGCGGCCGGTTCCAGGGAGGGGTTCAAGCCGTCCACGTTGGAGCGGAACTTCCCCTTGCGGCGGTCCATCCAGAGCGGCGGGCCTTCCTGGGGGTAAACGATACACTGCTCGCGGAGGACTTCAAAGCCATGGTTCTTCTTCGCGTGAATTTCAAACGCATAATGGGCACCGGCCAACTCCCCGTTGAGCGGCCCCAAAGCTACCCCTACCCCGAGGTTCGGCGGGTAACTCCGAACCGAGGTGCGGTTGCGGACGACGGTGACGCCCCCCCGGCGGTCGAACACCGCCTGGAGCGGGGACGTCATCGACTCAGCGAGGAAATCAATCGCGTCGCGGAAGTTACTCTTCCCCGCACCGTTGCGGCCGACCAGTACCGTCGGATTGTCGAAATGGACCTTCTCAGCAGGGATGCTGCGGAATCGCTTCAGGATCAGGGTGCGTAGGACCGGTTCCATGCCCGTACAGTGTTGGGGCTGGGCCGGGGGCCGTCAAGAGCATTCGGTTCCAGGCGTCAATTCACTGCGCTCTGCTCGGCCAAGCGAACTGGCGGTGGGACCGCGAGGCCGGCCGGGACCGGGTTACGCACCACGAACGGCACGCGGCGGCACGCCACCAGGGCCACCAGCATGAAATAGAAATGCGAAAAGCTGCCCGCCATCACGAACAGATGAAACAGGTCGTGCGCGTCGAAGTACCCCGGCAGGAGCACCGGCCAGTGCAGCACGTTCAGCGTCGCCCCGACACTGTAGAACAGCCCGCCCAGCCACATCGGCACCAGTCGGCGGTGGCCCAGTCGCCGCGCCAGCTGGAAATATGTCAGGCAGCCGATCCAACCCATCAGGAGGTACGAGCCCGTTCGCACCGAAAGCGGCAGTTCCGCGAAGACCCGCATGCACATGCCGGCAAACGCCAGCGCCCAGATGCCGGCCAGCAGACCGATCCGCCACGGCCCCCCCAGTACCACCAGCGCAATCGGCGTCACGGTGCCGGCGATGAGCAGATAGATACTCAGGTGGTCGAGGAGGTTGAAGAAGTGATACCAGTCCTGGCCGCAAGCGTGAAAGAGCGCGCTATCGAGAAAACACAGCGTCAGGCAAACGCCGTAGACGGCGAAGCCCGCCTGTTTGGCGCGGTCGTGCGCGCTCAAGCGCAGCAACACCGCGATGAACGGCAACAGGAAAAAGGCCCACAGGCCGTGCGTCCACGTACTCACCGGGTCCCGGAATTGAAACAATTCACTCATTGGAAAAAGCCCTGAATCTTACAACGGGCGCTCGGACGTGAAACCCAGGGCCGGCAACCCCTTAGCCTCGGTGCCCGCCGATTCACAAGCACAAATACTACAATAATCGTGCCGGGCCGGGCAATACTACTCCATTATACGGCACCCCCGGCCGGTGTGAGCGTTAACGTGGTAACCGTCGCGCGCCGCACCGCCTCCGGCGACCAGGCGATGGGGATCGCCTCGCCGCGCTGCCACAGCGGGAACTGGTCGGCGTAGTGCGGCGACAACGGGTTGCCCGACTGGCCGCCCGGCAGCACCCACCGAGAGTTCTCCCAGCCGCCGACGTCGATGACCATCCGCAGCGACGGGATGGTGGTGCAGTCCAGCAGCGGCTCCAGGGGCTGCACCGCCGCCTGGTTGATCGTGTCCGCGTCACCGCCGCACGGCACCGGCCCGACGTTGAAGAGCCCCGCCAGCCGGGCCGACCCCCGGCCCAGCGGGTGCTTGAGCGTCAGCTGCCGCAGGTGGCCCCAGCCCCGTCTTTCCGGGTTGCGGTGGACCGCCGTGGTCACCGCCTCCTTCAGCGCCGCCGCGATGGCCTCGTCCCACCGCCCGCGCTCCTCACGCAACCGGCGGACGAGGTGGCCCACCCGGCGGAAGGCGAAGAAGCTGCGGTCGCACAGCCGGTTGCAGCCCTGGCCCAGCACCCAGGCAAAGCTCTTCGGGGCCTTCGCCCGGGCCACCTCGGCCAGCAAATGGGCGACGAACAGCTCGAACACGGCCGCGGCCAGCGACCCGGCGCTGACGTCGCCGTCCCAGGCGTTGAGCATCTCAACGGCGTGGATCACGTCGCGGTCCATCGTCGGCAGGTCCTGGACGAACTCGCGCAGCTCGTCCCACTGCGTGGACACCTGGTCCAGCTGCATCCGCAGCATCGCCGGCACGTCCCAGTCGGAGCGGGACCGCAACAGCTTCTGGATGCGGGTCAGGCGGTAGCCGTCGAGCCAGTCCACGCCGAGGTAGGGCGGGTTCCACGCCACCTCCGGTTGGTTGTTGGCGGTCGCGAGGAACCCCTCGGGCGGATCGACGCGGTGCGGCATCAGGTGGTACGGCACGGGCTCGTCGAACCAGCCGGCGTCGGGGTCCCAGCCGGCCAGCGGCACCAGGCCCTGGCCCTTGCGGCGCTGCGGCGCGGCCCCGAAGAGCTGCCAGCCAATGGTGCCGGTCACGTCGGCGTAGAGCATGTTCTGCGAGATGGCCGGCCACTGCGCCAGGCAGGCGCGGAACTCGTCGAACGACCGCACGCGGTGCAGCCGCAGCAGGCCCATCAGCGGCAGCGGGTCCAGCCAGGTGGCCCGCAGCGACAGCGCCTCGGGGACGCCCTCCAGGGCCGGCGAGATGATCGGGCCGCGGGGCGTGATCAGCACCGTCTCGCGCACGTCGGGCCGGCCCTTGACGCGGATGACCTCCTCGCGGATGGGGCAGGGGACGAACGCCTCGCCCTGGCGGACGCTGCGGCCGTCGGGGCCGACCTGCTCGACGAACAGGTCGGTGTTATCCACGAGCCCGGCGGTCAGGCCCCAGGCGGCGTGGCCGTTGTGGCCGGCGAGGATGCCGGGGCCGCCGACGAACGACGCCCCGCACGCGGCCCACTCGGGGGCCCGCAGATGCACCAGGTACCAGTGCGCCGGCAGCCGGGAGTCGAGGTGCGGGTCGTTGCACAGGATCGGCCGGCCCGTCGCGGTCCGTGAGCCGGCGACGACCCAGTTGTTGGAGCCGCCGCCGCGGCCGGTGAAGGACAGCAGTGCCTCCGCCTCGTCGAGGACGCGCACCAGCGCCGGCCCCGCGTTGGGCACGCCGGGGTCGGTGACCGGGTGCCAGGCCGGGTACGCCGGGTCCAGCGCCGCCAGTGCCTCGGGCCCGTCGGCCAGCAGGATGCGGAGCCGGGCGATCTCCACGTCCCAGTTCGACGGCAGGGTGAACGACAGCAGCTTGTTGACGCCCAGGCTGTCCTCGGGCGTCCACGGCGTCATGGCCGAGCGCAGGATCGCCATCTCGTGCGGCGGCTTCGGCAGGCCGACCGAGCGGCCGGCGTTGACGCCCCGCGCGTACGCCGCGAGGATGTCCCGGGCCTCCGGGGCGAGGACGGGCCACTGTTCCTGCGCGGCACGGTGGAAGCCGATGCGGCGCGACAGCCGGTCGATGGGGAGGGTCGGTTCGCCGATCATTTCGGACAGGGTGCCGCGGACGGCGCGGAGGAGGATTTCCAGCTGGAAGGGGCGGTCCTGGCCGTGGCAGAAGCCGAGGCCGAAGAAGGCATCGAGGTCGGCCTGGGCCTCGACGTAGGCGACGCCCCAGGCGTCGCGGTGGACCTTCAGGGGGGCGGACAGGCCGGGCACGGTGGCGTCACCGGCGGTCTTCGGCAACCGTGCGCCGAGGAGGGACCGGAGCAGGAATCGCGGAAGGTTCGGCATATCGTCCTGTCGTAGCTGCGGGGGCAGGGGTCGGACAGCCAGGCGATCCACCTTGGTACAGGGTACCAAACCACTTCCTACCGAAGACAGGGCAGTACGCTTCGGGGTCCGAAAACCCTGTGCCTCGCGTCCCGTTGCCGCTCGGACGTAGCGGATTTGACATCGCCGGCCCGGTGTCCCATGTTTGGGGACGGTCGTTCCTCCCCTGCACCCCGTCCGCGCGGCCCTCCCCGACCGCCGCCGACCTGGAGTCTCGTATGGCTGGGGCCCTCCCGGTACCGAGCAACCCGCGCTACCACACCCTCGACTGCTGGCGCGGCGTCGCCTGTCTGATGATCGTCATCATCCACGCCGCCCACTTCGCCGACGAAGGCGTCGCCGCCGCCGGGGCGCTGGCCCGCGGCATCATGTGGGTCGTCTCCTACATGGGCGTCGGCGTGCCGATGTTCTTCGTCATCAGCGGCTACTGCATCGCCGCCACCGCCGACGCGACCCGCCGGCGTGACAGCGCCCCCTCCGAATTCTTCCTCCGGCGCTTCCGCCGCATCTTCCCGCCCTACCTCGCCGTGGTCATGCTCTGCATCAGCGTGGCCGTCCTCGCCACGGCCGCGGGCTGGCCCGAACTGGTCTCCGACGAGTACGCCTGGATCCCGCACCCGGCGCGGATGTCGCTGCCGCAGTGGCTGGGCAACCTTACGCTGACCGAGACGTGGCGGCCGCACCTGTTCGGCGGACCGGAACTCAAGGTGGTCGGCCCGGCCTGGACGCTCTGTTACGAGGAACAGTTTTACGCGGTCTGCGGCGTGGTCCTGGTCGCCGCCCCCCGGCGGTTCTTCACGGTGGTGGCCGGCATCACGCTGCTGACCCTGGCCGTGATGCCGCTGGGCCTGGTGCCCGGCGGCCTGGCGATCCAGGGGTTCTTCTTCGACGGCCGGTGGCTGATCTTCGCCGAGGGCGTCGCGGTTTATTACGTCCTGAACTACTCGAAGTCGCGGTTCGTCCAGGTGGCCCCGTTCGTGACGCTGGTGCTGGCGGCGGTGGCGGTCCGCTGGGGCATCCCGGCGGTGGCCCCCAACGACGTGTGGCGGAACCGGGCGTTCGAGTTCTTCGCGAGCACGGCGTTCGCGCTGGCGCTGGTGGTGCTGCACCCGGCAGACGGCTGGTCGGCGCGGGCCTGGCTGACCCGGCCGCTGAGCTTCTGCGGCCGGATGTGCTACAGCCTCTACCTGGTCCACTGGCCGGTCGCGGTGGTGCTGCCGACGCTCTTCCACCAGCTCGGCGTCCGCGGGGTGTGGCCGCACCTGTTGTTCGTCGCGCCGCTGACCGTCACGGCGTCGGTGCTGGCGTCGTGGCTGTTCCACCGCGCCGTCGAGAGCAAGTACCTCAACGTGCCGGTCCTCCCGAGCCCCAGCGCCCTCCGCGACGTGTTCGCGGTGCCGGCCCTTCGTGCCGTCCCGGTTGCGAAACTCTAAGAAGCGGTAGCGGGGTGGCGAGCGGCGGACGGTAGTCCGCCGTGGGAGCCAAGTGCCATTCCACGGCGGACTACCGTCCGCCGCTCGCCGGACTTGTCATCCTGCCACCCATTCTCAGCCCACATCACAACCAGTGCGGCAGGGGGCGCTCCCAGGCGATCCCCCAGGGCCATTGAAAGTTTCACTTCCGCGACTTTAGGAGAGCGATCGCCTCGTGTGGGCGTGCCGCCAGGAACTGGATCGCCCCCAGGCAACTGTCCGCGGGGACGCGACTGAGCAAGCAGACCGCGGCGTTGCGACAGGCCGCCAGGTTCTGTGGTGCCTTGCCCGTACGCACCCGGCACGCATCCTCGCCCAGCGTCACATCACGCACGTAGTGCAGTTGATTCTCCACACGCCGGTGGCTCCGAACCGCCTCCAGGAGCCGCGCCGCGTCCGCTTGCTCGGGCGACGGGCTGGTTATCCCGTGGACGACCTCTACCGTCGTCGTGCCACGCCGCGTGATCTCCCGGCGGATGCGGAATCCCTGCCGCAGACCCGGCCACTGATGCGATGCCGTCAGGATTGATGTGCTCTCCAGCGTGCGGCGCTCGATGCGGCCGCGGTTCTTCTCGGTCGTGCTCGCACAGAGGGAGGGGGGAGGGGCCTGCTGGTCAACGCGGCCTTGGGGGAAAAAGTGCGGGCCGCCGCCGCGAACGCCAACCCCGCGTCGATATCGACCGCCAGGCCCGGCTGGTTGTCCTTGACCACGAACAGGTAGTGGTCCCCCCGCTCGGCGACGGCGGCGCACACCTCCTTCTGGCAGAAGATGGCGTCGCCGCTGATCAGGTGGCCTCCCGGCCGCCGCGGCAGCAGCCCGAGCAGCTCGAGGGCGGCCTTGTGCTCGTTGGTCTTGCTATCGACCCGGACCTGGGCCAGCACGCCCTGGACGCTGGGGGCGAAGGCGGCCAGCAGGTGGACGCCGGGCAGGTCGGCGTCGGGGATGCGGCTGCCACGCAAGGTCTTGCCGTCGAGGTGGACGGGCAGGGGCGGGGGCGGGTCGGGTGGCTGCTGGGGCGTAAGCCCGAGCGTGGCCTGGTGTATCCAATCGCCGAGCACCCGCTCAAAGGATTGGACGTCGAGTCGCTGGAGGATGCGGCTGAGTGCGGAGACGCAAGGGGCCTGGCACCGGGGGAACCCCAGGAGCAGTGCGAGGTCGCCGCCGTGGTCGGGCACGAGTCTGGCGATGGCGGTCAGGGAGCGTCGCCCCAGGAGGAAACCCAGGACCAGGAGCGCCAGTACGGCGGGCAGCGGGTAGGACCGTCCGCGGCGGCTGCGGTGGTCGGGAACCCGTTGGAGGGCCTCGAGCAAGGACAAGGCGGGCATGGCGAAACTCCGCGGCGATGCCAGGGGGCAAAACAACCGCGGACGCTCATAATCCCTTTACCCGAATCGGCCAAGATCAAACTTTCAACGGCCCTGGGCGATCCCCCCACGGCGGGCACATGCTATTGGCCCCGCCGCCCGGGTTTGTTACAACTCCCCTACGTCTCCCGACCCGCCGGGTCGCTTGGACGGAATCCACTTTCGATGAGGGGATGAGCGATGGGAGAGAACCGATTCGCTGACTTGCTGTCCCGTATTCAGCGCCGCAAGGCCGTCATTGGCATCATCGGCCTGGGCTACGTCGGCCTGCCCCTGGCCTGGACATTTTCCAACAAGGGCTTCCGCGTCCTCGGCTTTGACATCGACGCCAACAAGGTCAACCACCTCGCCCGCGGCGAGAGCTACATCGGCCACATCCCCGCCAGCACCGTTCGCGAGATGCGCGCCGCCGGCTTCGAGGCCACCGCCGACTTCAGCCGGCTCAGCGAGCCCGACGCCATCCTCATCTGCGTGCCGACGCCCCTCTCCGACACCCGTGACCCCGACCTGACCTACGTCGTCAACTCCGCCAAGTCCGTCGCCGCCCAGCTCCGCGCCGGCCAGCTGGTCATTCTCGAGAGCACCACCTACCCCGGCACCACCCGCGACGTTGTCCTGCCTGAACTGGCGTCCACGGGCCTGAAAGCTGGCGACGATTATTTCCTCGCCTTCAGCCCCGAGCGTGAGGACCCGGGCAACCCGAATTTCTCGACCTCGGTCATCCCCAAGGTGGTCGGCGGCCTCGACTCGCAGAGCCTGGAGCTGGCCGCCACGCTCTACGGCTCGGTGGTGGTCAAGGTCGTCCGCGTGTCCTCGCCGGAGGTCGCCGAGGCCGCCAAGCTACTGGAGAACACCTACCGGGCGGTGAACATCGCCCTGGTCAACGAGCTGAAGGTCATCTACGACCGGATGGGCATCAACGTCTGGGAGGTGATCGAGGCGGCCAAGACCAAGCCGTTCGGGTATCAGGCGTTCTACCCCGGCCCCGGGCTGGGCGGCCACTGTATCCCGATCGACCCCTTCTACCTGACGTGGGTGGCCAAGAAGTACGGCGTCAACACGCGGTTCATCGAACTGGCCGGCGAGGTCAACTCCGGGATGCCCGAGTACGTCGTCCACCGCCTCACCGACGCCCTCAACGACCGGGGCAAGCCGGTCAAGGGCAGCAAGATCGCCATCCTGGGCATGGCCTACAAGAAGGACGTGGACGACCCCCGCGAGTCGCCCGGCTTCGAGATCGTCGAGCACCTGCTGCACAAGGGGGCGTCGGTCACCTACAACGACCCGCACATCCCCGCCCTGCCGCCGATGCGCCACTACCCGAACCTGCGCATGACCAGCCAGGCGCTGACGCCCGACTACCTCGGCTCGCAGGACGCCGTGCTGATCGTCACCGACCACTCGAAGTACGACTGGCCGTGGATCGTGGCCCAATCGCGCCTGGTCGTCGATACCCGCAACGCCACCCAGGGCGTCAAGGAGCACCGCGACCGCATCATCCGGGCGTGACGGTGTCCAGTGTCCGCCGCAGCCCCTCGGGGAACGACACGACCGGCTCGTACCCGAGGTCGGCCCGCGCCCGCGTCAGGTCCGCCTGCGAGTGCCGCACGTCGCCCGCCCGGGCGGGGCCGAACTCGGGCTCCAGCCGGGTGCCCAGGGCGGCGTTGATCTGCTCGACCAGCTCAAGCAGGCTCACCCGGCCGCCGCTGCCGAGGTTGTACACCTGCCGCACCGCCGCCGGCGCGTCGGCCGCCAGCAGCAGGCCGCGGACCGCGTTCTCGACGTAGGTGAAGTCGCGCGACTGCTGGCCGTCACCGTGGACCACCGGCCGCTGGCCCGCCTTCATGACCCGCGTGAACTTGGCGATCACCCCCGAGTAGGGGCTCAGTGGGTCCTGCCGGGGGCCGAAGATGTTGAAGAACCGCAGCCGGACCGTCTCCAGCCCGTAGACCGTCGTGAAGGCGTTGCAGTAGTGCTCGCCCGCCACCTTCGCCACCGCGTAGGGCGACATCGGCGAGATCGGGTCCGTCTCGCGCCTCAGGACGCCCGGCGTGTCGCCATAGGCGCTGGAGCTGGCCGCGTACACCACCCGCCGGACGCCCGCCCGCCGGGCCGCGTCCAGCACGCGGAGCGTGCCGGTGGCACAGACCTCGTGCGTCGTCAGCGGGGCCTCGACGCTCCGCTGCACGCTCGGCAGCGCCCCCAGGTGGAAGACCGTGTCCACGCCCGCCACCGCCCGGCCGACCGCGTCGGGGTCGGTGAGGCAGCCCTCGATCACTTCGACTTTGGCCGCGGACGCGGCGAGGTTGGCCCGCTTGCCGGTACTGAAGTCGTCGAGGACGCGGACCCGGTCGCCGCGGGCCGCCAGCGCGTCCACCAGGTGGGAGCCAATGAATCCCGCGCCGCCGGTTACCAGACTGCTTCGCATACCCGCGCCCCTGTGAGTGAACTGTTTCCTATCTTAACCGGGACAGCGGCAGTGAACAGGCGCGGTTGTGGTGTCGCCTGAAATCTATACCCGTAAATTTTTTCGGGCACCCGGCCCGGCACGGCCGGTGAAGTGCGAGCTATAGTTGCCTCGGTGCCAGGTGACCGCGCCAGGGATTCACTATCACTGCACGAGGGACGGTACACGCAATGGAGGCCCGCGTCAAACGAACCATCCGGCTCCGCGGCATGAACGGGCCGATTAAAGGCCAGCAGTGGCAGTCCCACGACCTGCTGCGCGTCGGCCGGCTCGACCCACTGGAGATCGTCCTCGATGACAGCTCCGTCAGCCGCTACCACGCCGAGATCCGCGCCACCGAGCGCGGCTGGCGGGTCCGCGACCTCGGCAGCACCAACGGCACGCGGCTCAACGGCGTGAAGATCGGCAGCGGCCAGTGGCCGCTCCGGCCCCGCGACGTGCTGCAGTTCGGCGAGGTCGCCGTCATCGTCGATTCCGTGGACGAGGCCGCCCAGGAGCAGCCCGCCAGCGACAGCCAGGACCTCGTCGTCGAGCACACCTCGCGCGTCTCCTGGGACGAGGCGCTGGCCAGCATCGCCTTCGACGGCCAGCGGCACCCCCGCGCCGGCGACACCCTGCTGGCACTCCTCCGTGCCGGCCACCACGTCAGCCACATCGAGAAGGAAGAGGAGCTGCTGCACCAGATCCTCAACGATGCCGTCTCGGTGCTCGACGCCCAGCGCGGGGCGATCGTGCTGGCCGACGGCGTCGAGCAGAAGCTCCGCCTGCGGGCACTGGTGACCGGCAAAGGCGCGCCCCGCGCCCAGATGGCCGGCCGCGGCGAGGTGGCCTCGCGGTTCTCGTACAGCCACAGCCTGGCGACGCGGTGCTTCACCCGCGGCGAGTCCATCCTCTGCCAGCGGATCGAGGAAGACCCGGAGCTGGCGGTCGCGCAGAGCATCGCCGAGGGCACGATGGCCTCCGTGCTGTGCGTGCTGCTCCGCACGCCGCGCCGTAACCTGGGCGTGCTGCACTTGGACCGCAGCCCCTGGCAGAAGGCGTTCACGCAGGAGGACCTCCGCCTGGCCGACGCGCTGGCCGCCAACGTCTCCGCCGGCATCGAGAGCGCCCAGCTGCTCCGCAAGCAGCGCGAGCTGTTCATGGAGACGATCACGGTGCTGGCCCAGGCGGTCGAGCTGCGCGACGAGACGACGGGCAACCACATTTATCGAGTGAAGACCTATTCGATGCTCCTGGCCGAGGCGCTGAAGCTGCCGCCGGAAGACATCGACCTGATCCGCATCGGCGCGCCTTTGCACGACATCGGCAAGATCGGCATCGACGACGCCATCCTGAAGAAGCCGGGCAAGCTGACGAACGAAGAGTTCGACATCATGAAGAAGCACACCACGATGGGTGCGGCGATTCTTCAGACGATCCCGGACCTCCGGCCGATCATCCCGATCGTGCGGTCGCACCACGAGCGGTGGGACGGCAAGGGCTACCCCGACGGCCTGGCGGGCGAGTTCATTCACCCGCTGGCCCGGGTGGTGGCGCTGGCGGACTGCTTCGACGCGATGACGACGGACCGGCCGTACCGCAAGGGGCTGTCGCCGCAGGTGGCCTTCGGCGAGATCGAGAAGGGCATCGCCACGCAGTTCGACCCGGTGATGGGCCAGGCGTTCCTGAAGATCCGCGAGGAGATCACGCAGACGATGCAGAGCGCCATCCAGGTGGGCAAGCAATCGACCCGCCCGGTGCCGCTGCTATCCGCGTCGGCCGGCTGAAAACCGTTGAACCGCCAAGACGCCAAGCGTGCCAAGGAAGAGAAAGAGAGGAAGAGAGAAAAAAGACAGACAGAAGCAGTGTTAGTTCTGCCCTGTGATTCTTCTCTCTCTTCCTCTCTTTCTCTTCCTTGGCGCGCTTGGCGTCTTGGCGGTTAACCCTTCTTCATCCGCTCGATCAGCACCCGGGCCGTTTCGGGACGCATCACCCGCGGGTCGGGCAGCTCGCCCGCCCGCAGCTTCTCGCGCAGCTCCCGGCCGCTGATCGACACCTGCTTATATCCCTTCGGCCCGTGCTCGTCCACCAGGCCCACCCGGCCCAGCTCCTCGTAGTACGCCGCGAAGCCGATCTTCACCGGCCGGATCAGCAGCTCGCCCTTCAACTCGTCGAACTTCCGCTGCGCCGCCAGGCCGTCCCAGATGTCCTTGCCGTCCTCGTACGGCGCGTCGGCGTGCTTGCGGCCGATGACGAGGTCTGTGAAGCCGAAATTCTGCCGGTAGATCGCGTGCATGATCGCCTCCTTCGGGCCGCCGTAGAACATCTTGATGTCCAGGCCCAGGAGGATGATCCGGTCCGTGATCGGCACCCCCGCCTTCTTCCACAGCGCCTCGTCGGAGTCGCCCTCGCCCAGCGCCTTGGCGTCGATCAGCGCCTTGTACGTCCGCATCCGCGTGACCGCATCGACGTCGTCACCCTTGGTCTCGCCGACCAGCGGGTTGAGCACCGCCCCGGCGAAGTGGCCCTCGGCGGTCAGCCGCTCCAGCCCCGCCACCAGCGCATATTCGTGGGCACGGTGCAGCGGGTTGCGCGTCTGGAACGCGACCACCCGCTTCCAGCCCTTGTCGCGGAACAGCGCCCGCGTCTGACGCGGCGACAGGATGAACTGGCCGTACTCCGGATGTTTGGGCTGGGGCAGGACGTGGACCTCGCCGCCGACGAGGTAGGTCCGCGGGTCGCTCTCGACCATCCGGCCGCCGGGGTGGTCCCAGCGGTCGGTGCCGTAGACCCGGTTGACGTACTGCTTCTTGTCCCAGTGGAAGACGTCGTTGACCAGGAGCGAGCCGACCACCTCGCCGCGGGAATTGGTCAGCGCGACGGTCTGGCCCGGCGTGAGCGTCTTCGCCAGGGGCTCCTCGACGGGGAACGACAGCGGGATCGTCCAGGCGTATTTGTTGCCGTTATGGACGATGACTTCTTCTTCCAGCACCCGCTCGAAGCTGCCGTGGTTCATGGCTCCGGTGAGTGGGCTGAGGCCGCCGTCACCGATGCGGTACAGCGTCGAGAGGTCGGCGTCGCTGACCGGGACGGCCGGCAACCCCTGGTGCTTGGCGATGAACTCGGCCGCCTGCTCGGCGGGCACCTGGCGGTCCACCGGCTCCTTCAAGCCCCCGTGCGGGGGAATCAAATCGGACATTCCTGAAAGCTCCCGCGCTTTCCCCCCTCTCCCCCTGGTAAGGGGGAGAGGGGAGGAAGAGTGATGTTTGTCAACATGGTCACGATATGCACGGGGTCGCCCGTCGTCACGGCGGCGTGTCCCGGGTCACGTCGAAGCGCTCGAACGCAATGCCCACCAGCACGAAGAAGGGGAACGAGGCCACCGCCAGGCACAGCCACGCCGTCACCGCACCCGCGAGGAAGTGCCGGTTGAGCAGCAGGTACGCCAGCATCGACGCCACCGCCGTCACCAGCACCACCAGGCTCAGAACGAACAGCTTCGCCATCGAAAAGAGGACGCCCCGGCCCATCGCCTGGAAGTCGCCCGGCGTCGTGAACAGCCGCATCGGGAACAGCAGGAACAGGAAATTCTCCAGCGCGAACGCCAGCAGGTTGAACGGCAACGTCAGCGCCATGCCCGCCAGCAGCACCGGCATCGCCAGGCTCATGTCACTCGGGAGGGGTATCTGGTCCGTCCCCTCGAACTGCGACAGGACGCCGCCCGCCAGCAGCACCAGGGCCAGCACGACACACTGGACCAGGCTCACCAGCACCGCCGGAGTTAGCAGCTGCCCCAGCGCCAGCCGCCACGCCGGGATCGGCAGCGTCTTGAGCACCGCGATCCGGTCCAGGTCGCCCCGGAAGTCGAAGGGCAACAGCGCCGTGAAGACCAGCGGCATCATCAGGAGCATGCCGGCGACGAGCAGCGACCGCTCGGCGTCCGTCATGAGGTTGGTCGGCCCCCGGAAGAAGCCGCCGACCGCCACGAGCAGGAACAGGACGAACAGGGTCACGAACCGGCCCGGCATCCGCACCGCCGTGGTCAGCTGCCGCCACGCGATGGGGCCGACGCCGCCCAGCCGGGGCGGCATCGGCACGCGCCACCGCCACCGCGTCGGGCCGATCCCCATGAGCTGGTTCTTGCGGAGCTGTTGCAGCCGGGAGTAAAGCCGGGCACTCGCCAGCGCGGACGCCTCCAGGTACTGGGCGTCGAGCAGGAACAGGACCGCCAACAGTACGAGGTTGACGAGCGCCCCCAGCGCCGCCGACCGCAGCAGGTCCAGCGGCGTCCGGGCCAGGAACGCATCGAAGAAGAACGTCAGCGGGTAGGTGACCGCCTTCCACACCACGGACTCCTGCAGGTCCCCCATGACGTTCCGCGGCCCGCCGCGCCACGGCACGATCCCCGCCTGCCACAGCACCAGGAGCGCCAGCACCGCGAGCGCCGTGATGATGAACCACCGCGCCCGGGTGTAGAAGCGCGCCCCGACGGTGAGGGCCGCGAGGTTGATCGTGTAGGTGAACAGCTGCATGAAGGCGAACATCAGGTACAGGCCGACGAACGCCCCCAGCACGGACGGGGAATAGGGCGACGAGATGACGGTCAGCACGACCGTGCCGGGCAGGCACAGCAGCAGCCCAACCGTGACCTTGTACGCCAGCAGCTGCCGCCGGGTGAACGGGGCCGGGAACAGGAAGTTCACCTCGGCAGGGGAGAACACGATGGACCGCTCGCCGGTGGCGCTGAGGACGTTGAGCAGGCAGTACGCCAGCAGGCCGGTCGGCCCCAGGAAGGGGATCTGCTCCTGGTCGATCTGCGGGGCGGTGAACCGGGCGGCCAGGGCGGACAGGACCCAGCTGAGGGTGACGAACAGGCCGACGCCGGCCAGGATCGCGCCGCGGACGGTCTTGACGCTCGAGGCGAGGTAACGGCCCCAGCCCCGCAGTTGCAGCCACACCAGCAGCCAGAGCGCGCGGGGCATGGGTCACTCCGTGGCCGCCCCAGGAGCCGGCTCGGTTTCGGGCGCGGTATCGGTAAGCCGGAAGAACAGCTCCTCCAGCGACTCCCGCCGGCCGTCGGCGCTCAGCTCGCCGCGCAGCTCCGCGATGGGGCCCTGCTTGAGCGCCCGGCCGCGGTGCATGATCAGCAGGTTGGTCACCAGGTCCTCGAACAGGTTCAGCAGGTGCGAGCTGACGATGACGGCCGCCTGCTGGCCGCGGGCGTAGTCGCGGATCAGGTCTTTCATCGTGCGGATGCCGCGCGGGTCCAGGCCGGTCATCGGCTCGTCCAGCAGGATCGCCCGGGGCGAGTGCAGGAAGGCGCAGGCGATCGCCAGCTTCTGCCGCATGCCGCGCGACAGCTCCGCCGCCAGGGCGTCGCGCTTGGGGACCAATTCCAGTCGGTCGAGCAGCTGGTGGGCCAGCGCCGGCCACTCGGCGACGCGGTAGACGGCGGCGGAGAACCGCAGGTGCTCCCAGACGGTCAGGCGGTCGAACAGCTGCGGGTCGTCGGGGACGTAGGCCAGCGCCGACTTGGCGGGGATGGGGTCGCGGAGGACGTCGTGGCCGGCGATGGCCAGCCGGCCCCGGGTGGGAACGAGGATGCCGGCGAGGGCCCGCAGGGTGGTGGTCTTGCCCGCGCCGTTGGGGCCGAGCAGGCCGAGCACCTCGCCGGGCTCGACGCGGAAGCTCAGCCCCGCGACCGCGACGGTGTCGTTGTAGTTCTTGTGGAAGTCTTCCACCACGATGGACACGAAGACGCCTCCCCGCGACGGCTCGCCTCTTGTTCCCTCCCCCCTTGCGGGGTGCCCCTCTTGTTCCCTCCCCCCTTGGGGGGGAGGGGTAGGGTGGGGGGTAAAGCGCCTGGACGGTGAGAGACGCCTTCCTGACCGCCCAGCCTCCTCACCCCCCACCCTAACCCTCCCCCCCAAGGGGGGAGGGAACAAGAAGGCCTCCCCCGCAAGGGGGGAGGGAACAAGAGGACCCCGGCATTGTAGCCGCCGGTGCCAGTGTACAACCTTGAATCACACCGCGGCCGGCCTATCATGACGGTGCCCGGACACCTCCGCACCGCGGGACGAGGGCCATGTTACAACGGAAGTACCTGTTTCCCCGCGTCATCGAGATGAACTACCAGGCCGGCCGGCCGCTGGGCACCAACGTCTACCTGATCGACGGCGGCTCCGAGTTCTTGCTCATCGACATCGGCCTGATGGATACCGTGGGCGAGATCGTGGACCTGATCCGCGGCATGGACTTCAAGCTCTCGACCTGCAAGATGGTCATCGCCACCCACGCCGACGTCGATCACATCCAGGGCATCACCCGCGCCCGCGAACTGCTCAAGACGAAGATCGCCGCCCACCCCGAGACGGCCAAGCCGCTGGCGGCAGGCGACGAAGTGCTCACATATGCGACGATCACCGCGCAAAACTTCAAAATCCCGATGCCCCGCTGCAAGGTCGATCTGATTCTCCAGGAGGGCGATCGGATCCAGGTCGGCGACCTCGCCCTGGACGTCTGGCACACGCCCGGCCACACCTCGGGACAGCTGTCCTTCAAGATGGGCAACCTGCTGTTCTCCGGCGACAACATCTACAAGGACAGCTGCGTCGGCGTCATCGACGCGCACCACGGCTCGGACATCCCGGAGTTTATCAAGTCCCTGGAGCGCATCCGCGCGGACGACGCCGAATTCCTGCTGCCCAGCCACGGCCCGGTGTTCCGCCGCGACCCCCAGGTGATCCAGCAGGCCATCGACCGGCTGACGCGCTACCAGTACATGGCGGACTTCGGGACGTGTGCGATCGGCTGGCCGCTGCTCGACGAGTGGAAGAAGGACGTGTGCTCGGGGAAGCTACCGAACCTCAGTCAATAACGCATTTAGCCGCGAGCTTCATGCGAGCGATTCAGAGCGCTCGCAGAAGCTCGCGGCTAAACATTTTCGACACCCACGTTAGCGGGAAGAAGCCACGCTCGCCGCGGACAGGTCGAGCTTGACGCTCGTCGTGCTGCCGGCCTGGATCGTGACCCTCTGCTCCACGGCCTGGGCCTTGCCGTCGCGGGTCACAACCGCCTTCAGGTTGTAGTAGTACACCTGGCCGGGGGCCAGCGTCGGCGACACGAAGGTGCGCTCCGCGCCCGTCGAAACGGTGGCCGCGCCGTCGATCGTCAGCACGGCGTCCGCGGGCAGGGTGACCGTGATGGTCGCGGGGGCCGCCACCATGCCGACCTTACCCTCTTCCTTCTTCTCTTCCTTCTTTTCCGGGGGCATCAGCGGGGGAGCGCCGGTCGGAGCGCCGATCACCGGCGCGCCGCCCCAGCAGCCCGCGCCGGGAGCCATCATCGCGCCGCCGCCCCAGCAGCCCGCGCCGGGAGCCATCATCGCGCCGCCGCCCCAGCAGCCCGCGCCGGGAGCCATCATCGCGCCGCCGCCCCAGCAGCCCGCGCCGGGAGCCATCATCGCGCCGCCGCCCCAGCAGCCCGCGCCGGGAGCCATCATCGCGCCGCCGCCCCAGCAGCCCATACCACTGTAGCCGCCCATATACATGCTGCCGGTGCAGTAGCCGCCGCCCATGTACATGCCGCCGGTGCAGTAGCCGCCGCCCATGTACATGCCGCCGGTGCAGTAGCCGCTGCCGTGACAGCTGCCGCCGCCGTGCTTGCCGCCACCGAGCATGCCGCCCAGCAGCCCGCCGCCGTGGCAGCTGCTGCCGCCGTGCTTGCCGCCGCCGAGCAGACCGCCCAGCAGCCCGCCGCCGCCGTGGTGCTTACCGCCGGTGCAGCTGCCCGAAGCCACCAGTCCGCCGGTGCAGTAGCCACCGTAGCCGGTGCTCACCACCATGCCGCCGCTGCAGTAGCCGCTACCGTGGCCGCTACCGTAGCACCCGCCGCCACCGTGCCCCAGGTCGGCCGTTTCGCCGCCCGCCGTCAGCGCCATCATCAATACCACACTGTGCATTGAACTCTCCTCACCATTGCGTAGTGAACCGCCATCCCCACCCGGACCGAGACCCCCTCGATGCGGGTGCCCACCCGTATGAGTCTGCTTGCTTCAACAAGGCCGGAGGCCGATGGCCGAAATGCGCCCGTGCGAAGGAGTCGCCACAAAGCTGAATGGGCGCTTCCTGCTTCCACGGTGCATCCCGACCACAGGTCTTCCGGGCAACCGTCTCCAACGGCGTGGTTCATTCAACCTCGCTGGTTGAGGTAGATAGTAAAACTGGAGAAATCAAGAGTCAACCGCAATTTGAGACGCCTGAATAAGCCAGGTCGTATTTTCTGGTGCGGTAATGCTGACCGTTCAGGCGGTCTCGGACTGTTCGGCTTTTTCGGATTCTTGCGCAAACCGCGTGCCCCGCCGCATTACCCCTTCAAGTGTCATGCCGAACCGGCAGCGCCGGAATTTTTCCCGCACTCGTCTTAGCTCGCCCAGTCGGATCGGATATTGTTGACGGAGTGGAACCACCAGCTTGACGAACCCCGCGGCTGTGGCCGGCCGCCCCCAGACGATCGGCCATCCGGACGAACCCGCTCGCCCGCACCGAGCGCTTCCCTGCGCAGGAGTCTTTCGCATGGCTCACCGACACTCGACCGCGCCCCCGCTGCCGTTCTGGGCGGACCCGCAGTGGCACCCCCTGCTGGTCGCGCTGGGCGGCCTGGCCCTCTGCCTGCTGGCCCTGGTCCTCCAGCCGCTCGAATCGACCCCGGCGGTCCCGGGCATCCGCCTGCTGCTGATCGCGGCCGCCCTGCTCGTCGGCGGTGCCGGCATCCGGCTGGCCTTCCGCCTGCCGATGGGCGACTTCGCCCAGCAGACCTTCGCGGCCGGGCCTCTCTTCGCCGGCGCGGCTACCGCGTTCGTTGCCGGCGGGGCGCTGCCCGATGACTGGCGGAGCGTCCGCATGGCGTTGTGGGTCGCCAGCGTCGCCGGTCTGCTGGGCGGCCTCGTCGTGATCCTGCCGGTGGCCGTCCGCAAGGTCGCCGCCAGTGTCCTGATCGTGATCCACTTCGCCGGCATCTTCGTGGCGATCACCTGTGTCGAGCTGCCCAGCGCGCCGGCCCCGTGGGTGTCGAACATGGCCTGGGGGCACTTCTACCGGCCCTACCTGGGCTTCCTGTACATGAACAACGCCTACCACTTCTACTCGCCCGACCCGGGGCCGTCGAACCTGTTGTGGGTGCGGATCGAGTACAGCGACGGCAGCTACCGCTGGATCAAGCTGCCCAACCGCGAGGAGGCCCGCGTGCCGATGGAGTTCCAGCGGCACCTGGCCATGGCCGAGAGCACCAACGCCATCGTCAACAACTCGCTGCACCACCCCGATTACCTCGCCGAGAAGCAGCGCCGCCGGAATATCGCCGGCTCGACGTTCCGGCCCGAACCCATCCCGGTCCACCCCGTTTACGCCATGGCCAACCAGTACGCCGAGCCGATGCCCCACGCCAAGGAGTACATCGCCTCCTACGCCCGGCACTTCCTGGCCAACGCCCCGCCGGCCAGGAACCCCGAAGCCAGGCCTGTGAAGGCCAAGCTCTACCGGGTCACGCACCGCCTGCTCGACCCCGCCGAGATGGTCGGCCCGGGGGGCCGGGACCCGATGGACCCGACCACCTACCTGCCCTACTACCAGGGCGAGTACGACACCGAGGGCAAGCTCACCAAGGAGGGCCAGAACGACGGGCTCCTGTGGTGGCTGATCCCGATCGTCGAAATGCCGGAGCAGCAGGACCCCGCTTTCCGCCCGGCCCCGGGGGTGCTGCCCAAGGCGATGAAGATCAAGGACTACGTGAAAATCCAGGCCGGCGACGTCGTCGCGGACGAGAAAGCGGAGGGGAAGAAGCCATGAAGACCAACGCACCCGTCCCCCACGACCCGGAGCTGGAGGAGCTGGCGGAACGCGCCGGCCCGCGGTGGTGGGTCGCCGCCTGGGACCGCTTCTTCTTCTCGCCGGCCGACCCGGCGACCCTGGGCCTGATCCGCATCTGCGCCGGCCTGGGCACGCTGTTTATCCTGCTCTGTTACTTCCCGGGCCTGCTCAACTACGTCGGGCCCACCGGGACGATCGACCACGTCTGCGGCAAGTACCTGCTGCTGGACATGCAGATTTATCAGTCCAACACGTCGTTCGAGGGCCCACAGTTCCTGCCGCTGGACAAGGGCTCGTTCGCCTGGTCGGTGTACTACCACCTGAAGGACCCGGCTTCGATCTACCTGGTGCATACCGCGATCACCGTCTCGTGCCTGCTGTTCACGCTGGGGCTGTGGACGCGGGTGACGTCCGTGCTGACCTGGCTGGGGATGCTGCAGTACGTGCAGCGGGCCCCGACGATGCAGTTCGGCATGGACACGATGATGATGATCCTGCTGCTGTACCTGATGATCGGCGACAGCGGGGCGGCGTACTCGCTGGACCGCTGGCGGGCGAAGCGGCGGGCCCGGCTGGCGGGCGAGCCGGAGCCGCCGTCGGCGTCGGTGATGGCGAACTTCGGCATCCGGCTGATCCAGGTCCACTTCTGTTTCGTGTACGCGGCGTCGGGCTTCTCGAAGCTGCTGGGCGGGACGTGGTGGAGCGGCACGGCGATCTGGCTGACGGTGGCCAACGGCGACTTCGCGCCGGTGTTCGTGCCGGGGTACGTGTCGGCATTGCAGTGGCTGTGCGAGCACCGCTGGGCGTGGTCCCTGGTGATCACGGGCGGCACCTGGAGTACGCTGCTGCTGGAGTGCGGCTTCCCGTTTCTGGTGTGGAACCGCCGGCTGCGGTGGATCTGCATCTGCGGCTCGGTGGCGCTGCACACGGGCATTGGCTTGTTGATGGGCCTCTCGACGTTCAGCCTGATGATGATCACGATGGTGCTGGCGTTCATGCCGCCGGCGGCGGTCCGGCCGATGGTCGCTGCGCTGTGGGACCACGTGCTGCGGCTGCTGGCGCTGCGCAAGGGCAGCGCACCGCCGCCGCTGGAGCCGAGCGGCAAGGAGGCGCTGGTGCTGTCGCAGTGACTTTTCCTCCCCTCTCCCCCTGGTAAGGGGGAGAGGGGCCGGGGGTGAGGGGGTGAGAGGTGACAGGCAAGAGAGGAACTGCTCTCAGTGCCCTCCCGTGCTTCGACCCCCTCTCCCCCTTACCAGGGGGAGAGGGGAGCAAGGCGCAGATTCACAATCCCTCCGCTTGACACTGCACGCACGGCCGGGGGACAATGACGGCGAGCAAACACCTTCCGCTTCTTTGGCGCGGGGGACCGTGGCATGAAGTCGCTCGCGGGGTCGTTCCTGGTGGCGCGTGCCGTCCTGCGGGACCCGAACTTCGCGCAGTCGGTCGTGCTGCTGTTGCAGCACGGCCCCGAGGGCGCGTTCGGCCTGGTGGTCAACCGCCCCGTGGACCTGGAGGGCCTGCCGGTGCCGCTTTACCTGGGCGGCCCCTGCAAGTCCGAGGGCCTGTTGATGCTGCACGCCTACCCCGAGTGGGCGGGCGAGGACTCCCGGGAACTGGTACCGGGCGTCTGGCTGGGCGACTCGTCGTGCGTCAACAAGGTGACGGCCCTGACGGACGGCACCAAGGGCCGCTACCGCATGTACACGGGCTACGCCGGCTGGGGCCCCGACCAGCTGGAGCGCGAGCTGGCCGAGGGGGCGTGGATGATCGTGCCGGCGACCCGCGAGCTGCTGTTCGACACGCCGACGGATGAGCTGTGGGACCGGCTGATGCCCCCCGCACTGCCGCAGCCGAGCTTGAACTGAGCGCATTTCTTCGTTTAGCCGCGAGCCCCGGGCGAGCGCGTGAAGCGCAACCGCGCTCGGCGCGCTCGCCCGGGGCTCGCGGCTAAACAAATGCGTCTTGCCCGCAATTCCCGCTCCCGCTATAGTCGCGCCGCCCGCCCGGCACGGAGGCCCCCACATGGCCCGCTCGCTGAAAATCCTCACCGGCGTCGTCGTTACCCTGCTGCTCATCGGCTCGCCGGTCCTGTTCGCGTTCCGCGAGCAGAAGGACCTGCGCAACTTCCGCGTCGTCCGCGAGGGCGTCCTCTATCGCAGCGGCCAGCTCAGCCGCGCGGGCCTCAAACGGGTCATCCACGATTACAAGATCAAGACCGTCGTCTCGCTCCGCGAGGCCCCCGCGCCCGGCAAGGCGGACGCCGACGCCGCCGAGGCGGAGTATTGCCGAATCATGGACGTGAATTTCCTGCCGCTCACGCCGATGCACTGGGAAGGCCCCGCCGGCGAGCCGGCCCCCGTCGAGGAGAACGTCCGCGCCTTCCGCGCGGTCCTGGCCGACCCGCGGAACCACCCCGTCCTGGTTCACTGCTTCGCCGGCGTCCACCGCACCGGGGCGTACTGTGCCATCTACCGGATGGAGTGCGAGGGCTGGGCGAATGAGCAGGCGATGGAGGAGCTGAAGGCGGGCGGCTACGACCGGCTGGAACACGAGATGGATATTCTGGGATACCTGAGCCGGTATCGCGCCACGGAAAAGAAAGACCCCCGATAGGGACTCTATCGGGGGGTTCGTGCGCGTGCCGGAGTTACTGCTGAGGCACGAAGCCTCCGCCGCCGGCGGCCGTCAGGATGTTGCCGAGGATGCTCAGCCCGATCCCGCCGGTCCAGGCCAGCATCACGTTCTTGATGCCCCACTCATTCGCCTTCATCCAGCCGAAGACGAACGCGACCAGCCCCCCGATGCAGCAGAGGAGGAGGACGATGCTCGCGATCCCCACCCCGGTCTGGCCATTCTGGAACATCTTGACGACGACCAGGATGAAACAGACCAGGCTAATCAGCCCGCCCACGCCGCTGAGGATTTGCCCCAGTACCGCCATAGTTGCGCTCCTAAATCGAGTTGCCACGGAGGAAAGTCAAAACGGTGCTTGACATTTTCGCCCGTTGTAAGGGTCAATTAGAACCCGTCGAGCGGAAAGTTCATCTGTTGGGTCAAGACCAAACCCCAGCGCAGCGCGCCGAAACCGAAAAACACCAGGAGTGCCACCCAGAACAGTACACGGCTATACGGGCGCGGCATCCGCGCTAACTTTCCACGCACCGCTTCACGCCACGATCTCGGTGTAAACGCGAATGCCGCGAACGTCAGACTCAACGGAATGACCACGACCCCCAGTGGGTGGTACTGAAACGCCCGGTAATAATTCCCCCGGATCAGGTTCGAGCCGCAGCGAGTCATGCCGCAGCCGGGGCACGGGGCGTGGGAGAACCGCATCGAGGCGCACATCTCGAACCCGGGGATGCCCTCCGGGGGGACCAGGCAGAAAAAGAAGACGAAGCCCGCAGAGGCGCGCCAGAACACGTCGTGCAGGGCCAGCCCGAGCCAGTCCGACGTGGGTACTTCGCTAACCTCTTGCGACATGAGCTGGTGTCTTCGAGGTATGCATGGTCGAATCGGTCCCGTTCCGTGGGAGACACTCCGTCACGCGGTTGCGGCCCGGGCGTTCAGGCAGGGCCTCAACGATTCGGTGATTGTAACGGACCCCCGGGGGCAGGCAAGCACATTTCCACAGAAAATACGCCCTTTATCGATTATCCGGCTGCCCTTATAGCCCGTACAATCCCCCCAGATTTTCCTGCTTTTCAGGCACTTTCCGTGTAATACGCAATAACGGCACGGACGGCACGCCGCCACCGCGCCAGTCGCTGCTGGCGCGGCCCCTCTTCCAGTGCCGGACGGAATGTTCGGTTTGTCCGTTGCAATCGGCGCAAATCGTCCAGCCCGCCCCACGTCCCCGCCGCCCAGCCCGCCAGGTAGGCCGCCCCCAGAGCCGTCGCCTCGCTGTGGCCAGCCTGGACGACCGGCAGCCCCAGGACGTCGGCCTGGCACTGGAGGAACCAGGCGTTGTTCGCCATGCCGCCATCGACCCGCAGGCTGTCCAGCCGACGGCCAGCGTCCTCGGCGGCCGCGTCAATCAGGTCCGTCACCTGGTAGGCCACGCCCTCCAGGGTCGCCCGGCTGACGTCGTCGGCGGTGGTGCCGCGGGTCAGCCCGAACAGGACGCCGCGGGCCTCGGGGACCCAGTGCGGCGCGCCCAGGCCGACGAAGCCGGGCACGAACAGCACCGGCTGTTGCGGGTCGGACCGCGCTGCCCGCGCCTCGACCGCCGGGGCTTCCGTGAACAGGTTCAGGCCGTCGCGGAGCCACTGCACCGCCGCCCCCGCCACGAAGACCGAGCCCTCCAGGGCGTACTCCGGTGGGCCGTCCTTGCCGGCCGCAATGGTGGTCAGCAGCCGGTGCCGCGACCGCATGGGCGAGGCCCCCGTGTGCTGGAGGAAGAACGCCCCGGTGCCGTAGGTACACTTCGCCTCGCCCGGGGCGAACGCGCACTGGCCGAACAGCGCCGCCTGCTGGTCCCCCGCCACGCCGCGGATCGGGATGCCGTCGGGCAGGAAGTCCAGGCCCTTCGTCGCGCCGAAGTCGCCGGCGCTGGGCCGGACCTCGGGCAGTAGCGCCTCCGGGACGCCGAAGTACCGCGTCAACTCCGCGTCCCACGCGGCCGACTGGAGGTTCAGCAGCAGCGTCCGCGAGGCGTTGGTCCGGTCGGTGACATGGAGCCGGCCGCCGGTCAGCCGCCACAGGAGGAAGCTGTCCACGGTCCCGGCGGCCAGCTGGCCCGCCTCGGCCCGTGCCCGGACCTGGGCGTCGGAGCTGAGCAGCCACGCCAGCTTCGTCGCCGAGAAATACGGGTCGAGGACCAGGCCGGTCCGCTCGCTCAGCCACGGGGCGTCGGACTGGTGCTGGCGGCAGAAGTCGGACGTCCGGCGGTCCTGCCAGACGATGGCGCGGGCGACGGGGGCACCCGACGCGCGGTCCCAGACGATGAGGGTCTCGCGCTGGTTGGTGACGCCGATGGCGGTCACCGCGCCGGCCTCGACGCGGGCGGCGTCCAGCGCCCGGGGCACGACCTCGCGGACGGAGGCCCAGATTTCGTCGGCGTCGTGCTCGACCCAACCGGGCTGGGGGTAGTGCTGGGTCAGGGGCCGGGCGACGGTGCCGAGGGCGGCCCCGGAGGCGTCGTAGACGACGGCGCGGGTGCTGGTAGTGCCCTGGTCGATCGCGAGCAGGTAGGCGGACATGGGCTACTCCGGTGTTGAGGATTCGTCGGGGGCCAAAATAGTGTTCTATAGTTGTTCAGCCCCGTATCGCCGCGAGCGCATTTGTTCCCTCCCCCCTTGCGGGGGAGGGTTAGGGTGGGGGGTAAGAAGCCTGGGCAGTGGGGAACGCATCCCTCGCCGCTCAGGCCGCTCACCCCCCACCCTAACCTCCCCCGCAAGGGGGGAGGGAACAAATGCGCTCGCGGCGAAACAAATGCCCGTAAACTCCCGCGGCAAGGTGACAACCCATGGCCATGGTCTGCCCGCGCTGTCGTAGCCCGTTCGAGCAGCGCCTCAGCTGCCCGCACTGCGACGTCCGGCTGGAGTTCATCGACCCCCGCGCCCTGCGGAAGCGGCAGCCGATGCGCTTCACCATGAACTGGCAGCACACGCCGTGGGGCCGGACCCTCGTCGGGCTGCTCCTGGCCCAGGGCTTGTTCTACGGGTTCCGCCACCTGCTGAGCAGCGCCCTGATGGGCCTGTACCCCGACGCGCCGACCGAGGCGCTCGGCGAACTGTGGGTGATCGTCCTGCTCCAGTCGGTCCAGCTGGTCGCGCTGCTCCTGGGCGGCGTCATCGCCGGGGCCAACCAGCGGCACGGCGTCCTCCAGGGCGCGGCCCTGGGGGTCGTCAACGGCATCCTCACATCGTTTTTGCACCCGGCCAGCTGGCCGGGGCCGACCACCGTGGTCGTCTACGGCACCCCTCTGTTGCACGCGGTCTGCGGTGCCGTCGGCGCGTGGCTGGGTTACCTCATCTGGACGCCGCTGCCCGAGCAGGCGGTACCGGAGTTGACGGATCAGCAGCAGCCCAAGGTCGCCAAGGTGTCGCCGCCGCGGTTCAAGGGCCCGATCGCGTGGTTCCGCGTCGCCTTCGGCACCGTCGTCGCCGCCGTCGGCTGCATCTCGGCGCGGACCCTCCTCGAGGCGGTCCTGAACAACACCTCCGTGCTGGTGGCCGAGGCGCTGTGGCAGGAGAAGCTCATCACCTGGGAGATCCAGGCACTGGCGATCCTGGCCGGCGGCGTGGTCGCCGGTTCGGGGTATTTCAACGGCCTCAAACAGGGGCTCTGCCAGGCGGTGGGGCTGTGCCTGGTGATGGCGGGGTTCCTCGGGGCGAAGGGGGCCTCGGCCGAAACGCTGCTGCTGACGCTGGGGAGCTGTTTCTTCCTGAGCCTGGTCGGCGGCTTCTTCGGCTCCCAGCTGTTCCCGCCGGTCGTCGGCAAGCGGCCCCGCGGCATGGGGCCGGCGGCGGTCCGCTAGAAACGAACACGGCAGGCGGTTGCCTCCCCGTTGGCGGAAAGGCCCCCGCCTGCCTTCGCTGGCTGACCGGGCGGCGCATCTAATGCTCGATGCCCGTCACCGTGCCGCTGCCCACGGTCCTGCCCCCTTCCCGGATGGCGAACCGCAGGCCGACGTCCATCGCGACCGGCGTGCGGTCTTCGAGGCCGATCTCGACCTCGACGTGGTCGCCCGGCATGCACATCTCGACGCCCGCGGGCAGCCGGACCGTTCCGGTCACGTCCGTGGTGCGGAAGTAAAGCTGCGGGCGGTAGCCCGAGAAGAACGGCGTGTGCCGGCCGCCCTCCTCCTTGGTCAGGGCGAGCACGCTCGCCCGGAACCGGGTGTGCGTCGCGATCGAGCCGGGCCGGGCCAGCACCTGGCCGCGCTCGACCTCGTCCCGCCGCACGCTCCGGAGCAGCACCCCGACGTTCTCGCCCGCCTTGCCCTCGTCGAGCACCTGGCGGAACATCTCGATGCTGACCGCCACCGTCCGCCGCGGCTGGGCCGCCAGGCCGAGGATTTCGACCTCCTCGCCCGCCCGCAGCCGGCCGCGCTCGATCTTGCCCGTCGCCACGGTGCCGCGGCCCTCGACGTGCAGGACGTCCTCGACCGACATCAGGAACGGCCGGTCGATCTCGCGCGGCGGCACCGGCACGTAGCGGTCCAGCGCCTCCATGAGCCGGTCGATGCCCGCGCAGGCGGCGTCATCGGCCCCGCCGCTGGCCAGCGCCGCCAGGGCGCTGCCGCGGACGACGGGCAGCTCGTTGCCGGGGAACTCGTAGCGGCACAGCAGCTCGCGCAGCTCCATCTCGACCAGGTCGAGCAGCTCGGGGTCCTCGACGGTGTCGCACTTGTTGAGGAAGACCACGATCCGCGGGACGCCGACCTGGCGGGCCAGGAGGACGTGCTCACGGGTCTGCGGCATCGGGCCGTCGTTGGCGGCGACGACGAGGACCGCGCCGTCCATCTGGGCCGCGCCGGTGATCATGTTCTTGATGAAGTCGGCGTGGCCGGGGCAGTCGATGTGGGCGTAGTGGCGGCCGGCCGTCTCGTACTCGATGTGCGAGACGTTGACCGTCACGATCTTCGACCTGTCACGGACGGTGCCGCCCCGGGCGATGCCCGCGTAGGGCACCGCGGTGCCGCCAAAGCGGTGCGCCTGGCGGGCGCTGATGGCGGCACTGAGGGTGGTCTTGCCGTGGTCGATGTGGCCGATGGTGCCCACATTCACGTGCGGCTTGGTACGGTGGTAGAACGCTTTGGCCATGTTCGGCCGAACCTCCAGTGCCGGGGTTGGTTTCCCCCGGCGGCCCCGCCGGGGCCGGCAGGCACCCCGCCCACGGTCCCGGCAGGCGATGTCCGCGTAACGGACACGCCGGGATGTAGGGGAGGTTCGGCCTCTTGCTCCCCTCTCCCCCTTACCAGGGGGAGAGGGGAGGAAGGCGGGGCCGGCGATTCGGGTTGTCCAGGGTCCGAGAGCGGGGTACAGTGAAAGTGCTTACTCGCATGCCATCCGCTCATGGAGGCCACCCCATGCACGTTCTGATCCGCGGGGCCGCCGGTCTGCTCGCCTGCCTGCTCGTCCTGCCGCTCCTCGCGGCCCGCGCCCAGGACGCCAAGAAGACCGAGGCGAAGCTCACCGAAACCAAGGAGCCGGCCAACACCGATAAGTCCCTGAAGAAGGGCCAGGTGACCGGCAAGGTGGCGTCGGTCAACGACACGAACCGGTCGATGAAGCTTTCGGTTACCTACGAGATCCCGAAGATCAACCAGGGCGAGGTCCAGGCGCTCCAGAACCACCAGCGGGAACTGGTGCAGGGGCAGGCGGAACTCCAGCAGGCCCAGGCCCTGGCGGTGCAGGCCCAGGTCCAGAACGACCGCGGGAAGTTCCAGGACGCGCAGAACAAGATCCGGGCGGCCACCCAGAAGATCCAGAACGCCCAGCTGCGGATCGCCCAGTCCCAGGCGAAGATGGTCACGGGCGAGAAAAAGACCCAGGACATCGAGCTGACCGCGGCGGAGAACGTCGCGGTGCGGACGGCCAACCCGCCGGTGAAGTTCGACGGCGAGGGCAAGGTGGTGAAGTACACCGCGAAGGAGTTGGCGGACCTGCGCGGCGACGGCAAGCTGCCGGGCTACCCCGCCGACTTCGCGGACCTGACGCAGAACATGATCGTCACCGTCACGCTAGTGCAGAAGCCGATGAAGACGGCCCCCGGCACCAAGGGCAAGGACGCGGACGCCGTGGTGGACCTGCTGGAGGAGTACCAGCCGAAGATGTCGGTCATCGTGATCCTCGCGGACCCGACGCCCAAATAAGCTCGGAACTGGGAGCTCGGAACTGGGAACGAAGTTGCTTACGCTCCGAGTTCCGCGCTCCCAGTTCCGAGCTTGCTTAGAGTCCCGCCAGCGGGCCCGTGCTGTCGCCGAAGCGTTCCACCGGCGTCCCCATCCGCTGGAGCATCGACACGTACAGGTTGCACAGCGGCGTGTTCTTGCTGCTGGCGATGTGCCGGCCCGTCTGGAGCGTGCCGCCGGCCCGGCCGCCCAAGAGGATCGGCAGGTTGTTCGGGTCGTGCCGGTTGCCGTCCGAGAAGCTCGAGCCGAACAGGATCATCGAGCTGTCCAGCAGCGTCGATTCCCCTTCCTTGACCGCCTTCAGCTTGCCCATCAGGTACGCGAACTGCTCGACGTGCCAGCGGACGATCCGCTTGTACTGGTCGATCTTCCCCGCCTCGTTCTGGTGGTGCGACGTGTCGTGGTGGCTGGCCCGCACGCCCTCGACGAACGAGAAGTTCTTGCCCGAGACGTCGTTGGCCGTCATGAACGTGATGACCCGCGTCGAGTCCGACCAGAACGCCAGCGCCATCAGGTCCAGCATCAGCCGGACGTGCTCGGGGTGGCTCCGCGGGACGCCCGCCGGGACCGCCGGCAGCTGCACGTCGCGCCGCTCCGCGTGGCCGTCGGGCCGCGACGCGAACTCGATCCGCCGTTCCACCGACCGCACCGAATCCAGGTACTCGTCGAGCTTGAACTGGTCGTCCCGGCCCAGCTGCTTGCGCAGCACCTTGGCGTCCTCCAGCGTCAGATCGAGGAGGCTCCTGTCGTCCTCGAGCTTCTTCGCGGCCGTGCTGCCCTGCTCGCCCTTGGGCGCGAACAGGCGCTCGTAAACGAGGCGCGGGTTGATCTCCTTGGCGACCGGCACCGTCGGCGTCCGCCAGGAGATGTACGAGCCGTAGAGGCGCGTGTAGCCCACGTTGGTGTCGATGCCGGAGGTGACCGGGTCGATGGCCAGCTCCAGCGACGGCAGCGGCGTGGCGTTACCGAGCCGCTGGGCGCACAGCTGGTCCATCGAGATGCCGCCGGCGTTGATGTCCTTGCCGGTCGTCTTGGTGATCTGCAGGCCCGTCAGGAAGTTAGCGGTCTTTGCATAGTGGCCGTCGCCCGAGCGGCTGTTAGCCTTGTCGAGCTTCGACAGGACCAAGACGTCCTTCTTGAACGGCGCGAGCGGCTCCAGCGAGAAGGGCAGCTCGAAGTCCTCGCCGGCCTGTTTCGGGATCCAGGCGTCCTGGAAGACGCCGTTGGGGAAGTAGATGCACGCCATCCGCACCGGCGGCTTGACCGGCGCTTTCGGCCCGGCGGCGCGGGCCATCGCGTCCAGCCACGGCAGCGCCAGGGCGACGCCCGCGCCGCGGAGGAACGTCCGGCGGTTCAGCTTCGAGGTTTTGGGGTTCATGGCCTGCTCACTTCTTGACGTAGCGGTGACGGAACGGGTAGCTCAGCACGACCTTTTCGATCAGCGCGGACGATTTATATTCATCGGCGGCCAGCGCCTTGAGGCTGTCGTCAATCACGCACTGATCGAACGAGTATAACTGCCGGCCCAGGGCGAAGCCCAGCACCTTCCGGCTCAGGTTGCGCAGGAACTCCTCCTTGCGCGCGAGCAGGACTTCCTTCAGCTCGGCAGGGCCGCTGAACTTTTCGCCGGAGGGCAACTCGCCGGCCGCGTCGATGGGCAGGCCGTTCTGCTCCTTGCGGTAGCGGCCGATCGGGTCGAAGTTTTCGAGGCCGAAGCCCAGCGGGTCCATGCGCTGGTGGCAGCTGGCGCACTCGGGCTTGGTGCGGTGCTGCTCCAGCTGCTTGCGGAACGTCAGCCCCTTGGTGTTGCGGTCGTCGGCGGGCAGCTCGTTGACGCCCGCCGGGGGCGGCGGCACCTTCGCGCCGAGGACGTCTTCGAGGACCCATTTGCCGCGGAGGACCGGGCTGGTGCGGAGCGGGTACGAGGTGACGGTGAGGACGCCCGCCATGCCCAGGACGCCGCCGCGGGTGCGGTCGGTCAGCTTCACCAGCCGCAGCTCATCGCCCTTGACGCCCTCCACGCCGTAGATCTTCGCCAGGCGCTCATTGGCAAACGTGTAGTCGCAGTCGATCAGTTCCAGGAGACTGCGGTCCTCGCGGAGGATGCGGTCGAAGACGAGGACGGCCTCCTCGCGCATCGCGTCGGCGAGCCGGGTGTCGAACTCGGGGAACCGCCGGCGGTCGGGCCGCACCGTCTCGCCCAGGGCCCGCAGGCCGAGCCACTGCTGGGTGAAGCTCTCGGCCAGGCCGCGGGTGCGTGGGTCCTTCAGCATCCGCCGGACCTGCTGCCGCAGCACGGCGTCGTCCTTGAGCCGGTCCTGGGCGGCCAGCTGGAACAGCTCCTCATCGGGCATCGACGCCCACAGGAAGTACGACAGCCGCGCCGCCAGCGGGAAACCGCCCAGCGGCGTGACGCCCTCCTTCTCGGGCTCGGGCTCCACCAGGAACAGGAAGTGCGGCGAGATCAGCACCGCCTTGAGCGGCAGCTTGACGGCGTCTTCAAAGGAGTCGCCGCGCTGGGTCGCCCGGTCGAAGACGCTCAGGAAGCGGTCCACCTCGGCATCCGTGACCGGCCGGCGGAAGGCGCGGGCGGCGAATGCTTTCACCACGGTGCGGGCGGCGTCGCGCGGCGAAACGTCCTTGCCCGGGGCGGCAATGAGCAGCTTCGCGCGGGCCTTCGCCACGTCGGCGGCGGGCAATTTGGTTCGTGCGGGGCCGTCCTTGTCGAGGACGATGCCGAGGACGAAGTCGGCGGCGTCGAGGTATTTTTCGATGTGGATGGGCGACGTGAACAGGGCGTCGCCGTTGTTGTCGAAGCCCTCGCCGCCCGCGCCGTCGCTGGGGAAGCGGTCGGCCGGCCGGAGGTCGAGGCCGACGAGGTCGCGGACGGTGTTGTTGTACTCGGCCCGGTTGAGCCGGCGGCTCATGACGTGGCCCTTGTAGAACCGCTGCGTCTGGTCAGTGGCAAGGGTCTTGCAGTCGTCGGCCTGTTTGCGGGCGATCTGTGCCCATGCCTGGAGCAGTTCGCGTTCCTGCGGCGTCGGCTGGAGGTTGTGCTCCGGCGGCGGCATCTCCTTGGCGCGGGCACGCAGGGCCGCCTGTTCCCACGCCTCGACCGCGCCGGGGCCGAGCGGCGTGCCGACGGTCTTCGTCAGGTCAAAGCCGCCCTTCTTCTTGTCCTTGTTGTGGCAGGTCAGGCAGTATTTGGTGACGACGGGCCGAACTTGCTTTTCAAAGTCGATCGGCGTGTCGGCCGCGGCGGCCGGCAGTGCCAGACAGGGCAGGGAGAAGGCGCAGAAGGCCAGGAGGGAAAAGCGCGGCATGAACGCGGTCCAGCGGGAGGGAGGCAGGCTTGATCTCTGGAAGATTGTAGCCGGGGACGAACGAAAGTGCAAACCCCTCTCTTTGCCAGCCCGGGCCAAGGAAATTACCTCGACCCGAAGGTGGAGGCCGAGTATATTTTTGCTGAAGTATCGGTGTTCACTTATTCTTTCATGGGAGACGCTGCCATGTCCCATCGGAGAGGATTCACGCTCATTGAACTGCTGGTGGTGATCGCGATCATCGCCATCCTCATCGGGCTCCTGCTGCCCGCGGTCCAGAAGGTCCGCTCGGCCGCCGCTCGCCTGCAGTGCCAGAACAACCTCAAGCAAATGGCCCTCGCCTGCCACACCTTCCACGACGCCAACCAGCGGTTCCCCATCGCCGTCGATCGCGGTAACCTGTCCCCTGTCTGGCAGGGCTGGATCGGACAGATCCTCCCCTACGTCGAACAGGAGAACCTCGCCAAGGAACTCACAGACACCACGACCAACGCCACCGCCCGCACCCGGGCCGTCGCCCTCGTCTCCTGCCCGTCCGACCCGCGCGGCCCGGTGCCGGTCATGAACGGCACCGCCATCTACTCGTGGACGACCGGCTATGTCGCCATCACCGGCCTCGACCGCTGGGGCAAGGGCTACCCGGGCAACGCCGCCTCGCCCATCTGCGCCCCCGCCGAGGGCATCATCCAGGGCAAGTGGGACGGCACCACGATCCGACCGGTGTTCGTCAACATGGTCGCGATCAGCGACGGCACCAGCAACACCCTGCTGATCGGCGAACAGCCGCCGGAGAGCGGCACCACGTCCAACGTCGTCAACTACTGGAACTCGCTCAACCACGACTCGATCATGGGCGTCGCCAACCAGAGCAAGCTCCGCGAGACGGAAACCGCGACGGCGCGGTTCCAGAACGACGGCGGCCCGCCGTGCATCACCCCCGCGTACTTCGGGCCGGGCGACCTGAACAACAAGTGTCACTTCAACCACCTGTGGAGCTTCCACACCGGCGGCGGCAACTTCGCGTTCGCGGACGGGTCGGTGCGGTTCCTGCCGTACTCCGCGAGCCAGATGCTGGTGCCGCTGGCCACCCGCGCCGGCGGCGAGGTCAACCCCTCGGGGATCTGATGCCCCCTACCCGAAAGGACGACCCATGATTCTCTACCGGCTCGCCGGCCTGGCGGCGCTGGCGTGTGTTTCGCTAGTGCTGGCCGGGTGCGGCCCGGGCATCGCCTCGGCCCAGGGCAAGGTGACCCACAAGGGCAAGCCCGTCGTGTGCGGCTCGGTGGTGTTCGTCGGCCCCGACGGCATGACCAAGGCGGCGGCGATCAAGGACGGCACCTATTCCATCGACGGCGTCGGCGCGGGCCGCGTCCAGGTGGGCGTCGTGAGCGAGGACCCGGCCCGGCCGCTGGACCCGTACAAGGCGGTCGGCAGCAAGGGCAAGGGGGCTGAGCCGACCGACGATTCCGGCCTGCCCGCGCCGGCCCCGGGGCGGGCGGCCAACCCGGGCGACCGGAGCAACTGGGCGGAGCCCAACGTGGACCGCTCGAAGTGGTTCCCGCTGCCGAAGAAGTACGAGTTGCCCGGCACGTCCGGCCTCGTGGTGGACCTGAAACGCGGCCCCAACGAGGGCATCGATATCGAAGTGCCATAACTGGCTCGGCGAGCCGGGGACGTGAGTTCCGGGAGCAAACGAAACTCCGGGCGCTGACGCAACCCGGCTCGCCAGTTTCCCCACTCATTTCCACCCGTGCCGGTGGCGATTTTCCTTGTTTCCGCTCCCCTTGCGCAGGTATCCTGATCTCCTCACCCCTGCGCCCTTCCCTTGATTCGCACCGGAGCAACTCGCCATGCCCCTTCGTATTGTTTGCCCGGAAACCCGGACCGCCTTCCTCGTTGCCGATGACGTTGCCGGCAAAACCATCCTCTGCCCGATGTGCAAGAAGCCGCACGCCATCCAGGCCGCTGCCGTCCCGCCCGCCCCGCCCCAACCCGCTCCCGCACCTCCCGCGGCCGCGGCTCGACCGAAGCCGCCGCCGGCCAAACAGGCCGTGCAAAAGAAACCTGCCAAACCCGCCGCGCCGCCGCCGAAGCCCCGCGCCGCCGTGCCCGTCCCGAAGCGTGTCCTTGCCGTGCCCGCTCCGAAGAAACGGTCCGTGATGCCCTGGGTGCTGGGCATCGGTGCCGTGGCTGTGGTGCTGGGCTTCCTCTTCGTCGGCGTCGCCGGCGCGGGGGCGCTCTACCTCTTCGGCCGGCGCGCCGCCCTCGCTGCCCCGCCCGTGGCCGTCGAGACGGACCCGCTCCCGGAGGTGGTGCAGGGCGGGGAGGCCCGGCCGCCCGAGCCGGCCGGCACCGAGGAGTTCAACCTCGGTATCGCCCGCAAGAGCGTCGTCCACATCCGCGTCTCCGCCGCCGGCGCGCCCACGGTCACCGGCACCGGCTTCCTCGTCTCCCGTGACGGCGTCATCTACACCAACCGCCACGTCGTCCAGTCCGCCGCCCGCGCTGCCGACAAGTCCTTCATCCTCGTCGGCGTCCCCACCGCCGACAGTCCCGACGCGCTCGACTACTTCAAGGCCGATCTGGTCCACGTCACTCCCGCCGACCAGCCGCTCGACTTCGCCGTGCTGAAGGTCGCCGCCAAACCCGGCTACGGCGAGTTCCGGCCGCTGCCGCTGTGCCCCGACACCCAGAAGCTCGGCGAACGCGTCGCCGTCCTGGGTTACCCCGCCAACCTCCAGGCCGACCGGCCGCCGCTGTCGTTCAACAAGGGCAGCGTCTCTTCCCAGCTGGTCCGCATCCGCGAGGTCGCCTACTACCAGACCGACGCGGCCGTCAACCCCGGCAACTCCGGCGGGCCGCTCCTGAACCTCAAGGGCCAGGTCGTCGGCGTCGTCACCCTCAAGAAGGCCGAGGCCGAGGGCATGAACTACGCCTTCTACCTCAGCGAGGTGGACAGGGCCAACCTCGACCGCGACCGCATCGCCCGCGCCAGCCCCGAGCCCGGGCCGCTCCCGCCCGACCGCATCCCCAGGCCGACCACCGTCGCCGCCCGCCCCACCCAGTGGGACGTCAACAAGGGCCGGGCCCGCGAGCACGACTTCTTCTTCACCATCGACGACAGCGGTGCCCCTTACTGGATGACCACCAAGGAGGCCTTGTCGGAGAACTTCCAGGTCTCGTTCAAGTGCGCCGCCGAGCCGCTCGTCGGCGGCCAGCGGGTCCAGGCGTCCCAGCGGCCCCTGCTGCGGACCGTGTGCGTCCGCTTCGGCACCGCCCAGACCGACCGCGATATCCTGGACCGTGACAACGGCTACCTGATCCAGTACACCGACGCGTTCCTGCACCTGTACCGCGGCAACCGGCTGCTGGCCCAGTCCCGCCGGGGCAGCCCCGACGAGCCGTTCATCCTCACCGTCATCCGTCGCGGGGCCGAGATCACCGTTGCCGTGGACGGCCAGGTTGAACTGCGGCACGTCGATGACGCGCTGCTGACCGGTAAGTTCAAGCTGTCGCTGGGCGGCTACCTCTCCCGGCTCTACCTCGTCGCGATGGCCACCACGGCGCTGGAGGACTCCGTCGCGGTCGCCCCGCGGCCCGCCCCGGCCAACCCGCCGCGGACCAACCCGACGCCGCCCGTGGTGACGCCCGCGACCCCGATGCCGAGCGTCGGTTCCGTCGATCCGAAGGTCCCGCCGAAGCCGCCGCTGGTGATGGCCGACAAGACGATCGTGCCGCTGTCGGCCGCCACGGAGATGGAGATGGCGGCCGGCGGCGGCGGGCGGTACCTGCTGGTCAACCAGCCGGCGGCCCGCAAGGTGGCGGTCCTCGACGTGGCCCAGCAAAAGATCGTCAAGGAGGTCGCCTCGCCCGAGGAGAGCGTGCTGCTGGCGGCCGGCCAGGACAAGTTCTTCCTCATCGCGCCGGCGGCCCGGCTGATCCAGCGGTACGACTTCAAGAGTTTCGAGCGCGAGGCGGTGGCCCCGCTGCCGGTGGACGCGAAGGTGCTGGAGGCGGCGATGGGCTCGGCGTCGGCCGGACCGCTCTTGCTGGTGGGCGAGGGCCAGATGATGCGGCACGACCGCATCGCCTTCCTGGACCCCGCCACGCTCCAGGTGATCCCGACGCGGACGGAGGTGCGGTTCGAGTGGTTCACGCACGCGAACGCCTCGGCCAACGGCCGGCTGTTCACCGTCTGGCTGCACCAGGGCTCGCCCGGCGCGGTCAGCCTGGTGTGGGAGGGCAACAACTTCCGCGTCGCCGGGGCGGCGGCGGGCGGTCCCGGCGGCCTGTGGCCGTCGGCCGACGGCCAGGTGCTGTTCGGCACGACGCACCACCCGCCCGGCGGCGGCCGGCTGACGCACAGCGGGGTCGTTTACTCGCCGGAGGTCCAGGTGCTTCAGGGGGCCAAGGAGGGCAAGGACCGCAACTTCGTCCCCGCGCAGACCGGCCCGCTGTTCCACGACATCGCCCTGGAGGGCAAGGCCCTGAAGCTGGACATGTACCTCCGCGGCTACGACACGCCGTTCGCGACGCTGGGCGGCATCGAGATGACGCACGCCGAGATCCAGTCGTTCCACCCGGCAAGGCTGGAGCGGCGGGCGATGCACTTTCCGGACGCGAAGTGTGTGGTGGTCGTGCCGCCGAAGCGCGAGAGCCTGGTGCTGTACAAGTTCGACGCAGCGGCGGCGCTGGAGAGGTGGCCGGTGGATTACCTGGCGGTGACGACGGCCCCGCCGACGGCGTACACCGCGGGCCAGACGTTCACCTACCCGATGGAGGTGGTGTCGAAAAAGGGCGGCGTGACGTACAAGGTGGAAACCGGACCGGAGGGGATGTCTGTCTCGCCGCAGGGCAAGGTGACCTGGGCGGTGCCGGCGGGCTTCGCGGCCCGCGAGGTTCCGGTCCTGATCACGGTGAAGGACCAGGCCGGCGAGACGTTTCAGTCGCTGCGGCTGACGCCGGCCGCGGAGAGGTAAGGGGCAATCCGGCGGCCGGCTTTCCAGCACATTGGGATCCTAAGCTTAGAATTCCACGTGGACAAGTTGTCGCG
>JADMIO011011079.1_pt1 | contig 77207 bp, 63 predicted proteins | sample 8958161 | NCBI WGS metagenome assembly JADMIO01 (sample SAMN16585339, study PRJNA669376) | soil metagenome | isolation source: Crop rotation soil | place: USA: Cullars Rotation, Alabama | collected 2011
ATACAATATATCAATATTATTTATATGGATGTAATCTTGGTTAATTTTATATTTTTTATCAATATTAAAACTTAATAAATATGCTTTTTTAAATTTATCTTCAATTTTATTTTCAGTAAAATTTTTAAGTGTGAGTGAATTTCGCTTCTTAGACGAATCAAAATTTAATGCGTTACGATAATTTTGTTTGAATTCGAGAAATAATTCATGAATTTTTATATAAAATTTTCCATTAAAAAAGCTAATATTTTCATATGTTTCATAGTTTTCATAAGGAATACCTGTAAGAATATTAATAATGGTTTCAATTTTAGAATTTTCTTCTGAAACAATATTAGTTGGTGAATGGAAATTTCCAACGGCTGATTGAGTGTCAGAATGCCAAAGTTTTTGTTGAGCAGTAATTTTTTTAAGACGATTTTTTATATTAAAAAATTTTGTATAAATGGTTTTAAATTGAAGAGTAGAAATATTTCTTAAATAAGGATTTTGGGAAGATACTTTATTCTGATTTCTTAACATAAAATCTTTAACTTCACTTAAATTATCATTTTCACAATCAAAATCAAGAGCTTGTTGGAACAATTGATCTTTTGTGTCCTGTAAATCAGCAGCTGAGCTTATTGATTTAGAGTGATTTTCGTTTTTTTTCATATAGCATTGATAAAATGTGTCAAATTTAACATAAATGTCACTCGTTAAACTGTTTGAAGTATTCATATATATGCATAAAGAAAGACTCTGTAATTGCTCATTAAGATTTTTATGCTCATGAACAGAATTGATTTCTGTTAATGTTGATCTAACAACGAAGGCAATTTCATTTTCTTCTGTTTCATTTGAAAATGCATGAGATGATTTAGGAATTGCCAAACAAATTAATAAAAATATTAATTTAATAGTGGATTTTAGAGAGATACTCATCGAATTTTATTACTCCAATACTATTCATTTAATAATATATTTCAAATATTAAAAATATAGTTATTTTTTAGAAAGTATTGTTTTTTAAATAAAAAGTATAAACCTAATAAAAATTTTTTTATTTAAATAAAATTCTTTAGAATGGTGAAGAATTATTCTAGAATCGTGCGCAAATTTTCCAAAACTGTACGATTAGTCATGTTCATTGTTAAAGGCGTCACAGAAATTTCATTTCGAGACATTGCTTGTAAATCAGTACCCTCTTCCGCGTGCGGAATACGATTGATGGACCCAACCCAAAAACATTCATGTCCCCAATGATCTGTAATAGGATGAATTGTTTTACCAGGTGAATGATGACCTTGTTCAGCTACAGTGATGCCCTTAATTTCAGGAATCGTGGCATCAGGAAAATTAATGCTCATGAGAGTACGGTGACCCCATTCTACGCCGAGCAGTTTTCGGATAATTTGGGGCGCAAAATGTTCAACTGTTGCCCATTTCGGATGAGTCGTGCGAAAACAATCAAGGCTGAATCCAATAGATTTAATACCATGGAAAGTTCCTTCCATAGCAGCCCCCAAAGTCCCTGAATAAGTCACATCATCTGCGAGGTTTGCCCCTTCATTAATACCGCTTAGAATAATGTCTGGTGCTTTATCTTTTAGGACATGTTCAAGCGCGAGTGCAATGCAATCACCTGGAGTGCCATCAACTGCAAAACGCCGTGGACTAAGTTCACGAATCCGTAAGGGGCGCATCATACTAATGGAATGACCGACACCGCTTTGATTGCGTTCAGGGGCAACGATCCACACGTCAGGAGAAATACCTTGGGCAATACGTTCCAAAATTTTAATGCCTGGGGCATGGATACTGTCATCATTAGAAACAAGAATACGAAGACTTGAAAGATTTGTAGATGTTAACTGCATGAAATAATTTTTTCTCCCCGCATATAGGGTATTAATATGGTTGGAATCCTGATTGTTCCATCCGCTTGTTGATAATTTTCTAATATTGCTGCAAGAGTACGACCCACAGCAAGCCCTGATCCATTAAGTGTATGAACAAATTGAGGCTTAGCACCCTGGGCATTTTGTGGTCGAAAACGCGCTTGCATGCGGCGTGCTTGAAATTCACCGCAGTTTGAGCAACTCGAGATTTCCCGATATTGGTTTTGGGCAGGAAACCATACTTCTAAATCATAGGTTTTTTGAACGGTTATTCCTAAATCGCCTGTACATAGTTCCATAATTCGATAGGGGAGTTCAAGTTGTTGTAAAACAGTTTCGGCCGCGTTCGTCATGCGCTCATGTTCATCAAGAGATTGATCGGGATGACAAATAGTAACAAGTTCTACTTTGCTAAATTGATGGAGCCTGATCATCCCGCGTGTATCGCGGCCTGCAGCACCCGCCTCTGACCGAAAGCAGGGCGTATGAGCAGTGAGTCGCATTGGAAGTTGACGTTCTTCTAAAATTTGCTGAGCTACTGTATTGGTGAGTGATATTTCTGCAGTTGAAATGAGCCAGTGATCAGGGCTTGCTTGAAATAAATCTTCACGGAATTTAGGGAGTTGTCCAGTATTATATAAAGCGGATTCACGCACTAAATAAGGCGTAGAAATTTCTTGATATCCAAATTTTTGTGTATGAAGATCAAGCATGAATTGAGATAGTGCGCGTTCCAATTGTGCCAATTGGTTTTTAAGAATGACAAACCGTGCACCTGACATAGTTGCAGCGGTGGCAAAATCCATTTGCTGAAGCTGTTCGCCTAATTCTTCATGAGGTTTAGGCGTAAAGCTAAATTGAGGAAGCGCTCCCCATGCCCGAATAAAAACATTATCATGTTCGTTTTGACCAACAGGTACAGTAGGTGCAGGTGAATTTGGTAGACTCGCCAACATTTGATGAAGTTTTGTTTCATGAACTCGCACCGATTCTTCGAGAAAATTCATCGACTGTTTAATCTCGCTTGCACGTGTACTTAAAATTTCTGTTTCCTGCCCTAATCGTTTAGCTTCGCCAATTGTTTTTGCGATTTGATTTCTTTCAGTCTGCAATAACTGAAGTTCACTAATAACTTTGCGCGTTTCAAGATCTTGGTTGATAACAATAGATGCCATTGGCGCATGACCGCGCAAGGCAAGCGCCTGATCAAAAGCATCGGGATTGGAACGTATCCATTGAATATCAAGCATAATATTTAACTCTCTGCCCCAAAGCTTACCTGATTACTGAAACTTTGCAAGCCATTCACTACAACGAATACTGATTTCATAAAGTATTAGTAGAGGTAATGCGAGGGCAAACTGACTAAAAATGTCAGGGGGTGTTGCAATACCTGCAAGAATAAAGATACCTACAATCGCATACCGACGCCCTTGCTTTAATTGCTGAGTCGTCAGAATGCCTAACCAACACAATCCAAAACAGACAATAGGGAGTTGAAAACAGCATCCAAAAGAAAATAAAATTTTCAGAATAAAGGAAAGATATTCATCCATTTTAGGCATGAAAACTAGCGACATATCACCAAAATGATGCTGAAAATGCAGTAAAAATTGCCAAGCGGCCGGCAAGACCACGTAATAAGCAAAAGCTGCACCAAACAAGAATAAAAGAGGAGATACAATTAAAATCGATGCCGTTATAAATCTTTCATGATGATAAAGTCCTGGCCGAATAAATTTCCATGTGTGAATCAGAATAAATGGAAGGCATAGTGTAAGGCCACCCCAACACGCTATATTTAAATAGGTACTGAAGGCTTCTGCAAGATGCGTATAGATAAAGGTAGGTTCGCTTTGAAGTGTGTGCAAATCCTTGAATGGTTGAGCGAGCCATCCAAAAATAGACGCTGCAAAAAAATAGCTGATACACGTGCCGATCAGAAAAACTGCCGTACACCACATGACGCGTCGTCTTAATTCATAAAAATGTTCTGTCCAACTCATGGTCGATGCAAAAGGATCAAGATCTTGTGCAGGATCTTCATCGTACGGCAATGTCGATTTCATTCATAATCCATTTATTGTTGTTAGATTTTAGCTGTTAATACGATACAGTTTGAGTGTGCAAAAAGGGCACTGTCAGAGTCAATACTTTATTCAGCGGGTTTAAAATTTTTAAGTCTGAAGTCGGCAAATTCTTTTTTTTGTTCAGTCGCTAATTCATAAACATGGAAAGATGCGCGTAAAACAATCAGATTGATTTGTTTGATGACAAGATGTTGAGGGTATAATTTGTTCATTTTAGTAGTCATGCGCGAGAGATGATACCATACCTTTGTATCAAAAGGATTTTTATTTATCTGATTAAAATATTCAATAAACTGATCCGCATCTTCACTTTTCATATCAGGGCTATGCACAAAATATTGCTGATTGAGTGAATTGAGTTTTTTTATAAGCAGTTTTAGATGATGTGCATGATGTGAAGGTGCTTTAACTTCTTCCACTTTAATTTTCAAAGGCTCCGGCATTTCATGAAGCAAACTTATTTTGTAATTAATTTTTTCGTTCATTGTGGAAGGTATGCTTCCTTGTAGATGATCACTGGCGGAGCATTTTTGAGATGAAAAGTTGATCAATATAAATACACCGAGGCTCAAACATTTTAAATGAGATTTCATCTTAATTTTCCGGTTAATCAGTGATGAAACTATACTCTATAATGGCGTGAAATCCAAAACGTATTGGCAAATTTAAAGACACAAAATAAAAATGATAAAAATGCTTCTTTATTATTATAGGTAATGCTGTGCATTCAAGAATTGTTCTTTTGTGGAAAATGAAGTATAGAATGATAAGACAACCTTCACTTTATTATAAAATATGTATCCTAAAACAATTGTTATGCAGCCCCTTCCAGGCATTGGAGATATGATATGGCATACCCCGCATCTTCATGCCATTGCGCGTCATTCGGCTCAACAAAAAATAACTGTGTTGACAAAAGCGCGTAGTTTAGCCGGTGAAATTTTTAAAATTGATTCGAGTATTGAAAATATCATTCATATTGCACGTCATCCTGGTTCTCATGATAAGTGGTGGAATTTCTATAAATTTTCACAACAAATAAAACATATGCATTTCGACCGCGCCATCATTTTACATAACAGTTTCCGCTATGCTTTGCTTGCAAAAATGGCAGGAATTAAAGAAATATGGGGATACAAACCAGTTAAAGGATTTTCTTTCATTAATAGGGGTCAAATATTGGAATCTGAAGAATTATCACTTCATCCTCGTCAAAAAGCAGATATTTTTTGTAAGCAAAATGGATTTGATTTGATTCCCGAAGATGATAAAATTTATGTTGATGTCACAGCTATACCAGATTTGCAAAAACGTTTGGCACGTTATCAATCACCTTTAATTGTTTTGGGGATAGGATGTAGCGAAGTTGCCAGAATGTGGCCACTCGAACGATTTGCAAGCCTCATCCAGCAAATATCAGCTGTTTACCCGCAGGCTACATTTCTTGCTTGTGGTGGACCCCAGGATAGTGACTTTGCGCAAGAACTTGCCATTGTGGCCCCAGAAAAAAGTTTTGTTTTGCCGATGGTCGATTTAAGTCTGTCTCAGATGATAGCACTTATTTCAATGGCAGATTTATATGTCGGCAATGATACGTCATTGATGAATATTGCTGCATCTTTGGGTAAACCTACTTTTGGCTTGTTTTTTGCCAATGACCCCTTTAATTTTTGGCCGAATCTTATTCCCCTTAAAACTCAATCTTTGGAAGGTATGAAAGTTGAATATGTATTGACTAAGATTTTGCCCTACCTAGAGAAACTAACTCCAAAGCTTCCTGCAGCCTCAATTTGATTTATATGAATTAAGAATTGACATCAATTCGATAAAGATGAACGCGCGGTGTTTGATAAACAAGCGTTGCCTGATGATTACACAAAGCTTTAAAACTTCCTGCTTTATGAGGTTTGACGACAACCCAACTTGGCTTTTGAATATCATTAAATGCATCAACCCTGATAAAATGAAGATGATCAGGATTTCGCTGTTGGCTATACCATAAATCACGACTTTGACTATTGATGATTGTGATGGGATGTTGGTTGTAAAATTTAAGGGCAGAAAAATCTTCATAGTCTTCAAAAATATACAACGATGATCGTCCGTTTTCAGGAATAAAAGGGATCAATTCCGCTGTCGAATAATATGATTGTTGTGAAGGCAATTGAATCATCAGATGAAAAAACCATATAAGGCTCATTGTACCCAAGGTTGTAATACAACTTTCATACTGCTTGCGACGATAAAATAACACAAGTGCAACGGCTCCAATGATTAATCCTGCACAAATACAAATTGCCCATATCGGATTAAGGCTTATCGAAAGGGCAGGAAAAAGATGGAGACTCATACTGCAAAAAATGATTTGGGATATTAAAAATATAAAAGTGCTCACACCGGTCATGATCTTGCCATAACTGGTTTTTAAAATTGAGTGTAAATGAGGAATGCTCCATAAAATAAAAGGGGGAACAGCTAGAATAATATAATAATTTGCCTTGGCCTGAGATAAAGAAAAAAAGGTAAAAATTGTTGCAAACCATACGATAAGAAATCGTTCAAAAGAGGATAAGGGTCTCAAGCGAAACTTGACCAATAATCCAGTCCAAGGAAATAAAATCAACAAAAATCGAGGAATGTAATAATAAAAGGGGCCATGATAATAATCTCGTGGTTCTCGCAAATCGAGAAAACGCAAAATATGCTCATTAATAAAATAAAACCATGCGAAATCAGGTTGTTGATATAAAGCGAAAATATGCCAGGGTAACCACAGGATTATCCAAACCGCCCAAGATCCTGCATCTAAAATATGGTGTTTCCACTTTGGCCAAGGCCACCGCATCCAAAGGCCATAAATGATCACGATAAGACCATAAAAGATGCCCGCAACCAAGCCTTTGGTGAGCATGGCAAAAGCTAGAAGGCCATAACTTATTCTTTGATACACTCTATTATTTGTGTGGGATGACTGCCAAAATGCTATTAAACTTGCCGTCAGAAGGAAAGTAAATAGCATGTCAAAGAAAACCATGCGGCCCCATAATAATGCCCCGAAGCATGTGAGCCAAATCCAGGCACCTTGCCAACCTTTTCCAGGATTTTGTTTATCAAGAATGTATTTAATTAAAACAGCGATGCTATAGGCAGATAAAGCAGGAATGAATCGCGCACTCCACGCATTTTCGCCAAAAAAATTAAAACTGAGCGCTGTGAGCCAATAGAGAAGGGGTGGTTTTTCAATGTAGGGTAAACCATTGACATGCGGAATAATCCATTGATGCGTATGAAGCATTTCTTGCGCAATCGTTGCATATAAACCTTCATTGTTATCCCATAAAGGATAAAGATGATTGCCCCCTAAAAAGCATAAAAGTAAAAGGGCATGAAAAATCCAAGGCGAAATTTTAGCCATGTAAATCCCTGAATTTTTGAATAAGGAGTTTATAATCGCTTGTCGCATGCTGAAAAAAGAAGGACCCTATGATAAGGGTATTGGCGCCAGCAAGCACAGCGGCTTTACCAGTTTCCAAATTGATACCGCCATCGACTGCAATTTCATAAGATAAATTTCTTTGGGTGCGTAAGGTATGAAGATAATGAATTTTTTTAAGTTGGTCGGATAAAAATGTCTGGCCGCCCCAGCCAGGTTTAACTGTCATGACGAGAACTTGATCAATCTTTGATAAAAAAGGGTTAAGGATGTGTGGGGATGTTTCTGGGTTGATGGCGATACTCGTTCGATATCCTGAAATTTTGAGAGAATCCAAAAGGACATCAATCGAAGTGTGGTTTTCGATATGAATTGAAAATAAGTGAGCTTGAGGGAAAAGCGGAATAAAGCGTTTAGCCTGATTGACCATCAGATGAACTTCGAATGTTGTCGCAAACATGTCTTTAAGAGCAATGAATAAATGAGGGCTTAAAGCAAGATTGGGAACAAAATGTCCATCCATGACATCAAAATGGAATCCATCCACTCCTGCATCTAAAGCTGCCTCGACAACAGAATCGATAGTTAAGGGCGGGGCACACAACAATGAAGGTAAGATTTTGACATTGGGCAAAAGTGTTACTTTCTTAAGGTAAAATTTTCTTCATGCATATCATATTTGCATTTTTAAACCAACGGAAATTAAGTTTTTTAAAAAATGAACAGGATTTGTCTTCCTTGAATGAATATGCTTCGGGTTAAATTTATGTTGCCCTTCTTTCCTTAATTTGATTAAGGGCAAGGGCTGATGCTGAGTCTTCATGCGCTGCTCATTCAAGCAATTAAGTACATTATTCAGTTTTGGCAGACTCTGGCGGGACTGTGTATCCTTCAAACGCTTTAAATGTCTCATTCGCACAGGCCACAACCTCATGCCAGCGCGGATCGGATAGTACATCTTTAGCAGCCATCGTTCGAGGATTACGTTCACAATAATCGTCAAGAATGTTTCTCAATTTCCAGAGGGCAGCGACCTGTGGACCTGAAAGACCATAATTGGGATTATAGTTATTCAAAAAATCATCAATAAAACAATCATCGAAAAATTGACACATTGTTTCTTCCCAGAAGCTCCAAACATTGGGAATAGAATTTTCTATCCATGCTTTCTGCTGCCATTCCAGATCGGACAGAACAGTCACAATATCTAATAAGTTCCTCATTTGATTTTTGCGCAATTCATAGGAAAAAGGCTCTGTTAGCTCCATAATTCACCTATAATATTTTCAATCCGGGTCTGATTACCTTCCAAAGGAATGCAAGATTGAGATGAACAAGTAAATACCTTGTTTCCATCAAGATCATAACACTGGCCATACTTCTTGATCTTTACATAATCAATGCGTTGTATAGGCAAATCTGATTGAGAATCACCTTTCATAAAGCGTATCTCATGGTAGGCAGAATGGCTGGGTGCTTGATACTTTATACCATTGCCACTTTTGGCCACGACTTTATCCCAGTTTGATGGAATTGTCTTGATCACTTCTTTCCAATCTTTGGCAATAAAGGGAACTGCCATCACCCGCCCTGGAAACTTGGTCAGCGTTTTTTTGATACGTTTGATTATATGATAATTTTTGATCACCAATTTCTTTAATATTAAAATAAATGTAACGCAAAGTTTCCACAAGAATGGATTTGAAGATGAAGTCGTTGTTGCTTCATTTTCGGTCAAATGAGCAACAGCAGCGTCTCTTTCTTTAGAAGTTTCAGACGGGACTGTGTACCCTTCAAACACTTTCAATGTTTCTTTTGCACATGCGGCAACCTCATGCCATCTTGGGTCGGCTAGTACATCTTTCGCATCCATCGTTTGAGGCGTAGCGTCTGAATATTTTCTCATGATATTTCTCAATTTCCACAGGGCTGCAACCTGAGGGCCTGAAAGACCATATTCAGGTTCATAATCATTTAAAAAATCATCAATACATGCATCGTCAAAGAATTGACACATTGTTTCTTCCCAATTAGGTAGCGTGCCGCCCAACCATCCTTCACGCTGATAATTCAAATCAGATATGGTTTTTATTGTATCTAAAAGATCATTCATATGAAATGAACGCATTTCTTGCATAGAAGGAGATTTTATTTCCAAAGTTCACCTATGATTTTTCTAATAATTTCTTGATTACCTTCTAAAGGAATGTGTGAAGCTGGATCACGGTCCGTAACAATATTTCCTCGAATATCTCAGTTGGACACTTTTTTCGATCTTCATATTATCAATCTTTTTAATGTATGCTTAATTATGTATAAAAGCGAATAAGGCACTTCATCCTGAATATGAAGGTAAATTTATAGATAAAAGTGCGATATTCCAATTGATTTCTCAAAAGGGATTCGCTATAAACAATAAATGTACAGCATATTTTACAGAGGATATTAAAAGGAATGGCTAACCATAGTTCGGCGAAAAAAGCAATACGTCAAATTGAAAAGCGAACTCTTGTTAACAAAATGCGCATAAGCCGCATTCGTACCTTTGTCCGTAAAGTAGAAGATGCAATTACGTCTCATAAAAAAGATGAAGCTCAAACAGCTTTCCGCCTCGCACAACCAGAAATGATGCGCGGTGTGACGAAAGGTGTTTTGCATAAAAACACAGTTTCAAGAAAATTATCACGTTTGTCAGCGCGAATCAAAGCATTGGCATAATATTTTGGAAAGGCTTGGCCGCACATGTCTATGGCTGCGGGTGATCCTTACTTAACGCAACAGTGGCAAACTGTTCAACTCGCGTTAAAAGAACAATACGGTCAAAATATTTTTCAAAGTTGGTTTCAGGGCATTGAACTTGCTGAAATTAACGAAAATACGCTTGTTCTTAATGTCGATAATCGATTTGTTCGTGACTGGATTGTGACACACTATGCCGCGCGTATTGAACAATTATGGCAAACACACAATCCCAATATTCAGTCTGTAGAATTCGTTGTTAAACGGAGTTCAGCAGGAGTTACACGAAGTATACGCCCCATACCGCCTAAAAACAGTGTGAATCATGAGCTTAATACGCCGTCTTTACCTACACAAACCGGTTATCAGGCGCCGTTTCACTCTAGTTATGAAAATTCCAAATCTAAAAAAAATGTATTCGAAGATCTAAGTCGATCTGATGGTCCTAATCCTATGGATCAATTTGAAGAAGGTCTAGAACTTGATGTTCGCTATACTTTTGAAAACTTTGTTGTAGGCAAGCCAAATGAACTTGCGCATGCCGCAGCACGACGCGTTTCTGAAGCGTCACAAGTTTCTTTTAATCCTCTCTTCTTGTATGGGGGTGTTGGGCTGGGAAAGACACATTTGATGCATGCTATTGCCTGGCATATTCGTCAAAGCCATCCCCAAAGACGTGTGCTTTATATGTCAGCGGAAAAGTTTATGTATCGTTTTATTAAAGCCTTGCGATTTAAAGATACGATGGCTTTTAAAGAACAGTTTCGTTCAGTCGATGTACTTATGATTGATGATGTACAGTTCATTAGTGGAAAAGATTCCACTCAGGAAGAATTCTTTCATACCTTTAATGCCTTAGTTGATCAAAATCGTCAAATTATTGTATCTGCTGATAAATCGCCTTCTGATTTAGAAGGAATGGAAGAAAGATTAAAATCAAGGCTTGGGTGGGGATTGGTGGCCGATATTCACCCTACGAATTACGAATTACGACTAGGGATATTGCAGGCAAAATCAGATCAGATTCAGGCAAAGGTTCCTCAAAAAGTATTAGAATTATTATCGTCTAAAATTACATCTAATGTTCGAGAGCTTGAGGGAGCACTAACGAGAATAGTCGCACATGCTGAACTTATCGGTCGCGAACTAACCTTGGAAATGACACTTGACATTTTGCGTGATCTGTTTCGGGCAAATGATAAAAGATTAACGATCGAAGATATTCAAAAGCGGGTTGCTGATCATTTTGGTATTCGTTTAGCTGATATGCATTCACCTAAACGCGTGCGCACCATCGCTTTACCCAGGCACGTTGCCATGTATCTAGCAAAACATATGACGCAGTACTCATTACCTGAAATAGGTCGTAGATTTGGGGGAAGGGATCATACGACTGTTTTACATGCTGTCCAAAAAATTGAAGAATTAAGGACGACCGATAAAACATTAGAAGAAGATATTGTTCTTCTACAACGTGCCTTAAATAACTAAAATAACGATTAAAATTTAAAAAACTTCAGCTATTGATAGGAAATTTTTTAACCGCATATCTTAAATCTCGGGGTCTTGCCCCCGTGCTGGATAGCTTCTATAATCTGTAAGATTCGTATGGGGTATCCATCTTATGGAACTTCAGAGAAATGCTCATCGTGTTTTCCTTATTATGTATTATTAAATAAGATTTGAATTTTTTACAAAAAAAATTATTGATTGTGTAAAATTTCGATTAAGTTTCCTAAAAAATACTTAAGAATTAAAGTTTTTTAGGATTTTCATATATAAAAATAAATTTTTTTACGATATATAAGTAGATATATTTTTTATATTTGCTTCTATATCTTACTGTCTAGTCTAACGTTAAGTTTTTTTGTATAAAATTTGTAATTAATGAACAAGAAAATTTTTCGTCCAGTAATTTTTAAAGTGATAGACTAAAAACAGTTTAATTAAATGGGAATACCGTAAACATTGCGAAATTATCTTAATCTTTAAAATTTTGTAAAAATTGTTTATTTTAAATTATTTGTAAACAAAATTTTTTTTATCTGTATTATTACATTGCTTTTAAAAATGCAATAAATATATTTAAAGATTAAAATTTTTTAAAACATTCTAAGTAAAAGAAATTATTTTGTCACAAGAAGTGACAAAATAATCCTTTTAATTTTAGTTGAATGTATAATTATAATTTCAATAGAGAGAAATTATAAATTAAGATATTCAATGTACATACGTACTCATTATTTAGTAACAATGAGAGGTGCCCATACGGCAACTTTAGTGTTTTCAAATAAACGGTTTTGCATGATATATCTCCTTACTATTCATCTACTAGTTATAGATTAATTCATTAAAAAGATTAAACAATTGCTAATTAAGCATATCTTTTAAATTTTTTTTTCAATATAATAAACACAATTAGTTTTTTTTATCATTTTTTTTGAGTTCAAATTTTTTTTTGATAAGTAATTGTAAATATAGTTTTTATGCTAAAAAACAATAAAAAAATTTTTGTTGTAATTTAAAATAAAAATTTTCCTTCAATATTTATTTCATAAAACTAATACTGTATATCAAGCAAAAAAATACAATAAATTGCTTTTTAATCATATGAGAAAAAATATTCTAATTTAAAATTTTTTTAATAAGGAATTTTTTGTAAAAATTTGGAAAATGAAAGTTTTAATGAAATGCAAAACAGGGAAAATCGATCTATTCAAATCAAGAAAAAAAAATTCTTTTTACTTATTAACCAATCGTCGTTGATAAATTTGGACTTTGATAGGGTGCGACTGCTCATATATTTATCTGTAACCTGTGCAATTCTCATTAAGAATGACTTGGATTTTGAAAGCTATTGTAAAACCCTTATACGTTAAACAATAATTGAGTAATTTTTCGTATAATAACTAACATCGGCATATTCTTACCAAAAAGAATTTATGTAAAACTTATAAGTATTATTTAAATATTATACGAGATATAAAATTAGCTGTCTAAAATGCATTTTTTAAGAAAGTAGAAAAATTATTCAATTTTTGTTATAACTACTATGATTATAGTGAAGAATATTTCTAATGCATTTGAAACAATTTTACGTAAATAAGTACATTAAACTGACTCTGCATGATTTTAAGTTAAAAAGCAGGGATTGTTATTGATAAGTTACACAATAAATTCAAAAACAATATACTGAACAGATTCATTGTTAGATTTGAAAAATTTTCCATTAACTGTACAAAAGCATACTTGAAAGCTAATATAGCAATGGTTAAAAAATGAAAAAAGAATTGTTGAATTTTTTTAAAAATTTTAAAGTCGGTAAAATATAAAAAATTACTTATGAAATATTTTTTAGTAGAATTTTCAAATCTAATTTTTCTCTTTTATAGGCCATAAAACACTAGCTAAATTTTAAGAATTGCAATTTTGAATAAGTATAATAATCTCAAAAAACAATGTCGTTTGAAAATCATAATCTGAGTAAATTTTGTTTCAGATATATATTGCTTATAAACTTAAAAAAAATCCAAGGTATTTGTTCTGCATACCTTGGATTAATAAAAATCACAAATTATTGTGATAAAAGGAAACAATTTTTAATTGTCTTCTTTCTTACGTGCTTTGTTCATCGCAGCGCCAAGTATATCGCCTAAACTTGCACCACTATCAGATGAACCGTACTCTTCCATTGCTTGTTTATCTTCATCGACTTCACGTGCTTTAATGGATAAAATAATTTTGCGTGATGTTGCATCAATTTGCGTGATTTTAGCATCAATTTTTTCACCAATAGCAAAGCGAGATGGTTTCTGTTCGGAACGTTCTCTGGAAAGCTCGGTCTTCTTGATAAATCCGGTTAAACCTTCGCCTACATTAACTTCAATACCGCTATCTAGAATAGTGGAAATAACACATGTAACAACAGCGCCTTTCTTAATATTTTTCATACCTTCTTCAAAAGGATCTTGGCTTAATTGTTTGATTCCAAGGCTAATCCGTTCTTTTTCTGGATCAATTTCAAGTACAGTAACTTTGACCATATCGCCCTTATTGTATTGTTTTAATACATCTTCAGGTGAACTTTCCCATGTCAAATCTGAAAGATGAACCATGCCATCGATATCATCTGTAAGACCAACAAAAAGTCCAAATTCTGTGATATTTTTTACTGGAACTTCCGCAACTGTGCCCACTGGATAGTCGACGGTCAATTTTTGCCAAGGATTATCTGTACATTGCTTAATACCTAAACTAATACGACGTTTTGCGTCATCAACATCTAAAACAATAACATCGACAGGTTGTCCAACAGTGACAAGCTTGTTAGGATGCAGATTTTTCTTTGTCCAGCTCATTTCTGATACATGTACAAGACCCTCAATACCGGCTTCAAGTTCAACAAATGCTCCATAATCAGCGATATTTGTAATTGCACCTGAATGACGGGAATTGAGAGGATAACGCGCCTGGATATCTGCCCATGGATCAATTTCCAATTGTTTCATGCCCAAACTTATACGTTGGTTTTCTTTATTAAAGCGAATAATTTTAGCTTCAATAAGTTGTCCTACTTGTAAAGCTTCGGAAGGATGACTAATACGTTTCCAAGAAATATCGGTCACGTGAAGAAGGCCATCAACACCACCTAAATCAATGAAAGCACCATAATCTGTAATGTTTTTGACTGTTCCTTTAACGAGTTGACCTTCTTCAAGGTTGGCAACGAGTTCAGAACGCGCTTCTGCACGACTTTCTTCAAGAACTGCCCTGCGAGATACAACAATGTTACCCCGTGCCCGATCCATTTTTAAAATTTGAAAAGGCTGCGAAACGCCAATAATAGGAGTGACATCCCGGACAGGACGTACATCAACTTGACTTCCTGGCAAAAAGGCTGTTGCACCTGCTAAATCAACTGTAAATCCACCCTTGACTCGACTCAGAATGACACCATTGACGCGTTTGCCATCTTTGTACATGTTTTCAAGTTCAATCCACGCTTCTTCGCGCTTGGCTTTTTCGCGACTGAGAGAAATCTCACCATTACGGTCTTCAAGCCGTTCGAGATAAACATCGACTAGATCGCCGACACGGAGTTCATCTTGCTGATTGAAACCAAATTCCTTACGTAAAACGCGACCTTCAGATTTGAGGCCGATATCAATGATCGCAAAGTCATTTTCTAATCTTATAATTCGACCTTTTACAACGCTGCCTTCAGCTGTACCTGATGCACCTGGAATTTCATCCAGCATGGCGGCAAAATTTTCATTAGTGAAATCGAATTCTTGTTCTTGTGTTTGTGACATATGTATTGACTAAATGTTAAATGGTTGAAAGAAATATCAAGGTTTTGAATCTTAAAACTTTGATGGTCTTATCATACATCTATTTTAAGTGAATGCAATCTTTATAGGCTTTTTTAACCTGCAAAACATATATTAATCAACCTTTAGAGATGTATAATAGCGATCAATAATAGCATATATGTGGGATAAAGTTTGATCAAGATCTTGATCATTGATAATAATGTGGGCATCCGGGGCTGCCTTTAAAGGCGCAATCAGCCGATTTCGATCACGATTATCACGTTGGGCAATTTGAGTTTGTATTTGTTGTAAATTTGTGGCAATTCCCTGTTCGGTTAATTGTTGGAAGCGTCGTGCAGCACGTGTGGCAAGCGGGGCATCAACAAAGAATTTAAGAGGTGCCTCTGGGCATATCACTGTGCCAATGTCACGTCCATCCAATACAGCGCCTTTAAAATTTTTGCCGGGAAAAGCGGCAAACTGCCGTTGAAAGCTGAGAAGGGCTGCCCGCACTTCTGGATAAGCGGAAATGACAGAAGCTTTCTCACCAATTTCTTCACTGCCCAATTTTTCTTCAGGCACTTTGTCTAGTTGAGAAGTGAAAGATGCAATGTCAATGGCATGAATAGCCTGCTTTTGAAGGGCAAGCCAGGCAAGTTTTCTGTAAAGTAACCCTGTGTCTAAATAAGCATAGTGATAATGTAGTGCAATTGCGCGCGCAATTGTTCCTTTACCCGAAGCGGCGACACCGTCAAAAGCAATAATGGTATGATTTTTTATCATTGAATAAATACTAAGATATTTAAATATTAAATAAAATACTTCTTTTTCTAAAAAATATAGAAAAATATAGTTCAACGATTTGTGGCCTATTTGTCACAAAAATTGAAATTACCATGCCCATATAATTTTCTTCATTGACTACGAATAAAAATATATTAGGGTGAGGGCAAGAGATTTCAATCTCGAAATTATGAAAAGAAAGAGTTTATGATGAAAAAAACAACACTCGCCTTGCTTACTGCAAGCATGCTCAGTTCTACAGCTTTTGCTGAAAAAAGCGCTTTTGATGGCCTTTATGCTGGTATCAAGGTTGGTACTGAATCCCCAAGCTTTAATATACAAGAAACTAATGGCACATATTATTTTGATCGAGCATTAGACAATAAACTTCAATTTTCTGGTGATTTATTTTTAGGTTATCGCCAAATGATTGATGCACTCTGTGTGGGTCTTGAAGTCAATGGAAAATTGTCAAGCGAAAAAGGTGAACTTAATAGTAATTATGGTGGTGGTGGTGGCATAAAGCAATCAGTTGCAATTAAGCGTAAAGGCGCTTTAGGTATTCATGCCTTGTTTGGTGGATTGGTTAACCCAAATACGCTCGCTTATATTAAGTTGGGTGGTGAATATTCATATTACAATTACCATTATTCAAATGCTAATGATACTGCGGCACGAAATACCAATAAAGATAATTCACCAAAGAAATTCAACTTTGTTGTTGGCATTGGTACAGATATTGCTTTAGCAGATTATATGGCACTCCGTTTGGAAGCAAGTATTACTCCAAGAGCTAAATTACATAGTTCTAAAAATGGTGATAACCGAGTAGAAACAAAAGTTCACCATCATAGCTTTGGTGTAGGTCTTGTTTATACAATTCCAGTAAAATAAACTTAATTTAAGTTTATAAAGTTTGAAGGCCTTTCAGATTGATTTTTGAAGGGCCTTTTTGCTATTTCAAGAAGAAATTTTTGAGAAAAAATTTTCAATAATTTATTCATAAATTTTATTTTTTTATCATTACAAATTAATTTTTTTTGAAATAACCCTATATTACTTGGGTCATCACAGTTTTCAAAAGAAATTCATATGTGTTAGGAAAATTTTTTCCAAATTATGATTTAGCCATACAAATTATGATTTAGCCATAATTGCTGTCATCCCGATTTATCTTTCGCTTCATCCATAATCACTTGTTCTAGTCAGTATTTTATACGAAGTATAAAAATATGAGGTTTGCCTTGTGGCTTTAGCTCTCTTCTATCTTATGAGTATTTATAAATGAATGGCTGGCAAAATCTAAAAATATTGCATTTCTTAACAAGGGCTCAGGATGAAATTTCTTAGTTAAGGCTAATTGATTGATAGTGAAAGAAGATAGATAATTTTTATCTTTGATTCAATAAACATTTGAAGTCGAAAAAATATTTCAAGGGCATTTATAGATGATTAACGATTTAAATATTCGATTCGAAATTTTATGAGAGCATTAAGCATCGTTTCAATAAGTATTCTTTTTTATTAAGGTATATGTTATTAATGCTCATAAATAATTTTTCTTAATGGCTCAAATATTTTCTTTATAAGTTTAAGTCCTTAAACTTGCAATTTCTATTTATCTTTTTAAAAATATAATCTATGTCACTAAATAATTAACTCTAAATTTTTTTAAACTATTGAAATCATTTTTCCTGTTTCATGACCAGACTTCAGTTTAAGTTCTCAGAACCCTCTCTTACAGTTCCAGTCATTACACTTATAACTTTAACATAATTTATGGCGCAATAATTTTGTGTATTAGGATATTTTAATGGCAGTACTATTAATATAGTGAATGTCGATAACCCAAGATGACAAAAGCATACAATAAGAACACTAATGGGTTAATACAAAAATTAAATGCATTCACATTTTAAAAGATAGAGAAATTCATCAGACGCATCATCTTTATAAAAATATTTCTAAGTTTTTAAAAAGGGATTGATGGATTAAAAAGATAAAAATAATAGTAATGTCACATATATATAGTGCTGGTTAATAGTCCTGTTTTCTTTAGCTATTTATTCATCAAGAAAGGTCTAATGTTAATTGTATTTTACAGAAATATTTATCAATGCCAAATAATTCTATAGTTAATATAAAGCATTTCTTTCAATAAAATTATTTTAAATTTTAACTTCAATAGCCTTTTACTTTTATAAATCAGTAGCCCTAATACTGATTTTTAGTTATGAATCTAAACATCATCTTTCGATTGCCACTGAAATATGTCTTAAAGATCCTAAACGAGGGAAGTTTTAGGTGTTTTTTTTAAAGAGGATGCATTAGATTTTTGATTTTTTTTCTGAAGTTTGGGATATTAAATATATATATCAGATTAAATCCAAGATTATTTTCATCAATCATTACCATCAGAAATATATGTGGGCAATATTGCTTGTATAAATAAATTATCTAAGCGTTGATTCACAATGAAGAAACTTATTTACATAAGAACGAGCTTATTAAGATATTAGGTTGGACGGTAATTTTATATCAATAATTTAGTATTGTTGATCAAACATTGAGTTTTTTGCAGAATAGCAATGAAGAAAAATTTTTAATAAGTGACAATTTTCATTCAATCTTAATTGAAAATTTTAATATCATAGGGCTTGCTTTTAAAACATCTTTCATTAAATTTAAAATAAATTTAAAAAAATAATTAATCAACATTGATAAATAAATATAATATATTCGATTAATATTTGTGTATAAGTATTAAAATCGCTACAGAAATTATAGTTTTTTTATAAATGTAATAAACTCTAAAAAGATTTATTTGGTTTCTAATTTTAGCGGGGATTAATGGGTTTATATGGTCTTATTACTAATTCTATTCATTGAATTCAAAGGTAAAATTTTTAAAACGATAAAAAAATTGAAGCTATATCTTGTTTTTATTACAAATAAAATATAGCTTCAATGCCATTATATTTTTGACTGTTATACAGGCTGGGGTTTAGTGGAAGATCCACCTGTGGGAATAGATGATTTGCGGGTGGGTGCAGGTTCATTTTCCTCGATAGATTCCCCTTTAACAAGAGTTTCACCACGCAAGACTTGATGAATTTCGGGACCTGTCAAAGTTTCATGTTCAAGAAGTGCTTCAGCCAATAAAATTAACTGATCACGATGCTTTGAAATGATTTCTTTCGCTTTATTATAGCTCCAATCAACAAAAGCTCTTATTTCCTGATCAACCTTTTGAAGAGTTGCTTCAGAAATAGAAGTACTCTGGGTCGTATGACCTAAAAAAACTTCCTGTGAACGATCCCCGTACATCATGGGTCCCATTGCTTCGCTCATACCCCATTCTGTCACCATACGTCTAGCCATGTCAGTCACCATTTTGATATCTGAGGATGCACCAGTCGTAATATGTTCAATTCCAAAAATTTCTTCTTCTGCAACGCGACCACCCATACCTACGGCGAGGTCTGCAAGCAAACGAATTTTTTGAACCGATAAGCGATCTGTTTCAGGAAGACGCATCACCATGCCTAACGCACGACCTCGAGGAAGAATAGTCGCTTTGTGAATAGGATCTGATTCAGGCAGATAAGCTGCAACCAAAGCATGTCCGCCTTCATGAAAAGCTGTTAGTCTTTTTTCTTCATCCGTCATAATCATGGAACGACGCGCAGCACCCATCATCACTTTGTCTTTAGCTTCTTCAAAATGACGCATCGCGACATATTTTTTTCCTTCACGCGCCGCCATTAAAGCCGCTTCATTTACTAAATTAGCAAGATCTGCACCTGAAAATCCAGGTGTCCCGCGTGCAATGACCATGGCGACGACATCTTTAGCCAAAGGAATATTGCGCATATGAACTTTTAATATTTTTTCACGGCCTTTAAGGTCAGGGTTAGGCACAACAACTTGACGATCAAAACGACCAGGGCGCAAAAGGGCGGGGTCCAAAACATCGGGTCTATTTGTTGCGGCAATGAGAATGACGCTTTCATTCCCTTCAAAACCATCCATTTCAACAAGAAGTTGATTGAGCGTTTGTTCTCGTTCATCGTTGCCACCGCCTAAACCAGCACCACGTTGGCGACCAACCGCATCAATTTCGTCAATAAAAATTATGCAGGGCGCATTCTGCTTGCCTTGCTCAAACATATCACGCACACGACTTGCCCCAACACCGACAAACATTTCAACAAAGTCAGAACCAGAAATACTGAAGAAGGGAACATTTGCTTCACCTGCCACAGCGCGTGCAAGCAATGTTTTTCCAGTACCAGGAGGTCCAACGAGCAGAACTCCGCGTGGAATTTTTCCACCAAGACGTTGATATTTTTGTGAATCTTTTAAGAAATCAACGACTTCAGAAAGTTCTTCCTTAGCTTCTTCAACACCTGCCACATCATCAAAAGAAACTTTTTTATTGTTTTTTGTTAAACGCCGAGCTTTAGACTGGCCAAAGCTCATGGCTTTGTTACCCCCAGCTTGCATTTGCCGATAAAAGAACAGTGAAAAACCAACAAAAAGAAGGGTAGGAAGCCAACCAAGAAGCATTTGCAAGAGGGTAGGGGACTCCTGATCTGTTGGCACAGCAACAATACGTACATTTTTTGTAGTTAAACGATCAATAAGGCCGGGATCAAACGGTGCATATGTATGAAGAATCCGTCCATCTGTGGCACGCAGCGTCAGATTATTACCTTTAATTTCTACTTCTTGAACAAGTCCTTGATCGATACTATTAAGGAAGTCCGAGAAAGCGACTGTCGTTTTGGTTTGTTGACGCGTACCATTAGGGAAAATATTGCTTAAAATGAGGACACTGACAACAATAATAGCCCATATAGCAGCATTACGGCCCGTAAAATTGTTTTGATTGTTCATATGATTTTAGCCTTTCTTATATTATCGCTATAAAAAAACAGCACCTTAATTAAGCATACTATTTTTTTAAAAAAATATTCGTGATTTAAATTCAAGATATATTTTAAATTGTAAAAATAATTTCAAAGATTCCCAGATTTTTCTGAGGAATGTTTTCGATATTCTACGTTTATTTTAAGTATATCCTTCTTTAGATGGATCAAGCAATGATTCAATGTAAATTTTTGATAAGGGTGTGCATTTTGCAAACGTAAGACTAAATGATCAATTTTTGAATCAATATGTCGTGATAAGTACCGCGTTGGATGGAGTGATTTTAAAAAAAATTTTAACGTTTGCTTTTTTAAAGCATACGGCCACTTTTCCCAAACCTCACGTGATAAAACAACGCTTTCTGACGTTTTCGAAAGAATTGCTTGATTGATACAAAAGTCAAGAATAGTTTTTTTATCATGATTATCTTGCTGAATTTTTTGAATGGTTGTCAACATACGTGTCTTGTTTAAATTATATCGAGGGAGTAATTGAATGAATTCACGTAAAACTGTCCGTTGATATTTTGGGGATGCATTACTAGGGTCTTCAACCCAGGAAAGCTGATGGTAGTTTAAATAATCAAGAATATGTTTCCGCTTAACAGAAAGCAGGGGTCTAAGTAAGATTAAAGTGTTCATGGCCAAGCATGGTGCTATACAACTAAGGCCTTCAGGACCACTTGCATGGGAAAAGCGCATAAAAAAGGTTTCAAGTTGATCATCTCCATGATGGCCTAAAAGTACGTACTGGATTTGACGAGCTTGGCAAAAATCCTCGATGAGATTATATCTGGCCTGGCGTGCATCCGCTTGTGAAAATGAGATATTTTGATCATGTTTCCATGTTGAAATATGGTGGGCTATTCCCCATTCATGCATCAATTCAGCAACTTGCTGTGCTTCACTTGTAGACTCTGGTCTCAACTGATGATCGATCGTTAGTGTCATAATAAAGTGCCCATGTACTTTTGCCCATCGATGCATCAGATGTGTCAAACATAAACTGTCTGCGCCGCCTGACGATGCAATAACAAATGAGGTGCCTTTGGGAAATGGCCCTAATTTCTTTAAACTATCTGCAAAAAAATCTGCATTGATCATATGTGATATATACCAAAGGAAAAAATGAATTCTATCATTGTAAGCATAAAAAGAGATTGTAAATGTATAATTATTTTATCAAATTCTAATAAACACTGTTAAGTAAAATTTATAAAAATAGTAAATGCACTTTTTTGAAATTTTCAATATTTTTATATATAAAAAAAATATATTTATATAAATTTAGAATTCAAATTCAATATAGATTTTACACGGTTTAAAAATTTTACATTTGAGGTAGGATATTTTTTAGCATAATATCTTAATATTTACCTCATTCAATTTTTTGAAAATATCAATGCTATATAATGAGAAATTTAATTCTAAAAAAGTAAATATTTTCTTGTTATATTGTAAGTAAGCCTTATATAACTGTTTGTAACGATAAAAAACAATTTTGGAGTAATTTCATGTTTAAAAAGCTGTTATTGGCTTCGACCTTTCTAGTGTCAATGCCTCAGGCGTCTGCTGTATTATTGGTGAATGATCTTGAAGGTGTTGAGGCATGCATAAAAGAGTCCGCCTATTACCCTGGTCATGGATATTTAGCGCTGAATACAGGATTTTTGGAAACTTTGCGCTTTAATGGCAATTTCACCACCGCAATGACGGCCGAAGGTCAAAGACGTTTTGTTAAAGATGAAGGTCTGGATGGTGTGATGAATGTCTTGATTAAAGGATTATTTCCATCTACTGCCGGACAACTCAATCCCATGACGACTGCCGAAACAAATTTTGCGAGTTATGTCGAAATATCTGAAATAGCTCATTTGATCAATTATATGTATGCCTTGAGACACGATGATCAAAAAACTGTTGATGAGAAAAAAAATACTTTTCTTTCATCTGTGAAAAAATTTGCATTAAAAAAACTTTCATTAAAAAAATACAATAATCTTCTCAAGAAAACCTTAATGCCTTTATTGAATAACTTATCGTCTGCTATGGCTGAAGAAGACAAAGGATTTTATGTCAAAAACACTGTTGAACAGATGATTTCAGCCTTTTACTGGTACAAGTTCAATCACAAGTCTGAACTTGTGGATCTATTGAAACTGCTTGACGGGCGGATCGTGGATGCTAGCCTGCTTCCTTTATCTAATAAAAGATATGGTGATTTTGACAAAGCAAAGATTTTACAAAAAAAATCTGCTGACTGGACTTTTGAGGAGCGTATCCTTTTGTCTAAATATTCTGGACCAACGCCGTATAAACCTGGTATCTCTCCACTCAGTAATGGCACAACCCAGTTTTATGATCGTACTCTTAATCAATCCATGGCATCAAAGACATTCGCGGATTGTGGAGAGATAACTGTACGCCATATCTTTAATCTGATCACTTTTGATTCAGCAGGAAAAGTTTTTAATTTAACGTTTATCCAGAAATTACTGGATGCAACTCAATTGGAAGGCCCAGTACGGGCATCCCATCCCTTGCAGAAGCTTATTGATTTCTATGCTATTCAAACTCTTGAATTATCGAACGACGGCAGCTTGCCCATGCGCTCGGCCTGGAATCAGGTGGTTGGGGATTTAAATGGTGTTCGTCCTGATATTGAAGCAGTGAAATATGTTCAAGGCAATAACGAGCTTGATACAGGCTTCATCAACATGTTAAACGTAATGCATAAAGTGACGGGTCTTGACAGATCCAAACAAATCCCTCAATTTTCTTCCGACCAGAAAGTATGGGTTGCCGACGAATTTAAGGAAATATTTCGAAAGCTGAATCCTCTTCATCAATACAATGTTCAATTAAATAATGGATCAAGCCAAAACAATGATCTTCATGGACTGATCAATATTCAAGTTTTAGACCAAAATAAGAATAATATTTTTAATTTTGATATATACAGCATGAATTGTCATATCCTAATCCAAAATCTAAAGTCGAATATTGGCTTGACTCCGGACAATCCTTGGAAATTTTTAGAAGATTTTAAACCAAAAAATCCTTTGGAACAGGCTTTAAAGTTATTATCAACTAACGATCAAGAATTGCCTCTTGTTTACAAATTATTTGGGCAGCCAATCCAAGATAATGAAGTGCGCATCAAATTCTTGAAAAGATTAAATACATTATTTCCTGAGGAATATACCTCTTATAGTCTGGAAATTCTCAAAACAGGTTTAAAAAATGTTTTGAGCCAAGTTTCTTGGGATGATCAGGCCATTGTAAAAGAAATAAGCGATACAATTTGTAATATTTTTAAACATCAAGATTTTGGTTCAATCATTAGCGAATATACTCAAGCACTTAATGTCAGTCATTTGTATGATGTTACACCCTTTAAAAATCTTAAAAACCTTACAATAAATGTTGAGGTTGGGGATGAAAAATTTGAAAATTCATCTAGAGAAACAATACGCTTTACCCCTGGTGCAAGCTCGATTAAAAATTTGAATATAATTGGTTATCATGCAAGGTCCCCATATGCAAAAATAGAGGGACTAGATTATTTGACATCAATAAAATCATTATTGATAGCTCATCTGAATATTGACGATAATTCGTCTCTCAATTTTTCTCACAATAATATTTTAGATACTATTAAACTGATTAATCTAAAAGTTAGCAGTATAATAGGTCTTGATAATCTTGCAAAGCTTGAATATCTCAAATTAAATAAGTTAAAATCACCTCTTAGCCTAAACTTTTCAGAAAAAAATATTTCTTTAGCCAAAATTGAACTGGAATTAAGCCTTATTAAGGAATTAAATAATTTGGGAGATCTTAAAGAAATCATTACTGTGGACATTTGGAAAAATGAATTACCTTTAAAAATCAGCTTATCTGAAAAAAATCAAAAATTGAAGCAAATCATTATTGAAGATTCTGAGGTTACATTGACTGGTCAAGAACATTTACCCAATTTAGTAATTCGTCAAGATTAACTATACATGACGCCTGGATAAGTAATCTGGGCGTCAATCATATTTTAATACTAAATTATATCTTTAAACAAAAATGATGTTTTTTTACTCGTGAGTCTAATATAAATAAACTACTAATACAGTTCAATGGCCATGGCGACACCTTCGCCACCACCGATGCAAAGGCTAGCAATGCCTTTAGGTTGATGATGTCGTTGCATTGCGTGAATAAGGGTCACAAGTACACGGGCGCCACTCGCACCAATTGGATGACCTAAGGCACATGCACCACCATGAACATTAACTTTTTCAGGATCAAGTTTTACTTCTTTAATAACAGCCATCGGAACCACTGCGAATGCTTCATTGATTTCATAAAGCCCTACTTCCTCGGCAGTCCATCCTGCTTTCCCCAATGCTTTTTTTATCGCCATTACAGGAGCAGTCGTATACCATGCAGGTTCTTGTGAATGCGTGGCATAGGAAATGATGCGAGCCAAGGGTTCTAATCCTTGTTTAAGGGCAAAACTTTCACGGCACACCATCACTGCGGCGGCCCCATCCGCAATCGCACTTGAAGTGGCGGCTGTCACCGTACCTTGATCTCTGAAAACAGGTTTAAGTAATGGAATTTTTTCAATATTACCTTTAGTAGGGGGTTCATCGATTATCAGGGGCGTATCAACCCCTTTGATTTTTAAAGGTATTATTTCGTTTGTAAAAGCTTGATCTGATTGGGCTTGACGTGCTTTTTCAATTGTGCGAATTGCATAAGTGTCTTGTTCTTGACGACTAAAATTATATTTCAGCGCTGTATCTTCAGCAAAAACACCCATGAGGCAGCCTTTTTGATACGCATCTTCCAAACCATCATAATACATATGATCAATTATTTTTCCGTGTCCTAGGCGATAACCGCTTCGTGCTTTATCAAGTAAATAAGGAGCTTGGGTCATACTTTCCATGCCGCCTGCAATAATACATTGAGCAGAATCTGCTTTAAGCATATCAGCCGCAATCATAACTGATTGTAAACCAGAACCACATACTTTGCTGATGGTTATTGTATGAACATCGAGTGGCAAACCACCCCCTAATGCTGCTTGACGGGCAGGAGACTGACCAAGACCTGCAGAAAGCACACATCCCATAAGGACATTATCGATCAATTTTTGATCGATTTTAAGATTGTCTACAAGATTGCGAATCACCTCTGCACCGAGCTGGGTTGAAGTATATTGTTTAAGATTACCCTGGAAAGCTCCAATAGGCGTTCTTTTAGCACCTACAATAACAATAGGATCAACATTCATACTTATTCCCTCATTGACATCATATTATATTAAATTCAAAGTTATTAAAAAATCGTTTCAATTTTTATTTGATCTGCGAGCGACGATGCCATATAACGGGAGCGGCACGTAAAATTTCAGGCTGAAATAATATAGGTTCTGGATGTATTGTCATAGGATTAAGGCACACAAGATTCAAACGCTCTAAAGCATCTTTAGAAAGCTTGCGAAAGATAGTGGAACCGTTTTTCAGTTCGACAATACAATCACGCCCAATTGCTTTATCAAGATCGTTTGTAGATAAGTAAATGCCGCCAATATAATCGCCTGCGATATAAAAAGGGGCCATTTCATCTTGAGTGACAAGTAAAATTGTCGCATCAGGGTGTTTTTTTTTAAAAAAATGTGCTTCTTCAAGTTGGTTAAGTTCATCCCCTAATTTTTGATCGTAAAGGTATGGATCAGGATTCGTTTCTTGTAATGAGAATTGAACCAAATTTTTATTTAAACTTTTTGTAAAAAAAGGATCAAGGCCAACACCCTGTTTGATCCATTCTAAAGATACATGTAAACCTTCACTATTATACACATGATGGCATCTTAAAGCTGATTTATCTGTTAAACGATACTTATCATTTTCCCATTGTCTTAAACTAATTTCTGGAATCGCATAGAGTTGTTCTATTTCCGCTCTTGTTTTTCCACATAATGACCTCAGTAATCTTAATCTTTTACCAGGTGTCGAATGCATAGGTGTTCTATCCATTGTTATATTCGTTAATTTCTAAAATAGCACAACAAGCTTTTTCGTGCCATCTGTTAATCATTTGTATATAAAGTTTTGATCTTCTAAGGGGATAACAAATATTTTTTGAATGAAAAGTGTTGTATGTAATGACCCGAGCTGCGTTGATCGGTTTGATTTTATCCTTACTACTCATTATGATCCTATTTTTTGCTGGAGGATTTCTCGTTGGTGTGAGTATGTCTCCGCATCCAACTTCACCGAAAGAAGTTTCTACTGAAAATAGTGAACCGTCAATATCTTTGTCTCAAAATTTTCATAAAGATCATAATCCTGCTTCTATGCAATCAGATCAAGAGCAATCTAAAAAAGGGGAACAAATGGTTCCTACGTCAACATCCAAGTCAGCTTCAGTCGCTCGACAGACTGCGCAGGATGAAATCGATCATAAAAAACATTCTTTAGAAACAGATGTACAAATGAAGGAGCAACAAAAGGTATTAGGGAAAGTCACAAGTGTTGCCCCGGGCGCATTGTTACCTGCGATGCGTATCATGCATGAAGTTGATCAACATAAGAAAATTGAAAACAATCAACCCCCTTTGGAAACAGTACCTTTACAAAAAAGAACAATGATTTCACAGCCTCTATCTTCAACACCAAAACCCGCTCTTACATTTTCCTCGCGATATGAAAATTTATCTACGACTGAAGCTGATTTAAATGGTACACCGCAATGGTCAAAAAAGATTGAAGATGATAAGTCCCTCTATACATTACAAGTCGACATTTTTCATTCAAAAAAGGAAGCTGAAGTCATAGGACGTCGTTTGCAAAAACATGGATATAGGCCTTATATTCGCATTCAATATCAACAAAATGGAAAGATTGCAGGATATATTTTAAGAGCAGGAAATTTTGCAAATCTTGAAATTGCCGAAAAGACGCTCTTGAGTTTTAGGCAGGCGGGTTATAAAAAGATTAAACTTATACGTTTAAGGCAATTATGAAACTGAAAAATGCTTTTTTAATTTTATTATGCACACTTTTAATTTCTGGTTGCGGAACTATAAAAAGCGCGGCTCAATATTTTAAAATAAAATTTCCACTACAAACAATTCAAATAACTTCAGTACCAGATGCAAACGATACTATGCCTACCCCAATACATTTACTCATAATTTTTGATAAAGATTTACTTGCAGAACTTGGTAAACTATCAGCAGCAAAATATTTCGAAAATGCTCAACAGATTTTAAATGACCACCCTGATATGTTAGAAGTTCATTCCTATGAAATTATGCCCGGACAAGTACTACCAGAACAGTTTGTTCAGTTTCGTAATTTTCCAGCTGAAGGAGGTCTGTTATTTGCCAATCTCGTTGCACCAGGTGAACATAGGATTAAAATTGGCAATCAAAAAAAACTTAAATTAAGAGTGCAAAAAAATAAAATTAACATTGCACCTCCTCTAAATTCGAAGCCTTAAAATATTTCTATTTTGAATAATATGTTAAAATCTATTTTACTAAATCTTTAGAATTTCTTTTTTGCAGATAAAAAAGGTATGTACTTATCACCATGCTGATCATATAACATACAGTCAAAAACAGAAAGGTAGGCCATGGATGACTCATAAAACCCCCTAAAATTAAGCCCACAATAGCAAGGCTAGGAATAAGCCATTTAGCATTAATTTTTAAACCTTTTAGCGAGAAAGTCGGAATATGACTGATCATCATTAAACCACTAAAAAGTAAAGTGATACATGATGCAAGAGTAAGAAAAGGGTAAAAACTCGCCCATTCAAAAGAAATCACTAAAGGAAAGAGAGCGATAAGGCCCCCGATAGGTGAAGGAATACCGCAAAAATGTATGTTTGATAAAGGGGGCGCTGTATTAAATCGGGCCAATCTTAAAGCACAACATACTGAATAAAATAAACAAATGCTCCAACCAATTCCCCCTAAGTCACGTAAAATTTTCAGGTAAAGAATAAGGGCCGGTACAACCCCGAAATTGGCAAAATCTGCTAATGAATCGAGTTCGGCACCAAAGCGGCTCGAAACTTTTAACAAATGTGCTACCCTACCATCCAAAAGATCAAGAAGGGCTGCAAGTATGACTGCTGCAATAGCCCATTCCCATTGTTCTGCAAGGGCAAATCTAATACTGGTAAGACCAACACATAAAGAGGATACCGTGATCATATTCGGTATAAATTGATGCGATTGTTGAGAAGAGGGTAGACGCACCCTATCTCTTAAACGCACTTTTTTCTTTTTCTGATCTTTTTGACGACCGAGCATGAAATCAACTTAATTGAAAATGTTAAATAAAGATTATTATCTCAATAAGCCAGTACGTGGTTCAGTTGCTTGATGTTGTGTGTCTGCAATGATTGTTTCCCCCGCAATAACACGCTGACCTGGGACTGCAAGAGGAACCACTTTTGGTGGAAAATAAACATCCATTCGACTGCCAAAACGAATCATCCCAAAGCGCTGACCTGTTGACACTTCATGACCTTCTTGAACATCACACCGGATACGTCGCGCAATAAGACCCGCAATTTGAACAAAAGCAATTTGATCACCTTGAGGTGTTTCAACAGTGACGACTTGACGTTCGTTTTCATCGCTTGCTTTATCAAGTGTTGCATTTAAAAATTTACCAGGATGATAAATAAGTTTTAATATTTTTCCACCCCATGGCACGCGATTGACGTGAACATCAAAAACATTGAGAAAAACGCTAACGCGCCATCTTGGTTCAGAACCTATATCCCATTCAGCAGGGGGCGTTACTTGTTGCACAGTATCGATAACCCCATCTGCAGGGCTTACAATGAGATGATCACCTACAGGGATAGTACGATCAGGGTCGCGGAAAAAATAAGCACACCATACTGTTAAAACAAGACCAATCCAGCCAAGTGCATCTGAAAGTAAACTGAACATGAAAGAAATAGCTGCAAAAATGAGAACAAAGAGCCAACCTTCATGATCAATTGAAAGCTTAATAGAACGTGTCATCTAAATTCCTTTATCCTCATAATAATCGATATTTTTATAATCAATATATCTTAAAATATTTTGTTCTTTTGATCTATCTTAAATTTTTAAAATTATAAATTTCAAATTTTTCTTGAATTCAAAATTATGTTATCTTAATCAATCAATGATGATGCGTCTAGAGTTATTGAATAAAAATTAATGAAACGGAAAAATAATGATTAAAAGATAAAATTTTTTTAATGACTGGATTTTTGCATGTAATCCAAACAATTTTAACCGTGTAGTGTAAATTTTGGTGGCTTGCCGCCGAGTTGGATATTTTATAATGTCTTATAGCCATCAGGGCTGTTCAATTCTAAATATTTTTATCCTTTAATACATAAAGATCGAAGTCTTATATGACTGAAGATGAAGGTTTTAATTTTTTGAGGTATTAAAAATAAGACGAATAATATCAATTATAATAGACCGGAACAGCCCTTTATAGTCCTCATAAGGGATACATTTATGGAGTTACAAAAGAATAGCTCTCATATTTTGCGTGTTATGTACCATCATGTGTGGATATTTTAATATCATCGTAACCTCAATTTTGGATTAGATTTGATTTAGAAATTAGACAAAGAAGTATTTTGAGGTGTCAAATATAATAAAATAATGATGAAAAATAAGACAGTAAACTTAAAATGACCCCATACAAGAACAAAATGTTGTATCTTGAAAACTTGCAAAATCGTTATTTTTCAGCTTTTTATAGGATTCTAATCCGAAATTGGCGTTCGTAGAGTGTTCGAAGAACCTTGACCTTACTCCATTGGAACAGATCATCAAAAAGACAGGTTATGATGATAACATCGACGTGATGGAGTGAGAGCCTTTTGCGAATCATATCCATATGGTTGTGCGATCAATACCTTGGGTCTCTGCTTCTTCTATCATGCAAATGATCAAAAATTTATGGGCAAGATATTTTTTTAAACTTCATCCTGAAATCAGGAAGAGATATTTTTGGGGCGGCAAGGTGTGGACACAGAGTTATTTTATAGAAATGATAGGGAGTGCCAACGAGGAAGTCATGCGAAAGTATGTTCAAAATCAGCTTAGGGAAATGGATCAAGCCGAAGAACAAATGGGTCAGATTAACCTCTGTTAAAACTCAGTCCCTTATGGCCAAAGATCTTTATTTTTGTGCAAATTTTCCTCGAAATTTAATTGCTTTTTTCAGCCACAATGGATTGTTTTAAATCTCGAAGAAGAGCATAAATCAATGCTTCAAAATCTGCTTGTTCTTCAGCTTTATAGATATTACGATTCAAACGAAATATACGGTATATTTGAATTCCTTCTTTACCATGAGTGTAGGTGCTAGTATATGTCCCAACTCTATTTTGAAGATTTTCGCCTTGAGGTAGAAAGGTTGCTTTGTACGATTCAGGTAAAGCGATGCTATATCGCCATTGGTCAATGCCAGGTGTCATTATAAATGGATAAATTCTTTGTTTATAAAGTAAAGTTGATCGCATAAAGGGAACATTCAATAACCCATCTACCCCATAAGGAACGGTAAAAATAATTTGATTTCCCATTTTAATACTTTTTGAGGACTTCCACTCTGCAGAAATTTCCACTGGAAGTGAAAGATTTTTAATATTAGGTGACTTGATAGTTCCAATTCCCCCTTCAGGTGTAAGGCACAATATTTCACTAGCCATTATTTCTGGTCTTTGAATAACGCGTGAAAAAAAACCGCGCATACTCGTACTAAAATATCCTGATGTATTGAGGGTATTTTGACCATGAATTGTTCCTTCAGAATCAATTTGAATTTTGGTATTCATTTTATAAGTATGGTGCATGGGGTCGACTAAGGGTGTCCTCATGATTTTTCCTTCAGATGACGCCAAAACGACTAAATGATCATTGTAGTCAGATAATACGCCAAATTCTTGATGTTTATCAGTAGGATCAGCAAAAATGTTCCATTGAGGAATATATATAATGACATGATTGAATGCTTGAATTGTAGGCAACGGGGGATCAATTTGATCTCCATAGTGAATAAGAGCTGCAAAAGATTCAATCCCAACTGTTGACAGGAATGCTTGTAACAAAGCGACCTTATCTTTGCAATCTCCAAAGCCATTTTGTAGAACATTTTCGACTGGATGAGGGATGGTTTGTTCCTGAAAATTAGCTGTCACTGAGATATAATGAATGTTTTGAGCAACCCAGTTATAAAGTGCCTGCGCTGCCTTATACCCTGTTTTCTTGCCAATAATTTGGCGTGCTTTTTCACGAATTAAAGGTGAAATGGAGAGTGATTTTTGGGCGTTTTCATAATAAATTTCCCCAATTTTTTCCCAAGAAGGTAGCTGTGTTATAAGAAGTTTTGGTAATTGACTTCTGGGATATGACATATGCGGTTCTGGTTCTTTAAAATGGAAGTTTTTCAAAGTTGCATGAATTAAGCGGTGACCAGTTTTTTTGTCAATGGAATCCTTCATATTAAAACCATTTATGCCTTTAACATTGAGTGGATAATCTTGAGGCGCCTTAATTTTATAGACAATATTTTTGTTTAAAATATTTAAAGGGATACTGGATGAAAAGGCAAAACCATAAGGGCCCCATTTTTTTATATCTAATATATGATTGGTAATAATATGATCGCCAATGTCAACATTTGGAAACACAATCGTCATGGATTGATAATGCGTAAAACCAGGTGCATTACTTGTGGCTTGAGAAGGTCGAATAAAAATATCTTTTTCAGTAACAGGGATTTTCTTCCCATTTTTCTTAAGTATATACGCTTCTTTTAATTGAATTTTTTGTCGTTCAGGATCGAATTCTACCGTCATTTGCTGTTCTGATTGTATGCCTTCTGGCGTTAAAATAACAATGTCACGATAAAGATCAATTTGCGCCGTACCATCTTTGTGACAATCAATATTAGTCTGTTCTTTAACAAGCTCACAGGGAAGAGGATGTAATTGTGATGAAAAAGCACTAATGGGGGTGTTCCAAAATATTATCATTAACAAATAAATATAAGCGCGCATTTGTACCCTTAAACAATTCATGAAATTTATCTTAAATGATTAGAGATCACAAAAAATTTTTAAACAATACTAAAATAATTTTTTATAATTAAAACCAGGCATCAAAATGAGCTAAAATCTTTTGATAAGCCTGATGTTTAAAGTCAAAAGTGTTTTCTAATATTTCTTCAGGGTTGACCCATTTCCATTCAGAAAATTCGGGCTGAGTTGTTTCAAGATTGATTGCCTGATCTGATACGATAAGTTGGCACAAAAACCAAATATGCTGTTGCCCGCAATACTTACCGTTCCATAAATTTTGTCGAATCGTTTCTGGAAAATCGTAGTGAATCCAAGAAGTTTGTTCAATGATTGTAAAAGCATTCGTGCCTATTTCTTCTAACATTTCACGATGTAAAGCTTCTTCTGGCGTTTCGTTGTTTTCGATACCACCCTGTGGAAATTGCCAAATGTCGGAAGAACTAACATGAGTGACATGAGAATTTTTTTCCAGGCGTTTAGCAACAAAAAGTTGCTTGCTGGAATTTATTAAAACAAGTCCAACCCCTAAACGGTAAAGATCATTTTCTTTTGCATGAACTATCATATAAATATGTTTCTTTTAAAGATTTAAAACTCACGTGGGTGTGCTGTCCAGCTTACAGGTACCAGAGTAATGCCTTTTCCTTTTAATGTTTTCACCCATGTAAGGATTTGAGAGATTGACAGAGGATGACTATAAGCTGCCCCTATTGCAATACCATTTTTTAAAGCAAGTCCTTCTAAAGTATTTAAACGATTTTGAATATGTTCTGGCGTGAGTTCTTCATCAATTATAAGTTCACTTGTCACTGAAGGAAGTTGGATTTCCCTGGATAAAGCACCCACCATTGTGGTTGCGATATTATTATGATCAAAATAGAATACCCCTCTTTTTTTAAGCTCTTTCATGATAGGCAATAAGTCAGTCATTTGAGATATAAATTTATTACCTAAATAATGTGTGACACCCATATATCCTGCTCCACGGCTTAAAGACCAATAAAGACGTTCAATGTTTTGTGCAGCTGGTAAACCACATAAAAGCGTATAAGCCCCAGGATCTTGCAAATCAAGATGATAGGGTTCCATAGGAATGCTGAGTAAGATTTCATGACCTAATGTACGCGCCTGATCAATCACTGCATTCAAAGATTTTGTATAGGGAAGAAATGCCAGACAAATTTCATGAGGAAGCTCACCTAAAGAATCAAGTAAATTTTGTGGTTGGCTCCCTAAAGCATGAATAAGAATAGCAATTTTAGGCCCCGAAACTGTTCGCAAAGGTTGGCTGTAGCTTTGAAAAACTGTATGACCCTGATTGTTTATTTTAGGCAGAGGACCTAAATGAGAATTTTCAATAAGATCTTCTGCAATATAATTTTGAACAACTTCTCTCACTTGAGGTGTAAAAGGTGTCTGGGCCAGAACTGGTTCAATAGGCGCGATTATTTCTGGTATGTGCGTTGATGAAGTGACAGAAGGTAAGGGGTCTGTATGAGATTCAGAATGATCTGCTTTATGCGGTAGTTGGGCAGTATTTTCACTTTGCGCAGATTGAGGCATTTCAGTAAATGATTCCAAATCTTCTCCGTTAAAATGAATAGAAAAAGCTTGTGATGATGGTTGGTGAGAATGCTTTCGCGTGTAGTATTCAAGTCCCATCCAACTTATAAGTACAATGCTTATTAATCCAACCCAAGCTATAGTTAATGGTTTGGACAACCATCCGTAAAATTTTTTAAAAAATTCTTTCAAGAAAAACATTTTGTCCATCATAAATAATCTCTATTTTGCTTTTTCTGATTTAAGATTTGTAGTCCCTTGATCAGATTTAAGGTTTGACAATGAAAGACCATGGATTAAATCCATGGCTCGACTTAATTGATAATCTAAAACGGAATCAATCCTTAATTCTGGTTGAGATTTAAAAAGAATTTTTTCCAATTTAAGCTCATCTTTAGAATAAGGGGCCTTTTTCTTTTTTGCCTTTAAATCTTCAATTTCTTCTTCTGAGTCTTTATTACTTGGTTTGTCGAGAGGAAGTTTATTCTTTTTTGAGTAAGATTCTGCAAGTTTCTGCAAAGACTCTCCCTGCATTTCATGTTTGGTTTGCTCAATAATAGCTTGAGGTTTTAAGGATAAATGCATGTCTTTTTCACGTATGTGCATGCTTATGCTTAAAGGTTCAATTTTAGCTTGCTCAACATAAATATCTGGTTGAATGCCTTCCGCCTGAATGCTTCGGCCTGAAGGGGTATAATACCGTGCCGTTGTCATGGAAATCGCACCATAATTATTAGGTAAAGGTATAATTGTTTGGACTGATCCTTTGCCGAAAGAAGGAACACCCATAATAACTGCACGATGATGATCTTGTAGCGCTCCCGCCATAATTTCAGCAGCAGAGGCTGATCCTGTATTAATAAGAATAACGATGGGAGTACCCGGTATAATATCTTGTCCTTTTGAATCAAAATGTTTCTCACGGCTTTTATCGCGACTTCGTGTCGATACTATTTCTTTATTTGAAATAAAAAGACTCGACACATTAATGGCTTCTAGCAAAAGACCACCTGGATTGTTACGCAAATCAATAATCACCCCTTTAAGCCCTGAAGACTTTATTTTCATTTCCTGAATTGCCGCTTTAACTTGTTCAGAAGTTTGAGAATTCATAAAGGATGCGATACGGATATACCCTACATTTTGATAAATATCCCAGCGGACAGTTTTGTATTTAATATCACTTCTATTAACAGTGACTTCAAAAAAATCTTGACCTTCTCTTTTGATTGTCAGTTTCACGGGAGTACCATTTTTACCCCGCATCTTATCAACCGCTTCAGAGAGACTCATTCCATAAACGAGATGGTTTTCAACGTGCGTAATAAAATCTCCAGGCATTAATCCTGCTTTTTGCGCAGGCGAACCATCGATAGGGGCAATAATTTTTACAAATCCATAATCCATTGTTACTTCAATACCCAGTCCGCCAAAAGCGCCAACCGCGCTTTCCTGAAGATCTTTAAAGGATTCAAGTGATAAATACCCGGAATGGGCATCCAGGGACCTAAGCATTCCATCTAAAGCTGCAGAGGTCAGTTTGCTTTCTGTAATATCATCAACATATTCTTTTTTTATAACTTCCATAATAGCGGGAACCAGTGCCACAGGTAAGGGATTTTCATCTTTGTTATTTTTTGCGTTCACTGGATACGCAAAGAAAAACACAGAGATTGAAAGAGTAAGAGTAAGCCATCTAAGAACCGGTGTATTTCTTTCTAATGACGTATGTAAAATGTTCATTATTATCTTTCCTGTTTTAATTTAATTCAGCTTTAGTGAGCCATTTTTGTGGATTGACAGGTTCACCATCACGCCTTAGTTCCATGTAAAGTTTGGGCGATTCTTTAACCATAATTCCGATTGGTTCGCCTGATACAACTTCCTGACCAACTTTGACAAGAATTTGATTCATGCCAGCAAATAAAGTGTGAAAACCTCGACTATGATCAATAATAATAATTTTATTATAACTTCGGAAAGGGCCGGCGAAAACAACTTGTCCGGTTGCAGGGCTGACCACTTGCGCATGAGGACGCGTTACAAATAAAGTACCCAGGCCCTGATCGTTTTTTTCAGTTTTTTGACCAAATTTAGCAGAAATTTTGCCCATAACGGGTGTTACCATCTGAAAATGATTATACCGATTATTTGGAATATTGGACTTCGGTATAATGGATTTTGCATCGCGTACGCGCTTGAGTTTTTTGTAAACGCCTACAGCGCCTTCAGCTTCAAGTTCTGCAATAAGTTGACGAATATTTTTGGCTTCCTGCGCTAAATGTTGAACATGGGTTTCAATTTTTTTCAAATGAGCCTCATTTTTTTGCTGTAATTCTGATTTTTCTTTTAATAATTTACTTAAATCTTCTTGTTTTGATGTCAATCGAATGGCAGTTTGGCTTAACATCATTTTTTCATCAATAATTGATTGTCGCAAGGCTTTTAAATCTTCAATCTCAAGTCGTAATTTATTTGCAATCGTTTTAAAATAAGGGATTGCTGATCTTAATACAAGTGTGCACTGTACAATTTCATGGGGATTACGGCTTGTTATCGCCATTAAAATAGGTGATGAACGGGATATATGATGAAGAGAAATAAAAACACGTCCCAAAGATTTATGATGGACCGATTGAATGATGCTGTTTTTCTTTTCTTTTTCTGTTAATTCTGTCAGCGTTTGTTCAATGGTATTCATTTGCTTTTCATGATTTTGTATGAGTTCGCTAACATGCATAATTTCCTGTCGATACCCATCAATTTTGGTTTGTAATTCTTTGTTATGATGCGTAATGTGAGAAATTTTTTTTTGTTCCTGTAAAATTTCTTTCTCAAGTTCAATTGAAGTATGCGCTGGCACATTCTCGCAATAAGATGAGAAGTTGATCAAAAAAAGACCCCATATAAACCAAAAATATTTCATGCGCGTTTCAATAAACTATGACCCGTCATCAGCGTTGAAAGTTCAAGCCCTAAACAGTTTAAAATCGTCGGCGTTATATCCTGTAATCCTCCATCCATTAAACTAAAATGGTCCGTATGTTTGCCAACGAGCACGCAGGGCACTTCATTGCATGTATGGGCTGTATGCGGAGAATCCACCGTTTCATCAAACATCATTTCTATATTGCCATGATCAGCAGTAATCAGCATCCAGTGATTATATTCAAGGCAAGCTTCTTCAAGAGCTTTTAACGATCGATCAATTGTTTCCACAGCCTGTATAGCTGCCGGTATGTTGCCCGTATGTCCTACCATGTCTGCATTCGCAAAATTGACAATAATCAGTTGATATTTCTGACTGGAAATAGCATCTGTGATGGCTGTCGTTAAGGCAGCAGCAGACATTTCAGGACAAAGATCATATGTCGCAACCGCGGGTGAAGGGATCAGGATACGATCTTCACCTTCATAGGGAGCTTCACGGCCACCGTTAAAGAAAAATGTGACATGCGCATATTTTTCTGTTTCTGCGGCGCGTAATTGTTTTAAACCAGCTTTGGCGACAAGTTCTCCTAACCCCTCTTCGGTAGGCTGAGGAGAAAAAAGGGTTTTTATAAAGGGTTTAAAGGATTCCGCGTACTCCGTCATACCAAGATAAGACCCTTCCATAAAGGGGCGACACTTAAAACCTGTAAAGTTTGGGATGAAAAGAGAGGATAGAAGTTGACGCATGCGATCGGCGCGAAAATTCATCATCAATAAACAATCATGTGCTTTAAAACCAGAATAATTTTCTTCAGCCGCCGGGATGATAAATTCATCTGTAATGCCTAATTGATACGATGATTTTACATATTCCAATGCATTTTCAAATTTAGGCCCTTTAGCATGAACAATTGTTTGATAGGCTTGTTCGGTGCGTTCCCATCGTTTGTCACGGTCCATAGCAAAGTATCTTCCGCCAATGCTTCCCCATTTACATAAAGGCCAGTTTTTCCTTTTTTGTTCAAGAATGTTCAGATATTCAAGGGCACTTTTGGGCGAAGTGTCACGTCCATCCAAGAAAGGATGCAGGATCACGGGAACTTTTGCTGTGTTAAGAGCTTCAAGCATTGCCCACCAATGATCAGTGTGGGCATGAATGCCTCCTGGGGAAAGTAAGCCCATAATATGACAGGTACTTTTCGATCTTCTTAAACTATCAATGAAATTTTGCCATTCTAGGCGCTTAAAAATATCTTGAGATTGAATAGCCGCATCGATACGCGGTAAGTCCTGCATAATAATTCGGCCGGAACCAATGGTCATATGACCCACTTCTGAATTCCCCATTTGCCCTGGGGGTAAGCCAACTGCATGCGCAGAGGCATCAAGCCTGCTATGAGGATATTTTTTAAGCATTTTATCCCACGTTGGCGTTTTGGCAAGATGAATACTGTTATGAGCTGAAGGTTCTGCCCATCCCCATCCATCAAGAATACATAAAACAAGGGGTAGTTTGGCTGTTGTCATTGTCATTCAATACGGTAAAATTTACCGTATTATAAATTAAAATGCACAAATATACACTTTTTTCTTTGGAGATTTTAATTGTCTTGAAGGGTGAAAAGGATAAGATCTTTAATCACCCTTCAATAAATTGTTTTCCTTAAGTGAAAAGGGGCATGAAGATCATATCCCTTTAACAATTTATGGACTTAAATTTTCTTTAAGAAAACGAAGTGTTTGTTCCCATGCATGTTGAGCTGCATCTGAATTCAGGTGAAGTGTAGCTCCGGAAAATTCTTTGCTTTTAATATAAATCGGAATTTCATGGATAGGTCGTGGTTTTTCCTGAAGATTATCCACAGGAATAAATCCATTTTCTACAATTTTTATATTTGCTTTTGAAAGATTTTGTGCGTCAGAAATGTAGTGTTGAGAGGGATTTTTGTACCAGCTAGAAAAATATAAATAAGCTAATTTCTTCCACGATATAGTTTCGCCTAATTTTCCATCGAAAGCATGACCGGCATTGTTATAATAATGGGCTTCATAAGAAATGTTGTTTGGTAAATTTCCGGTAATAGTTTCACCTAAAGGATGATGAGTTTTAAAAGATTGATGGCTTCCTTTAAGACTTTCTAAATACTCTTTCATATTTTGATACGGAGTAAGATCATCTTCTTTACCATGTAAAAATAAAAGAGGGGCTTTATAAACACAAGGTTTCTGTATAATGGGCATACCATAATAAATAACATGGGCAGAAAATTGAAAATTATTTGAAAAATTTTCTATGTTTTCTTCATTGGCGCAGTCCCAGGCAACAATGCCGCCTCGTGAACCCCCCATGACACTAATTTTTTGTCCTTTAAGCCTTGGATGAGACTGCAATAGTTTTCCTGAATGAAATGCAATAAGCAATTCATATTGAGGTGATATGCGAAACTGGTCTGAAAATGTATCAAAGCTTGGATTTCCATTTTTATCTTTCATACCGGTAAACCGGTTGACGCATAACGAAGCAATGCCATTTTTTCTCAACAGTTTGGCATAGTTTTTCATACCATCACTGATACCTTCACTGCCATGTAGTAATATCACGCCAGGACAAGGTTGGTTGCCTTCAGGTAAACTAAAATAGGCTATAGTATTTGTAACTTGAGTCGCAGATTTTAACTGAGTTAATAAGGAAGGATTTTGGTAAATCTGTTCAATTGTTAAAGAATTTTTAGGAATTAATATTTCAAAAAGTTTCCGTTGAGAGCCATCTGGTAAATAGGGCAGTTTGTCAACTGTTCTCCAATCATTTTCAGTGAAGTGCACATTGTTAAAAAGTTTATGCACAACTTTCTGGTTATAACAAATTGTATAAGAACCTGGTTCGCATACATTATCTTCCATAGCCAATAAAGATGATAATAATGTAATATTAATATAGAATATTGCTTTAATAAAATTAATAAATTTCATTTTTTTACTCCATTTTGATTTTTTTAATTTATTTGTTTAGAGCATATAAGATTCGATCACAAAAAGTAAAGCATTTTTATATGCGATGATAAGGATGCCCAGCAAGAATTTGTTGCGCACGGTAAAGCTGTTCCACCAACATGAGGCGTGCTAGTTGGTGAGGCCATGTGGCAGGACCCAAAGCCAATTTATATCCAGCTTGAGCTTGAAGATGGGTGCTCAGTCCACTATCGCCACCTATAATAAAACTCATTGTTTTATAATTTTGTCGCCAACGATCGATTGAATGTGCAAACTCTACACTAGGTAATGATATGCCTCTTTCATCCATAATAACAAGCAAGCCTTGTTGAGGATGAAAAGATAAAATTTTTTCCGCTTCTGAATCAAGTTGCGTGTATTTTTGGGCAGGTATTTCATGAATCTTTATACGCCAATGAAAACGCTTTAAATAATCTTCAATGATATCCCGAAAGGGTGATGCTTTAAGTAAACCTACAGCAATAATTTGAATTAACATATTATTTCTATCTTATTTTTGCCCTTCATTATCCTATTGAATAGAATCAGCATAGAGTTGATTTGTTGACTCAACAAAAAAGTTAATATTATTGAAAATGATACGTTAAAATTCCGATGGATCTGATTAAAAAAGTCTTATGTTGTAACTGGACGCGCTTTGAGCAAAGCTTCGGGTTCAATTGTCCACATATCTTCTAGATTATAAAAGGCTCTGACTTCAGGTTTAAATAAATGCACAATAACTGAGCCTACATCTAAAAGAACCCAATCTGCCGCTGTTAATCCTTCAACAGCAATAGAATAATTTAAATTCTTTTTAAGCTCTTCATAAAGCCCTTGTGCCATGGCAGAAACCTGACGACTGGAATTTCCTGAAGCAATGATCATAAAATCGGTCAAAGAAGTTTTTTCCCTCAAATCTATGATCACAATATCTTCTGCTTTTTTACTATCAAGAAATTCTTGAATTTTTTTGACAAGAATTTCCGGGTTTTGAAAGTCGTTTTTTTGCATTGTTTAGGGGTAACATGTTTGATTCAAAACTGCAAGATGATCTTTGTTGAAGCAAAAATTATAGAAAACATATGCAAATAGAATGATGTGACCAAATCAAATTTTTTGAATTTTAAAATAAAAAATTGATTTATTTTAAATAGATTGTATATGCAAAATAATCATTATATAAAAAAAGATGTATTATGAGTAAAAAATTAATTAATAAATTTTTCTTGTCTTATGCATTTTTGAGTCCAGCATTAGCATTTGATGATGTAGAGCAATATTTTAAAGACACACCTGAAGGTGAACATATATAAATTGTAGGTTGTGGACCAGCAACCTGTATCAAAGGTGATATAAATAAATCTTCACATACCCATAAAGGAAAAATATTAACAATGGATGTTAATATAAATATGAGGCATACATACCAATATGTTAATAAAAAATATGTTAAAAATCCAAATAATTATTTTATTAATGCTAATTTTAAAAATTTTTTAGATGAAAAAATTTGCCAAATGAAGCTTTTGATGTTGTTTACTTCGAGCGCATTGGTTCAGAAATTCTGGATAGTAACGATTGGTTAAAATTTGGTCAATCAAAACTAAAAAAACAAGGCATTCTCGCTTTTGATGTCTATCAAATTTCTCCTTCAAATTGGGATTTAAACAAAATAGGACTTAATGCTAAATTACGAGATGCTCATCCTCGAGACCTTATATTGTTAAATCAGGAATTGCTAACTCTGGAAAATTCCAAAGACATCGAGTCATTTAGAAAAACCGGTAAGGAAATTAAACAACTTAAAGAAGAAATTCAATCTGAATGGAAAAATATTGCTGCAAAAAAGGAATTTGAAAAAACTTGAGTCAAGATGAAAAGGATGCTTTTCAATCTTGTAACGAAGAGTTTCATCGTTTGTATGAAACGCCTCAATTTCAACGTTATGAGATGCATTATGGACAAATTAATCTTGCTAAATGGTTAGAATTAACTCTTAAAGATAATTTGCATCATAAGTTTTAATCATATGTTGAATTGAGTTCAATCTCTTTTGAAGAGTAAGATAAAAGAATTACACGCATACAGGACAAAATTTTTAATAAAAGTAAAATATTTGAAAATTTCAACCAGAATAAAAAAATTAAAAAACAATGAAAGGATAAAATTAGAAGAAATTTTAAAGAAAAACATAGCAGAAATTTAAGAAAAGACAGGGCTCTCTGTAGAAGCATTCGATCAATACCTTCAACATAAAAGTGACATTGATCTTCAGGAAAAAAACAAAAGATATAACTAATTCGGTTTTGAATATTTTAATTCATTTAATGGCACTGACCAGTCAGTCACTGAAAATCCCTATAGTGATCGTAAAATAGTGTTTTCGATACCGCTTTGGCAATTGATTAAAAAATAATAAATCATTTCATCTAAGTATAAACCTTAAGCAAGTGTTTAAGAGATCTTGCTTACGATTTTATATGAAAATATTTATATTGAATCAGCGTCATTGCAAAAATATCATTTGTATTTTTTACTTTAGAAATACAAAGGGATATATTGGTAATATTAACCAAGATTTATAAGCGATAATAAAAATTATTTTACGAACTTCCAAGATCTTTAAGCGGAAGCTTTAGTTCAATATGAAGCTCTTTCAAACGATCCGGTGTTGTCGTATTTGGTGCATTCATCATCAAATCCTGTGCCTGTTGATTCATAGGAAATGCAACAATTTCACGCAAATTTGGCTCATCCGCAAGGAGCATCACAATGCGATCAACACCAGGCGCGGAGCCACCATGTGGTGGTGCACCATATCTGAATGCATTCAATAAACCGCTAAAACGTTGTTCAACTTCTTCATCTCCGTAACCAGCTATGCCAAAAGCTTTGAACATGAGGTCTGGTAAATGATTACGGATAGCACCACTTGATAATTCAATGCCATTGCAAACAATATCAAATTGATAGGCTTTAATTTTTAGTGGATCTTGAGTTTCTAAGGCTTCAAGGCCCCCTTGTGGCATTGAGAAGGGATTATGCGAAAAATCAATTTTCTTTGAATCGGCATTGTATTCATACATCGGGAAATCGACGATCCAACAAAACTCGAAAGCATTTTGATCTATAAGATCCAGTTCTTCAGCTATTTTTTTGCGAACCTGGCCTGCAAATTTTGCTGCTTCTTCTGCTTTGTTACAGATAAAGAAAACACCGTCTGACTCTTTCATGTTTGTCAGAAACTTTAATTGTTCCAATCGTGACTCATCCAAGAACTTGGCAATAGGACCTTTTGCCTGTCCTTCTTCAAAAACGATGTAACCAAGCCCAGGTGACCCTAAGCTTTGTGCCCAACCATTGAGCTTATCAAAAAAGCTGCGCGGTTGTGAGGCAACATTCGGCACACCGACTGCACGCACAACCTGACCTTGTTTTACTGCCTTTGCAAAAATACTGAAATCAGAGTCAGCGAAAACATTTGACACATCTGTAATCAGTAAAGGATTGCGTAAATCAGGCTTGTCACTGCCATATTTAAGAAGGGCTTCATCATAAGGTATTTGAGGAAAGGGGAAAGGAGAAACTTTTTTGCCATAAGAAAATTCTTCAAAAACGCCATGAAGAACGGGTTCAATTGCATTGAAAACATCTTGTTGTGTCACAAATGACATTTCAAAATCGAGTTGATAAAATTCACCTGGGGCACGATCAGCGCGCGCATCTTCATCACGAAAGCACGGGGCAATCTGAAAATAGCGATCGAATCCCGCCACCATCAATAATTGCTTGAATTGTTGAGGAGCTTGAGGAAGAGCATAGAAATGTCCAGGATGAATGCGACTCGGTACCAAATAATCGCGCGCACCTTCAGGTGAACTTGAAGTGAGGATGGGTGTTTGAAATTCCATAAATCCTTGTTGAATCATCCGTTGACGCAAACTATGGATGACTTTTGAACGCAAAATAATATTTTGATGCGGCTTCTCACGTCGAAGATCGAGGAAACGATATTTCAAACGGGTTTCTTCAGGAAAATCAGTTGAGGAGTTGACTGTTAATGGTAAAACTTCTGCTGCTGACAAGATGTCTGCTTCAGTGACATGAAGTTCAATTTCGCCGGTCACCATAGCAGGGTTAATGGTATCAGCGCTCCGCATAACGACTTGGCCCTGACAGCGAATAACACTTTCCAGTCGCGCGCCTTCCAGCAAGGAAAAAACCGGTCCTTCGCTATCGATGACACATTGCGTTAGACCGTAATGATCACGTATATCAACAAAAAGAAGGCCGCCATGATCGCGCTTACGGTGAATCCATCCTGATATTGTGACATTTTGTCCGGTATGAGCTGGACGTAATTCTCCGCAAGTATGTGTGCGATATGGATTTATCATGACTATTTCTTCCTTTGACAGTATCATGTACACTTGTCTTTAAGCCGCCATAATTCTTACAAGAAGTCAAGCCAATACCATGATTTTATTAGAGACTACCTCTGCTGTTCAGACACTCTGTAAAGATGTGCAGCACCACATTCATTCTGACCCTGACGCATTTATCACCATCGATACGGAATTCGTGCGCGAAAAAACATATTGGCCTTTGCTCTCCCTTGTTCAAATCGGGCTTCCTGAACATGTGTATCTCATCGATGCGTTAACGCCTGGTATTGATTTGTCAGATCTTTATGTCTTGTTACAAAACCCTGCCATGCGAAAGGTTTTTCATGCATCTAGACAAGATATGGAAATTTTTTATCACCTTACAGATGTTATGCCTCAAAATATATTTGATACTCAGATCATGGCTTCTCTTGCAGGACTTGGAGAAAATATTGGGTATGAGGCTTTAGTCAAACTCCTCCTCAATCATCAACTCGATAAAACTGAACAATATAGCCAATGGGCACGTCGACCTTTATCTCAGGCCCAACTTCACTATGCAGCAGCAGATGTCACACATTTGCGTGCGGTCTATCGTGCTCTCATTCAACGATTAAAAGAATTGAATCGATGGGATTGGGCTGAGGAAGAAATGTTGACCCTTTATAATCCCAAACTTTATAAGGTTGACCCCGCCGAAGCCTGGGCAAAACTTGATTTAAAACGTGTACCTGCCAAATATTATGGTGTTGCCCAGGCTCTTGCAGAACTGAGGGAGCAGCTTGCACAAGCATGGGATGTACCCAAAAATCGTGTTATTAAGGATCAAAGCTTGTATCCTCTTATGATAACTTCAGCTTCAACTTTAACGCATCTTAAAAAAAGCGCAGTTTGGGAAGAAAGCTTTGACGTCATTGCTGACGACATTTGGCGAGCCATTGAAAAGGGACGGGCGCAATCTTTAAATTCACCCCATACAGTGCTCCAAAAATCTAAATCTTCTGACATCTTAGATTTATTAAAACTGGTCATCAAGTCAGTTGCCTACGACCAAAATTTAGGTACATCCTTGCTGGCTACCACGGATGATTTGCGTACCTTTATTCAGGGTGATCCGTTATGTCGTTTGAAGCATGGCTGGCGCCATTCTTTAGTAGGCACACAGTTAGACGCCGTCATTGCTGGTCATCAAGGAGTCTATATTGAAGGTCAAAACCTGTGCTTGAAAAAGCCTTGATTATCACTTCAATCCTAACGAATTTTAAACACTTTATTTTGTATGCTGAGATCTGAATAATGCTGAGCATGTCATGAAATCACGAAAATATTCTTTTTTTAATTTTCTTAAAAAAAGATCTGGGGAATATATACGTGCTGTAATTATTTCTTTTATGCTCATTACCAGTATTTATTTTCTGTGGTATTTTTTTCTTGCAAATTTTTTTTCACATCATATTCATCATGCAACATGGCATTTACCCTTTATTGAAAAAATTCTTGAACATCCTTTAGTTAAAAGAAAAAACGGTCCTCACATCACTCATGGAAAATATGTTCAGTGTCTTTATCAAATGATGAAAGATGTTCATGAGGTTTTAGATCATTACAAAATTGCTTACTGGGCAGAAGGTGGAACATTGTTAGGGGCAGTTCGACATCAAGGGATCATTCCCTGGGATGATGATCTGGACCTTGGTATCAATTTTATAGATTCTTACCGTTTTCAGCGATTACAACCTGTTTTTGAAGAATTGGGATATAAAGTTAAAGAAATGTATTATGGCTATAAAATTTATGCCAGTGAAAGTCTTTATACCCTGGAAAAAAACGAAATTAATCCGCCAACGTGTGATATCTTTTTATCTGAAAGTATTGATGGATTGCAAACTTATTCTAGTATTCAGGCAAGAAAAGATTGGCCTGAAAATTTTAAAACTGAAGAATTTTTGCCTTTAAAAAAATACAAATTTGGCGAGTTGGAAATTTGGGGGCCCTACAATCCTCAGCCTTACCTCACACGTCAATATGGTCATTGGCAGATTATTGCCCATAAAGGCTATGACCATAAGGATAAAGTTAATAATGATTTTTACCCTTTTAAGGTAATCAACCCTTTGCCAGCGCAGCCCATGGGTCCTTTAAAAAATCGTTTTAAATCTTAATCCTAACGAATTTTAAAGACATTGTTTCATATCCTTAAGATAAATTAGTGTGGGCACCTCATGAAGTCACAAAAACATTCTATCCTTAGCTTTCTTAAAAGCCGATTTTGGGGGTACTTTTGTATATCAAGCATAACTTTATCATTTTTAATGAACGCCTATTTTTTATGGTATGTAGTGATTGCCAATGTATTTTTACATCATATTCATCATGAAACCTGGCATTTGCCTTTTATTGAAAAAGTATTAGATCATTCTTTGTTTAAAAAAGAAACGGGACCTCACATTACGCATCCAGTTTATGTTCAATGTCTTTACCAACTGATGAAAGATGTGGATGATGTCTTAAATCATCATAAAATTACCTATTGGGCGGCCTTTGGGACCTTATTAGGGGCTGTACGTCATCAGGGTATCATTCCATGGGATGATGACCTTGATATTGGCATGAATTTTGAAGATTCTTATCGGTTTCAGGAACTCATCCCTGTTTTTGAAAAACTAGGATACAAAGTTCAAGAACATTATTTTGGCTATAAAATTTCTGCCGGTGAAAGTCTTTATACATTAGAGAAAAATGAAACCCATCCACCAACCTGTGACATTTTTTTATCGAAGAATATTCAAGGCAATTTAGTGTTTCACAGCCTGTTTGCGCGAGAAAATTGGCCCACAAATTTAACGATTCAAGAGCTTTATCCGCTCAAGCGATGGAAGTTTGGTGACATAGAAATTTGGGGGCCGCAAAATCCTCAGCCGTATCTCACCCGACAATATGGAAACTGGCAGGTCATTGCCCATAAAGGGTGGGATCATAAGGGAAAAGATAATAATGACTTCCGTCCTTTTACAATAAAAGATTTTAAGTCGGCTCAATCAAATGAGTCACCTCAAAATCGTTTTAAGCAATAAAATTTTAAAAGTATAAAGTTTTTTTAAATTTTATTTAAGGAAATCATTGCATAATAAAATTCAAAGCAGATTATTTTGTAAGGGAACAATTGATGAAATTCATAAATAAAATCCGCAATAATAAAAAAGGCGCCACTGCAATTGAGTATGCACTCATCGCTGCCCTTGTTGCGATTGCAGCAATTACGGCAATGGGAACCGTTGGTAAAAATATTAACGCCAAAATGAAAATTATTGGTTCAAATTTGGGTTCAAGCGCGTCAGCTCCTTCTAGTAAATAAATATAAATATAAAAGATAATCCTTATTATAAAATAAGGATTATCTTTTTTTCATAAATTATTTGTTTTGAATTAATTTTATAAGTCTTGCCACCCAATTATCAGTTAGACTAGATGCTGCTGAGACCGGGCTATCGCTCGTTTGACTATTAGTAGTTAAAGCATTTGTTGTCAAAGATTGTGTGGTCAATGCATTTGACGTCAATGCATTGGTGGACAAGGGGTTTGTTGATAAAGGTGAGGTGGTCAAAGGTTGGCTCGTTAACGCTTGAGTTGACAAAGGCGCTGTCGACAAAACACTGGTTGTAAAGGGTGACACAAGGGGCCAATCTTTGTGAAAAACACGCGCCCAAATATCTAATGTACCCTCAGACCCAGGTCCTTGCCAGGTAAAGGCAAAGCGTCCATCGGCAAGGGTCGCTGTTTTAGGATATTGTTGGTTTCCTGCTGTTCTTGTATTGACCTGAAATTCATTGCCATACTTTGTATTATTCGCGTAATAACGTTGGCCAAAAATTCCATATCCATCTCCGTCTTGTCCTCTACTCTGCCATCCACAAACAAAACCACCATCTGGTAGAGCAGTAATAGTAGGATAATTCTGATCATATAAAGTATGTGTACTAATCTGGAATTCTTGTCCTTTTTGAGTATTATTTACAAAATAGCGCTGTCCAAAAATATGATAATCACTTGTTATTTGACCACGACTCGCCCAAGCATAGATAGATCCACCGTCTTCAAGTGCTGCAACTGCTGGATATTCTTGTGTCAATAATAAAAATGAATTCACTCTATATACATCACTAAAAAGTGTATTATTAGAATAAAAGCGCTGACCAAATACATCATAACCAGTACTATTAGCATTTGAAGTATCATAAGTTATAATGTAGCTATTGTCATTTAAAATATCCATATCTAATCCCTCTCCGTTATTTCCTAAAAGAATAGGGGATTGGAAGATTGATCCATTAGGACTATTTGCACTATTATAGCGTTGTGAATAAAACGAAGTAGAGTATTGCCATCCAACTAAATAACCATTATCTGTAGTTTTTTTTGTTATAAGATTATTATAATATGTTGCTGTAGTGCTAACCAAAAAATTATATCCGTTAGGTGTATCATCAGAATTATATTTTTGTCCAAAAATACCATAAACGTTACCTATGCCATATCCTCTCCATATAAATACATAGCTTCCATCATCAAGGCCAACTAACGATGCAGGGTAACGCGAACTACCTAGGTAACTGCTTGGTTTAAATTCTTCGCCCACAGGTGAGATATTGCTATCAAATCGCTGGCCATAAACGTCATAGTTTCCGCCAAAAGGATTACCATCCCATCCAATAATTAATCCACCGTCTGTAAGAGCGGTTATAGCAGGCGCTTCTTGTGTTCCATTCACCACTGTATTCACTCTAAACTCATTGGTGGTTTGCTGAGCGGCAGCGGCAGAGAGAGTGGCAGTCATCATTCCAGTCATTGTTTGAATGGGATGATTAACCGCATAAATCATGCCGCATTTAAATCCTTTAAAAGCAAGCTCGCCCATTTTCTTAAGGGCAAGTATTTTTGAGGATTGAATTTTTTGGATCTCTAATACTTCTTTAGCCTTAAATTGCGCCTGATTTATTTTAAGTTTCAGAATGCTCATATCGTTTGCATCAAAGGCCATTGTCGTTGTTGAAAGCTTCGACTCTAAACTGTTCAAGATTTCAAGAAACATGTATGGATCAGCATAGTGGCCATAAATCTTGATTCCATGCTTGAGTGCATCAATATCCAATTTTTCCTGATTATTTGAAGTGAATATATGATAAATGTCGTGTTCAAAAGATTCGGCCATAAATTCTGAAGAATCTTTAAAATTTTGCTTTAATTCTTTTCTTGTCGATTGAAGAATTGAAGTATAATCAGGTAAAACATCTTGCAATTCTTTTAATGAAGTCGCATATCGTACAGGTGAAATCATATGCTTGGTGACAAGTCGATCACCCTGAGCTACAAAATCTGCCAATGCAGTTGGCGAAGATTTGCCCTTTTTAAGATCTTCTAACTTTTTTTCAAAACTTTGTTCGCATTTTAAACGATTTTGGGTTCTAAAAGTCCGTTGGATTTGCTTGGTTTGATTTTCTTCAATAGTAGAATTCGCGTGAGTAAGATGTGTGGGAAGTAGCAATGCAAATGCACTTGCATACATTAATGAGAAGGGGATTTTATTCATTAGGAGCCTATTCTGTTAATAATTTTCATATAATTGTTTATAGTTTTGACAATTATTGTCAGTAATTGTTTAGAAAAAATCTATACAATTAAAGTATTAATTAAAAAACTATATTAAGATTGTAAGCATAATCATTTATGCAAAACAACATAAAAATTAAAATTTTACTAAAGTTAGAAGTTTTTTATATCAAATTTAATTATATTTAATATCAGTTGAATTATGGTTGACATCATGGAGTAAATGTTTTTTTGTCGCTTGTCGCTTGTCGCTTGTCGCTTGTCGCTTGTCGCTTGTCGCTTGAAACCTAATAATTTCATTTTTGGAAAATATTATATGTCGAAAATGGAAAAGTTTTTGCTTGATTCTTTTAAATGATCTTTTCATGATAAAAAAATGAAAAATATTGCAATTCTGGGCGCAGGAGCATGGGGGACTGCACTTGCTTTTATGTTTGCGCGCCAAGGCTACCCTACTTATTTATATACGCACCGTCCTGAACTGATTGATCATTTTAACTTTACGAAACACCATGCGCAGTTCCCCAAATTAGAATGTCCGCCATCATTAAAAATTCTTGGCTATCCTAAGGAATTTGAAAATTTTGCCTGTATTGTCTCGGTCGTTCCTGCTCAATTTACAGATCAGACTTTTAAAACGATCAAATTAGTTTCTAATGTTCCGATTATCATTTGTTCGAAAGGGTTAGAAAAACCTTCAGGCACTGTATTATCTGAAGTTGTCAAACGTTATCATAACAATCCAGTAGCAGCCTTGTCAGGGCCTTCTTTCGCGCATGAAGTGATGATTCGCCAACCAACGGCCTTGCTCCTCGCTTGCGAACAACCATTAATCCTAAAAAATCTTCTAACTTATTTCCAAGATCCTTATTTTAGAGTGTATGGGTCAAAAGACTTAAAAGGTGTGCAGTGGGCGGGGGCGCTGAAAAATGTTTTAGCTATTGCAGCAGGAATTGTGATTGGAGGTGGTTATGGCGAAAATGCGCGCGCGGCACTTTTAACGCGAGGTCTTCGGGAGATGACTGTTCTGGGTGAAAAAATTGGTGCTCAAGTGGAAACTTTTTATAGTTTAGCAGGTATTGGAGATCTAATGCTTACAGCCCACAGTCAATCTTCACGAAATTTTAAATTAGGTGTTATGATTGCAAATCAACAAACCCATACTGAAAATGAATTGGCTGAGGGATTTTTTACGGCTCAAACGCTTATAAAAATAATGCAACATCATGATTTGGATTTGCCTGTTCTTTTCACGACATCCCAGATTTTAGCAGGTGAATTGACGGTCAAAAAAGCTTTGAAAAGTTTAATTGGTCGCCCTTTAAAGGCTTTAATTTAACCTATTAAATACAATTTTTTTAATACGGGTTTAACAAAGCTTATTTCAAAAAATTGATGAGATAAGTTGATATATTTTAAAAGGGTGTTTAACAGATTTTTTCAGCGACAAAACGTTTTTTAATGGTATTTTACATAAATTAGGCTAGATTATATAAGAATATCGGAGTATCTTTATTATATGTTTGAAATATTTCTTTTTGCAATGATTGCAGCTTTCTTTTGCGCAAGACTAAACAACGTACTCGGACGTCGAACGGGCAATGAAAAAAACAGTGAAAGTATGTTTGGTTGGGGGGAGCAAGGTAAAGAAGAAGACAATATTGTGACTTTGCCTAAACACCGAGTCAAAAGAATGACTTCGAAACAAAAAGCTAAAGATGCTGATTCTGAAGCCTCTTATAATGAAGTTATAAAAGTAATTAGTGAATATGATAGCAATTTTTCCCTGCAAAATTTTTTAGCAGGAGCGAAACTTGCTTTTGGTATGATTTTGAATGCCTTTACACTGAATGAAAAAGAAAAATTAAAATCCTTGCTTGATGCAAATTTATATCCTTCTTTTTTAAAAGTTATCGAGGAAAGAGAACAAAACGGAAATAAGATTGAAATTCGGATTTTAGGATTTGATGCTATTGAAATGGTCAATGCCTATATTGATAATAAACGAGCTTATATACAAGTTCGCTTTGAAACACAGCAAAAAATTATACAAGAATCCAAAATTCAGGGAATAGAAGAAACAACCGATCAAGTTATTGATCAATGGACATTTGCAAGAGATTTGCAATCTAAAAACCCCAATTGGCAACTTGTCGCAACTAAATCAGAAGAATTATAATTTTTTTTACAATAAATATATAGAAATTAAAAATATTTTTTTTAAAAAAATCCTTGATATTTTTTACCATAAAAAATATATCATTCATAAATAATTTTGATTGATTGCGAAAATTCTAAAAATATTCTTCTCATAATATTAGAAAGATGATTCTTTCACATAGAACATAAAAATTTATCATTTTTTAAGTTTATTTAAGAATATACTGTAGGATCAGATAATAAGTTTATGCCAAGTGGTTAAATGGTTAAAATATTAAAGGATTTAAATAATATTTTTAAATATGTGCAAAAATTTTTGGTTTTAAACAAAAATGCTTCCTCTGAATCATCTTCGAAAGGGGCGCTTTGGGGATTTGGAATTCTTCTTGCACTAGGAATATTTTTTTTAACGGCTTGGGTCAGTGCTATACTTCGACCTATACCCCTTCCTTTTATAACAAGCTTTGTTGAGAGTTCTTTCAATCGTCAAAATCCTCTTTTCCAATTAAAAATTGGGAGTACTTTTTGGCATGTTAAACATTGGAAAGATTTTTTTTCTTTAGAATTACGTGATGTTGAGCTTTTTGAACATCAAGGACCAGATTATATTGATCCAACTTTTTTAGAATCTCATCCTGAAATTATTGATTACCAAGCGAATCAAAGTCTGCGGCCATTAATGACTGTGCTATCTATGCAAATAACAATAGATAAATTATCTTTAATAAAAGGAAAACTTAATTTTAATTCTTTAAAATTTATTAAGCCGCATTTTCATTTAACAATTTATCCCAGTGAAAAATTAGCGTTTTGCCATGAACGACCTGCAATCGAGAATTTAACAAAAAATTCTACTGAAAGTGAAATGTATTGCCATAGTCAATTCCAAAATATCTCAGCATTACAAGTTGAAGAATTGAGCCATACTCTTGCTCGTTCAATTGGATATATTGGACTGCAAAACGCAACAATTTCTATTCACGACTGGCAAAATGCAGATTCTTTTAAAATGCATACTTTAAGCAATATTGATTTATATATTGACAGCCGCACGCCTCAACCAATAGGAATTTTAACAGGTCAACTTGAACAAGAAAAAATAGTTCCTTTTTATATTGGTATTGAATATAAAGACCAAAATCATTATTATTTAGATATTCAAATTAAAGAATTAATTCCTTCACGCATTATTGCTTTGCAACCAATTTTTAATGCTTTTGTTCCAAACGAATATTTTAATGATGTGCGTAATCTATTTAGGCATTTATCACATTTTAATGTACCTATTTATATAGATGTCAAAGGTGCTCTACATAACCTTTCAATGAATGTAAAATTAGAACAGGGCAATATATGGTTACCTTTTTTACATCCTGAAATTTTAAATGTTCAAAAAGTCTGCATAGAATCACAGTTATTACCAAAAACTCTTAAAATAAATAAAATTGAGGCAGAGATTGATCATATTAAAGCATATGTAACAGGTGAAATTATATTCGAAGAATTTCTTGCAAAAATCTTGTGGAAAGGACAAAGCTCAATACAGCAAATTCCTTTGGATAAAGTTGCTTATTATTGGAGAAAACCTGGTCCCACTCAGCAATGGATTACCACGCATATGGCAGCAGGTCATTTTACTGAAGTAACGAATGATTCTGAAATTACAGGTAGGTGGGATAAAAACGTACAAAGCTGGACTTGGCAAATTCATAAAACTGAAGGTCAATTAAAATGCGCGGATACTTCTGTTATATACATAAAGAATATGCCGCCCATACTTAATGTAAATGGATACGGAACATATACAGGTGAAAAGGTAGACATTACGCTTGATTCTGGACACTGGCGTCACCTGAAATTAAAAAATGGGCATGTTCGATTGTTAGATTTGCATCTTGATGATCAACATGCGATTATTGATCTGCCTCTTGAAGGTACAATTGAAGACATAATGTATTTGTTGGGTTTACCAGCACTTGATTATGCAAAATCCCTAAAAGTCAATACAGAAAGTTTTAAAGGAAATCTTAAAGGACAACTTCATCTTAAATTTCCTATGAAAACGACACTTTCTCTAAAGGAAATTGGATTAAATGCACAGGCGGCTATTGAAAAATTAAGCATTGATATTCCATTTCAAGATAAAAAACTTTCTTTAAAATCGTATAAAGGAGAGCTGGAAATAGATGAATCTTCTATGCTGCTCAAAGGAATGGGGGAATTAGAAAAAATTCCTTGCACGTTAACCTGGCGTCATAATTTTCAAGATCAAGTGCCATTTAAACGATCTTTTACATTAAAATCCCACTTCAATAGTCAATTTTTATATGATCATATTCCAGAATTAATTCCTTTGGTAAGCCAGGATCTTCTGCTTGAAATTGATTGGAATGAAACTCATCTTGGGGAGAGTGCTATTACCCTTAAAGGGGATCTTAAAAACGCAACAGTGCATTTACCTTGGTTAAGTTGGATGAAAGAGTCAGGCAAACCTGCTCACTTTGAAACCCTAATAGGTTATAAACCAAATATGCCTTTGACTATTGAACGTTTAAATCTTATGAGTGATAGTCTTAATATTGAAGCCAATGCTATTGTTGAATGGCACCCTGATATCCATCTTACACATTTAGATATTCATAAAGCCGAAGGTTTAACACAAAATTTTCAGCTTATTCTACAGAAAAAACCAGAACAGTTTTTTCATCTTGAAATTAAAGGGCAAAAATTTGATATAGGTGGAATTTTAGATACACTTGTTAAATCTGAAAATAATGTGTCAAAAGATCATGTTCGCGTAGATTTGAATATTGAGGAACTGATATTAGGTCAACAACGTCATCTTCATCAGGTTAAAGGGTTTTGTAATTTTAAACAGGGTAGGCTTCAACAATCTCATATAACAGGGTATGTAAATTCTGCGGGACAAATTGTTTTAGATGTGTGTCCTGAAAGAATTAAAAATCAGGATATCCTGAATTTGCTGCTGACCTGCTCGGATGCCGGTGAATTTTTTCGTGTAGCTGGATTTAGTGATAATCTAGCGGAAGGACGATTAGTACTTGAGGCTCATCGACCACATGATGATTTATCACCTTTTGTAGGGCATATAACACTGAATGATTTTGCTCTTAAAGATGCGTCTTTAGTGACCCGATTACTCGCACTTGCATCCCCTGCTGGAATTGCGCAACTTTTCTCTGGCGGTGGAGTCGTATTTAATCAATGTATTGCGGACTTTATGATTAAGGAACATGGTATACATCTTAGTCGGGGCCGTGCCGTAAGCCCTGCAATAGGAGTCACATTTGAAGGTGATATTGATCGTACACGTGAGACTATTGCCATGCGCGGTAATGTCATTCCCTTTAATATGATCAATGGTGCAATCGGTCATATACCCATTATTGGACAGCTGTTGGGTGGTGATAATGGCGTATTTTCAGCGGTCTATTCAGTCACTGGACCCATTGAGGAACCAATTATAACTGTTAATCCTTTATCATTACTCACGCCAAATTTTTTAAAGCAGTTATTTGGTGAGATGACGCCTGTGCAAATTGTAAAAGAAGATGATGTGCCGCCCCTACTTAAGAAAAATACGGATAAAAAACCTTTAGATAATAAGCGATCAATCTTTAAAAATGAAATTTCTGACGAGCAGTCTTCACTAAATACTGCAAGATCAAAAGGAGAAATAATTTCAGACCCTGGCATATCAAAAATTCATTCTTCATTAATAGATAAAAATAAAAATCCAATGAAAATTATTAAAGTACCTGAAGATATTCCCATTTCTTCCCCAGAATTAAGGGTGAAATCAGCCCCCAAAGAAGAAGTGAAGATAAATTCATCTTCTTCTGAATAGGCTTTAATAATTAAAATTCCTTGATGTATTGAAAAATGATTTAGGTATATTCGATCAAAACAACTAAACAGTTATGGGAAACGAAGCAATCTATAATTTCTTCGCTTCCCTTGTTCTTTAATCAACCATTCCCAAAAATTTGGATTGAGGCTTTTTAAACATGTGTTTATAAAGAATAATGAAAGAATAAACTGAAATGGCTCTTCTTTTTTTAAGTATGAATCATGAAAATGTACGACATACTGAATCGCAAAAAAATTATCATAAAATTCTTAGAGATAAAGGCAGTATTACGGCCTTTGAAAAATCTCCTAATTAATCCCAAAAAATCTTTCTAAAATAACCTGAGTTATGTATAAGCAATAACAGGTTTATCAGTTCTGAGTTGATAGTTAACAAGGCCAGCGATGAGATGAACAAAGGCATTGAGCGGAGAACGATGTCTATGATGAATCAGTGTTCCAAGCAATTTTAGAGAAGAAAAAATCGTTTCGATGAAAGAGCGCTTTTTGAGCATAATTTTGTCTTTAATGGAAAGAAGCCTGTTTTTCATATTTCTTTTGACCTTTGTAATCAGGGTGGTCCCTTGTTGAAAGAGGTCATCAAATAGCTTTTTCGAGAGGTATCCTTTATCCCCGATCATTTTGGTTTTGATCTCTTTGAGCATATTCATGACAGGGGTTCTGTCATCAACATTGCCTGGAGTAATGGCAAGTCTTACAATTTCGCCTGAAGTGTTGAAGAGCATATGAAGCTTAAAGCCAAAGAAAAATCCAGTAGAGGTTTTCCCCTTTTTTGCCAAGCTATTGAATACTTTATGCTTCTTCTCTCTTTTATTATGGCAGACTGCCATAGGCGTTGAATCAATAAAAGTATACTCTGTCACTTCTCCCTCAAGGCTTTTGAGCAGACAAATAAGGGCGGGAAAAGCTTTACCTATCAAAGCCACAAATCGTGGCAAATGTTCAAGGCCTGGAAATAATGAACAACCATGTTGCAGCAAGTGAAGATAAAAATATTTAAAACAACTCATGCCTGACCCGTGATAGGCAATCAGGATGGTCAGAACCTCTGAAAGCCGCAAATTGCCTCGTCTTGAGCGATGATTTTTCCCAGATGACAATAATTGACGTTGATACCATAACTCAAAACTTTTACAAAAATCATCGACAGAGTAAAACAATGTATCGTAATCTATGTCCATTGGGATAACCTTTTAACTTTTGACTAAACTTAATGATTATCCCAGTGCTTGCATCCTTAAATCAACATCCCTTAAACATAACTGAGGTTATATTACTTAGTTTTTACTGAAAACCACTGTTATACAATGTTCGATTCTTGAATAAACATATTGTTTGAAAGTATTGAGTTGGAATAAGACAAATTTAAATTGATACAAATATTAAGTATTGGCATTTTTTGATCCAATTTAAATCGGCTTATCCTGTTTAAAAGGCTGTAATAATCACTTAGAGTCTAGGATCTTTTTCTTTTTTTTCTTTAAATCAAAAAGTTGCTGTAAGATGGATATTCCCGATTATATAATTATTTTTAAAAGCACAGTTATTAAGTATGCAAATGAAAGCATCGTAAATAATGATGCAAGAACTTTTAGAAAAAATATCCTAAAATTTATACAAAAAAATAATGATCTTTTTTCTTAATTACCATACAACTTACGGCAGAAAATCCTTTAAGTTTTATATTATTACGGGATTTTGTTTGGCTAAATGATCAAGATCTTTGAGTAACCCTAATAAATTTGGTAATTGATCAACCGGTAACATGTTCGGGCCATCACTGGGTGCATGATCTGGATTTTCATGCGTTTCAATAAAGATACCTGCAACACCTACAGCAATGGCCGCCCGTGCAAGCACAGGTATAAATTCACGTTGACCGCCCGTGCGGTCCCCATGATTACCAGGTTGCTGAACAGAGTGGGACGCATCAAAAATCACTGGAAAACCCGTTTTAGCCATGATAGGAAGACCTTTCATATCATTAACTAACGTATTATAGCCAAATGACGATCCTCGCTCACATAGCATGATTTGATTGTTTCCTTGATCGGAAATTTTTTGCGCCACGTTTTTCATATCCCAAGGTGCTAAAAACTGTCCTTTTTTGATATTAATGGCTTTACCGGTCAGTGCTGCAGCCACCAATAAATCAGTTTGTCTGCATAAAAAGGCAGGAATTTGCAAGACATCTACAACTTCTGCAAGTGTAGCGCAATGATCAGGTAAATGAACATCGGTCATAATGGGGCAGCCTAATTGAGTGCGTATTTGGCTAAATATTGATAGACTTTTTTCTAAACCTAAACCTCGTTCTGTTTTCCCACTCGTACGATTTGCTTTATCAAAAGAAGTTTTATAAATAAAGGGGATTCCCAGTTTTTGGCATAGAGTAGATAAACGATCCGCCATGAATAGAGCGTGATCCAGAGTTTCAAGTTGGCACGGTCCCGCCATTAAAATAAATGGAAGATCATTTCCAATAGTTATAGATCCTACTGAAACAGGGTGAAAATTCATGATAACTCCTGACGCGTTTTTTGATGATTTAAGGCGGCTTCTATAAATGATGTAAACAAGGGATGCGGGTCATAAGGTTTTGAACATAATTCAGGATGGTATTGAACAGCAATAAACCAGGGATGATCACGTCTTTCAATAATCTCCGGCAATCGACCATCTGGAGATAACCCTGACACATAGAGGCCTGCTTTTTCAAGATCAGGAATATAATCCGTATTCATTTCATAACGATGTCTATGACGTTCCTGAATGAGTGATTGATGATGATAAATATCAAATGCACGTGAGTGGGGTTGAAGTAAACAAGGATATAAACCTAAACGCATGGTCCCACCCATATCGCCTTCTTCTGAACGTTGATGAGCAATTTTACCTTGTGACCATTCAGTCATTAAACCAATGATTGGATGCGGAGTTGAGCCGAATTCGCTTGAAGAAGCATGTGTGAGACCTGCAACATGACGTGCAGTTTCAATAACTGCAAGCTGCATCCCCAAACAAATTCCCAAAAAAGGTATGTTTTTTTCACGGGCGTAACGGATTGTGGCAATTTTCCCTTCGATACCTCTTTCTCCGAAACCACCTGGAATAACAATGCCATCACAGTGTTCTAACATATGCACGTTCATATTTTCTGCTGAAATAAATTCACAATGAATGCGAACGTTATGCGATATGCCACCATGTTCTAAAGCTGCCCTAAGCGACAGGTCAGCATCAGGAATTTCTACATATTTACCAACAATTGCAATGCGCACTTGATGCGGGGCACTCAGTAAACAATCGGTAATTTTTTGCCATTGCGAAAGGTCTGGTTGACATTTAGGAATCATATTAAAATAATTTAAAATTTCACGGTCAACGTGTTGCTGATGATATTGTTGAGGCACGGAATATATACTTTTAGCATCCATTCCTTCAATAACTCGATTCGAAAGGACGTTGCAAAACAATGCAAGTTTGTGACGTATTTCTAAGGAAATTTCTCGGTCGCAGCGACAGATAAGAACATCAGGTTGTATTCCAAGACTCAATAATTCTCTTACTGAATGTTGACTGGGTTTTGTTTTGATTTCGCCCGCCGAAGCAATATAAGGGAGTAAAGTTAAATGAACAAACAAAGCATTATGTCGTCCAATTTCATTGGCAAATTGTCTGATCGCTTCAATAAAAGGCAAGCTTTCAATGTCTCCAACTGTGCCACCAATTTCACACAAAACAAAATCTTCATCAGTGATATCTTTTTTGATGGCTTCTTTAATAGCATCCGTAATATGGGGAATCACCTGAACAGTGCCCCCAAGATATTCACCCTGTCTTTCGCGCCGTAAAACATCGGAATAAATTTTACCAGAAGTGTAACTGTCTGATGATCGCGTAATAACACCGGTAAATCTTTCATAATGACCTAAGTCAAGATCTGTCTCAGTGCCATCTTCTGTCACATACACTTCACCATGTTGATAAGGACTCATAGTTCCTGGATCAACATTTAAATAAGGATCAAATTTACGTAACCGAACTTTAAACCCATTGGCTTGTAAAAGTACGGCAATCGACGATGCTGTAATACCTTTACCAAGCGAGGAAACAACGCCTCCTGTTATAAAAATAAATCGTGTCATTTTATCCTTATATATTTTTCTTTTTTGTAATTGGATTGCTTGAAGTCATATATGCTATTTACTCTATATCTATAGAACAATATATTCTTCATAATGAATTTTATTAAGAATTCAAAAACATTCGTTAAAGCTAAAGTGTATTAAAGGCTATCAAAAGATAACCTGTATTCATTATTGTGCAGGTGCCGAGGTTGGTGCAGCAGGTGCATTTTCTACAGCGCCAAAAGCAGGGGCTGCAGGTGTCGTGATCAAAATTGAGCTTGCTGCATTAGAACGTGCTGCCATGTGTGCAAGTAACAAACAATTTCCCATAAAGAGTGCGGCAAGAATTGCTGTTGTTCGCGTTAAAAGGTTTGCAGCGCCACGGCCTGTAACGAGGCCAGACATCCCGCCGCCGCCTTCACCTAATCCTAAGCCAGAGCCATCACTACGTTGAATAAGTATTATAGCAACCAATGCAATGGTAATAAAAAAATGAATAATAAGTAAAAAAGTAGTCATCTGTTAAGCAATCCTTTTATAAGGTGATTGTATTGTCCTGACTCAAAAATGCAAGCAAAACTTCTTGAAAATAGATTTTATATGTTCACTTTGGCCATAAATGTCATGAGAGCGCTAAATGCTTCCGCCTGCAAACTACTGCCGCCGACTAAAAAACCTGCGCTAATCGTTGATGTTGAAAATTTTTCAATATTTTGACTGTTGACTGAACCACCGTAGAGGAGAGGGGGGAGGGAAGTAACTTTGTGCTTAGTTAAAATATCATTTATTAAATTTAATGTTACATCAATCATAGGGGCTTCTGGTGTAACGCCGGTGCCAATCGCCCATACAGGTTCGTAGGCAATAATCGCCTGAGACAAGAGAGAGACGGGAATATCTTTAATCTGTCGTGTTAAAATTTCTTCTTGTATTGATTTTTGTCCCATCGTTTCACCAATACAATAGATCGGCGTAAGTTGATTTATGTAAGCTTGCTCTAATTTCTGAATAAGAAGATTGCTTGATTCATGATTAAGTATGCGGCGTTCAGAATGTCCAACAATAACGTATTTGCAACCAACTTCTGCAATCATTTGTGCGCATACTTCTCCGGTATAGGCGCCATTTTTATAAGCCGAACAGTCTTGAGCGCCTAAACTAAGCCAGGGGCTATAAGACGCAATACTTTGTTGAACAGAATATAACCAAGGAAATGAGGGGCATAAAATAGTTATAAGGTTAGCATTAGAAATTTGTGCAGCATGAGCACCAATAGCTTGAGACAATTTTTCTGCTTCATTTAAAGATAAATTCATTTTCCAATTCGCAATAAGATATTTTTTCTGCATCTTGTCCTCAATACTGTTATAATTTGGATCTTGAATCTAATACTTATATTATAGATAAAATATGACTTTATATATAGTTTTAATCAGAATTTTTTACAAAAAATAATTTTTAATGTTTGTCAGTATATTAGTTGGAACTGTCACATTGGATATAAAAATTATTCCAAGCAAGATCAAAGATTGACCATTGGATTAGTTTGAGTATGATATGAAGAATTATACATAAGGTTTTCCATTTCTATGTTAGATTTTTTTCGCACCTCTTCAAAGTCCTGGGTTGTCAGAATTTTCCTTTTGCTTCTCGCGGCAAGTTTCGGATTGTTTTGGGGGATTAACGATGTTTTTCAAGAATTTATAAATCCTAAAGGTTTAGCCAAAATTGGTTCAACTCATATATCTGCCAAAGAGTTTAATCAAGCTTTGGGTAGAGAGATTGAACGCCTGGAACAATCTTATGGGCAAAAAATTGATGAGGAAATGCTTTATAAAACGGGTGTTTTTTCACACACATTGCAACGTCTTGTTCATGAACGCCTTTTGGAAAATGAAGCAGATCGCATAGGTCTTGTAGTTCCAGACGAAGTCATTCGCGAAACAGTCCACCAAATTCCTGCATTTCATACGAATAAAAAATTTGATCACCAACGTTTAGTAGCCATTTTAAAACGTCAAAATATGACAGAAGTACAATTTGTAGATAATTTACGTCGGGATATACAGCGTAATATGTTGGCTCAATTGGTTCTATCCGTGGTAAATGTGCCAGATAGTATGTCGCAGGCCTATAAAATTGCGTATTTTGAAAGAAGGAATGTAAAAGTAATCAAAATCCCTTATGAGGCACAGATCATTTCTGCCCAGCCTTTGGAGAGTGATTTGGAAAGAATTATTGCCAAATATCGACATTTGTTTACAATACCAGAATTCCGGGAAGGTGTATTATATGAGATTAACCGAAATGATATAAAGGTTGATAAAAAATGGTCTGAAGAAGATTTTAAATATGTTTACAATTCATCTCGACAATCATTTATTACGCCCGAAAAGCGACATATTCAAAAACTCTTAATTCCCCTGTCTATAAAAGACAAAGTGCTTGCTTTAAAAGATCAGCACACATCACTTGAAAAAATTAAAGACGCCATTCAAGCAGGAGTACTAGAAAAACCAGAATGGATATTAAAGAATACATTGGATAATGATGATGCAAAAAAAATCTTTAATGCTGAAAAAGGTCAGATCGTTGAGCTTTCTGAACAAGATAATTTTATAGCACTTGCTCAGGTGCAGGAAATACAAGCATCGATTGCTTTGGATTTTGCGGATGCGCGGGAACAAATTATTAAAAAATTAACTCAAGATGAACAACAAAAATTGTTAGAAGAGCGTTTGCATGCGATTGAAGAAGATATTGAAAATAATCTAAAACCTGAAATTCTGGCTGCAAAACATCAAGTATCATTTGTTCCTTTTAAAATGAATATTAAAGGAAGGGATGTACAAGGAAAAACTATAAATTCTATTCCTGAGCAAGCTTTAAAAGCCTGTTTCAATACCGATGTGAATTCTTTGAGCACTTCTTTCAAGTATGAAAATCATAAAGTTGGTCTTGTATATGTCAAAGCAATTCAACCAGAACATCAATTGGGGTTAAATGAGGCCCGTGAACAAGCACAGAAAATATGGTTAAGCGAACAGCAACAACAAAAAGCCTTTAATCTTGCGGAAGATATTCAAAAATTTGCTAAAAAAAATAAAGGTTGGCATCAAATTATGAGAGAAAGCAATTTAAAAGATTATGTTGTAAAAGACATGACGCGCCCAGAATTGCTTGAAAAAAATAGCGCTGTTCCACCCGTATTGGCACATGCTGCATTCAGTCATAATATTGGTCAATTTGGTATCGCTGAAGATAAAGATGCTTGTTATGTGATAACTGTTCTTGAAAAAAACTCTTCGCACAAATTAACGTTAGAAGAAAATAAATTATTTAGGAAGGCTTTAGCTCAACATTTGCAAGAAGATATTATGAAGCAATATTTTCATGCACTTGAAGAAAATTTTCCCGTAAAGATTCATACAGATTTTAAGAAATCAACAAAGCCTAAAAAGGATTAAAGTTGACATTTTTATGAACTCATTCCATGATCATTAAAGTAAATTATAAGGAATGTTATGGCTCGTATTACTGTTGAAGATTGCCCACAAACAATTAGTCGATTCGAACTGGTTGCTTATGCAGCTGAACGTGGCAAACAACTGAATGCTGGCGCACCAAACCTTGTACCCCTTGATAATGATAAAATTCCAGTCGTTGCGCTCAGAGAGCTTGCAAAACGGGTGGTTAATTTAGATGATATGCGTGAAGGTATTATTCGACGCATGCGTCAACAAGTTGAAGTTGAAGAAGCTGAAGAAGAAGTTATTGATTTTATGAATGAGGAAGTCGCAGCTATACAACAATCTTCTACTTATAGTGAAAATGTTACTGAATCTGGTTTTTCTGAACAAGCAGAAGAAGAGTTAGATGAAGAAGAGGATAATACAGACGAGGAAATCATTGAAGATGATGATTCTTCAGAAGATGAAGACAAAAAATCATAAAATAATTTTTTACCAAAGATGTTTTATGTACAACTAAGTGCTTTATTGAACTTAAGCATAGAATATTAAATTAGTAATTTTCCTTATAGAAAATTTTGTTTTTCTATAATTTTAAATAATAAAGTTAGGTAATTGCTAAAATTTTAGAAAATTCATTTCTTTGTTTTTGAAAATAAAAACTGTCTTATTACATAATGAATAAAAAATTTTGAGATTGAAAAGACGTAAAATCCGATAGATTTTTTTCAGTGGTATAAAAAATATCTGTTAATTCCTGCCAATACTCTGTATCGCATCCATCTTCTAATGCCCATATCCAGCTAAGAACTGTTTGGACAAAACACCAGCCTGCAATTCTAGCCTTTGAAATGTTCAAAATATTTGAAAATGTATTAATACGATTGTGAATAATTTCTGCCATATTTTGCCCGTTTAGTAAATCTGGAAAAGGATTGCGGATGAAAGCAGCTACTTCATAGGCGGGTTCTCCAATCACACCTTTAGGATCGATAACGATCCAATTTTCGCCATTTTGTAAAATGTTATCATGATGCAAATCACCATGTAAAAAAACATCTTTTGCAGCCGTTATTAAAAGTTGATCACGGATCTGTCTTGCCTTTTGCAAATAACGGGATGGAAGATTCCAATTTTTATCTAAAGCTGACAACCAATCTTTAATATGAGGAAAATAACTATTTTCAGGAATTTGAGCACGATGTAGCTTTCTCATAATATTACATATAATAGCTGCTGCTTCTGAATCTTTATCAGGAAAATAATTTTTAAGAGAAATACCAGGAACGGCTTGTTCTAAAATTAACAAGTTATGACCTGCATCCAGTAGCTTAACGACCCCACATCCAGCAAAGGATTTTAGAGCCAATGCTTCTCGCTTCAACGCATCATTATCCAATCCTAATTTTAAAATAATGGGTTGGGTGCCTTGTAGACCTGATAATACATAATGATAGCTAAGATTATTTACCTCTTCCAAATCACAAAAATTAAATTTGAAAGAAATTTGTCGCACAATTTTAGGCAACTTATCAAGCCATAATTTTCCTCTGTTACCATAAATATTGATTATATTAGATTGAAATTTGCTCATAATAGGTGAATTGTGCATCATGAATCTTTGTTTGCCAAGGAAAGAGGATGAACTAAGATAAAATTTACATATTTTAACCGTAAGGATCGCCTTTCATACATTAAAATATCACAAATTATTTTGAATAGTGGATGATTTTATGGGATTTAGATTAATACACAAATAACCATTTTTAGAAGAAGGTAATGAGCGCCATAACTTATTTTCCATGATAAAATATTTGTTAAGTATTTTAATCATTTAAGACTTGAACCCGTTCATCAATTTACATTGATGATATAACTTGACTAACATATCTTTTGGCATGCCAATATTTTAAATGCTTCAATGACTGCTTCGCAAAAAAAATATTGGTAATTTAATATCAATAATAAAATTTTATATAATAATTTTTTTAATAAATATATTGAATTTATATTTCAAAATAATATATATAAATTAACTTATTAAAAGAAAGATGGAGATCTATGTTGCCAAAACTATATCTGTTATTATTTTCAGTCATACATATTATTCATATTGATCATAGTAAAGCTATGGAAGATGATGTATTTGCAAATAGTATACTTGCTTATCATCAACTTGCAATGCCAGATATCAAAGCTCAGCGAAAAATTTTTTCTACGGGTAGTCTTGCTCCAACTTGTCCACATTTCGGTGAAAAAAATGTAACTTTAGAATCAATAGGTAAATCACTTGGAATGATTCCTGTCAATAAATCTGCAAGTGTCAAAGATCATTTTTTTACAACTTCTTACTTTAATCAAACAGCATTAAAAAACGCTGCAATTGAAAACGATAAAGACAGTATTATAAAAAATATTTTTGACAATAATTCATATACATTAAAAAAAATTACTGGTTTGCAGTCTTGGGAGAATTTATCTAAAGAAAATGAGATCAATATTGAAAATGAATTAAGTTTTATTTGGAATAATGTATTAAAGAGTGAAAACTCTATGACTATACCCAATGGAGTTTATATTTTTGGTATTGATGAAAATCTGGATTTTAGAATTTTGCCTCAAGGTAGAGGTTTTGATCAAAATTTAGAAACTTTATTGACAGAATATCTTTTTATTGAAAATTTAAAGAAGACTTCATGGAATGGCATAAGGATTTGTCATAGCCATTTGTTTGGACAAAAAAATTTATTAACTGCAGGAGAAGTTGAATTTAAAAATGGGCAAATTCTTAAAATTAGCAATGAAAGTGGTCATTATTTTCCTCATGCATGGAGTATTTTTTATGCAATCAAACCTTTGTATAACTTAAATCCAGCCGCTTTTTCTTCAGAATTCGAAATAAAATATATGATGTCAAATTATAAGAAATGGGTAGAAAAGAAGTGGGATAAATTTCTTGAAGATAGAGATTGGGAAAGTGAATTAGATTATATTTTTTCTGAAATAATAAGTTTTGTTGAAGGAAATACAGAGTATAGTGATTTTTGGAAAAAGAAAGCTTCGACAACTTATGAAGATGAATTGCAAGTTTTAAATGAAATGGGTTTAATTGAAGAGCCACAACTTTTAACCAAGGAAAGAGATTTAAATCCCGATTATAAACTTTATGAAAAAAAATTAAAGGCCATTGGTTTTGAACGAATCCGTGAAAATGTAAGCCGTTATCAGGAAAAATATGCTCCTCATTTTAAAGGACTTATACAAAGCGAAAAACGAAGTAAATTACAAGAAATCATTTTTAATCATCCTTTAATAAAAAAACATAAATCTGCAAAAGATATTGTGAAATCCTATAGATCTCATTTGAATAAAAAAATGTTCAAGATTTCATTTCCCACTATCATTGATGAAAAAAAAGAGGATATTAAAAAATCCAATAAGACATCTCGATTGTTTGAAGACCACATAACCTCAATCATTGAAACGTATGCACGGCAAGCTTATAAACAAGGAAATATTTCACTCTTTGAAGCTCTGAGGACTTTGCCTGAAGCAGAATATTGGTCCGTAAATGATTTTGGTTTTGAATTTAGGGAATTTGGTTCTGGAAAAGAAGGATGGCATAATCTCTATTCTTATATTCTGAGAAAATCTGAAATTAATACAATAACTGTTGAACAGTATTTGAAAATGATAAATATTCAAAATATTGAAATTTATAAAGATATTATCCAAAAAGATTTTGATAATCCGAAGGCTCAGAAACAGAGTTTCTACGATGATCCTATCTAAGTTTTTTTAAAGAGATAGAGATTTTTTTTCTTGTTGTGAAGACCACATTTGAGCATATAAGCCCTTTAAAGCCAAAAGTTCACTGTGGTTTCCACGTTCAACAATTTGACCTTCAGATAAAACAAGAATTTCATGTGCATGAATAATTGTTGATAATCTGTGCGCAATAATAAGTGTTGTGCGATCAGCAGAAATTTTTTGCAGATTTTGTTGAATCTTTTTTTCTGTTCCCGTATCTAATGCTGAGCTTGCTTCATCGAATAAGAAAATAAGGGGATTTTTGAGTAAAGTGCGTGCAATAGCCACGCGTTGTTTTTCACCGCCTGATAATCTTAGCCCCCGCTCACCAACCATAGTATTGTATTTATCAGGGAGTTTCATGATAAATGCATGAACTTGCGCAAGTTTTGCAGCTTCCAAAACTTCTTCTTCAGAAGCATCAGGATATCCATACTGAATATTGTAAAAAATGGTATCATTAAATAAAACTGTATCTTGTGGAACAATTCCAATAGCGTTACGTAAACTATCTTGTGTGATGGTTCGAATATCTTGACCGTCAATTGAAATACACCCTTCAGTGACATCATAAAAACGAAATAAAAGTCGCGCTAATGTAGATTTTCCTGCGCCACTCGGTCCAACAACAGCAACTGTATGACCTGCAGGGACAGTGAAATTAATATTTTTAATAATTGTTCGTTCAGGTTGATAGAAAAAGGATACATGATCGAACACAATATTCCCTGATTGAGGATTTAAGGGAATTGCATCAGGGGCATCGAGTACTTTTTTGGGCTGCTGAAGAAGAAGTTGCATTTCTTCAACATTAATAAGATTAGCCTTCATTTCTCTATAGACCATGCCTAAAAGATTGAGGGGTATATAAAGTTCCAAGATATAATTGTGGATAAGAACAAAATCACCGGCTGTAATGATTCTTCCTTGAGTATGTCGTGCCGCTATCCATAAAATAACCATCAATCCACAAGCAACAATTGTAGCTTGGCCAAAATTCAAAATGGATAAACTTCTTCTCACTTTAAGAACAGCTTCTTTCCCCTGTTCAAGTGGTTTATTAAAGCGTATAGCTTCATGATCTTCATTATTAAAATATTTGACCGTTTCATAATTAAGTAGGCTATCAACTGCCTGAGTGTTGGCTAGATTTTCTTGTTTGTTCACTTCTTTTACAAAACTTGTTCGCCATTCACTAATGATTATAGAATAAATAGCATATAGAATTACTGTAATAATGGCTGTTAAGGCAATATAAGAATTGTACATCCACCACAGGGCAATTGAAGCAAAGATTATATGAAAAAAAGTTGGAACGATACTAAATACAAGATAATGAAGTATCGTATCAACTGCGGTCCGGCCTCGTTCAAAAATACGAATCAAGGCACCCGTATTTCTTTCTAAATGGAATTGTAAACTTTGTTGATGCAGGTAATTAAAAAAAACCAAACCAGTTTTTTGAACAGCTTTTTGGGCAATAGGTGAAAAAATGACTTCTTTTAATTCATTAAAAAACGAACTTGAGATACGACATAAAGCATATCCCATAATTAAAAGAGGCAAAATATGATGAGCAGATAAAGATTGAGGGGCTAAATCATCAATAATCCATTTAAAAATTAAGGGAACAGTCAGAACCAAAATTTTCGAAAACATGAGACAGCCTAGGGCTAATATGATTTTCCACCGCTCGGAAGGCGATAATTGTTGCCCTATCGGTAATAACATCTTTTTTAAAGTTGAAACTGATGCTTTTTTTTTATTTGATGCGTCAAAATCGGTGTTATGTCTCATTTTTTCTAAAATATCTTTTCTTATTTAGAGTATGAATTTTTAAAGCTTTAATCAACAGAACATTTTGATAATGAATAAAATGATATTTAAATTTTGTAAGATTAAAAAACTTGCTTGTATGCTTCTCTAAATCTTATTACACTACTCTGAGCTTGAAAAATGGAAAAAAATGAAGTCAGCATTTAAAATAAAACAGGAAATGAATATGAAACAGCAAAACCAAATAATGGACAATTTTACCCCTTTTATTCCGGCCACAAAAATTTTGCCCGAACTCACTTTTCGAAGCATTGTTTTAGGCCTTATCCTTGCTCTTATTTTTGCAGCATCAACGTGTTATCTTGGTTTAAAAGTAGGCCGCACGATTTCAGCGTCCATTCCTTCAGCTGTTCTTTCAATGGCAATTTTAAGATGGTTTAAAGATGCTAATATTTTGGAAAACAATATTGTGCAAACCGCAGCCTCGGCTGGTGAAGTTGTCGCTGGTGGTGCTTTGTTTACCTTGCCTGCCCTGGTTATGATGGGATATTGGACAGAATTTCGCATGATTGAAATGGTCTCATTATGTATTTTAGGTGGTATCTTGGGAATTCTTTGTTCAGTTCCACTTCGTCGCGTTATGATTGTTCAGGAAAAATTGCCTTATCCTGAAGGTATTGCCGCTGCAGAGGTTTTAAAAGTTGGCGAAGACACGCAGTCTTCAACAGCGCAAGTCAAAAAACTTATGTTGGGTGCTGTATTTGGGGCATCAATGAGTATTGCCCAATCTGCTTTAAAGGTGGTTGCCGAATCCTTTAGCTGGGTTGTTGTAAAGGGTGGTACAATTTTTGGCTTAAGTTATGGTTTTTCTCCAATTCTTTTAGCAGCAGGAAGAATCATTGGTGTTAAAGGCACATTTGGAATTGGTGTTGGTGCTCTTATTACTTGGATTGTGGGTATTCCACTTTATGTTCTGATTAATGGATTTCCAGCTGATGTTGAGGTAGGAAATGTGATAGGTTTTATTGGTAAGACTCATTTTCGTTATGCAGGCGTTGGCGCTATGGTTGTCGGCGGACTTTGGAGTGTCGTTAGTTTAATCACTCCAATTAAAACTGCGATTAAGTCCTCTTTTAGAGCAATGAAGACGCAGGCTGGTGAAAGTGCAAATTCAATAAGAACTGAATCTGATATTCCAATGTCATATGTCGTTATTAGTATTTTACTTCTTTCATTACCCATTTTTATTTTGTTGAGCCATACGGTTGAACAATTTAACTTGCCTATTACAGAAGGAACTTTTTGGGCTGTTACCTTATTTGCTACAATATTTTCACTTATTGTTGGATTTTTAGGATCATCGATTGCGGCATATATTACCGGAGTAGTAGGATCGAGTCTCATGCCTCTTTCAGGTGTAACAATTGCGGCCATTTCTTTATTTAGCGGCTGTTTTTTGCTTATTGTTGGAACGCAGATTGATTTTAGTCTTAATGCTGATCATGCGATGAAAGCAGCCGTACTGGCGATAATGATTGGTGCCATTGTGTGTATTGCAACTGCACTTAGTGGCGATAATATGCAGGATCTCAAAGCGGGTTATATACTTGGGGCAACACCTTGGAAACAACAGCTTATGCTCGTTATTGGAGTTATAGCCAGCGCTTTTGTTATTGCGCCTATAATGAATGTATTGCTTGAAGCTTATGGATTAGGAGATGTATTGCCGCGTTTAGGTATGGACCCTACTAAAGCACTCGCTGCACCACAGGCAAGTTTAATGGTCAGTGTAACAAAAGGGGTGTTTGCACAGAACTTACCATGGAATATGATTATTTTAGGGGCTGGGATTGCAGTTTGTACAATTATTGCTGATTCATCTTTGAAAAGAAATAATTCTGCATGGCGTTTGCCAGCTTTGTCTGTCGCACTCGGGATGTATTTACCTTTAAGTTATACATTACCTTTAGTTGTTGGAGGATTAATTGGTTATATCGTACAACGGAACTTTAAAAAGAAAGATCTATTATCGGGAAATCAGTCGCTAGGACGCATGAAAAAAATGGAACAAGAAAGTGTGCTTGTCGCTTCAGGCGTAATTGCTGCTGAAGCAATTATGGGTATTGCACTTGCCATCCCCTTTGCTGTATACCAAAGTGATGAAATTTTCTCGATTATGCCTAAAGGTATGACTGAGGTCAGTCAAGGGTTAGGATTTTTATCAATTGGTGCTCTCGTATATTATTTTTTCAAAATTGGTCGTCCTAAAGAAGTTTAATTATTTCATTCAGCCTTAATTATTATGATTCATTATCAAAAATAATTGAGGCTGATTTTATTTCGGAGTTCAAAAATTTTTTGAATAAAGATTTATAATGATTGTTGGACATTTATAATAAAGAGATAAAAAATTTTTCAAAAAATTGAGGCTTTAAATTTTAAAAAAAGCTTGTTTTAACAAAATATTTTTTAAAAAAGTTGTCAATTCATTATATTTTATATGAAAATAATATAGTTTTAGATATTAAAAAGATGGCAAATGGCGTTTTGGAAATTCAAATTTATTGCTTTAATTTTTACGTTGACAAATTCTTTAGCAGGTAAAGACAAGGCTCTTTATCACTCTGCATTATCTGATGATGAAGTAATTTGCAAAAAAGATCCTTCATATAGTAATCAAAATATTATCATAAAAAATTATCAAGAAAAAAAATTTATATTTACTCTTAAAGGAAATTTACCTTTAGAAGAAAATCAAAAAAATTATGAAAAAATTTTTGATGTAGATGAATTATTAAAATTAAAATTTATCACTAGTCGATTGGCTAGTAACCAAAATACTAATATATGGAATATAAAAATTAGTGTTTTGGATACAGCAAATAATTACCCTTATGTTGGTATTGACAAAAATTTACAATTTCAAAAAGAAAATGGTGCTTTAATTGATTTTGATAAAATTCAAAATTTGACATTTAAATTCATTTATAAAGAAGATTTCGATTACAATATTGAAATTCAATATATCAATGATTTATATTCATCTTGTAAAAATTTTATAATCGAATTAATTCCATTTGACTGTGCATTATATAGTTTTGATATAATAAATGTCGAAAAAGATAACAATGCTTGTATAAATGGAAAATAATATTATTAAGATTTGTATGAAATATCAGAAAAAAATTTTTAGGATAAAACTTTTATAAACAGCTAAAGGTAATTATATATGCCCTAAAGTATTATATATGCCCTAAAGTTCTGAGTGAACGAAAGTCATAGGCTGAAACAATAAGATGATCATAAAGCTGTATACCTAATTTCTCGCCAGCATCCTTAATTAGTTTTGTAATTTCAATATCTTGTCGTGATGGAGTTGGATCACCACTTGGGTGATTATGGACTAAAATGACACTTGCCGCTCCAATGTCCAGCGCACGTTTAATCACTTCACGCGGATATATGGCTGTTTGATCAATGGTCCCTGTTTGTTGAAGTTCGTCTGCAATGAGGATATTTTTAGTATTTAAAAATAAAATCCTTAAATGTTCCCGTTGCATATGCCCCATGGCAAGGCGACAATAATCTAATACATTTTGCCAACACTGAATAATAGGTTGATTAATAATTTTTTCTTGAGCCATGCGCACATGAGCATAATGTATACCCTGCAAAAATGCTGCCGTATTATGACTTATACCTTCAATTTTTATCAATTCAGATAACTCAGCATTGAAAATTTTTTGTAAATTCCCAAAAGTTTTGAGAAGATGCTTGGCGACCTTCTTCGTATCACGGCGTGGCAAAATACCAAACAGCAAGAATTCTAATAACTTATAATCCTGGAGTCCTTCAGGAGATTTGATGAACCGCTGACGCAATCGTGCGCGATGTCCTGCATGAAGATCGTCTTCTAACATCATTTATGAATAATATGGGGGAAGCGTTAAACCAGCAGGAGATAAGGTAAAAATTTCACACCCTGTCGCGGTGACCCCGATACTGTGTTCAAATTGTGCTGATAAAGATTTATCTTTCGTAACTGCGGTCCAATCATCGGGTAAAAGGCGAATGGCAAAATGTCCCGCATTAATCATGGGTTCAACTGTAAAAAACATGCCTTCTTCAAATTCCGGACCCATATTTTTCTGACCGTAATGGGGAACATTCGGTTCATCATGGAAAATTTGCCCTACGCCATGACCAACAAAATCTCTGACAACAGAAAAACCTAACGGTTCAATATAAGATTGAATAGCATGACCAATATCTCCAAACTTTGCACCCGGTCTGACAACATCAATACCTTTCATCATGGCATGATAAGTCGCTTCAATTAACTTGATAGCTTTAATAGGTACCCGCCCTACAGTAAACATACGACTTGTATCACCATGCCATCCATCAACAATAGTCGTCACATCAATGTTCAAGATGTCACCCTCTTGTAAGCGTCTTTCACCTGGAATACCGTGGCATACAACATGATTCAGTGAAATACATACTGATTTAGGAAATCCGCGATAATTTAAAGGTGCTGGAATCCCACCATTTTGTATAATAAAATCATGACAAAGTTGATTAAGTTCATCTGTGCTGATTCGTTCTTTGACAAATGGCGTAATGTAATCAAGTGTTGCCGCTGCAAGTTGACCGGCTTTACGCATACCTATAAAACCAGCTTTATCATGAATCTTAATATTACCAGACTCTGTAAAGTGAGTAGGTGCATGGTGATGATCGTGACTACAACCTGGGTGATGCTGATGCATGGTATGTCCTTTGATATCTTATAAATCAGATATTAAACTAAATTTTTCTATATCTTTCATGTATAAATGTAAGTCCGCAAATTGTAAAGATTGTGAATTACATGCTGATGGTGATTTTAGCCCTTTATTAACTATTATAGATTATAAAGCCTAAAATTATGTGAAATAGGCTGAAAGATTACACCCTTCATTAAGTAATATAATTTTTCAGCCATAAAAATATTGAAATTCTTTTAATCTATAAGTTTCAGTAATTTTTCATACGACAAATTGAAGTGAATGCCTAATTTTTCAAGAACAATTTCAAGCTTTATATCATTTGGAGAGCCTAATGATAACGTATATGAATATGAAGGATTAAACTGTAATTTTTCCATTTGAATCTTTAACCATGTTTCTTTAGTGTTATTATATCCATTTTCACAATCAAATTTGTAAGTCTCATTGAGAAGAATTCTCATTTGTGATGAATAAAAAGGATTTTTCTCGTTGATTTCTTCAATTAGTTTTAAGTAAAAAGGATGTTTTATACCTAATTTTTTAACATAAAATGCATCTCTTACACAGGAAACAAAATCCTGGGTAAGATTAAAATTTTGATTTTTTACAGAAGGTACAAATTTAGATAATGTTAAAGACTGAATGCTTTCATAGGGCTGGAAATTATTTGGATGAATCAGAAAAGATGAATCCCAGCTAAAACTGCTTTGATCCGACTCAAAAGATAAAAGGTTGAAATCAATCACTGTTGTCTTATAGGATTGTAAAAAGCCTGGTCCAGCAAAATACAATATATCCGTGTGATTAAAAGGATTTTTTTGCCTATGGATTTGATACTCATGATAGGTTTTTTCAAAATCGATATATATTTTTTTTTCATTAGTATTTATAAAATCAAGAACTTTAGGATAATAATTTGAAAGGAATTCGCCATTTAATCTATTCAAAGTAGCTTTGCAAAAATTTTGATAGTCATCAAATTTGTCAATTTGCAATTTAATAATGTCATTACTTTGTCTGAATTTATAAGGTGCACCAATTTCAAAATTATATTTTGATTTAATATGTTGATAAGGAGCACATAAAATTTCTAGGAATTTTTTTTTATCCATATTTCTCAAACAATAAATAAAAGTATCAATATCACAATACGTAAAAACAGTTTTTTGGTAATTATATTCTTTTGATAAATCCAAAAATGGCATACCAATTAAACGGTAAACATCACTGACAATTACAGGGGTCCCATGATCGGCATTTTGAAAAACAGTATCAATTATATCGTTATATAGAGGAAAAACATCTTTAAGATTTTTTGTAACTTCTTTAATTTTAATCGCTTTAAATCGATTAAAAAACTTATTTTCAAAATTATAAATAACTTGATTACTTTCATAGGTTAAATCATCAACAATAAAATTGATCTTTAAACCTTCAGGCATTATATTCAAAAATTCTTCTAATTGTAGAAAGAAAATAGCACTTTCTTTTGGGCTATGGATATTTATTTGATGTAAAGCACCATATTCTGATTTTAAGTCTTCTTTTGAAAACCCAGATGCCCAAAAAAAACTAAGATGCACTTCTTTTTGATCTTGAAAAAAAAGCGCAAGATTTATTGAGTTGGTGTCTAAAATTTTACGCGTTGTTGTAACAATTTCTTCTGATTCAGTAAGATCTAAACATGATCCTACATTAAAAGTTAGAAAATTTATTATTACTCCTAAATATATGAACAATATATTTTTCCTCATTACTATACTCCTTATTTTTTTATTAAAGAAATATAATGTAGAAAATCAAGAGTAAAATCAATTGTTAAATTTAATTTATATGTGAAAAACTTTAAAACGCTTGGCCAAGACTTATATAAAATTCAAAAACATTATCAATCCCCTTACGTCTTGTTTTCGGCAATGCAAGGTCAAATCGAAAAGGGCCTAGTTTAGAATAATATCTTAAACCAATGCCGTATCCCCAAAAGGCTTTTTTACTAAAGCTCGGCTGAACATGTTGGCTGACCTGAGCACCTTCAATAAAGCTGACTGCACCAATGTCTTCAGTAATTTTAAAACGCATTTCGGTGCCAATTTGTACGATTGAACGTCCACCTTTAGGCTGTTCACCACGTTGAGCAATGGGTTCAGCAAGTTGAGGTTTGTAGCCTCTAACAGAATTACCTCCTCCTGCAAAAAAGCGCTTATCAAGTGGAATATCTGTAAAGCGCGCCTGATGTATCATTCCTGTTTCAACCCATTGTGCAAGAATAATTGTTTTCTTATTATTTAAGGAAAAGTAACCAGACCACCGTGCAAGACTATGTACAAAAGGGATTGATTTTTTAGAATAAGGCTTTGCTGCATTTTGATGAATTATTTCTTTCCAGCACATTGGGATCCTAAGCTTAGAATTCCACGTGGACAAGTTGTCGCG
>JADMIO010838871.1_pt1 | contig 77204 bp, 101 predicted proteins | sample 8958161 | NCBI WGS metagenome assembly JADMIO01 (sample SAMN16585339, study PRJNA669376) | soil metagenome | isolation source: Crop rotation soil | place: USA: Cullars Rotation, Alabama | collected 2011
GCGACAACTTGTCCACGTGGAATTCTAAGCTTAGGATCCCAATGTGCTGGAAAGAACCCCCTCCTCTTTATACACCTCAACCAATGATTCCTTATAACGTGACGGGGCAACTGCCCATTCGGGATCCACAAATGGTTTCTCACTATCAATCTTCTCGAAATGTAAATACGGATCACTCTTCTTCACTCGTTCCTCCGTATCAGCTTTCTGTTCAGATCGCTTCTTTTCGCGGGCCAACTCTTTCTCTGATTTATAATCGGTCGAGGAAGATGTGGTGGATGCGGGTGCGGGTGCGGCTGCGGGTGCGGTGGCAGCGGATGCAGCGGTTGAGGCAGCCGCTGTGGTAGAGGCCAACGCCGTTGAAGTCGACGATGAGGAGGATGATGAGGAGGATGACGACGAAGAGGATGATGATGAGGGTACCTGTGATTTGATATTATCATTTCGACGATCGTTTTGGTGATGATCGCGATGATCACGATCGCGATGATCACGATCACGATCACGATCCCGTTCACGTGAACGCGAACGTGAACGCGATCGGCGAGAGTGGTGTCGACTGCTGTGACTGCTGCCGTGACTGCTGCTGTGATGAGAGGACATTCGGCACTGCAATGACTGACAGAGGATTTGGGTAATTAATTCGTTTATGTGATATGTTGCTCTGAGTATGTTTAATCACAAACGATAAATGTGCGATATGAGAAGTATTCTGAAGGATTAAAGAGGGGTGGAAAGCGGAGCGATAGATATAGAAGCATCGGGTATATTGCGCATATGCTAAAGGCGGAGGCAGAACATGCAAGCAACGAAAGAGACGAATGATATCATCTGATATGATATGATTATGATATCATTGAAGAAATGGGACGATGAACGGTGACGATGGACGAGAACGGAGAAGCAAAACAGCCAAAGAACAATTGAGATGGAAGACGCGGAGACAATGAAGAGAACGAAGCAGTGCGATGAGAAATGGAGAGGCGGATTGTTATTTGAATGGATTGGCCGGTGATGAGGCGGATGAAGCAGTCGCAACGGTCACGCTCACAACAGAGAGAGCATTATTGATATCGTTGACAGCAACATCATTGGAGGTGGTGAGGGGCGGGGATGCAGTCGAAGCAGTGACAGCAGTGTTGATAGTATTGGAGGGGACTGAACCCGATCGTTTGCGTGAAGCAGTGATTGAATTCTTTCTTTCCTTCTCTTTTCGGGGAGCATTAATACGGTCCACCTCGTCCGGTGTCATACGATATGAGATAATCAGACACCCAATATTTGAGGCCATTAACATCCAAAATGCAAATCCCGTAAATTTTAGTGGAATACATTGTGAAAACACAATGCCCGTAATCATTGGCCCGATTCCACGGGATAAGCTTGCGACGGATTGTGCTGAACCCTGAACCAAACCCTGTCGTGAGGGATCTGTTGCATTGGATAACATCGCTCCCACAACAGGCAAACAGATCATAAATCCAATTGACATCAATCCCCATAATATCAGTGCAGAAGCTATCGTTAAACCCGCTGCCAATCGTTGATTCGGATTGTTTGCATTTTCATCAGCATTGATGGAGGGAGGGTAAATCCAGTAAAAAACAGAAATGAACGGTGTGAGGAAAGATGTGGATCCGAGCAGAATCGATCCAATAATGTATGTGCGGTGTAAGCCGCCCATCCGTTTGTACAGTGGTTTATACAAACAAACTTGAAATAACATACCGATTGCACCGAACCACGAAAATACCAAACCGATTGTCCGATCATTCATTGACAGACCACCATTTTGGATGGATAATGCAGGATACAATACGAGTAATAATAAGAGTGAACCATTACTGAAACTGTTCATTAAATTAATTAAAAACAGTTTAAGTACCAATCTATCATTCCGTATCACTCGTAATCCAATCATCAAATCTCGAAAGATGTGATGACACAGCGTTCGACAATCTGTCTTTGATTTGGGTGGCGGCGCTCCCGGTCCATACACCAACTCACTGTTTGCAGTGTTTGCTGTGTTTGCAGGAGCAATGTTGTTGTTCGCTGCGGCGGCAGGGATTACTTCAGTGCTGCGTTTGTGCGATGGTTTAGATTTGGATGGTTTGGGTTGTTTCTGAGTAATGGTTTCGGGCATCCAAACAGCGGTTGCAACACACGTCAGTATTGATAGCAATGCTCCCAAAAAGCACGGCAAAAAGAATGGATTCTCATAACCAAACACAATCAGCCCAACCGTTACACCCCCGACAGCACTGCTGATTGCACGGGCGGCTTGAAATGCTGCTCCCTGATATGCAAATGCCAATGCGCGTGTTTCTGCGTGATCGGTCACATCACTCATCACTGCTTTGGTTAATGCAGTGTTACCATTTGTTAAGCCACCGAACAACCGCAGCGCAATTGCCACACCCACCGAAGTGGTGATTGGAAAAAAAAGCGTCACAATTGTGGAGGACAGTAATCCGATAACAATCATTGGTTTGCGCCCATACAAATCACTCAAATGACCGATAATGAATGAGCTGAAAAATACTGCGAAACTGAAGGATCCCAACAAAAAACCTGCGAAACCACCGACTTCACTCTCACTCATACCATAACGGTTTACACAAATATCCGATACAAAAGGAGTGACTGCGACAACACAAACGAACATAAAACTGTCAGCCAAGTGAACCACAGATGGGATGTATGATAAGAGGTTACTGATATTGAGTGCCATCGCATCACTTGCAACGATTGCATACACCACCAACAAAGCTTTCACTGGTAATTTGGGTTGATGTGAGGCGGAGGGAGTGGCGGCGGGTGTGGAGGGAACTGATTTGGATCCGTTCGTAACCGCCAGTGCGGTGGATGCTTCAGCGATTGCCTTCTCACTCAATGGGGGCGGCGGCTGTGGCGAGGATGAGTGTTGTGGTGACGGAGTATCCGGTTCATCGCGGGCCGCGCTGACAGCCAATGCAGCTCCCAATTCCACATGACAAGTGGCGGGTACAATCGGTTCCACCGGTGGTGACAGCTCTCCACCATCGGTCACCTCCGATGAGCTCATTCGATAAACACTGCGGTGGTGAAAGGAGAGTTGAGGCGTGAATCAGAACGTTTATAAGCTTAAAGTGAATGCTGTTGAATACAATTGTATACGATTGAATCCATCGCAAATCTGACTGCACAATCAATCATAATAAATAAATAAAAACAATCATACATGCAAACATGCATGCATGCGAGACATTTTTGGCGTAACACAAACCCAAACACCGAACAAAACACATTATTTGGTCGACGATTGTATTGAGGTCGCTATTGGAATCGTCGATACTGTCAGTGCGGCAGTCGATGCGGAGGGAGGTGATGTCACAGCAGTATGCGTGGCGCTGACTGTGGCTGACGCGGCAGCTGAAGTGGTGGGTGGGGCAACCGCAGAGACGGCAGTGGCCGCAACAATGTTGGGGGTGACAGCTGAAGTGATGGTTGAATTCTGCTTTTTCGGCGGTTTTTTCTTTTTCTTTTTGGTTCTCCGTTTCAGTGCATTCGGATGGAGAGGTGCGTTCGCAAACTTTCTCAAAACCACCACCTCCAATGCTGTCAATTGTTTTTTGATTGCTTCACTGAATAGAGACACGCCACCGCACGTCAGACGGGTGATGCGGAGTGTTGGTGAGCGTGAGTGTGATCGTTACAGCTTTCGTTGGAGTGCAGGTAATTGCGTGAGCTCTGAATGTAAGGTTTGACAGTTTTGAATGAGTGAACGTGCATTCATTACGCCCGAATCGACGATTGCAGATACATTTGTAGCGGACTGATGCATAACATTCATCAATTCGAGGGACGGCGCTGTAACCTCCTTCAATGAGGTCGCTGTCAAATGCAAAAACTGTTGAAAGTTTGCCCCCACTTCAGATGCATTCTTTTCGAGTGTACTCAATGCATCTGACAATGCCCGAGCTTCACCGTTCAGCGATGCGGCCGACGCCATACCAACCGTCGACTGAACTGAAGGAGAGGAGGGACGGAGCAAAGCACGCGATCGGTCCCGAATGCGCAGTCGTTTGAAAAAAGAGATAATAAACTGAAATGAATGAAGCGGCTATTATTTCATTCACAGCGAACACGCAAAACAGAAGGTCGCTCGGTTGTGAGCGTGTATATCGCAATCGATCATCGATCAGTGGGTATGCATAACGAACGGATGAGTGGTTTGGGAAATGTTTGGTATGGATTATATTGGATTTATAGAATACTGTGACATCAACCAAAAAAGCAAATGGAATGACGATACGATAAAATTCAGGAAAGAGTTGTTACAGATCCACCGCATGTACCGACATTATCGCGGGATGGGGTGAGGAGGCAGGCTTCTTAACGGCTGTCGCGGATGCTGTTGTGGCGGGGGACTGTTTGAGCGCTGATTTCAGTGGCGTTCCTCCACTGCCACCAACACTGACCTTTCCCACTGATCGGTTGGCTTGCGGCTTATTGTTCCCGTTCGGTGGGGTGGATGTGTATTGAATGGATGTGAGGTGTCGGGTCGGAGCAACTGAAGCAGCACTGTTCTTCTGATCGACAACCATAACAGACTGTGTGGTGGATGACAATCGCGGCGGTGATAGTAACGATGGATCCGGTTCATCCGCTGCTTTATACACGATCGATGTGAAGGTCGGTGGTAATTTGGCAGCGATTGTGGTGGCTCCGTCCATATCGCTGCCTCCGCTTCCGGTTTCCTCCACACCGTTTGCAGCGGAAGCGTTGTGATTGGGATTGACCGCGGATGCCACAGCGTTGGCCGCATTCGGAGCGAGTGCTGCCGCAGCGGTAACCAATGCTCCCGTAACTTTTGCCCAAAATGTGGAATCGCGTTGTGCTTTCTGAATGGCGCGACGATCCTCATCAGTAAATTGCATAATTTGTGCGATGACAGGAATCAATGCTTTGCGTTCAGAATTTTTGTTTTCAAACTGAAAGAATCGAACCAAAACTGCTTTCAAATAATCGAGATTCACACCGGATCGGGTTTTACTGCGTGCGAGCGATTTCATTTGTTCAATCATAAGAGCTTTCTCGTCTGCAAATGCATCGCACCGCGCTTTCTCTGTTTGCGTTCACATACAAACGCACAGACACATCCGTTCAGCTTTCATTGCACTGCATTGAAAGGGGTGGTGAACATACGTTCGGCGAGTTCTTTCTTTTGAGCGGCGACCGTTTGTGTGAGTGTATGAAGTGTTTGATCGCGGCGCGCCTGCATTTCTGCCAATTGAAAGATCCGCCGTTCAGATGGTTTGCCGGTCGCTATTTCGTCCTCCAATTTAACAATCTTATCTCTGCACGACACACACGGCAACCAACGCAATAAACGCATGAATCGTGGAAGGATACTCCGCTTACTTCGTGGCGTTGAGTTCAGCGGTGGCATCGTCCATCGCTTTCTGTGATCGTTCTTTCAATCCTTTCATCTCTCTCAATAATCGTTCATACTTATCGGAGTGTGCTTTATCTGATGAGTCGCGTTCTTTTTCGTGTTCGCGATTGAGTTCCTCAATCTTCTTACCGAATGCAGTGATTTCTATTGATTTTGTATCGATTTCAGTACGGAGTGCACTGATTTGTTGTTGTGCTGCGTCCCGGGTTTGACTCAATTCATAATACTTTTCGTCCGCTGCTTTCACGCGATCAACCCAAACCTGCATTTCTTTCATATGAACAGATTGGGATTCATTTTTTTCCCTCTGTGATCGCAGTTTCTCCCTTTCGAGATCAGCGCTTAACCTTTCGCGTTCCTCTTTCTCTGCTTCGCGCTCACTTTCACGTTCGGTCCTTTCACGTTCGCGTTCAGCTTTCTCGCGATTCAACTGTGTTTTCAAATCAGTGTTTGTGTCCACCGATGATTGCAACGCAGACTGTCTCTTTTGCGACTCTGCACGGCTCCCCTCGCTGTTGCACACACAAAATCATTCAATCAGTCAATCCATCGATGCACCACACGCGAATGTCGTACGAGGTTGCGAGCTGTTCGGAAAGGGTTGCAACCGAGCGTTCCAACTGTTCGCAGGCAGACACGGACAGCATATCAGAGATGTATGCACATAATCGATACACTGTGAGACTAAATGTGAATGGAATACTTCATCGATTTTAAGCTTTTGTTCATTACGAATGCGTTCGAGATCAGTGGTTTGTTGTGCGGCGGCATTAATCTTTTCGCGCTGACTCTGAAGTTGTTTGACAGCTTTCGTCAGTTTGACATTCAAATCTTCTTTCTCTTTAATGTGTTGTAACTGCACTGATTTTGCCAAATCATCGACCTCACTGAACTGTGAACGAATTGTATTTAATTGAGTTTGCAGAGCACTGTTATCGGCTTCCAATTTAGTGCGTCGTTTATCGCTTTCATTCCATTTGACTGTCCATTCATCGTCCCGGCGTTTCACAGCGGCTTCCGTCGCAGTCTGAGCAGCAGCGGTGGCAGCAGTCACACTCTCTTCTGCTTTGGCCTCCGACGCTCGCAGATCTGAGAAGACAATGCAATCCTCGGTCAATATCGAAGACAACCAAAGAGAGACAGAGTGATGCATGACGGATGTGGATATACTGGCTTCGAGTTGTTCGGTTTGTTTCTTCAGTGATTCAATGATAGCAGTGGTTTCAGTCTTGCCTCCCGTCACGGAAGCCGTGGCAGCTGCCATCGCGTTTGTGACTGTGATTAATTCGTCATCCTTCGATTTGATAGCGTCCCGCAATGTTTGTTTCTCTGATCGGAGAGTATCAATTAACTTTTGAGCTTTATCGAGATCACTGTTGCGGGACGTGAAGCCTTCATTCAATGTATCGATCTGTTTTTGCAATGAAGCAACTGATTTCGTGGCGGATGATCGTTCGGATTCTGCTGTGCTGAGTGCTGCAGAGAGGGAAGTTATCTCAGATTTGAGTTGTGCAATTGTGGTCGTCGCGGCGCTCGCAGCGGAGATGTTCGCAGAGTTTGTACTGACAGCTGCCGCGTTGGCTGCCTTCACGGAAGTCAATTCGTCGTCCTTCGACCGTACTTCAGCGCGGAGAGTGTCGATTTCGCGGCGCAGCGGTTCAGTTGCAGCCGATATGGCAGCAGTCAAGTCAGCTTTCGACGGAGAGGATGGCGGTGGTGGTGGTGGTGATGTGGAAGCATTTGCATTGTTGTTTGCAGCATTTGCATTGAGTGTATCGATCTGTTTTCTGAGTGCTTCAATGGTTGACTGATCGTTTTTTGCAGCTTTCTTAACTGTAATGTGTTCGCGTGCGAGCTTTTCGACGATCGATTTTTGTTGTGTTAACTCATCACTTCGCTGTTTGAGTAAGGATTGGAGTGATGATAATTCTGATTCGGTTTGAGATAATTTGAATGATAATTCCACAACACTATGACCGTCATCATTACTCTTCGATCGCATTGCATGCAATTCACCCTCACTCTTTGCTTTCGCTTCGGTCAATGCTTTTATTGAAGCGACGTGACTCTCAATCGTCGCATTCAATGATTTGATTGTTTCTTTATCAATCGATGAATTGACATTCACATTCGCATTCGCATTGCCATTCAGATTTGCGGGTAGCGGATCAATCGTTACTCCGCTGCCCGAAGAGGTAACTGATTTCAATTTCTTTTCCATTTCAGCACATTTGGCTTCGGTCGATGCGAGTCGCTTTTGCAACTTTTGTGCCTGCATACACAAACACATCACATCACATCATATATCATGCCACGTGTCGGGTTGTGGCGTGTGTGTGTGGTTTGTGCTGATATTACGAGAGCAATCAAATCAGTTCGGGGGATTTCTTCAATCGAAGTGATTTTCTTCTTTGGTGTACCCGGAGGTGCAACAGCAACCCCACCACTCGTGCCGGAATTCGGTACCTGCGAGGCCGACATTTTCGGTTCTTCTGAATGGGGAGGGAAGGAAGACAGTGAATGCTTCAACGATTTTGCACTGCAGTGAGTAACGCATATTTACAATGTTACAAATCAAACGACGTAACGACCTGAAATACAAAACTGTTGTGTCTGATCCTCCGACAGTTGTTTTGTGAGGTTTGGTACGCGCGATGGAGAGTGAAAGCGATGTTACTTTTTGAACCAGCCGGGTTTCTTACCCGATGAAGCAGACGATGATGAACCCGACGATTTACCACCTTTCTTTCTCTTCTCTTCTGCCTGTTTGGCTGCGCGTTCGGCATCTTCTTTTGCTTTAATGGCTTCGATCTGCTCCAAATTGACGGGACTCGGCAACTGCGCACATGACAACACACAACGCGTTCATGAATGGGAAGGGACAGCATTGCAGGTGTGATCAACGCATATCATACCCCTTCATCAACAAATGGCTGAATGAGTTTGACCGTTTCAGCATTGAATGCAGCGATCGGTTTATTTCCGGACTGCCAACAGAAGTATAGCATCGCTCCGGGAACCAATCCATATTCGGCGAACGTTTTGGTCGCTGCATCGATAACCGTCACTTTTTGTTGAGGTGGAATGCGAAGATAAAACGATTCGGTTGGTTTGTTTAAACGCTCGTGAATCAATGCAAACAACGCACTCATTGACTGCAAATACACAACAACAAACAGTTACACACATGAAACGAGTGGAAACGCGAGGAGACGGGAGTGAGTGACCTCATTGGGTCCAAAGGTTGCTTGTAACATCACATCATCAAGCATAACGCGAATCCGAGTATACGGATAGCGTCGTTTCAATGAATTCTTAATTTCATCCCGCTTCGATTTGGTTACAAACCGATCAGACGGGTTTAACAGTTCATTCTTTTTCTTATCGGCTTGCAGTGTGGCCAATATTAATGCTGCATCACTGTTATTGTTGTTGGCAGCGGAGGGGAAAGCGGGTGACTTATCATCGTCCTCATCATTATCCGCATCAAATGTGGCGGGTGCTTGTGCGGGAGCCAATTTGGATGACTCCGTTACTGTATTAACATCGAAAATTTTGAAGTTACGATCAACCGCCGCACCGCTATCCACACCGCTCGAGTTCTCTGACAGAACGCGTTTTAGTATGGTGCCGGCACGTTCGGTTTTGATTTTATCGAATTGAATGACAGTCCAAACTTTATTATTCTCTTTGGATTCCACGAATCCAATAAATTTGAGATAAGAAACGGAACCGCTGAATGCTAACATTTGATCGGTGGAAGCGATGGTCCGGGAGGATGCATCGTTTGATATCAAACCGGATGTGATCTTACGCAATGCTTGTAATGCAGTGACATAAGATCGATCATCTTTCAGTTCCGATTTGAGTTGTGTGAGCGCTGCTCTGACCTGTGATATATCATATGCTGGATTAAGATCGGCCTCCAATTCTTTGGGATTGGATGGAGTGGAACGCTGATCAAACATTGAGATCGGTGCCTGCGATGTCAGTTTACTCACTTTCTCTGTTACAATACAATATAATACAATGCAATGCATGCCAAACGTAAGGATTGTATCGACATCACAACGATTGGTGTGATGGTTATCAGCCAAACACATGATACATACCGAGTGACTCGATTGCAATACCGATTTTGAATTCGTCCTCCGCTTTCGGTAACAATACAAGTCGCTTCTCACCGGATGGTTTGGTTGAATCGATTGGTTGTTCAGTGAAACCAATCAATCGTAACAAACGAATTGCCGAATCAAATTGTCCAATCCTTTCATACAATCCTAACTTCGATGCCGAAGCGGCGGCAGCATTGGTGGCGGTGGATGCGTTCGCAGCAGTGATGCGGCGGTATACATTGAGCTGTCTATACTTATCGTCTTTCGATTTCTGAATGTTCTTTACAATGGTTGTGAGTGTCGATAATGCAGTTGTTAACGCGTTTGTTTGATTATGCGGTTCAGCAGTTGCAGCGCGCGTCAAATCAGTCAATGTTCGATTAATAGTTTGACGCAATTCATAATTCGCGACCTCACTTTCTCCGCTATTCACCGATTTCTTCGTTGATGCGGAGGACGAGGACGACGATGAGGATGATGCTGCGACTGCCGTATTGGAAGGGAGGTTTGATAATTTGGAAGCCGCTCCGATATCCCCGATCAATGCACGCGCTTCCAATTCAGTCCGCGCGTTGTAAGTCTCACTGTTCGCTGTGGAGGTGGAGGATGAGGCAGCCGATGACGCAGCAGTGGACGAAATGGTTGACGCGGCGGTTGATGTGGTGTCTGATTTCTGTTTTTTGAGTTGCGGTTCATCCGACGAATCTTTTGATGTCGACTTTGGAATTGCGGCGTTCGAGGAATTCGCAGTGTTTGACGGAGTGGCGGATGCAGCGGTGACGTCGGTAGCGGTATCAGCACTGTTTGTGGCCGCTGCAGCAGCGTTGGTTGCGGTGGTAATCATTGATGCGACGGATTTCTGTTTATCACGAATTGACTGATTCTGTTTTTCGCGTTCAGCATTTTCAGCGTCCTTTTCGGCGCGGAGTTTAGCATTCTCATCAGCCGTCTGCTCACACGCACGCAAACAACGCGTGTGCAGAGAAAGCAATCGATCGATCAATCTCGTTCAATGATGTGATATGACGGCATTATAGAGTATTGTTATTACTTTTTTCTTTTGTTCGGTGAGTTGATTGATGGTATCATTCAATTGATTGAGGGTGATCGGTGGATCTGATATCTTCCAATCACACTGTATCAGTACATTACCCGTCAATCCGAGTTTGGACAGAGTGCTTCCACACAACTGTTGTAAACCCGAAAAGTTTCTTCGCTGAATGTGTAAAGCGGGGAGTTGAACGATACCATCCGAATCCACAACTGCCGTAATATTGACGCTGTTCGATGCATTTGCGTTCGAGTTTTCAACTGCTCTCAACACTTCCCAAAGCGTTGAAGTGCTCGGAACCGATGCTTTCAACCGTTTCTTCGGATCTGATCCGACTTGTACCGCCACATTCACAGTCACAACCTCTGCAACACACACACACACACACAAACGGTGGTCAGACTGAATCGCGAGGGTTATGGACTGACTTTCTGAAGCGGTGATTGGAGCGGTGAGTTTTGTGAGTTCCAATTGTGCATTCGATTCGAGTGGTGTTAATTTGAAGGGTGAATTCATCGGTAACGATCCCAATCGACGGTGTTCGAATGTGTGGAGTGATGGATTAAGACCATATTCGTTGCAAAACGTTATTAATACTTCATTCAAAGTTTGGAATTCGCCGACATTCCGTTTGATAAGCATATTTTGGTGGTGTACAATCACAGACGGCATTTTATGATCACTGACTGGGTTATGAACGTGAAAGTGAGGGAGGAGCGACGCCACTAAATCCTAAACTGAAAATGCGCGTTGGACCCGAATTGCTAAGAAAACACACATTCAAGCAAAGCAATAACACAATGCGAGTTTAATGAAGTACATTCGCAATCCCCAAAACGATTCCTCCGATGATGCACTTCACACAGTAATATAGATACGAATCACCACAAACAGTGCACCGCAACGACAACATTCCGGTCTGCAGAGGCGGAGATGCGGGGAAAGATGCGTGCGACAGTGAGCATCACTGATGGTTTTAATGTGTGTTTCTTTCTTAAATTTGATTATTCAACGAATTTCATCGATCAATCAATTCAATACACACGAAAAAGAAATGAATCGATCAATCGATACACGTATCAAACAACCAAAATCACGCAACAGATGTGGAGGTGACCGAGCGCTTCGGTTTCTTTGAACGCGTGCCTCCGGTCTGTTGACCCCACATTTGGTGCTGTGATTTATACATTTCCGGCACTCAATACGCGGAGTGGTACCCATCCGTATCGTTTCTCTCCCGCACCGTTAATGGCGTAACCGTACACAAACTTCAATTCGTGTCGTTTGGAGGCTTCTGTCTGTTCAGCTCGATAGAGAGGGATCGTTTCACTGGGAACACCATTAATACGGTGGAAGTGTGTACCGGCAGGCAACACGTCTAACGGAGTGCCCGTAAATTGTGGGGTCTTTGGATTCGGAACGTTCAATAACTATCATCACGACACACACACACACACACACAGGCGTGCACACGAAAGTCAGCGCTTCAGCCCACTGCAATAGAGGGCAGGGTTTGGGTGGTGCGGTTTGACTGCATACCAGTTTAACGACATTTCGCTTATTCATGAAATATCGTTTTGCAGCGAATGATTTAGTACCGTCCTTTTGTTTTGGTTCGGTAAAGAGTTTACTGAATTTACCATTCCCCTCATAATGTGCCACTTTAAACAAACGCGTACGCTTTGCTCCATCGTAAGGACGAACCTTATTTAATGCGCGGCGCGAGGTTTTACTGAAAGCAATCACTTCAGGAGTGGCGTCGAATGCTTCCGCCGGAATCCATCCGGTGATACGGCGACCACTTTTGGTTTTGAAGCGGAATCCCAAAACAGCGGGTTCATCGTTGATACGACTGACGGCACCCGCAACGACACCGGAACGATGACGACCACCGACAGTTTGAGAGACAATCGTACCGATGCGATTACCCTGTGCATCATATACTGGACTCTTACGAACCGTTAACGGTTTGTGTACACTGATCATTGCAGCATTGGGAACAGCGGCAAACTCTCCGACATGACGGGTATTAATCCATTTTGGATCAACATTACGCTGATTGCGAACAGTTACTTCAACCTCTGCCTCAGCATCAACTTCAGCGTCGGTTTCACTGTCAGCTTCGGAATCAGATTCGGTTTCTTCTTCAGATTCCTCCTCAGATTCCTCCTCAGATTCATCTTCAGATTCATCCTCACCTATCATTGCGTCATTGCATGTATCAGCGGACGTGAACAGTGGGGACGATAGATCGAAGATACACGACAGCGAATACCTTCGTCGGCTTCCTCATCTTCTGATTCGTCAGCCCCTTCATCGACTTCACTGATTTGGAGGAATGCAGTGTCGATATCACTTTCAATCTCATCGTCCAACGCCTCAATCTCCATCTGTCATCACGTATCATATCAGAACAGATGAGGGGGGGGTGAGGAGCGCAGTAACATTGCGGCAGTTGTAAAGCAACACTAACCATTGTTTCGTCCTCATCAACTTCTTCTTCATTCTCTTCATCAGTTTCCTCTTCTGCTTCCTCTTCCACTGCTTCTTCAGCCTCTTCAGCGAGTTCTTCGTCACTCTCCTCGTCAGCAGCCTCTTCATCAGCGGATTCGTCGGTCTCCTCTTCTTCTTCAGTGTCCTCCTCACCCGATGCATTGGCTTCTTCAGCTTCAATTTGAGCGTCGGCCTCTGCTTCGGCAGAATCGGATTCCTGATCGGCTTCTTCATCCGCTTCGGCATCACTGTTCTCAACGGAGGAACTCACTGCAGTCATCATTTCAGCCAATTCACCGTTCAGTGAGTCCATTCGTTGCACTGCTTCACTGACGGTGGCAGCCTCAGCACTGCTTCGGTCAGTGTCCACTTCAGTGGCACCGACCATCGCGGCTGCCACCAACAAAACGACCAATAACGCTTTCATTGGTCTGTAGTGAAAGGGAGGACGCAGAATGAGCGCGATTGAGAATGATCGCTGCATTGATATGTCGCATCGAAACAAAGACTATGAAAACGTTCGGTCATTAACAATATTGTGTTCGGACATCACTGGATTTGCATCGTTGTGTGATTAAACAGAAAACGCCCAACAGAGTACGCAAAACTGAATACCCTATTCTTTTGCTGCCCACAAATCCAGCCACGGTTTAAGCCGTTGCTCACCGCCAAATCCTTTCATAACCATAAAATCGGGCAAATTGATACATCCTCTCTCATTAGCCCGACACGGACCTGCACCGGTGGTTCGGACGATAGAATATGTAACAATCCGCAAACACAGAAACCATCGATCCGCAAATGTGCCAATCTTAAACCCGCCCCTTCGTAAACTGTGAAATAATCCGGCCTCTTCACTGGCATCCACTTCACCGTAATGTATGTCAGGATTGTTGTATGTTTTCTTCCAAAATACATAAGTCCAACCCCATCCTAATGGATCGTGTTCCATATCAATATATGTGTATGCTTTGTAACGTGTCGGAGGATCCATCAACCAACCTTCTCCCAAACTAAACCATGCATGAAGTTTAACCATTCCGGTATCATTCGACGATTGTTTTAATAACCATACCATTCGACTAATATATTCCGGACCATAATAATCGTCCACATCAAACATTACTATCACTTCACTGTACCCACGTACACACAGCAGCCCCGATTTTGACGTCAGCACTGCGACTGCAATCAACGAAGTGATGACATACCCGGTGGAGTTTCTAACCATCCAATTACGTTTTGCTCCGATCACAGGTGGTTTCTCTGCTTCATGAAAGTAATACCGAACACGCGGATCACTTTTGGCTGTATCTGCCATAAACGTTGACGGACCAGACACAAACTCCGGCATTTTGGAGCACACACCATCCATCACAATCAATTCCTGTAACCACAGCCACCAGGGGGCAGGACATCAATCCAACAAACCAACACACTGGTAGCAGATATGCACGCTGTGTGTGATGCTGATACATACCAACTCTCCGGGATAATTCTGATGTTTGAACATCGCATACATATTTGGTAACCAACGATGTCGCTTTACACACACCGGACACAATACACTCACTTTCGGCCACTTCCATTCCGCGCCAATTGTTTCACCGCTCAATACCGTTGTGGCGGTTGTTGCAGTTGCATCTCCACTCACACTGACTGATAAAGGAATGGGTTGATTGAATGTCGCAGTTTGCGCATCGTTTTTGGCCATACAATCTCTCAATCCAATCTCCCGATCGCGACGTTCGCGAATACATTCATATTTTTCCTCCAAACATTTGATTTGTTTATCGACCCAAACTTTTTCGGTTTCATTCCGCGGCGCACAAGCCTCCGCGCGCGCTCTCATAATGCGGCGCCACTCTTCATCACTTTTATCGCGGTTTGCACGATCAGTGATCATTTGTTGAACGCTCGCATCGCACCGACGTTTCGCTTCACGCATTGTATTCACGTCTTCTTTGGTTGCATTCAATTCTGTTTTACACAACTGTTTATTGTATTTGCACTTTCGTTTCGCATAACGAAGCTTCTCGCAATTACATTCACATCCACCTTTAACGCCACCCTCACTCTCATCATCACTATCACTATCGGTATCCTCTCCGCAGGGTACTTTACCATATTCGGTGGAGGTTGGATCAGAACAGGGGAGAGAGGACGATTGTTTATGATTGACCGCCGCCGACGCTGCCGCCGATGCCGACGGTAACGCTGACACCACAATAACCAAAATTCCGATCATCGCGATCGTCGTTATCGTGACGCGTAATGCTGAATTCTTGAGTTGGTGCAACATGAGTGACCTGGTCAGAGTACAAATGACAGAAGTGAGCGTGGAGGGCGGTGACGATCGCTTTGTCAATTCCGAACAAAACATCAGAATTAAGACACATTCTTTCAAACATGTTTTTTGCCACTGCTTTCAAATATGTGCTTTGCCGTTCAGCTGGTATTGACGAAGTTGCGTTTTTGAGAAATGGCGGATAGAGATGCAACCGAACAAAGCAATCATCTTCTTCAAAGAATCGTCACACAATAAATGGATTATGATGTTCAATACGAGTGTTATATGTAAGCAGAGGAGAGGTGTTTATATTGTTGTTTGTTGTGTTTATATTGTTCTATAACGGAAATGTTTAGTAATTCGACAGTGATCGACGGGCGGAGAACATAACTGCAACGCTGATGAGAATGCTGATAATGAGTGAGAGAGTGGATGTGGAATGTGTATGTATGGTATGGGATGAGGGTCCCAAACATTGTCCGTAAGAATTGCACTGACCAATACTGCAGCTCTTATCTTTCGGGGCAAACATTTTGACTCCGCATTCACCGCGACTCGAATTGAAGCAAATCGTATTTGCGTCACACTCTGAACGTGCATCGCCATATCGACATATGATAGCACCATTTGCAACGGTTTGTTGAGGTGAATTGGCGGATATGATAGTGCATGTATTGGGGTCACAACACGGAGCGAGTGCAGAACATTGTTTACCCGTTAATAACTGACACGTCGCACCGTTACAACAGTTATCGATTCCCGCACAGTTTGTTGATCCGCAATCACACGTTTCGGTGGCTTCGATATATCCGTTCCCACAGACGGCGGATGACAGTGTACCATACGTAAAGATCGGTTTATTTTCGATACAGTTATGACCTGCAAAACCGCTGTTCACAGCGGCCAACTGTGAGGCAGTTAAATTATGGACCCAATCCGTGTATTGTCGAATCGAACATTCACTGAATAGTGTGGGACCACCAACAAACGGTACGGTAATGGTTGTGGTCATAATATTCCCGTATGCAGAACATTCATTACGTGTATCACTGTCATGTATCATACCGATTGAATGACCCAATTCATGAGTTAAACTGAAAGCACTCAATGCGGATGAATGTTGATATGTTTGAACAATTGCACCGCTTTTCGGATAATTACACATCATTCCAACTCCTGCCAATCCGATAAGTGAATATTCAAAATCCAATCCACTAAACAATACTCCGGCGTCATGATAGATGCCTTCAGTATTGGCGGGATTGCTTCTCCACGCATGAAACGTGGACAATAATTGTGATGTACCAATTTCATGATCCTCACAATTGGGACAGACCGTGGATAATCCGCAACCCTTATAACCGAAACATAAGTTATACGGATCGCTGTGACGCCACGTAATCTGACCAACCAATACAACTCTGATCGGTGGATCCAAACCCAAATTATTAACATACAAAGCGGCTGCCTGATTCACGATCGTTAAAGCTTCAGATTCTGTGCTATCCACCATTTGTCGGAAACGTGCATTATCATTCACAACCAATAATTCGATGTACTGAATCGGGTTCGTGAAATTGACTGATTGGGTTGTAAACCGCGACGATGAACGGGTTTCAGGCAGTGAAGTGGAGGCCGATCGCGATTGAATGGACAGTTCGTCCGCCAACAGTTGTGCGGATGACAGTTTGCGAAAGGATGATTGTCGACGCGATGACGAATGCTGTCGATTGTTCATATCATTGTTGTGATTGTGATCATCGTTATCATCGCTGCTCTCTTTGTGACCACAGAAATCGGTTCTGTGTTTAATATCCTCCGTTCGAAACAAAATATGAACAAACTTTGAATCCGCTGTAACACTGTCTTTCGTCAATCCAATAAAATCATTGATTTCTGTCTCACTTAACAATCCGAGTGCCGGTTCGATACCATACCATTCATTGTTACGGATGAATGAAGCGGAGACACCATTCGGATTGCACAGTTCCGCCGCAACAAAAGGTTGTTTCGGTGTTAACAAACGATTTTTTGATCCAATTCGAAGCTCTCCCACATAATAACAGTTGTCAGCATTCATTAAAGCACCTCATTGCCATACATCAGACACACATATACACTCATCACATAGCATAACAAAGCGCATGCATACCGGTGCGTCGGGTTGTGGTATGGATGAGCCGTCCTGAACTGTCATAATCTGCTCGCATCTCACGATAATCCGAGGACATCAATTCATTGTTTTGTTTCACCGATACACTCACCATTCGAACCGATCCATCAGTCTCACGTTCGGTGGGATGATCGAACGTAAACACAAGCGATGAGGGATATGCCGGATTGGTAGAGGGATAATGAACGCCACCATTAATATATATCATTTGATACGTTCTCAGATTATCCAACAGTCGGGCGCGATTGTGGCCACCGCCGTCCATGCTCGCCGTCCCGATTGCAGTCAAACACAGCAATACTGTAACAGCGATGAATAATTTACTCATTCAAATATGTTTTTAATCTGCAGAGATTAGAGTTTGTGGTGTCTGAACACAGTCTGACGCGTGGTTTCGTCAAATTCGGGGCGCAGGCAATTTGCAATGAATCGATTGGATGAGCGGTCGATACTCTCTGCGGTTACGTTGGGGATAATGGTTATGATACTCTCTGCAACTGTGACGACTGCTGCGGACTCCAAAGCCGGGGAATCAACTCAAACGACAGTCCGTCAATCTCCGTCTGAAGAGACCAATCCATTTCCCGAACCGTTTAATTTACAGGAAACCGCTGCCTCCAATCGTGATGTCGATGAAGTGTTTGATGCAGTCTGTCCTGTGGAAGGGACAGTTCGGGATCTGAAGTAATACCATCACACTGCATCACACTTCACACCACTCCATTCAATTGTCTGACTCATTGTGTGGTATGAAGGATTGCGGGCAACCGACTGTTATTTGAGAGTCGATATATGGAAGCGTACGATTGTTTCAAACGTGCACTGCATCAGTGGTTTCGACCAAACACAATCCCACCCTCCGCTTCGACCTCTGCCAATCGTATTGACAATTCGCGTTTCAAACAATTGTTTCCGCAATCCGCGGATATACCGGAAGCCTCATTTGAGACACCCGCAGCATTAACCCGATTATTACGTCAAAACAATCGTCGCGTTTTCCAATTTCCGGGTGCACCGTATCAACCGATGTATCCCGATAATCCCGATGCAGCGCGTGAGGACAGTAACGATGAATCCTTCAGTGATGAGGAGTTTGATGATGACGATCAGCAACAATTGGATGCACTCTCTATCAAATAATGAATCACAAGAAGAAGAACAAACACACCACTCATCAACACCAACAATATATCCAACAATGATTATATCCGACAATTTTAGTGCAGAATAATGTTTGTATTGTTTGCTTTGCAATAATAAAGAGGATTCACACGTAACATCGCGCATCATATCTGCTCTCCTCCCCTTACCTCATCAGATGAGTGGTTTATCAAAGAACACATCCGCTGCATCCACCTCCACCCCATTTGATACGTCATCGTTCGATTCGTCTGATCCCAACACGTGGGCTGCAACCGCAGATTCGATTTGGAAATATTTGGATAAACTGTCTGCAAAAGATCCGATTGAGTACAATAAATTCATTGAATCGCAGAAGAAAGATGCACTCACAAACGCCGCCGCAAATGGTGAGGTCGATGTTACTGGCATACCCACTGATCCTGCACTCGCGGCGTGGACAAAATCACCGCTCTCATCCTCCGAGAACAACGCTGCTGCTGACTCCACAGAACCTTCCACATTCGTACCGATTCCTGTGTTAGTGTTGAGTACGAAACTGTTAGAAACACCCGCCATCAAACCGAATCCTCATTTGAGTGCTGGTATTACTGCGATCGCTGATAACGTGATTTTTGTAAATATTTGTCGTTCACCGGAAATGCCAAAACCGAAATACAAATCGACCGGCAAAACCATCAGTGAATCCGGCAAAGAACTCGACACTTCAATTCATGCATTGCATTTACCGTTATCAGTCGGGAAACCGTTCTATTGTCGACACGATAAACAGTTATGTTATGGAATTGATGTGGTGTATCACGATATAATATGCAATCGTTTTGTCACTTCATTACAACTGAAATATTGGATTATTGAATTGACATTTCAACACATCGAATCTGACATTCGCTGTCGCTGCGACCATAAATCATATCGTATCGAATCACCAAATATCAAATATAAAGGACAACAACTCTCAAATAATCAGACTGCAACACAACCCACACCACAATTGACGGAACGCGGGATTCAACGCATTCAAGAAAGGTGGCGATCACAGCAGCGAACAACCTCATCCAACAACAGTAATGCTGTCACTGCACCTGCAAACATCAAACTGCCGACCTCCTCATCCGCAGCGGACATCACGCCTGTCAGCAGCACAAAGAATGGTGCCGTCGGTACGGCTGCTGTCAACACAGTGGGTGGTCAACGAGTCGGTGATACTGCTTCGAACGGTCCGAATAACACTGAACCAATGTTTGAATTGAATCTTCGAAAACAATCTTCCGTTCGATCAGCTGATCGCAAGTCCAAACCCTTAATCAGCGATATTACTTCCACCAACTCTGATAATGACAAAACTTCGGTTCCGCCGTCCCCCCCCTCCACTGCTGCCTCTGCCAAACCCAAACTTCAGTTCGATGTAAAGGTTCGCGCCCCGTCATCCGCCTCCTCTTCAAACAATGAACCACTCTTACAACTCACACAAACGAAGTTATTGAAATCAACCACCTCATCGACCACTCCAGTGAGAGTGACAGCCACAGCAGTGCTGAAAGCAGTTGTGCAGATCCCGACATACAGTGTGGACGTTGATCGTGAACGCAATCGACTGATCGTTTACTTTGATTTGCCTCTCGCCGTATGGATTGATGGATTGATTTCTTTGCACTGAATGCATGTGTGTTGTGTGGCTGCGCACAGAATCGTGCGAGTGATGTGGAGGTTGATGTATCGAATCGATCCGTAAAGTTAAGCGGTAATATTTATGGTTGTGATGTGTCATTCCCGTTTGCAGTCAATGAGAATGATGTTAAAGCAGATTTTATCAAACGAACAAAACGGCTCAAACTGACTCTTCCCCTTCTACCCTCTTCTTCCTCATAAACGTGTTTTATGATTGGAAGTGTGACATGTTTTGAACGTTTGACAAAAAAAAAAAGGGAAAGACGTCAGAAGGATTCGAACCTTCGTGTCCAATCAAGGACAATGGTTTTCAAGACCATCGCAATAACCGCTCTGCCATGACGTCGACGTCGTACGGAAGGAATCCGTGATGGAAGACAGCAACGCATTGCGTCGATACTTGAATCGTCGATTCCATCAATTGGAACGAAGGAATTGAACGAATACTATCAAATGCTGATATATACTGGTTGGAATTTTGTGGGCACATGTATTTGAAAGCGTGTAACAGCAGAGAGGAACGAAAACAGAAATGATAATAAATCCACAAAGGACGCTGTCCGCCATACAATAAATTTTCTGTGCGGTTTGTGATGTGTATGCGTATAACACATGTCAATTATTAGGAATTTGATAATTTTGATGTGATCGATTGAGAAATCAATGACAAATCGATGAAAACGTGATCGCAACATTCCGTTTCCTTTCAATCCGATTGAAATCGTTGATATTTGACTGATGCTGATGGTCTGTGTTGCCCTCTTCCACCCCACAATTGACTATGGACACTGACAACCCTGTAGGAATGTGCAATTAATGAGTGAACGAAAGACATCGAATGAACGGAAAGGAGAGATAACAGTTGGGAGGAGAGGCTCCGCGGGTCGACATAAACCTCCCAAACCAAAGAAAGTATGTATACATGTGTGTGACATTTACAATGCACTCACTCAAATTTGTTGTGAATCGAAAGGGTGAATCATTGGTTGCATCGCGATTGAAAGAGGAAGAGGAACGGAAACGTGCAGTGCAGAAGCAATTTGGTGGAGCAAAATCTGATGTAATTTTGCACTGCAGCAATCATTCGATCACTGATTTCTATGGATGGATGGTGTGGTGTGGTTTGATGTGATATCAGTCGGATTCAAGTCGAGCGGGTTCATCGCGCAATGTCAGTGCACACGCATACAATCAGTCCCCTTTCTGTGCATCTGTGATTTTGATCGATCGATTCGTGTGTTGTGCGATGTAATCAGTCCCGTCCTTCAACCGCCTCAAAACCGAGCACTTCCACTTCCGCTGCATCCGCCGCCACTGCATCCGCCGCGTTACCGCAAACCACTTTGGTCGATGGTTCGGGTGCAGCGTTATCGACGCGACGAATATGGAGTGAACCATCTGCACGTACGGAAGTGGCATCGAAAAACCCAGAATTGGTGTTTGATTTTGAATTGGATGAGGGACCCGTACCATACAGATATGAGGGCGACGAAGATATGTATACACCCGACGCTATAACAGCACGCAAGAAACTCAAACACAATCCCCGTATAATTGCTGCGATGGATGAATTCTGGGATTGTTATGCAAAAGATGCTTCGGGACGGATTTCGTGGGATGAATATCGAAATGTTTATCTCAAAATGTGTAAAGCATTGAACACCGCACAGAACGGGTTTGATCGGGAGGAAAGTGAACGATTGGCTAAAATTGATTTCGATCGCGACACAAAAGGATATGAAACATTGAATCGTGCGATGATACGAAATTCTTTATTTGAATTGGCCGATTTATGGACCCGCACTATTGAGGTCGATGATTATGTCGGATTTCTGGTCTGAGATATAACCACCCACAATCACAAACACGCTTTTCATTTTTGAGTTTCTTACTGCGGGATGTGTGTTTTTGTCTGCAGCGAAAGTTATTTTATCGAATCACAGTTGTGTTGGTGAATGTCGATGGTACGGAGAAACCGGCGTGGAAAGGATTGGAATTGATTACTGCACTCATGCATTTGCGTGACGATAAGAAAACCAAACCTGCCACCTCATCGATACTCGACTCGTCCGATGACGAAGCGGAGGGTGAGAGTAAACGCAAATCCCGACATGCAGCCACCTCTTCAGAAGATGACGGAGCAGACAAAAAAGAATTGATTGATGACAGTACAGCGGAAAAGAAAGCAGAGAAGAAGAGTCGCCCGCTGACTGCAAAGCAAATGGAAAGAATGTTGGAACGTCAGCGCGCAGCATTGATTGAGGAATTCAAAAGAGAAGAGGATCGCGAACGAAAAGAGAAAGTTCTTCAGACAAAACGTGAACAGCGCGATCGTGAAATTGAAGCACAGATTGAACGCGATAATCGCGAACGTGAGAAGAAACAGAAAGCATCCGAAGATAAAGCGCGTTCAAAAGAGTTGCGACGATTGGAACGTAAAGCAGCGGGCAAGAAGTCTGCCGCCGAAAAGAAAGCTGAAAAGGTGGCCAAAAAGAAAGCCGCTTCAGAAGAGAAGGCCGCCGCTGAACGAGATGAAGCACGACGTAAACAATTGGTGGATTTGGATAAACAGAAAGCCGAACTCGAGGCTGCTGCAGCGGCAGCCAAAACAGCAGTTGTGTTCCCCAATCCTTTGGCGGTGGCAGCGGCGGTGGAAAAGAAGAAACAAATCGAGGAACAAATTAAAGCTGTGCAAGAAGCTCAGGCAAAAGAAGATCGCGAAAGAGCTGAACGTGAAGCCGCGCGTGCGGAGGAGAAGCTCGCTGCGGAAGCAGCAGAACGAAAAGCCAAAGCGATGGCAGAGAAGCTGACCCGTGAACAACGCGGAGAAAAGCTAACAGACGAAGAAAAGAAGAAAGCAGAAATGTCAGAAAAAGAATGGGCTGAATATGTGAGAAAGGAGAAGGCTGATATCGCACGCGAGATGCAGGCAGAAGCGGATAAGAAAGCGGCCGAAGCGGAGGAAATGAAGAATTCGATGGCAAAAGAGTGGAAGGAATATGAAAAATGGAAAGCCATTCGATTGCGCGATCGAAATTTCAATCGAAATGAAAATTTTGTGGAATTGGAACGAAAGTGGCGAACCCGGGATTCAGAGTGGCAAAAGAAAATGAGACAGGAAATGGACCTCGAAGCACGGTCTCAATTGAATCAGAGAGAATTGGTGGATGCATCAAAATTCAAAGATGAAGCAGAAAAGAGAGAATGGTTGGCAAAACTCGATCGCGACAGAGAAAAGGCGGAAGCAGAACGAAAAAAGAAAGCACTCGCAGCAATCGATAAAGCAATGAATCCGAATGAAGAAAAATTTATGAAAATGTGGAAGTTGGAGGATGATGCGGAACGAGCAGCGGCCACAGCGCGTTCAGCTGCTTCCTCAGCACGCGGTTCAGCACGCAGTAAAACAGGCAGTCGACCTCTCTCAGCGACAGCCACAGCCACTCAGAACGGTGACAAGAAATCGGGTCGTGGAAAACCTGGTATTGCCTCCTCCAAACCCGGTACCTCACAGGGCAGCCGTCCCGGAACCCGTGACACGCAAACACGATCTGACTTGTCGAGTCGCGAGGGCGGTGAACGACCTGCCAGTGGACGGGATGGTAAGTTGGGTGTGGTTGATGTGGATCGCAAGGATGGTACTCATATACATTCCGGCAGTGACAGTGAACCGGATGATACGGATGGAATGCAGAGCGATCGCAAATCTCTCGCTTCAGATCATCCGAGCGATCGGAGTGACAAGAATAAACCCGGCGATCCAACTGCAACCGCCAATACTGATAGTGGTGGTGTGGAGGAAGTTGTGAAGGGTGGTGGCGGTGGTGGAAAGGGCGATAAACCCGGTCGCTCACCTCGCATACCATCCATGAAACCTGTCGATACAGCGGCCGCATTGACAGGTAAACCATCGAAATCATCGAAACCAAAATCCTCCATTCCACCGCGAGATGGATCACAACCGATTGATTCCACCACTGATACTGCTGTGGATGGGGCTGTGGACGACGATGGTGGTGAGGGTGATGCTGTGGTGGATGATAGTAACGATGCACGGGACCAGCGAATACTCGCTAAAATGATTAAAGACGCTAAAATGCGAGCGATGATGGGCGGACAGCGCGGTGGAAGGATTGGTCGGTCGCGAAACAAATTGGGATATGAACCGAAAGTTGTGGAATCGTCTCCCGATGCCTTCGCTGGCGCCTCAGGTATCACCAGTGCTGCCGGCAGTCAGATGGCAACCGCTGCGATGCGTGCCGCACGGATCGGTGTGAAGTCAGCACCCATCAATTCAACTGAACAACGATTGAAAGAGTTGGATGAACGTGAAGAAGAGTATTCAGCTGTGAAAGCGCGACTCGAAATGCAAGAACGTAAACACGAAATGTTACGATCACAATCGATGGACGATCTGAGGCGCCGACAGATTGAGGAAGACCGCACTGCAGAAGAGAATAAACGATCGCGTTCATTATCACCGCACTCACGATCCAAACTCTCAACCGCCGATGAGAAGAGTGGTACGGATATTATCGTGTCGTGTGTTGCATTGCTCGGTATTCATGCTGTGTGCACGTGTGTGTGTGCGTGTGATTACAGTTGTATCGGACGGTGATTATACGGATTCGATGTCATCGAATGATTTACAGAATTATTTATTATCATTGCTTCATTTCATGCTTCAGAAAAAAGCGATCAATAAAGATCAAAGGGCAGAATTGGAAGCGATGCTTACCAATCCACAACACTATCAGAAAGTGCACGAATTATTGAAATTATACAAAGATATTTATGCTGATCACCGACGATTATACACGTCACATTATGCACGGGTTCGTAAAGAAAAGATGGAACGGCGTGCAAGAAGAGCACAAATGGTATTAATCAAACAACAACAACAAAAATTAATGCGCGATGCTATGAGATCAGCATATTTGGATCATTTGGACAATTTAAATCGTCAATACTTATCACGAATCAATAAAAGACAAATCGATGCGGCACAACATAAATTGAAAGTGGCTGCCGCTGCTGCAGAGGAGGAAGCAAAAGCTGCTGCGCGAGCTGCAGCACGACGCAAACGCCCCTCCGGTACATTGGGTTATGAAATGGAGGAAGACGATGAGAAACGCGGACCTCGTGTTGTACCGGATCCACGTTGGACACTCGGTCAGTACGGCGGTGCAATAACAGATTTGACACAGATTGGTGGGGTGGAATCATTGGGATCATTATCATCGGTATTGAAAGGATTTGCGTTGGGATTGGATCCGAGATTTGGATTGGAAGAATTGATTGATCGACCTTCCACCTCACCGCTTCGAAAACGCACTCACACTCCCGGTGGTTCGCGAAGAATCTTGAACTTAATTGCAGAGGATGGTACCCCACTATTGACACAGAAAGATTATGATCGATGGAAGGAACAGCGACGAGCAAAAGGGCTGTCCACCTCACCGACCCGACATCTCCGATCAATGGATGATACCGATATCGAAGATGATCCGAGTGCTGTCAAATCAAACAAACCGCTGACCATTCCACAACCGTTCGATATCGAAGAACGTGAATTGATGCGACGCAATAAATGGGATTTGAAAAAACTTCGGAAATGGTATCATCCAATCACATTGTTTGATATGAATCAAATCTCGGTTCCCATCCCACTGCACGAACGACTTAACTCTGCCGGTGGGTGGCGTCCTCGCACAGCCAACGATGCTCGCAATCACGTCGTCACTCTATCAGATTCCGATACGGTTGGTCATTCCATTACACACGACGGTATTGTTACATCATCACCGATGCTATCGTTGGTTCCCAAACCACCAAAACAGGGTTCTTCCTCCTCCCGACTCCCCGAAATCGGTGGTGGTCAGTCGCAATCGAATGAACTCGCCGGATTCTATCATCGCTCAGCCGCTGCGATGGCAACCGCTGCATTGAGGCGGGCGGCACAACCGGATTCACCACAACTCGAACCTCAGCCCTCACCACCGCACCCATCGCAGCAATCATTGCAACCACCTTCGTCAGCGTTGCAGCCTTCTTCATCCACCACATCCATCACATCCACCGCTTCTGCTCCCGCAATGCTTCCATCTGTTACATCACCCGTCTCTTTGCTTCCTTCTGGTCCATCCGGTTCTCATCTCGCATCTGCAGGCTGGTCACAACGTATGATTGCACCCTCCTTTAACGCAGTGACTTCTCCCTCCACTGATCACGCAGCCGCCGCTGCACCGACCCGCGCTGTGGTGGTTGGTACCCTATCATCTCTGTCGCCACCGAAGTTGTTGAGTGCACAACCGTTGCCGACACCCATCGAATTGAAGACGGAACATATCAAACGATTGGGTGAACACATGCATATATTGCCGCGCACCGATTTGAAAGGATCGATTCCTTCCAATCCCAAAGCTGCCGCACCGATTCCCAAATTACCGGTCTTTCCGCATATGAAGAACAGCAAATATCGTAAAACCGCACCCCTCAATCCAAAAGAATTGGCGTTACGACAACAGTATACACCGTTGAAAGTGGCGGTACCAAAACCACAATCCTCGGCTCCGCCTCCACCTCAGACAGTGCAGACGGATGTTAAAGCCACCGCTCCCAACACAGCGGTACCGAATACTGGAATCCCTTCCTCACAGCCTCCACTGATACTTACCGCTTCGGCTTCCGCCCCGTTTGTGTCATCACTTTACGTTCTGCGATCAGCATTGGACTCCGCCGCTCCGATGCAACTGCCTCCTCCGCCGGTAACGTCACTGTCCGCTGCGAGCTTGCATCATCTGTCCGCACCATCTCAACCACCAGTGACAGCGATTCGACGTTCTCGGAGTCGATCACCGCCGCGAGGAGGGGGAGGGGGAGGCGGAATCATTACAGAAGCACAACGCTTGCAACCACCGCCAACACTCATCACCGCTTACACTGCATCACTCAAATCAACTGACACTCAGAAAGAGGCAGAAGCAACCGGCATCGAAACACTTCATCCGAAAACTGTGAATGCTGCTGCGTTACTGCATCGCCAAACAATCGATGCCGGTCTGAGTAAGACTGCTCCCTCTGCAGGATTGGCACGATTTCCGGTGTTTGAGACAATATTTGCTCCGAAAGTCGCTCCGCCAGCACCGGAATCATTGGCTACCTTATCAGTTGTTCGATCAGGTTCACCACCTCCACTGCCGGGCTCATCACACTCGCCGCGTCGGGATAGTCCACCCCCACACCTCATGCAACACACCGGTCAACCTCACAAACCCGTTCTCTCGTCTGCTCGACAATCGGGACGCGAAAAGATGGATGCTGCGAAAACTGCTCCCCCTTCCACGATATCGAGCGTGGCTGCGAGTTGGTCCCACGGTTTGCGTCCAATCGATAGCGTTCAACCCCGACCCATCACTGGTCAATCACCGGACGAGAAAGCTGCGGATGCGAAACGAAAAGCGGAAGAGCGCGCGCGTCTCAGAATCATTGCGGATTTGCAGCGAAAGGGTATAACGCTGTCAGCCATCGACCCATTGCAACCTGCAAGTGTGGGTGCAGAAACGTACTTCAGAGCCGGCTTTCAAGCTTATATACCCGAGAAACCCACTCCAACCATTCCTCCTCCGAATGTGCTCGATGAAGCGGTAACACCGGTGGTCCGTCCGATTCCATACTATTTACCGACCCACAACAATCAAACACAATCTGTGATTGCCACTCCCGAAGTGTATTCATATGCAGGCTTAACACCCGCTGCAATCATTCAGAAATTAACAAAACCAACCTCACCCACAACCACCATCACTGCTGCAGGTCCGCTATCGATGTCATCACCCCCGACGTTACCGGGATCCTTCTCGAGTGCGGCGGGTTTGAATCAACCGTATTATCAACCCTCTGCAAACAGTGCGCGGGCGGAACAGAAGCGTGCCAGCGATCAACGTTTGCAGAGTGCTGGAGATCCGACTGCAGCCGCACTGTCAGTATCTGCACGCGTAACAACCGGTTATTCGGCCGATCGTTCCGCATATCCTCCGATGCGTGGTTCCAGTCCAATGGATTTGTTACCGTCCCGGTCGGTGGAGGATTTGGAACCGTTTTTGCTCAGCATTCCGCAAAGAAATTTGGGTCATCTCTTTAGAGTATCACACAAAGATAAACGCTTACGCTCCTCTGATCGTACTGCTTTGGAGGATCCAATTAAACAGTTCGTACGTAAATCACCGTTCTCATTACCACCGCAATATATCGACGCCATACACGCCGATGAGAAAGTTTAGCATTCCCGCCGCTCGCTCTCTTCTATGCGTGAGTGCGTGCGTGCGTGCGTGTATTGTGTACAACAATTCCACCAGTCATTTGCTTTGTGTTGAAATTTGTCGCATCATTAGTCTGGTCTGAACGTATTCCTTTCAGTGAAATTCCATATTTCAATAATGATTTCAATTTATATCTCACTCATCATAATCCATATCGACCGATGTGTAATCAATCCAAACATTTCATACATACGAATAAAACTCGCGTCTTTGTTCGATCGGTTCGTTCAATTGATCCCCCTCCCTCTGTATTCAGTCAGCAAATGTCCAGATCAACCGCTGCCAATCGGAGGGGATCGGGGACGGGATCATTGACCTCCACAATCGGTGTTACCGGTTCAGCGCTGTCAATCGGTGGTTCAGCGATTGTACGAGCACCGAATGCAAATGTTGCTGCCACTTCCACAACCATTGGTCCGGTTGCTGTCAAACCGGTTGTAAAGGTAAACTGTTCGACTGACTGACTGACCGACGGACTGTTTGATCACCCGAAAACTGACTCCTCTCATCAAATGTTGTGTGAATCAGAGCGGTCGTTCGAGTGTGGGTGTCAGCAGCAGCGGTGATGCTATTAAACCGTGGGATGCGAGCGCTGTCAAGTTTAGTGCCACCACCAATGCTGCTGCCGCCAACGCCACTGTCACTGCCGGTGCAGCGGGTGGGAAGACAGAAACGATCGATGAACGACGCACCCGCATTTTGGGAGAAGAAATGGAGATTCAGAGATTGCGTGAAGAGAAGGAACGTGAAAGTATTCGTTTGCGTTCCTCTGCGAATCCGAATCGACAGAAACGTTCCTCACAATCCGGTTCATCCGTCACCGCTCCACCCGCAACAACCACATCGATCAACACTGCTGTAACCGTATCGACCTCAAAACAAACCAATCAAACCAATCCATCCCTCACATCATTCAATCAATCCAATCCATCCTTAATCACTGTCACTGCCACCACCAATCCATCTGTCACCACCACTGCTGCAACCGCTGCATCGATCACTGCACTCCCACTGAACGGGGTTTCGGTCTCTGCAAAATCCGTGTCGCGTTTAAACACACCGCGCGACAAGTCTGGTGCTGTTACGGACTCCTCTTCTGCTGTCACAACTGCTGTCACGACCACAAAACCCACCTCCCGCCCTGTCACACCCCGCAAGACTGGTCAATCAGCCACCCCATCGAATCCCACGCCGCTCGCTCAGACGATCGCTGCGACTGCTGCGACGACGGCCGCCCCAAATGTAGTGCAACCACGACCCTCATCGCGTCCACCCTCTCCCCGACTCACTGCGACAGCACCGATCACAGTATCGACGGTTGTGAATGTGAGCGCCGCCGCTCCGACTGATCGACCTGCGACACCGCGTAAAGGACCCGCACCCTCCGACTCAACCTCTGCCTCTGCAACGATTGTGAGCGAACAACCGAAACGTCGACCCTCACTGACTGCACTGTCAACCGCATCGTCAGCGCTTTCGACGACGCAACTCTTATCACAATCAGCCGCATTGGTTCGGGACGTCGAAGAACTCCACAAACGAACTCAATTGTCAGAACGCCGACCATCCAACCCATCACTGCCCGCGACGGCAGCGTTAACCTCGACTGTTACTGTGACTGCCATCGAACCAAAAGTGGAAACCCTCAGTTCAAAGGGAGGAACGATGTCTGTCGCTCCAACACTTGCAGTACCACAGTCACCGTCTGCCTCATCGGCTGCAGCGGCACCGTCACTGTCCCCCTCTGATCGGGAGGATCGTATCCGTCGTGAACAGCGTATTCGCGAACAACTCGAAGCGGCAGGTCGTGAAGCCACTGCAAAAGCTGAAGCGAAAGCCGCTGCGGAACGGGCAGAACGGTTGCGTTTGGAAGAGACTGCACGAAAAGCAAAAGAGAGCGCTGAAAAGGATGATGAGATGCGAATACGTGAACAGCGAGCGAGAGAAGATATCGAAAGGAAACAAAAAGAAGAGGACGATATACGCGCTGCTGAGGAAGCAGCTCGACTCGCACGGGAGAGTATCCGTAAAGCCAAAGCGGAGGAGAAAGCTGCTGCCGAAGCGAGAGAAAAGGAGGAAAATGAACGCAAACAAAAAATTGCTGCGGCTGCAGCAGCGGTGTTGGCCGCAGCGGAAGCAGAACAGAAACGAAAACGCGACACCGAACTCGCAGCTGCAAAAGCGAAAGCAAAAGTCGAGGCGGAAGCAAAAGCAAAGAAGAAAGCCAAATCCGATGCCAAAGCGAAAGCCGATGCGGAAGCCAAAGCGAACGCCGATGCGGAGGCCACAGCGAAAGCTAAAACTGAAGCCGAAACAAAAGCCAAACAAAATGCCTCTCCCGAAGAGGAGAAGAAACGTGCAATTGATTCATCCTCCACACCGACGGTCACAGCCACTGCCACAGCGACAGCCATCACAACAGAGGTCAAAGTTACTGCGCCGTCACTCGCACGAAAGCCGTCTGCCACCTCACTAACAAAGGATGTGCCCACACCCAAAGCCAGCACTGCAACCACCACCGCAACAGCCATCACAGCGATACCCAACACTCCGAAATCTTCGAAGCGACCGGAATCAGCGAAGCCGACCGCTGCTTCCCCGAAAGCGGACAGTCCGAAACCCCAACCGAAGGATGGAATTGAAGAGGCAAAAGCCAAAGCGGAGAGTGAACGGATTGCTAAAGAGCGATCAGAGAATGAACGGACCAAACGCGTGGCTGAACGTGCAGCGGCAGAGTTGGCGCGGAAAGAGGCCGCTCGTATCGAAGCGGAAAAGAAAGCCGCAAAATTGGAGGCCATAAAAAAAGCGAACACCGAAGCGAAAGAAGCGACCGCAAAGACGACCGCCGAAAAGCTTGAAAAAGCAAAGCGCGAAAAGGAAGCGAAAGAGAGAGGAAAGAAATCAATCCGAACAAACAATGTTAACACCAAAACGAGTGCTGAATCGAGCACTGCCTCCACTGTCACAGCCACAGCATCCGCCTCTTCACCTGCACTCACCTCGTCGACTGCCGACACGACAGCGATCTCCACGGATGCTGCACGCATCACTGCGGATACAACAGAACCGCTGTCCTCAACGGACGTGAAGTCAACGGCGGTGGCACAAACCAAATCCGCAGACACAACCTCTGCCACCCCCAACACAGCTGACATCACCGCTGTTCCTCTGTCCTCGTCATCGACAGCAGCACTCTCGACTGTTTCCACGAATTCGGCTCCGATCAAGGAATCTGTCAAAGCCGTTGATATGACCGGACCCGTCCAATCCACTGCTTCAACCTCCACATCTGTGATCCCATCCACTGCCACCGCATCTGTCAAACCTGTGGTGGGGCGTAAACCGAGTCGCGTTGCATTAAAGTCAACTGAGATGCCGGCAGTCACCTCTTCCAATACCATCGCTCCCGCAGTTTCGAGCATGACAATGGTACAACAAACTCCTGCTCCCGGCTCGTCGTCGAGTGGTCGAGTGATGCGCACAGAGTCCATTGCCACCGACAGTGCAGTCACCGATTCTGTTGCTTCGTCCGCATCCGATACGAGTGTTACCGCTGCTACATCCAAACTGACGGGTAACGAAGCAACCGTTGCCTCGGTCACCGCGAGTACCGGTGCTGCTGTCACGACTGCCCCGACGGCTGCTCTCTCGAGTTCATCGGTCGTTCCCGTCAGTGCTATCGGTGGTGTCAGTGTCACTGATCGAACTGTAAATTCCGACCCTCCCGTTCCATCGACCGTTATCGACTCCACAATATCTCAACCGTCATCCACATTGACAGCGATCGAACCGCTCGTTGCAACGCGTGCAAAGGAAAAACAGTCCGCGCTTCCACCAATCGATCCGATCGAATCTCCGTCCGCAGAGGCTGTCAGTGGTTCGGCTTCCATTTCGAGAGACGCCACCGCTTCCACACAAGCAGTCTCATCGCAATCATCAGTTCTGACATCGACCACAACGAAAGCACAAAACTCGAGTGCTGTCGCGGCGAAAGCAATCGAACAATTGCAAACCGGAAGTGGCACTTCAGAGATTCGAGCATCGGCTCAGACAGCCTCAACGTCAGCCGCGACAACGCCGGAGATGGAACAATCGCCTTCCATCGCATCACAACAGATCGAATCATTGCGAAGCTCATCTGTCAAAGCGGTGGACACAAAATCAGGTCTGATTTCATTTGCCACCCTCCCGTTCGGATGTCGCTCATCATATGTTCTGCGTGTGAGGCGCGCAGATGTGTCCACACGCGGCGCCATTAACGCGGTAACTGCTTCCACCTCCGGTGTGAGCGCCACCCCAAATGTGGGTGCTATCGGCTCAGGTACTACCGCGACGGTGATGGCAGCGGTGACACCATCTGCTGCAGCGACGTCATCGCTGACACAGACAGCCGCACTGTCATCGGAAGACCTGACTACTGAAGAGAGAAAACGATTGAGAGCCCAAAAGGTTGCAGAAACGAAAGAACGGGAAGCAAAGGAAGAGTTGGAACGAAAGGAGAGAGCAGAAAGTGAATTGCGGGCTGCGAAAGAGCGAGCGGGTAACGAATTGAAGAAAGCTGAAAGTGAATTGAATGAACGCCGCCGCATCAGAGCAGAAGCCAAAGCGAAGGCTGAAGCCTCAGCGAAAGCCAAAGAGGAAGAAGCAGCCGCAGCACAGGCGAAAGCAGAGGCTGAACGGAAAGCAAAGGAAGAAACCGATCGCAAAGCTGCTGAGCGGGTAGAACGACGTCGCATGCGAGCCGAAGCCAAAGCCGCGGCTGAACGCGTGAAGAAAGCGGCCCTCGAAAATGAGGAAGCCGAACGACGCAAACAGATCGCTGATATTGAGGCCGTACGATTGAAACGGATCGCAGAAATGGAAGCGGAAGAACAGCGCGAAATCGAAGCTGATCGTGCAACCGCCAACACTTTTGCTGCAAAACAGAAACCCTCGACCGATATTTTGATTGAAGCAGAACGTACCAAATCGAACACTGTCACAACGATTGTCGTTCCCGTTAATGTTGCGGCAGAAACACTCAATCCTTCGAGCACTTCACAAGCGAAGAGTTCTGCCGCTCCACCCGTATCGGTCTCAGCCACTCCGCAATCCGTCAATGCAACCCTCAATAACGCCGCTGATCGTGGACCCGCTCCCTCGACCACTCTGCTGTCCGCGGGTACCGCTGCATCCGCTGCAACTGCCCCCTCTCCTGTCACCACAACCGCCGCGACTGCGGCTGCACCGGTTACATCGACGTCTGTTGTGGAACCTCCGCGCATTATCATCGCTGCAGTGCCCGTCCCTTCGCCAACCGTTTCGCTTATCCAACCGTCAACGATCTCAACCGCTGCCGCTTCCACCCCGCTTCCAACGTCAACCAAACCTAAAGTTGTTGCCTCTTCGAATATAACGTCCCTTCCGCAACCTCACCGTCAGTCCCGCTCCTCAGCTGTGGACAAGGCTGCTGCTATCAACATTGCAGCCGATCGTACCGTCAAATCAGACTCAGTGAGTGCATCCCGTGATCGACCTCATCATTCCTCCACTGCTCGATCATCCTCCGGACGGCCGCATTCTGCAAGCCGCCGATCACATCACAGTCAATCCCGTCACAACCGTGCAATCCCGTCGTCCTCACATTCTCAGATCGACGATGAGTCAGATCGTGCAACGAATGATGACATCACTGCTGACGATGATAGGAGTGGAGATGAATTCTCACCGCCACACAGCCCTCCACCACAGCGTAAAGCGAATATTACCGCTTCGATGGATGATTTTGATACCGCCATCACTGATGGTATGGAAGCGGACGATCTCAATAATGCAACGTTCGAACATTCACTCGATCCATCGCAGTCGGTTGCGTTCGACAAACACCGTAAATCTCAGTTGTCCGCCTCCGCTGTCAGCTCCACTGCTCCGCGAACAATGGAAGAGCGATCCTCACAGCGCTTGCCTGTCGTGGCGACTGCAACAAACACAGAGACGGTGGTGCAATCCCAAACTCGCAAACGTGCGGGTAAACTCCTACCGTCCCCACCGAATGCACGACAGTCGATGCGTGGGGCTGGTGTGAGCGGTGGAGGCAGCGGTCGTGTGGTGAGTGGTGGTGCACGTCGTGCAGTGGCTATCGAATCTTCTCAACCCGTTCATCCAATTCCGAATGAATACGATGAATTGGATGCTGAATATTTAGCGGTCGATGAACAGACAGTCAGCACTGTCAATGCTGCAACTGCAATTCCACCACCACAACACGCGCGCTCTCCCAATGTTATGCAAGCAGCTGCCTCATTGCATCGCCCGAATGGTCGTTCGGATCGATTGCACAGCCGTCTCATCACCTCTGATCGCAACGATGATCCGACTCAACAACACTCATTGCGTCGCTCAACGAATCGCTCGCGACCAGTTCCGACTCACCCACAAATGAAGGATGATAACGATGATGCGGTGCGTGTGTGTTCACAGCGGCAAACAATTGTTCTCACTGTTCTGTTTTGGTGTTTGTGGTGATACACACTCACATGTTAGGTCGATGATAACGGTAGTGCAGTGATGGATAGAGATGAAGCGAGCGGCTGGCCTTTTGATGATTCTGATTCACAATTACCGGAATGGGCTCAATCCATTCGTAATCGCGACGCGGCTGCAGTGCGAGCTCCGAAGGGAGGTGTCACGCGGCTCATTGACAGCACCGCATCTTACAACGCGAGTGTCATTGCACCGCATAACCGCCCGGTTGTATACCAACCTTCTCCTCTGCCCCCGCCACATCGCGGAACGCGTGCTTCACCTCATCGTTCACCCGCACCCCCAATGCCCATCACAATGTCGAGATATGAGCGCGACTCTGCCATTCATCGTCTTCCGCCGCATCTCAGTCACCCAACTTCGTCGGCGGTTCATCCTTATTATGGCGTCCAAACAGTGGAGGATCGAAAGCATTCTTATCCACTGCCACCGCGTTCAAAGGTGGCTGTGTTCGATGATGTCTCATACACAGACGATGATACGGTTCGTGTAAACAGTTCGATAAATGATGACAATGCTGATGAACCGGATCTGAATTCATCATTCATTTATCGTCCATCCTCCAAACGTCGATTTGCTGCACCCTCCAACAGCCCGTCCGCACTCCATCAATCGATGTTACAGTCACATCTCTTTATGGAAGCGGAACCACCGATCATATCGCAACCGCCAACTGTTGTGTTGAGCAGTGAACCATCTCATATCATATCATCCATTCCATCGACGCCACCGCATTCATCGAGACGACAGGCATTCGGACCCGCCCCCACCACCTCCGCTGCCACCGCAATTCCTGCCGCTGCCGCTGTCACTGCAGGGAATGGTGTGGGTCCACCGTTTACCAAACGCCGTCTTTCTGTTGATGTACCGCCAAACGGATTGAATGTTCCTGCAATCGGTACACCGTTTGCCTCCACACCCGCAACCATCGGTTCTGTTGCTTCGGTACCACCCAACACATCCACGAACGCTCAATCCAATGCAACGGTTCGACCCAATTCTGCGCGACGCAAACCAAAGAAAAGTGTGATGATTGAAATAAATATAAATTCGAATTCAAACACGCCACTTCAGCCGCCATCCCAACCCTCAATCACCACTTCAGTCACTGATCCCACCACTGCCGCCACCGCTGCAACCGCTGAAATGATGGAAATGAAGAAACGCAAGTTTTTGGAGGAGAAAGAAAAGCGAATGAATGAACTCGCGGCGAAACGTGAACGTGAAAGGGAAGAGGCTGATCGTGAACGTCAACGAATTGAAAAGGAGGAAACGGAACGCAAACGTGCGGAACGAAAAGAACGAAAAATAAAGAGAGAGAGACAGCATTCAACACATCGTTCACCGAAAGATAAGAGCACCGGTCATACACATCACAGCAGCCGTCATCGAAGCAGTCATCGATCGAATGATACATCCCCCGCTTCACCTGCTTCACCCGCATCACCCGCCTCACCGGCTCGCACTGCCACCACTGCAGTCGATACCAATTCTGACCGCAAACATTCACGCAAACACCGATCCTCACATCGACCACCGCCACAACCGCGCACTCCTTCACGATCCCCGTCACCCGCAACCATCGCGACGCAACCCGCATCACAACCCGAACTGCCGTCGCACGCCAGCGCTGGAGCGGTGGCCGCCAACAATCCGCCTCAACCGTCACAGCCCACCTCAACCGCTGTTGCACCCGCGACCACTGCTGCCACCGCCGTTTCTGTTGCTCCCTCTGTAACCGCAACACCCTCAACCGCGGCGCAGGCTGTACCGTCCACTGTAAGCGCGACGGTTCCACCACCCGAACCGGTAACTTCGGGATCACAGCAATCGGGTTCGGGTTCCGGTTCGCCCTCCGGTGGCTCACATGCAATGGCGTCAGCGATCGTGATACCGATGGATGTGGTGACATCTGAACCGTTACCACCTCCCGCACCGCCCACCGGTAATCCCGGCAAACGCTCGAATCACAGAATTATTGAGAATGCAATTCATTATGTTTGTTTGGCGGGCAAAGCAAATGAGACTGAAAGAAACGCTGTTCTCAAAGTCATTCAAAAACATCGCTCTTCAGTGACCGCGTTTCTGATCATATTAAGCGGTGAACGAAATTTGAATTTTCGTGCATTATTTTGGTTGGATTTGGATCGGCGGATTGGTCATAAACTGTACAGTTGTGTGGGGACCGGAGAATGTCCATCACGAATCGATTTATCAACGATTGAACAATTCTTTAAATACGATTCGGCGGCCAAAAAGTTTAATCCCATCGGTACAAAGGATTTTGGTCCCACCACAGATGCAGCCACACTCAAACCGATTGGCGGATCACAAACAGCTCATTCCAAAGCAACGGTTGCCGCGATGAAGAAACGAACTGTTTCAACACAATCCTCTGCGTCATCGATACGTTCCAATGCTTCCGTTGCTTCTTCTGCTGTCTCTGCCTCTGCCCGCTCCGATGCTTCCTCTCATTATTCAGTCGCGTCCTCTGCTACCGGTAACACCGGTCATCGCACATCTGCCCGCACAGCACGCAGTACCGTTTCCTCCTATGCAGCTGCCTCACCGGCCAACGCAAAGAAGTAATCCATCTCATCAATCATGCAATCCATCCCTCCCAATCCAATCAGTTTTATTCACCCTTCCGATGCGTTGACTCGTTGACCGGTGCAGCAGTGTCTGCGCCTTTCTCTCTTTCGTGTCCATTTTCGTCCAATCAGTCGTGCAGTAATCAAATCGTTTTTGTACGAAATCGCATCGCAAAGATAAATGCGCGGATGAGAGAGCGGATATGACGGAGAGCAGAGTTGGTGCCAGCCCTGCTGCAGCAGCAGAGAGGATTTATGATGATCGTTTTTGTTTCTCTTTTTCGGTGGCGGAGAGTTTACGAATGCGTAACGCCGATACGATACCCGATCCGTAAACAATAATACCCGCAATACACAAGACGAGCAGCGGCACACTCATTCCACCGTAATTTGAACCCGACACTGACACAGAGCAAGCACACCTCCACGCAAGTGAGGAGGAAGGAAGATGCTGAGTGTGGAGTGTTGGGTTGTTGTGTTGGGTTGTGATTACCCGCTCCAATGATAACAGCGTTGATAGTATTGACGAGAATGTAAGCATTCAACAAAGCGTTTGATCGTTTTTGAACGGGAGACTGAACATATATCGTTCCCAACGATGATAACACTGATCCAACACCAAACATGATACTCACTGTAATACGATCATTCAATACGCTTCCCATCGAAGAAGCAGAACGCAATCCTTCTGCAAACATCATCACCGCTGATGCAGACGCTGCGAATATCACACTCCCAATCAATAACTGAATGATACACACACGCGGAGAGAGGCACATTCCGTTAGCGTTCTGGCATGATTGATGGACAGACAGAGATACAGACCTGAATGACGCGATTCTTGGCTGCACTCAATTCTCTGTATCGATCTTCGATGGTTTGGCGGTACGAAAAGTCCGTACCATCTGATGTCGTACTGTGACCACCACGCGAGGCCATCCCAATTGAAGGCGAGAGAACGCTCTGAGGAGCAGAAAGAAAAGGAAAAGAGTTGTGACCGTTCGAATGGCTTCAATTCAACTGAAATGTTGAGTGGATGAAAATGTTTGAAGGTGAGAGGAATCGCATGAATTGTATGATATTACTTATCCCGTGATTTCTTGTCTGTTGCAACGTTTGAAGCATTATTTGAATTGTTTGATGAATTGGATGATAGTGAAGAGAGTTGTGTGCGTCGTTTGAGAAGCGCCCTTTCGAGTGCTCGAATGATAGGATGTTTGATCTTTCCGTCCACTGAACGATAAAAGCTGTCGAGTTTCCCGCCTCTCTTCGAAGGTTGATCGCGTTCATATTCGTATGCGGTGAGTATCATCTCAAATTTATCCAAATCTTTGAGGAGCGATGCTTCCGGTGTCGAAGCGGATTCGTATTCCGTCCATAATCCATGTAATAACTCACTGCATTGCTTCAAATGAGATCGTTCGGAGGATTCCAAAGCATTCGTTGCAGTCGTATGGCGAGGCGGAAAGAGTGTGGATTGCAGTGTTTGCATTGCATCACATTCAATCTTATGTTTGCGTTCTTTACTGACACCGCTGACTGCGGGCGGAGGGATATCACCACAAACCGCTTCAATCATGTCGTGAACGATAGACATCGATACACAACGATTCATATCTGCATTCACTCCCACTCCCACACTGCCACCACCGATGTTGTGATTGCAAACCATTAAACTCAAAACCGCCATTCGATACCTGAACACGCATACACATACACACACACAAATGTCATTGCCACAATGCAATGCAACACACACACAAACACTGTATACATATGATCTGCGATGGATTCGGGTAAATCGATATTATGATTGATCCAACCCGTTCGTTTTGCGGTCTTTAATCGACCGATTATTAACAAATAATTTAATAAACACTCAACCGATTCATCACTCCATTCAACTTGCGAGGATTTACTCGATTGTGATATGGTCGGTGGTCGCATCGCAAAACGAATCACCACAAATCCAGCGGTTGCAATGGCAACCGTCACCAACAATAATAACAGATCGTGCAATGTTACCGTCACCGTAAACAATACCTCTGATTTCATTTCGGTGTCTGTAAAAATACACAACAAAAAAACCTTTGATAGTGATGAAAAGTGCTCGATCAATGCACGAGAACAGTGGTTTCTGTGAAAAAAGTTTATGAACAAAACCAAACTGTCTCCCATTTCATCAATTGTTGCGATGAATCGCGGCGGCGGCGGCGGAGGATGGAACGGGTTGCGGTGGAATGGGTTGTGACTGTGACTGTGACTGTGACTGTGACTGCGGCAGTGATGCCGCATCGGCTGCAGCATTGGCGACGTTCGATGCAGGACTGTCAGTAGCGGGCTGCATGGGTTGAATGCGGATGGCCACCGCATTGGGTCGCGATCGATTGTTTACCGGTACATTGGATGGCGGGGGTGGAGCTAATACAATGCGGTGACGTTCAATCAATTGGAAGTACCATCGTAGAGTGTCATCGCGACGATACAAATCGAAATTAGTATTCAGAACTCCCCCGATTAATGTACATAACTGTTGTTGAAGTGGTAAATGGGTACTCACATCAAATACTTCACTCAACATTTGTAACATCACAGATAATAAAGAATAATCAACGATTTGAATGAGCTGTAACGATAATATAAATAATGATCGCGCTTCACCCAATGAGACCGGTGTAAACGATGTATCTTCAATCAATCGAATTGTTGGATCTTCGGCTGCGGCCTCAGTTACCACTGCACGAATCGCCTCCAATCGAGCCTTCCGATCAGTGGAGGATTGGGATGGAAGGGATGATTTCGATGGCAGTGATTTGGAATCCGTTGCAAGCTTTGTCGGGGGTGACAATTGTGATATTGGAAGGGCGCGATTGTTGGTGGTGGAGGATGTGGCGCGCAACGTAACGGGCGGAACGATACGTTTGATGGCCGCAATAATACGATCGATCAATAAACGGATTGAATATAATACAAACAAATCATTGGATGGAAAAGTGGATGCAATCATAATATACGCTTCGCTGATCGATTCAAATGACACCTCTTTTGGATAATGTTTCAACGCCGTTCGCAGATAATACGGTAACACACTTTTAATCGATAAAATCGAACGCCACATAAATTCATCGTCGCTCTCTTTCTTCGATGATGAGGTGGATGATGCAGTTGACGTCACTGGTTGCTTAGAGGTATCGTTGGCTGGAGGCATGATGGGTGGGGGTGAATAACCATACGGAAAGAGGGAAGGTTTCAGGAGTGCTGTCAACCAACCACGCGGCAATGCAAGCCACGATAAACGACGCACTGCTTTCTGAGAATCGGTTTCTGGTGCAGTGGCTTGAGAGGTGGTCGCAGTAATGGGAGTGACAGAACCCGATTTCACTGAAGCGGGGAGCGTATACTCTGCGATAAGAATGTGGGTGGAGACAGCAGTAAAGATAGAATGTGCGAGTTTATTGTTGTGTCTGATCGGCGCATCGAAGTACCGGAATGTGAATGGAATAACGACCGAACACAATACCCGATTGGATAAGAGCGTCCACCATTCTTTCAATATCGATAAACACAGATAATGTCGACTTACTTCAACGATATCAACCCCGTCATCACGCCAGGGTTTGCGCTCGAGTGCATTCACACCACCACTCATACGATCGGCGGTCGAATTATGATCAGCGTTGACAGAGGGTGCGGAGGATGCCGATGAAGCGGATGACTGTGGGGGAGGTGGCGGTGGGAGAGGTTGTAACGTGACGGTGGGGGGTAAGAAACTACAAATAAATGGTCGCTGTGCGTATCGAGCTCGTAGCCTCGCAGGAAAGCACCGCTCCGCAAGCACAGAGGTCGCTGTGGTGGTTGTGGGGGAGGAAGGAAACATAAACTGACTAACAAATGTCGTTGCGAACGAGCGTGCCAATTGTTGCCGCCGAACCTGCAATCGTTGTTCGCGCTGTTCCTTACGACGTAAGCGTATGCGTTGTTCGTGTCGTGACAACGCACGATCCGCGGGGGGGGAGGCCGACGCGGATGCTGACGCGGAGGACGAGGAAGCGGCGGAAGGATTGGCAGGGTTGGATTTGGAGGATTGCTGCTGTTTGGTATCCTTCGAGTTATTTCGTTTCGTATCGGTCGGAGGAGTGGATTGAGATTGTGGTGTCTGCTGTTGTGGTGGGGGTAACTGTAATGGTAGTACACCGGTCTTACCGAAAGTGATGAGTTTAATAAAAATATCTTTATATGCAGTAAAATCGACGCGACAGAACTCGAGATATGCCAACGTATCAATCAATAAACTGAAATGCGTCCCGCTTCGTTGAACAGTTTCCGCGTCGTCAGTATCGGCATTCAAAACCGACGTTCCATCATCTTTCGAGTCATCGATCGTATCGTTATCGGATTGCAGCGGTGCACCCGGAATGTAATGAATGATTGTGGCGAGCAGCATCACAATTGATAAAAATAATCCGTTATTGAGAGATGAGAGATGTTTCATTTTGAGAGCGACTTTCATTGCGGCGGCGACAGATCCGTCCGGTACGATAGTGGGTGACTCAGCTGCGGTGTGATGCAAGTTATACCATCTCCAACAACCATGAATATAACGACACCGCGAATGAATACGATACAATGCTTCCGATTGTAATGCAGTCTCGCCATTCAACCGTAAGAATGGATATAACATTCCCACTGAACGAGATATTAATGGAAGTAATGTGAACGTATCAGATCGAATCCAACGTTTGATATCGTCGTGTTTGATACGTTCAATCGTTGCACTGATCGATGAGGCTCGTTGTATCGGCAATCCTTCATACATCCCAACCAATACCCTTCACACACGCACGCGCGCAATCATTGTCAGGACGCGTGAACAACACTGTCAACACAGAGGCTGACATACCACGTGGAATCCACAGCGTGTAACATGGTATCCAACAATAAATTGAAGGCGGGTGTTAAGGTGGTTCTCAACAACGATGAATTTGGTGAACACACGATATACGGTGAGGCATGAACCAATGCAATGGATAATACTGTATGAAACGTATCATATAAATGTAATTCCTTTTCGAATGCGATGTTTGTTACGATCAGTGGTTTCGGGGCTGACGGATCATACAGCGGTGAAGCGGACGATCGAACAATCGGGAGAGTAATCAATCGATCAATCAGTGTGCAGATTGTGAGATGATAATCGCTGATGATCGGACTCCACACATTTTGTGGCAGAAGAGAGACGGGTCGACCATTCACGTGTTCGGTGGCGTGAAATTGTGCGGTTTGAAAGGGATAAAGAGAATGCAATACACCAATCAACGCAAAGATCGGCGGTAAAATGAATGACAAAACAGTTGAATCGGTGTTTAAAGTGACTGCCGCAGTGATTCGTGACTCGATTGAACGACGCGCATTCTCAAGCGAAGTGGCAAATATCCGAAATGCAGCGTTATGAAAGGCTTTTAAGCGATCGGTATATTGCACGCGCATTGTTGCATCGAGTTTTGGGTCATTCATAGTTTCATTGAGTTTGGCGTACCGAATGGCCAACAAATCAGTCAATAAATTGAAATATTTGAGGATTGCGATATGCTGTGAGGGAGGTGGACAGCGCTCAACCGATGAGAGCAGTAACGGTTTCACAATCGCAGAGGAGGGAGACGATAGCGGTGTGGATGGAAGTGACTCATTCCATAATCCAAGAACAGAAGCGGTAAAATCCTCGATTGATTTGAGTGAGGTTTGTGGTGATACTGACAGCCATAATATGATTGCGGATAGAATTGTCCCCATTTCATCAGTCATCTCTTCGCTGATCGGTAATGCATGTATTGATCGTTCATATCGCGGACCAAACATCACAGCGGATCGTAAATACTTATGAATTGCGGTAAACATGCGTTGCGATGTGTTGGGTCCGGTCGTACCACCACCCAACGCAATGAATGATAAGCTTTGTGCGAGCAATGATAAGCAGAGAGGCGATAACACTGCTGCGTGAGAGGTGGCGGTGGCAGCGGCGGTGGCACCGGCGGTGACAGCGGAGGGTTGTGCAATGGAAGAGACGGAGGCCGGTACAGCAGTCATCATATCAGTTAATAACGGTTCGATGATTGATGACAGTGAAGTGTATGCAGGTATGAAGGATGTGAGTGGTATGCGTGGTGCTGAGCCGGATTGTGCGCGAGTCGGATGGAGATACGGAAGGCTGAAATGCGTCCAAACAGAACAAAGTTTCAGCACATAAAATGTCAGTGCAACGATTGACTGTAAATCGAAGGGCGGCGGTGGCAGTGGTGGTGGTGGGGATGAACGAAGGAATGGTTGGATGGATGCGAGAATCCCAATCAATGCACCGATTCGTGTGGAAGAATGCAAGAATGGTGAGGACTGAAGTGAGCGTATTGCAGCGGGATGCGTGGCGGTCCGCAATAATCCTATCATTTCATCGAATCTCAGTCTCAATACCGATGCGGCGGGTGAAGTAAACGTGCTCTGCGGCGTGGGTGCAACGGCTGCAGTGTGAGTGGATGCGCGTTGTGAGAATGTCAGTTGTAATTCTCTCCTCCACAATCGTATCGATTCATCGATTGCATCCCGCGCAGCAGTTTCTCCGCCGCTTCGCCTGCACACACATCGATCACCGATCATTATCACGCCCACAGGCAGCAAGTTCAACGTACCCGAGAAACGGCAGTGCTAGTTTGAGAGGTCGAGCGGTGGATGCTTCCCACGGCTTCGCTGGTGCCGTGGCAGTCATCTCAACTGTGAAGGAAGGGGAGAGAAACGAAGACTGAGAATAAATGCGTCTTTTACCCGCCAAACGATAATGCAAACATCAGTGATCAACCTATGATTGAAGCGGAAAGCGTTTATAAATAACGACAGAGAAAAAATGCGCGTTCGAAACAAATCACAATTGTTTCCTTCATATGATATGCTGATATGATATGAGTTCGTGCTTTATCCGGAAGCTGCCAACGGTTGGAATCCTGATTGGAGATGTGCTTTCTCTGCATCAGTTGCGGGCGTAGCACTGCAGTGACTGTATAATAATGCAATCGATACGACAACCAATAATGCTCCCACAACAGCACCGCCATATAGGATAGCAACCTCTGCAATGTGTGCCATCTTCAATTGCTTCAACCCATCTTTTACAATATTAGATTGATCTTCATTTGCAGTGCAATGATATTCATACCAAAATAATGGAATGATAACATTTGGTACATTGTAATATGGTTGATCGGGAGGCGGGCCGAATACTGACTTCTTTCGAAAGAGATCGTCCTGACCCACTTCCGCATTGAATTGAACTTTCTTCGAACCGCGTAACACTTTACCGATATCAGCTTGCTATATACAGCAATCAATACACGGCACAACAGTGAGCACCCTCACATCACATCACATCACAGCACATACCACATCAAGATATGTATCCCACGTATCAACTGACTGGTCGGCTGGACAATTGGTACATTCAATCGCGTCCATTAAAGATGGATCCCCGCCCGCAAAGTATGGTCGCGAACCGAATGCGGGCGCGGGAACACCAAACATTGCCTGCGCTGTTGTCATGGCATTTAATAAACCCGGGATTTGAGGGGCATACCATTTCGGATCCATTCCCGAAAACGTTTCAGCTGAAAGACATACACACGTACGCACCCGCAATGGAAGGCGCACAAACGATCAGATGCGGCGACGAGGAGTCTAACAGTGAGGAGAAACTCCAAACATACGATCGGGTTTGTATCTGAGTACATCGATATCAAACACGGATTGTGTGGAATCATAGATAAAATCATACGAACGGATGGAAGTGCCATCCCATAACTTAAGTGGTGAAGTTTGACCGTTCGGATCCAAACCTGTCTGAAACTGATAGTTATTCCCTCCTTCCACACGCATGGTATGATTCCAAAGTACGTAATCGGTGGTGTCATTACCCATCCACGCATTGATCCATCCCAATTCTTGTAAATTGTTACGACCCGTTCGTTCGCGCGTTGCAATCGCAGAACCATTGACCCCGCTGTTTGGATCGAGACAATATGTACCATTCTTGAGTGCCAAATTATTGACGTGCGGACAGATACCACCGAAACCGTAGTAATGTTTCTTTGAATATTCTGAATGACAGCTGTCAGGATCGGTGCAATTAATAAAGACCTGAAAATTATCATCGATATACTGAGGTGGGAAGGGAGCACTGAATACCATAATATTTCCCAAATCCACCAAAAACGATGATCGCGAAAACAAATGTTGAATTACTGAATACTTTGCAAATAAACATTGACCCGTTGCAGCGTACGGCGTCGGACAATTGACAGGATTATTCATCGCTCCTGAATTGGTCGTTGAATTGTTCGCCACCCAATAAATCCACGCACCTGCAATGAAGGTTAAATCCACGGTTATGATAGGATCGTATTGTGTGCCGCTCGATAATTCGGGGATAAAGTGATAACTCTGTCCCAATTCATATGATACTTCAGTATTATCGGCATTAAAACTGATATTATATTTGAATCGTCTGAATTGAAATGTATACGGACCAACGACAGTCACTTTTGGTTTGACAGATCCGCGAGGTTTCCACACCAAATCATACGAATTCGTTAAATTATAGAAATAAAATGAATAATATTCCGGCGGATTCAATGTTGCATTATCATTCGTTACCCAATTGGACCAAACATAATAATCACTATCATTCACGGAACGCGGTAACGGTACTGCCAATTCAGACGTTAATCGATCATTCACAATACCGCGAATAATCGGGGGTACCACCACACAACACGCTATGAACGCCGCACCCAACACTGCGGTTATCACTGCCCACATTGGTTTACAGTATGGTTTATCACAACAACCCATTTGTCTTTCGAACTGACAGCGCAGAAACGAAAAAAAGCTTAAAACAGTGTGCTTGTTTTGTGTGACATCCTATCAATTCATCGCTGCAATGAAATATCAAAACGTTTGTTGAAAGTTGAGGCGAATGAAGAGTTGAGTGGTGTCATTTTCTGACATAAAAGTAATAACACAAAACAGCGAGCAAAATCATATAAACAATGTTACTGTAACGTTGTAATTTGGCCTGTGTTGAAGCGAATGAGGCAGCACCGGTTGGATCAGAGCTGCTTCCCGCACCGATCGGTCCGGTGACAGAATCATATTCCTTCTGCATCACTGCTGCCATCCGTTGCATCGTCGCCAATCCCTGTGCTTTCGTTGCTTCCAACAGGAGTGTTGCGTGTTCAAAACGCGATTGGGCATTCGGTAAATGGGGATGAGAATGCAAGAATGTCTTCTTTTCCACCGCTTCTTTGAAGGGCTGCAAATATCGTTTCTGTGTGACATACACATACGCCCGAATCAATGAATGAACTCGTCACAACACGCCAAAACGAGCCATCAAAAATGAAAGCTTTTGCGTACTTTTGTGAGGTGCGGATACTTTGATAGTATTGGTACCGATCGAAATAATAATCCATCCTTACTCTCATTCAATAGTTCCATACATTGTGACGTCTCTTTTTCATTGAATTTGGCTGTCGACACAAAATAATCTCGCCACAAACTATAAACACGCCACACAAGAACGGTCAATTCCGTGTACAAATACAGCGCACACAATAAACTTACGCTTCGACTTCTTTATTATGCATTTCTTCCTGCTTTTCCCCGAAATCAAATGATTGTTGACCGAGTCCAAACATCGCTTTGGTTTGTTGTGTTGCCTGCTGTTCGAACACACGACATAACGGAGGGACGAAATGGTTCGACGTTCGAATGCTTTTTTTCAGTCGAAAAGCAAAGAGTGTGTGAACGATGAATTGCATGAAAAATGTTGTGTGCAGCGAAATTCTTATTTTCGAGTGAGTGAATTGTATGAATCAATCACTGTTTGTATCGATCGAAACGCTTCCTCAAAAACTTCCATTCCACAACCGTATCGTTCATACCAATGAAGATAAGCCTTCGCATCAATCATCGTTTGACATTTCTTCAAACAGTGCGACAGATATGGAACAATTCGATTGCGATTCACCGTTAATGTGATCGATCGTGCGAGTGGTGTGGGAGTGGGAGTGGCGGTTGCAGTCTGCGTGTTAACGGATGTATCGATGGTTGTGGCCACCGTCGAACGTGTGGATATCCGATAATCGACGGGAAAGGGATTCCATCCCACAGGATTCAATGCTTTGGAAAAACGTGAATCAATTTTTGAATGAATCTGTTCATATCACGTCAGTCGTGAGGAATCGCATTCGATTCGAGTGATGATTGTGGATGTGCGGTGACAAACCTCTTTCATAAACGATGCTTTACTATCACTGTCACCGCGCACATTGAATTGATATGAGATGGCTGTACAGGCTTTAAGGTTCCGATCTGAACGGGGAACTGATCGATACAACACATCACTGATTGTATTCCACTGTGATAATTCAATCGCAGCTTTATTGGAAGAGGATTCTGTTAATCCCGCAGTCGTATAGCATTCCACAAACTTCGCGGTCGGCAACGGACAGTTTGCCACAATAAAATCTGACATATCAAAACCTTTCAATGCAATTGATCGATCAATCGATAGCGTTTTACAATACAATCCTTTCGATGTGTTTGTATGGTAATAACTCAACACATCAATCGGTGACATCACTCCCATCAAACTATTCGCAATGTATGCATTCATTGTTGGAAGCCGGACGGTCGGCGGGGATTTCGCGTGTGATGAAGCAGAAGCCGCTGCAGCAGCGGAGGTGGTGGCAGAGGCAGAGGCAGTGGCATTGATGGATGCTGAACGCGAATGTGATGAGAGTGCATGTAATACATCGTCGTTCTGATATAATAGAATACCGTCCGAGAATTCCTGTAAAAATGAGAGCGATAATAATGAATTATAATGTTGAAGAGGCATCTCACCGCCTGAAAAGGGAGCCACACAAACAGATAATATAAAATGTTTACCGAAATGAGTGCGGATATCCTCCGTTAATCGTGAACCCAAACCCGAACCCGTCCCTCCACTTAATGAATGCATTAATACGCATCCCTGAAAGATATCACACCGTTCAACCTCTTTTCGCAACGCTTCGAGAATGGTCGAGGAATGCGGTGCACGACGTTTGGAGGGAAGTGGATCATCACCCAACATTTTCCACGCCGGTTGTGAAGCAGTCGCTGTGATGGTAGAAGAGGAGGTAACAATGGGTGTGGAGGCAGATCGATATCCAAACGCCCAATTATTACCGCGTCCACTGTCATCATAAAAGATATTACTCTCACGAAACAGATCTGAGAGATATCAAATGTCAGAGTAAAATACGGAGGGGAAAAAGGAGAGTGACGAACCGATTTTCTTTTCTTCGTTCGTTTTTAAATCGAAACGATTCAAACTGCAAACCACACACCGTAAGGGGAGTGAGGAAACGGGAGTATGGCAGGCATGCATTGCGTGATTGTAAGTCATACGATCGAAGAACTTTGGGTTCGGTATCGACGAGTATGCATCGAGCTTTACCATCATTGTTCAAAAACGGATTGGCAGTAATGTGATCAGATACCCGAATTGCGCGTTGCCAGAATGCAGCGCCAATCTGATTACCCGCCTGACCGATCTGTATCGTTATCATCCAATCTGAGCAGAGACTACAGTTAGCGATGACATATGTTTGCGAAGGAATAACTTTAATGTCGAAGAAAAGAAGCAAATCGATAAATGACTGAAAAAGAACGAAAGAGAGATGTGTGTAAACGATTAAAAGATATCGCAGTTTATGAGATCCGATACGCGTGGTGTGTATGAGACTGACACACGCTGCACGCACGAAAGAGAAGGTGTAAACTGATGTGCAAAGGCAGAGAGAGTTACGCAAAGTCATAATTTGTGTGGTTCGTTTAATTGTTTTTGTTTTTGGCGTCACCGTTTGTGAGAGTGTTGTTGGTCGGTGAGGAGTTAGCTTCACCGCTGTTCTGTCCTTTCTTTGATAGCGACCGTTTTCTTTGAAGTGGCATAACACTCAGCGAAGCGGGCACACTGTGACTGTGGCCGTGAGAGTGAGAATGTTCCTCTTTGATGATGAGAGTGGAATGTTCCATCCCAAATCGTGCTTTGTATGTCTCAAACAATTGTTTGACAGTTGCAAAGTATTGTGCATGAATGCGATCCACGTCAGACTGGGCCGGATTGGCGGATTGAATGGCAGAACAATCGATCGGGTGTCCAACAACCAATCCAATCTTTGTGCGTCGCGGTATCGGTAGATATGCCCGACCATACGGAAAATGAGGATAACCAAACCCCACCGTATGCAAGAACCAATTCTGAACGCGCGGTAAATATACGTTATCAAAGAGTCTGTGTTCTCCGAACGAATATGTTGGGACCAATTGTGCACCGTTTTGAATGGCAATTCGAACAAATCCCTGATGTCGGGTTACGAGTGTTACATTCTTATCAGAGCTGCGAGCCTCACGCATTTCCGCCTGACCACCCGGAACCAAACATACGGCTCTCTTATTCGATAGTGCGTGAGTGATCGCGTGTCGTGTCACATCGCGACCACCCAACCACAATCCAACATCCCTCAAGAATGGTACCGCCACCAAAATGGATGCACCCAATCCATCCACCAACACTCCGGGATATCGAGCACGCCATTCATCAGACAGTGTACCCCACACAATGGTATACGGATAGATACCGTGCGGGTGAAAGCCAAATAAATACGGTGTGTTGGGTTTCAGCTCTCCCAATCCAATCAATTCAAACGAGAAATATCGAGTGAATTCTCTCCATAAACCCGACCACTCACACAATGCATGCCATCGACGACCACCTTTCCAGTGAGAGTTGGAATAATATGTTAAACAATACAACCCTCCACAAAGCATCCATATTGCAGTACCCGTGTGTTGACCATTCTCATTGTGAGCAACCAATAAATAAATGACAGAAGCCACATTACCCACATCCAACGCGATTTGAACGTATCCGCCGACGAACGCGTGCACTGTCAGATATGAATAAAATACGAACGCGCCGGTCGATCGCACTGCCAATACAATAGCAGTCAATGCACCATAAATCACCAAATGTATGGTATATAACAATGACACCGCACACAACATTCGTGCATCCGATAACAACGCGCGCCAATTCTCTACCGTTGAATGCGTGTAAAGTGTAGCAATAAAGTTGCGAACCTGTTTGAACGACGGCACTGTAAAGGTGGGCCGCCGTTTTAACGATTTGGTGGGTACAGCCGCGGAGACGACAGTCTGTGCTGTAACGGGAGGTCGGTTTGTGGGTTCGAAGTATTGTAAACTGCTGACAATAATAATGTGTGCGATCAGTCCTGTGAGTCCGGTGGAGGTCAATAACCAACCCATTGGATTGATACGTTCAACGACCCAGTGAATACACACGAATGCTGATAACAATGTCAGTGCATACAGTGACCAACCCGCTGCTTGCATTGCCACGAATCGTGGTCCGCCTTCGAACGGTTGCCAAAATGTATATCCATCATTCTGTTTACGTTTCGATGCAAAATAATACGTGATTGGCAGCGCTGAGATGATTGCAGCGGTCGCGCATAACAGAATGGGAAGGGTTTGGAAGTGACCAATTCTGCTCATACAAAACACACGAGTTCAGAGACGGATGGTTGTTACGTGCGGAACGGTACCGATCGAGTAGTATTTCGACACAAAACAGTCCACACAGTGCTGAAATGACCATAAATAATGATACCAAACCTTCCCTTCTGATGGGAGGTGAACGATCATCCAATTGATCGATGTCATACCACGGAAAATCCTCTTCCTCATCATTCTCACCGTTCTCATCAACATTATTGCTGCCGTTATTGTTATGATTGCCACCGTTACCATTATTGCTGCCGCTGTCAGAAGCATCAAAGAATTTCAGCGATAAAACAAGTAAAATTTGGCCGACAAATGAAACACTTCCCACAAAGAACAGCACTCCGTCGACCTCAATTCTTTCCACGCCAAACATCATACACATCGGAGCCAATATAAAGGTACTGATTGATACGAGACCCCAACCGAATCCTTGCAATACCACATACCCTCTTCCTCCCGCGAATGGTTGCCAGATTTTATATGTTTTATACATTTTTCGACCGATCACAATGTGTACGAACGGTGGTGAGAGGAATGATGATAGATTAATGAAGAATGCCAATGCGTTTAATGATGAACTGAATTCAGACGGTAAACGACGCAACAGATCCAACATAATCCACAATGCAAATGATGACACCGATAAAAATATGGATACTGCAATCTCACCCATCGGTAAATTACGAACGAATGGAGAGGACGCTGCATGCAACGTTTCAGCACTTTTGATTTCACTCTGCAGTTCAGTAATCGCGGATTGCAGAACGGTACGAACCTTAGAACGACTGTCATCCCAAACGCAGCACGGTCAATCGATGCCAGACACAAAGGGAGGAAGACTTACGTTGCTGAGTCGAGAAGCTGTTTGAGTTGCTTCAAATCAGCAGCCAAACTGTCCGCGAGCGGGCTTGTGGGAACGAATTTATCTGTCGGCGACATAACAGACGAGATGGTTGGAGCTCGATCGGTATCCGCTTTATTCTCAATTGTGGCAGTGACGACGACAGCTGACGAGGATACCGCACGCGGTGTGGTGGCTGTGGTACTCTCCGATCGATCGGAGCGATCAGATGTTCGGCGTTTACGATTTTGGTTATTCTCATCGAAATATTGAAGACTGACAAGCAATAAAATATGAGCGATAAATCCTGCCGCTCCGACAGCGGTTAACGCACCGTCCGTATGAATGGTACGAAGAGGATTGACAACCAAAATAATTTGCACCAATAATCCCACCGCAAAGATTGTCCACCCGAATGCTTGCAATCGTACAAATACAGACCCGCCTTCGAACGGTTGCCAAAATCGATATGCATCGGGATATTTGCGTGTACCCGCATAAAGCACGGACGGTGCGGCTAATATATATCCGACTGTGGAGAAACCCATTATATGATGCGCCGGAAATTTGGATAAAAATGTATTCTCATCCACAGAGGTGGTAGCGGTGGCAGCGGTGGTGGCAGCTGCAACGGGATCGGTATCGAGATAACCGTACGCCCGGGATCGCGCACGCATCAAATCAACGACCACATACAACAGAAATGCAAATAATGCTAAAAAGAAGGCGACCAAAGATTCACCGCTAAAATAGCATTACAACAGACGCACATTACACTCAGAACAGAGCAACGGCAGAGAGATTACCTCAAATCATAGCAAACTTTCGAATCTCGTTTCTGATCGCTGATTGCAAAGCGAACGGTTGGTTTATCTTTCTCCGTATCAACCATCACACCGCTGGCAGGGGAAGTGGAGGGCGGTGACACAACTGTCGTTGTCGGTGGAGAATCGACTGTAAACGCCGGAATGGAATACAAAATCAAAAGATCGGCCGTAAACAGAAACACACCGAACAATGTAACCCCAAACCATTCACCTCCATTTCCGAGATAAATGAGTGTGAGCATAGCATTGATAGAATACATCGTCCAACCCAATGCTTGACACAATATATAATTAAATCCTCCACTGAAGGGTTGATAGAATTGATATCCCGCATGAACTTTGAAGCCACTCATATGCGCCACCGGACTCGCTATCAACAGTAAGATAGAGGCCTGCACAAACATCATCGAATGTGCACACACACACCGTTATCCATCGAAGCAATGGAGCAAGCAGAATGGGCACACTTACGAGAACAGATATATAAAGTGTTGGTAGTGGACCGGCGGGTGGATTGTAAGGAGGTCGTTCATCAATATTAGCAATCGATGCGAGCAGTGATGATAAGAATGTTCGATGATAATACGATTTAACAGCATCGACAATAATGAAGAGACACAATCCTCCCAACGCAAATATGATGGATACCAATGCTTCTCCTGTCCACGGATATGTACCATCCTTCACAAACGGTAACACCCCAATCGGTGGAAGCGGAGTATGGGAATCGTACACATCCGAGATGATCGGCACAGAGGAAGGGAGTGTTTGGTTGTTGGATGCGGCAATGGGTGCGGGTATAGCAGTATTGATATTGCTTGTGGCGACTGTACCGTTAGTATGATCGAAGTGATCGAGCGACGCCAACAAAAAGATTTGTGCAATCAATCCGAGACAACCGACGGATGTTATCAATCCGTGTATCGGCAGACTCACCAACGAATCATACTCTTTCAATCCAACCAATACCAATGACAATGTTACTGCAAATAATGTCCACCCAATCGATTGCATTAATACAAACAGAGATCCACCTGCAAACACGCCACATTACATCACGATCGGTCAAAGCGATGAAGCGAACAGTCGAACAAACCGAAGAATGGTTGCCAAATCCGATAATGTTTATGTCGTTTCGGCCCTTCATACACGTGAGTGAGAACCGCAGCGAATATCAATGCTGCGATTGCAAATGACATGACTGGTTGAATGCTGAATTGTGGATTGAACCGTAATAAATCGATTGCCAGCAATAATACTGTGAAACCAATCGATAAGAACAACGATACGACTGTATTTGCATGCATTTGACAACCGAATAAATATTCTTTCTGACCGTTGGTTTGATTGCGACCGACCGGCACACCGATCAACGGCGATTGCAACAGCGATGAGATGAGCAGTCGCGAAGTTTGTGATGATGCTTGCGATCGCGTGTTTGTTGAGGAGAATGTGAATGGAGAGGGTGTTTGTGGCGATGAAAGCTGTCTCAAAAATTCTCTTTCGTTATGATCGTGAAATTCCGAGATTGATACAACGAGCAACACTTCTCCTGCAAAGCTGAGTGCACCAATCAATGTAATGAGACCATCGACCGTCACATTCCGAATACCATTCGTCACAACGATAGCCATCATTGAACTGAGTGTGTACATTGTCCATCCAAACGATTGCATCAAAACAAATTTTGCAGAACCGCGAAATGGTTGCCACAAATGATAGGTTTGTGGATACTGCCACGTGCCTGCAAGATGTACCAACAGTGGTGCTATTAGCATTGCTAATGTCGCCACACCCATCATTGGTAATGCCGGAAATATTGGTTGATAGCATTTCATGATATCAATCACAATACACACCGCCAATGCACAGATTGATAACACTATTGATACAGTCAGTGTGTGTCGTGATCGTCGCAATCCGGCCGTTCGCTCCGCACCCGTCACAACCATACAAGCCTGTTATACAGTAGACACACAGCTATCAACGCAGAAGTGCGCAACACAGGTGCATCGTACCGGCAGTATGGAGGAGAGTGGCGATGGCATCGATCGGGGTGTATCACCGCCCGAATCACTGGAGGGTTGCTTAACATCAGCCATTTTGCTGTGAACTGCGAACACGGAGGATCGAAGGAGTACGAAACAACGCAAGAAAGCGTAATTATATATTCGCTGTCGAAAGTGCAGCCGCCAACTTAACAATAATAAACGTTCGGGTGGCAATACAACAGAATCGAAACAGAGCGAAACATTGTTAAAAATCCATTAACCATAACTCACGCGGCGCCGCAATGAGATTGGAAGCGGCCAAAGATGATGACGATGAGGAGGAAGATGCTGTCGAAACCGACGTGACTGCCTGCAATGATAGTCTTTGAAGGGTTCGTTCGAGTGCGACGACGTGCCGTGCTTTGGATGTGCGGGCATACAGATTCTCGCAGTCCGCATTTGTGCACATCCGTGCGAGTGAGTCACAATTGGAGGTGCACGCCATACACACCTCCCAAACTGCACACAATACAAGAAACAGAAACAATCGGTTGGAATCGGCTTCACTCGAAGGAATGGATCACTCACGCGCAGCACTCTGTTTGCGAGCGTCCTCGAGATAGCGTTGAGTTCGAGTAATAAAGAACGATCGATTGGGTTGACACGCTTTACACAGAGCGGGATCATTGAATTCATCAATCGACGCTTCAGAATTGATGGAGGATTGAGTGCTGTCGGGTTGCGGTGGTGGTGGTGGCGGTGATCCAAATACTTCAATATTCACGTGATCCCTCCGTATCCGTGATGATGGAATGGATTTCTTTTCATCCACGTCGCTGATAACAACAGATGGAACCGCCACCGCATCGGTCATGGCAGAGGAGGAGGAAGAGGATGATGAGGCGGAAGGAGCATCACTCAAAGGGCGATGTTTGAACGCGTGAAAAAATGCAGCAGTCGGTGAGACCGGCGGCGGAGATATCAAATCACGCGGCACCGCGCTCGACACCTTCGGTTTTGAGGCGAATGCTGCAAAGAATGGATGCGTTGCTGTGGATGAGGTGGAGGGTTGAAGTGGTGCATTGCATTCCACACATCGATCAGAAGCCACCACAAATGATTGCATAATTGGTGACTGCGCTGAAAATCGTTGTTGTACTTTGAGTGTTGTCGCGGATTCTGAAGCGGAGGATCGAATAACGAACAAATCTGCGGGCTTCTTCATAAGCGGTGTAAACAATTGAATGAGCGGTTTTTTAAACTGATGTTCCAAATACCAATTCACATTTATCTTTAAATTATGCTTTAATGCATAAAACGGGTCTTCAGCGAAATCACTTCCCTTTAATTTGGGGACAGCTTTCGATTTACGACCACCTTTCTTCCCTTTCTTCGATACCGCGGTTGCAGTAACTGCTTCAGCAGCAGTCACGGTGGTATCCATTGCAGTGGTAGCGATGGTTCCAATCGGTGGTTCGACCATAATATACGCAACCCGATCTCCAATTCGTGGTGCGTGCGATGGATCGCGGGCCGCCATGCGTTTGGCCAATTCTGAATGCGGAGTTTTGGTTTTATATTTAATTTTACTCAATTTTTTGGAGAGCAACAATTTATGCATACTTATATCACCTCTCATTAATTTCTCGATTGTATCCCTGACATATGATTCCACACCACTCATACCACTTACACTCACGCCATTCAAAATGCGCTTTAAACACTCTTCATACGTCTCTCTCAACAATGGACATGAATCACGCCGAACGGTTTGCAATCCTTTGGAGTCGACGGGCATAAATGTATCCCGCGGTTTGGATTGTTGTTTAACAGCTGTCGCTGCGGCTGCTGCCTGTGCTTCCGCTGTAATGGGTTGCAAGATACCGGCATATCGTTTTTTGGTTAACAATAAGAACGGTCGATAAATCTTCTCAAATTCGAGCTTGATTGGAGCGGCGAAGCGACGAGCCACAAATTCCACCAATCCTTTACTCAGCGTAACGGCGGTCGATAAGGCAGATGCCTCACGTTCAATATTGGGACTCATATTAAAGTGTACCATTACACTATCCGTATCACCATAAATCACGGTTGGACGAGTACTCACCTTTTTGGCCGCAACAAAATCAGTTTCAATCAATGCTTTTGTTTGATGCAGCAAATCGCGTCCGATCGATGCAACCGTTGCTGCCAGTGGGATGCATGGCAGATATCCACTCACTGCACCACAGAATCCATAAATAGAATTCGCGGAGGTTTTGATAGCGAGCTGTTTGGCTTGCAATATCGATTTTGTGGTTTCGAGTTCTGTGATTTGTTGATTGATCGGTGAACCCATTTGAGTGGAGGCCGCAACCATCGATGTTTGCAGAGAATCAATCTTTGCTTGAATCGAACCGATCGCATTCTTAACTCGTTTGCGTGCAATCAATAAATTCTTGAGAATGGAGGGTAAAACACCGTCTCCAATGCTGCTTAAGTTTGATGGTGGTGGAAGCATCGATGTCGAGGATGAGATAGCGGAGGAAGAAGCTGAGGATGACGCCAAACCGGATTTCACAAATCTGAGGACAGATGAACAGAGCAGTTCGTCGATAAATCGCAGAAAGAGAATGGATGACAATGAACAACAAACCGAGTGCTTCGTTGCGGATGCGGCTGAAAACATGAACAATTCGCTTCCGATAAACCAACCGCCTTCATTTCAGACGGCCAATCGACGCCCTCATAATTGGACCATTCATCCGCTGCACGCTTGGATTGTGCATCACCTGCTTCATCGTCGGAGTTGTTAGCACTGTCGCTGCGAGACGCGAGTGGTTGTGGTGCGACGGAAGGCATCAATGCGTGCCTTCGCGATTGTGTGACGCGCGGAATAAGTATCGTTTCATAACTCAGATTGTGTGCAATGATAATCGATGGATAAAGCGACGAAAAATCCAGCGTTGCGATGGGACCGTAATAAATACCCGGTTTTGCATCCAATACAGTGGCTCCCTGATATGATACACTATCATCATCGTTATCCGCGCTCGTATTCGAGGAGGATTTACCTCCCGTCACACGAGGCGGCTTGTGATTAGCGGGTACGAGAAAAGCTGATCCGTCTATCACTCGGTCAGACAACAAAAAATGAGAAATAGCAGCACACGTTCGAGATTGGAATAAGGGTGCACAATACATGTGTATCGAACGATTTGACTGAATGCTTTATATTGCTGTGCACGGGTAATGAGATAGTTAATGGATACGCCGGTCACGCGTGCCATCTCCACCAAATTTACGATCGAATCCAATTTCACAATCAATTTCAGCGGTAACACCGTATCTTTCAAGCAATAACGCGCTAATCTTGTGCGTTCAGATATATCATTTCCATCGAAGAGTGCAGCAATACTGTGATATGAAATTTCTTCCTTTCGATCTTTTAAGAAATAATAACTCACAAAATTTAATTTGTAAGAATCGAGTTTATGATCCCTTTGAATCAATCGATACATATCAATCACTACCCGACCGCACAAACGAATGGTTTTATTCGACAGGTTTACAGTCGAAACTTCACTTTCACTCAGACCGCCACCGGCGCCGGTCGTGGCAGCAGATGAGGAGGCAGAGGAGGCAGCCGTGACTCTGAGGGGTGGTTTGGATCGCGCGTTTGGGTTATTGACACGATCAGTCTTAATTCGACTGAAGAAGGGGAACGGATTATGCGAATAACCATTTTGTCCCGATCCATCAGAACCGAAGAGAAATATCGATCGGTCAATTAAAAATGGTAAATCAAAATTAAAGATATTATAACCGGTAAGTATATCCGGATCAACAGATATGATAAAACGCTTCCATTCAAGCAATAACTCTTTCTCATCATTCACTATCACAGCTTCAGTGGTGGTGGATTCAGCAGCATTCGCACTTAACTCATGACGATGAATGGGTTTGGATGAGACGATATGACGATAGAACGGCAGTGATTCACCGTGTCGCATAACAGAAGTGGCAATCAGAATAACCCGATCCGATGCGATGAAAGGATGTGGAAACGACAAATTATTGTCACCAGTCATGCATTCGATATCAACCGATGCTATTAATAACGGTGCTATCGAAGTATTATTTGACGTATTATTTTTGGTGTGATTTACGGATGAATGACCGACAGCACTTTCATCGACAATCTTTTCTTCCACACCCACACTCCCGCCAATCCCACCATCCACATCGATCACATTACAATCGATCGGCACCAAATCTTTTGCTTCTGCATTAACTTCCAATTGACAGTGTGATATCGAAGTATCAAATCCTCTTTCCTGATGTTTACCGGCGGGCAGTTTGATCCAATTACTTCCCATTATACCGATATCCACCATAAATCGCATGCATACATCAACATTCGATTCAAACAATTCAAATGTTGTTGGACCCGCTGCAATCAATGAAGATTTCGAACCGCCGTTCGACGATGGAACGGACAGTAACACATTCGACAAAGTGATGGGTTGACTGAGAATCCCTGTCAATGCAGCGATGGTTTCGGGGGTCGATACAAAGATTTGGATAAACACGTCTCCGGTCACAGCAGCGTTGGCATCACTCGCAACCGAGGCGTTGAGAACAGAAGTGCTGGAAGGTAATGGAGGTGGGGGTGGAGTGTAACCGACGAGTGAGCGACGATTATAAATGAGTTGATATCGTTCGATACGATACGCCGCAACCGAATCGCGAAACTCTTTGGGTCGGTGTCCATACAATGAGCTCGAAGCGGATTGAACTTTGACATCCAATAAACGTTTGAGATGATTGATGAATGCTGTAATATGTGTGGTAGTATTCCATCCAACAGGTTTGCGAACATAAAAATACGGAACAAATCCATGAATGTGAGCGCATACACTATTTCCCTCTGCAGTCGTACCGAACAATCGAATCACACATTTCTTATCCTTACTCATTGAATGATCCTATCAAATCGCATCATCATAGCGCATCACAACATATGAGGTCTCTCTCCCTCGCTTTCTGTGTATGGGTCTTTGAAACTCAGCGAATAACTTACGAGATCGATGACTTGAAAGGTGAGATCGTTCTGACTGCTCTGCGCGGGAACGGGAGGACGGAACTGTAACATTCGACGAAACGGTACACCGCCGGTATTACGATTCCGCAATGGCGGTGCGTGTTCTGCGAGCAGTGGTGAAGGTGGCGGTGGGGGTGGAAGCGGTGGATTGGATGATACAGAGTGAGAGGAGGAAGGAGGGTCGGAGGACAATGCGGGTGGCAGTGGTGGGACCGATGACGATACTGTCGTTGGAGTGGCAGCTTTGGAGGAAGTCAATGATGATGCAGATGATGAGGTGGTTGGAGCATTCGGTGGACTGACAGTTGTTTTCACATCATTCATTGCGGAAGCGGTGGTAACATTCGTCGAATGTTGTTTGGTTGATGGGAGCGGAGGTTTGGAGCGCGGCAATCGGGAAGCGGGTATAGCAAAGCCCTTCGCTGACGTCGTCACTGATGCTGTGGATGGGGGATGAACGATGGATGGCGGGCGGATTGGAAACGGTTCGTCCGGTGGTTTGGGACGCGTTGTGTTCAACTGTGAAAGCACTGTACTCAGTGGTGCAGAGCATGAGGATGAGGACGATCGGTGTTGAGATAAGCGAACCGTTTTGTCTGATTTGTCTGATTTGTCTGATTTGTCTGATTTGTTGTTATTTATGAGTATTTTGTTTTGTGAGGGAGGAAATAACGATTGTATTTGAGACATCCAAGCATTAGCGTTGGTACGATTTGATGGGGTCAGTGGTGGAACGGAGGACTTCGAACTCACACTTACATTCTGCGTGGACAGCAACGATGAGGATGACGATGACGATGACGTTGACGATGACGTTGAGCGATACGGTTTGCTTCGTTTCGATGTGTTGACAGCAACAGTGGTGTTGGCAGTGGAGGTGCGTGAATCGCGGGTTCGCTTTCGAAATGACACATCCCGCGGAAGTACGGATGTGGCAACAGCGGTGACAGTAGTGGACTGTGATTGCGATTGCGTCGGTGTATGAGGGCGCTGATTTTCTTTGTCGATGGATAAGAAGGACGATGACGACGACGACGACCACGCCGACGACGATGATGATGTCGATACAGCAGTTGAGGTTGCGGATGACGGGAACGGAATCGGTATTGCGATCGGTGTGACAGCGTTGTGAGGTGGCGCACTGCTCGATTGTGCCATTCGTCGTCTGACATTCTCCCGTTCGGTATCCAACCATTTGATTTCAGGTGTGAGAGCCAATTGACTGCACTCGACCGGAAATGACATTTCAAATCGATTGAACTTAATCGCACGATTGAACTTGTGATCCCAACCAATCGGAGTGAGTGTGGACTCTGACGATATCGGTGTTAGGGAGGCAGACACATTAGCACAGGGTTTGACGTCGACAACTGTTCAATTTATTCAACTTCAATCGACAATATTGAATCGCACACGCAATGTGCGTGCCGTCCGTCGTACGTAGTAGTAGTAGTATACGACATGAAGCATTGACACAGACTCTGAGGACACTCATATCGGTGTTATCGCTGTCCAAACAAAAAATCAAAAAATCTGTCGATCGTGTCGTTGTCTCAGTCACAACAATGCATCCTCGACCTCTGCCGGGTAGAGATTGGGAAGTTGGCATTGGGCCAAAATCAAAGAAGTGGAGAGGGGATCCGGAGTGTTGAACCTCTTATGTTTTTACCTGAATGTTTGGGCGGGGAGTTTGCATCATAATACATTAATATGTGAAAAGAAGAGATTTGATGATAAGCAATGGGCCAAAGATACCACTCCTCTTCCACCACCCACCACACCGGCAGAATTCGAAACCGAACAGCGATTTAACAACAAAAAGCCGACTCTTCGTGCACGTTCCGCGATAAAGTTTGTAAACGGAATTACAGAAAGACACCAACAATTTTACATTACCCCGCGCCCTTCCTCACATGCAACTACAATCCTGCGTTCCTCATCCAATGTATCAACACTTCCAATAATAATGTGACAAATTTCTCCGTTCAGTGTGTGCCGATTCTTGTCGTTTGCATTTTATTATTAAGTCTCTGCTTTCGATAAATGGATGTCACCGCTTTTCTTGTTTGCAGAGAGGAATGGCCCACATCCCACTTCATCCTCCTCTCTCTGCACCAACAAAACCACCGGACAGAAACAATCCATACATCGATCCTGGATTTACCGCCCGATCGAATCGTGTGAATGTTGTTTCCTCTCCATACATTCATTTGATTAACACTCAATCACGCGATCACCTCATCTCTGCTGCAACGGCCAGCAATCATGTTACCGCTGTCAACGCTCCAACCCCTGCACCATTCCCGACATCGATTTACACGACCGCTGCCGTCGCACATCCTCTGCCCCCACAACCATCGTCGAATCCCGTGAATGCTCCGTTCTCACAATATCAGGTGCCTTCTCCGTCATCGGTTTATCCAACGCACACCTCAGTATCAATGATAGGACCGAATACCACAACGACAGCCACAGTGATGACGACAGCGACCGTGCATGCACAGCACTCTACCCAACAACCGACATTCCTGCCTCCACCTGTGAACACGGTTGTTCGTCGTAAGAAGCCTGTGGGTGCGGGTGATCGTCGCATTCCGATATGGAATCGATTGGAAGGTCGTAAGATCAGTGGTTTTGCGAGTCCGATGGAAAAGAATCTTTCTGAATATCTGCGATTGCATCCACACTGTGAGGTATATATACCCGTACCAAAAGAACTCAAACCAAACTCCCGAACTCGAGCAAAATCAAATCCCCGTTCATCACACTCATCCAAAAAAGTATGTCACATTCAGTCATTCCGCCATTCATTCAAACAAACAAATCAATCATTGAGTAATTGAATGAATGGATACGTTTTGTTTGTTGGACAGAAATCTGAGCGTGAAACAGTGTCTGCATCGACGTCGTCAGTGGCATCGGCTTCCACCTCTCCGTCTCATTCACGATCCCCGACACCGCACTCGTTTGCTCTCTCACCGAATCAGCATACGAATCAGTGGAATCCTTCGCATCCGCACGCATCGTCGTCCTCTTCGGTATCACCCGCATCGTCATCAGCACTCTCACCGAATTCGATGCATGTATCACCGCTGCATCCGCCTCATCCCACTCCGCCTCCACCTCAACCGCCCTCACGAGCAACCTCTCATCCGACTGCCAGCTTTGCATATGCACACAGCATGCCTGCATCTCAAGTCAACGCTGGATTACCACCTCAACACGCACATCCTCCATCACTATCGTTGATGCCCCCTCATCACCACCACCGACATTCATCACCGGATTTGACGTTGCGACGACAGATGTCACCGCAGTATGCATCATCCCATTCATCATCGTCCTCCTCATCATCACAGCAACCACCACAGTCACTGTCGCAGTCACTGTCGCAGTCACTGTCGCAGTCACTGTCGCAGTCACAATCAGTGTATCCCAATCCCAATGCATCGCATCCGAATCAACCCCCGCCTCCTTCATCGGACTCATCGGAAGCGATGTTACACGATTGGGATATCGGTCGCGGTCCTCACAACGATGAGGATGATGATGATAGTGATTCCTCCGGACCCGATATGAATGATGATAATGAGTCATCCGCACCCTTACATACTGCACATCCATTACCATCGCAGCCATCTTCATCGTCCTCCTCTTCGTCGTCCTCAGTCGGACAGAGGGTGACCGCTCCGTTATCACAACCCCATTCAACTGCTCGATTACCGTTGCATTCAATGGAATCGGTGAATCCATCCTCCGCTCCCAATTCTTATCGAGCACAGCACTCTCAGACTCTGCCACAACCATTGACGATGTCCGCACTTCAGGCGATGCATGCCGCATCACACAATCAGATGTATAACACAACACAACAGACGACTTCCCTTTTGCCAAACCGCGCTCAATCATTGCAACAGACAGTACCGCAACCACAATCACAGGTTACATCGATGTCACCATTTCAGCAGCCGTCATCACAGTTGTTCGTACAGACGCACGGTTACAGTGGGTATACAACTGCCATGCCTCAAGCACAGAGCTTCGCGGAATCCGCTCAGAGTTCGCGGCGTGCATCGCATCCAACACTACCATCACAGCAGTCAGCAGGGTTTACGTTTGGTTCATTGACTCAGCCCACCACTCCAACGCTGACTGCCTCAACGATTCACACCGGCAACACAGCAGCGGTCAACTCTCCTCCGAATGCGGGTATCAGTAATGCTGCCAATCAAAGCAAACCACCTCTTAAGTTGAAGCCGTCTCCCACACAGGCGAATGCTCTCACAACCAAACCGGTCGTCAAACGATCGAACTCACAGAGTTTGCTGCACGCGACAACAGCCAATCTCAATGCTCGCGGAGGAACGCGACAAAACGCGGATCCACCGTCGCCGACACCCGTATCCCCGCATTCGCTGCCGACTCCCTCGCCGCTTGCAACCGCAGCATTGCACACCTCCCCTCAACCCTTCCATTCTCTACCAACCTCTCCCTCGTCGGATGCGGCAGTACCGTTCACGTTTGCAGGCAGTACTGCGATGTCTGATCTGAACGTACATTCTCCACCGCCCTCTTCACCACCACACAACGCAATGCTGTCATCCACCGCTTCCACTGCCACCGCTCTATCATTATCTCAGTCACAACCATTGCGTGGTTCCTTACACCCCACCTCCGGTACTCATCGCCGCAGTAACTCTGCCGCTACACTCGTACAGTATTCAGTCGATGATATCGAACGCGGGCGACTCCGGAAATCATCCGATCCGCCAATTGTACCGCGACCCTTATCCAATATGGATGTCAATAATACTGCACCACACGCCATGTATTATCCCCGCACACCACAACCATCCAAACCCCCTCCGCTCGCTCACACGCAAGCTCAGCCGCTGACCCCTCAACCGCAACGACATTCGTCGTTATCACACCCGCTGACGCCACAACCCTATCAATATCAGCAAATGTATTCGCAGGAATATCCACAGCAACCATCAATGCCAATCGCTGATCCTCGCAATCATTCAGCACACGACTTGGCCATTGCACAACGAACAGCCGCTTTCGCATCCTCATCGCCGTCAGCATCGACGGCAGCGGTGATCATGAATCGTCCGCAACGTTCACAGTCACATTCGCAGCCCACACCACCTCTGATGGTGAGCGGTGCACAACAATCCACATCGCTTCCAACAACCCCGCGATTGCATGCATCGATGTCGAGCAGTTCCTCGTCGATACCCACACCTCTCCCATCTTCTGCACCGGCACTGCAAAAATCGCAATCACACGATTCAGCGTCGTCCAATACCGCCGCGTCTCAACAACCACCGCATTATTATATTCAACCGTACTATCACTTACAGATGCAGGCAGCGGCAGCAGCCGCCGCGGCAGCCAAGCAATCAGCTGTCAGTGTACCGACCAATCCAATGTCGCCGCCCTCACTCAACACTCTGACGATAGCGTCGCCATCCGTCTCGTCGAATACATCATCGAATCTGCCGATATCCCCATTGAATGATCCGATTGTAGCAGCGAACACCTTTTTAGATCCCTCTGCACTACCACAACCACCGTCTCTGAATCCTGCATTATTGCGATCGCAACAATCCAATGCATCTGTCTCATCATCGTCGTCGTCGTCATCCTCTGCGGTCACACCATCGAAGAAGCGAGAACACAAGCGTTCCGGCAGTGGTTCAATGAAAATGAGCAAACACGCTCACAGTCATATTAACATTCATAATCAGCCACCACCACATATGCAGTCATCCGGTAAACGTTCGTTGCGACAGTCCAAACGGAAATCCGCCCCCGCAAGTACCTCCGGTTCAACAGTGGTGTCGGTGTCGACCACATCGATGAGTGGAGAACAACTTCCGTATGCACAATCGGTGGAACGACCAACTCACCGACCGATTCCTTCGCATTCCGATGAGAAACGCCGACACTCTCGCAGTCGCAGTCGGGGTGATGACTCCCCTCCCCGAACAGCAGGAATCGAAAGGAAAGAACGTCGCGGATCTCGATCACGATCGTAAGCAATCAATCACTCTCATTATCACTCTCTCATTCGTTTGTCGTGCGTTGTGATGTGTCGTGTGTAATTAGTCGGTCGCGTTCATTACCCAGTTTGATGGCGGATCCAAACTTTACTTCATCAGTGCTGACAACCAATACTGCTCCCTCCACTTCTTCAGCCTCCGCGACACTTGCACCTCACAGTGCAACCCTTCCGGATACATTATCATATTCGTCGTCCTCTTCCTCTGTGTCTGCGCAACCCATGACAGCGGATGATTTAATGCTTCCATATCATCATTCGCACGCACACCACTCACGTCGCAGCGGTTCACTCGATTATTCGACTGCATTCCGTTCGAGTGGTCCACCACCCATCCGCACAGCCAATACGGCTGCTGTCAGTTCACAGCGTCCTCCATTTCACGGTACAGCTCTGACCACGATTCATTCCACTCCTGTCTCTCCGAGTGGTTCACCGTCCGAACCGACATTCAACTTTATGAGTAACGATACGACGAATTATAAAGCGAGTGTGTCAAAACCGGATTTCGGCAATCCAACATTTGGCAATTCCAATGTCACAGCCAATGCCAATGCTAACAGCACACCGACAGCATCCTTCGTGTGGGATGCAAATATTCATAAATCCAATCCTCTGATTGAATCGTTACCATTCAGTCCATCCACCGCTCCGTTCTTTGATCCTTTGATCGACGATGATATTAGCGGTATCATTCCTCCCACTCTATCACCGCTTCCATCATTACAGTCCTCACAATCACAATCACAATCGACTGCACCCGCCTCTTCGTCATCGTCCTCATCGATTCCCCCTCCCGCTTCCGCTTCTGCTTTTCCATTATCGTTGCCGGCATTCACCTCATCTCCCACGCATTCACCGACCTCCACATCACAATCCTCGTTATCCGGGCGCTCAGCCGCTACCAATGCGAGTGGGAGCAATCTGTTTGATCAGCGACCCGCTCGATTGCGGACAAACTCCACTCCCTTATTGGGTGATACCACTTCATTTGGTGCCTCTTCAATGTATGGGTACGCAAACGTTGCTTCGTCCGCATCCGCTTCCACCGCTTCCACATCACCGCTGTTTACAACGAGCAGTTCATCCTCCATGCTACCCGGTAGTGATGGGATGAAACTCGGGGAATAATATCGTTTTAAAGAATGAAATGAATGAATGAAATGTATCTCGTTAATCCACATATCTCGATCGCAAATCCGATGTTCCGGTTTGCGGAGTTTCTGATTCCGCTCCCTCTTTCTCTTCCTCTTTGCTCTCCTCTCCTCAATATGAAATGCATTGATTATTTGTGAGTCATTTCGTTGTCAGTCAAACAGTCGATACTTCTGCTGATGTATCAGTATTCATAATAAAGATCCCAATCGATATCACTAATGTTGATGTTATTGTCAGTCTGTTAATATCGATTGATTGAAGTGCGAGGTTTTGAGTATCGGTTATTGACAGCAGATGAAGAGAGGGTGGAAGTGGGTGTATTGGAGATCGATATTCGATTTGGGTTCACCGATACAGCGGGAGCGTTGTTGCGGTGAGCAGACTTGTGACGGCCTTTCGTTGAAGAGGTCAGCGCAGCGGTGGTGTTCGAAGCGGACAGAGTTGATTGTACGAACGGTATCCGCGGAGACAGTTCCGATTGTGATGGTTGTGAGGGTTGTTGTGGCAATTGAGATATCCGCTGCGGTGACGGGATTGAACGTTTCGGCGATGAAGCGAGTGGTTGGATGAGTTTGGTTGGCGAGAGTGGTGAGCGGTGTGGTGGGGAACGATTCTTCGGTGACATGAGTGTGGACGATCGTTTCGGTGAAGTGATTGTTGATTGTGATGACGATTGTGCTAACGATGCCAGTAATGATATGAGCTGTGATTGCACAGGCAGTGAGGCAGCCGAACCATTGTTACTCTGATTGTTTGCAGCGATTGCGAGGTTTGCAGCAGCGCTGTCATTATCAATATCGATATCTTTCTTTTGTTCGCGGAGTTTGTGTAATCGCTCGCGGATTGCGGGATGCCTGAAGAATGCTGATAACGTTGCAGAGTCATTCGCGGGGGAGGCAGTCACTGCAGCAACCGTTGCAACAGTTGGTTTGGAAGATATGAGTGGTACGGGAATCGACGAAATCGGTGGTGGCGGTGGAGAGGTTGGTATGTTCAATGCTTTCAGTGATGGTTTCGTGGATTTGGCGGGCGGTGTGAAAGGATGTTGCATTGTATGATGTGAAGAGGGTTGCAGGAATGACTGTGAAGGCAACTGCGGTGACAGCGTCTGCGGTGCCTGCGATGGTGCTGTGGTCGATGTGGAATGTGATTCAATACGAACATATTCGACAGGAATGTTATCATCGATTGCAGTGGCAGCGTTTGGTTCTTCCAAATATGCGTGTGCTGTGACGGAGGATGGAAGTGCTGACTGATGATAATAAAAGAGGAGAGGAGGTTGATCACTGCCGTCTAACATTGCAGCATCGAATGCAGCGGTCGCAGCCGTATTCACATAAACCTCAGTATTATTGTTGTTGGATCGCGATTTGGGTTGCAAACCTTTGGGAAGGCTCATATTCGGTGGTAACACTGGAAATGCAGAACCATCTGTGGGAACAACACCGCTGCTGTTGCCTGCGATTGCACGCTTCGTATGATGCGGTGAACGACGTGGAAGTAATGGTTGCGAATCGATCGATGGAGCTTCGATGGGTGCGGCACGATTATCGGCAACATTCGATTTGTTGGCAGTTAATGGTTCAGCAGTGATGGAATCGGAGGAAGTGGATGGAGGTGGAGCACCGCTCACGGTCGTTATGCTGATTGGCAGGGGTGGTGCCGTCTTCATATCACCCGTCGATACGGACGGTGCAAATGGGAGTGCGGAAACAGTGGGAGGAATTTGATTGAACGGTAACGATGAATGTGGAATCGTTAATTTCATCGGATCAATGGTTGCATCGCCGTCTTTCAGTGTTGGAGTGATGTGACGATAAATCGATTGCCCCAAACATGACAGCCGTATAATGAGTTGCACTTCCGCCACCGCATTTGCCATTAAATCGTACGCCACAAACGTTGCGCGTCGATATCCGTGATTTGGTTCGAGCAGTGGACGGGTTGCCTGATCAGTAAAACTCGACAGATCGATCGCTGCGGTTCCCAACAATGTGGCAGCCGTTCGTTCAATCATTGGAATCGTTACTTCCGCAGCAGTCGTGTTGAGTGGAATGGATTGTGCTCCCGCAGTACTGAGATCAACAAAATAACAGGAAAGTGGAACCCTATCATCCAACAATCAGGCACTCAATCAATGAATCAGTGCATGAATCAATGCATGAATCAATGCATGAGTGGCACTGTCGTACCGGGTCAAAAGATACCGAAATGACTGTTCGGTCAATGAAAACAGGCATCTGATATCGGATCACGCATGACACACAGGTTGAGGGGTCGTGACGGTAGTACATTTTTGATGGTGAATGAATGTACGATTTTCCAGCATTGAAATCAATGATGCGATTGTATGTGTTGGGAGGCGGCAATTCAATGACCGATTTGGTTGATTTGGGTTGAATGAGTATGACCGGAAAGTCCAATAATCGGAATGCGAGTCCCGCTTTGAACACTCCATTGTTCGGTGGATCGATTCGGGTCTTTACAATCGAACAATACACTTCCAAACAAAACACGGAGGTGGCAGGCACCTTCAACAGTTCAGACTGTGACGCTTTCCTGTCCATTTGCAGGCCTGTGAGAAACGATTTGAGTCAACGGTCACGAACATTTTTGATCGATTTCTTGCCAACGACAGAATCTGTTGCTATGATAATTTGCTCTTCAGACACCATCAACAATCTCTTTTCGATATCATCATATATGCATCGAATGCTGCAGCGCAGTTTTTTTCGGTTGATGAAAATTGAAATGGATTCGGCGGTGTATATACAGGTGAAAGACATGGATCAATATGAAAGAACAGGTGAGTGGATCTGTTGATTTTGGTGAGGAAAGCGATGGAAAGGTTTGATTAAGAAAACGACACAAACATGCACAACGGAAGTGGTTTGGAGGTGAACGAAAGGGTTGGATTATTGACGGCGACACAAGCATTCGGGAGGAGTGTCGTGTTGAGAGTGCAGATATTGCACACTGTTATCAGCGGTGTATTGATTGGTATCAATAAACAAATCCCACCAGTTCAACGAACTATCCATCGGTCGACCAATCATTGGAAAGTTCGGTCATTTCAAAACAGCGAATATGAATGCGGTGTGAATACCACGTTCGATTATGAGTGCGTTCATTGGATGGTTGTTCATAATGACAATCATTTCCCGTTCCGGTGCTACAGCCCGGCATATACAATGCACAACTCTTATCCACCGCACACTCTGAAAACGGAGGATGATTGCAATTCGGTTCTTCCGATGGACGGTTACGAAGCAGCGGTGCAGCGTGTGTCAACGTTAAACCGTCCACTCCTGCATTGACCATTACAGATGGCGACATATATTGATACTGTGAGTGCGGAGTGTGTGTGTCTGTCGTGTGTTACCGTCCGGCGTGAGCCAATGCGATGGGTCGCGATAAACAGTCGTTCCGCGACGGTCAATGACGGCCGCGTAAATATGAGGTTGATCATCGCCCACAAAATAAGAGGTTGTTTGTTGTCCGCCTGCAATCCAATGCATTACACACGAATCATCGTTTGTCGTTATGTATTGAATGATGTGTTATATTACCTGATGAACCGGTTGGATGGTTTTGAGATGGGAAGCACCGTCCCGCACTATTAAAACCGGTTGCATACAATCGATCATATATATTGCTATCATTCTTTGCGACTTCATCCCAAAACGGTGGTTCCAATATATCAATCTCACCCGCACTCCCATCTGCCCAGCAATTACTGCGACGGGTATCCTCTGTACCCGCGTCATGATCATCGGTGTTGTGATTCTGAACGTAACAAAGTGGATTGATAGAAGCGGGACCTCTGTTAATGGTTGCCTGATTTAATAAATATAATGTTGCATACTGAAATCGTTGTACTGACATCACAAATAACATGGCCGGTGGACCCACACCGGACACGTGAGATCGATAAAATCCAACCTCCCAGCCGGCAGCCCCGCCGGGTTGAGACTCGAGCCAACTCTATTACACAAGCAACCAAACGAATGAACGACCATTTCACAGAAGAGTTAATACCCATCACACATACCGATGTATTAGCATTAATGAGATCAGTTGAAGCGCATTGACCTTCGGTATTGAGAGAACTGTCCGGTACCAACACAAATGCTCCATTCTCTGTGATGGTTGTATCATTGGTTGCGGGATCCACAATTGAATCGGATGAATTGCGATTCAAACGATACTGATACACTGCCATATAATTGATAACCACTTCACTCTTTGCACCGGTTCCATCCGGCATCCACGTACATGCTTGTCCGGTGCCGCGAGTGCATACACCAATCACCCAATTGAATTTTGGAAGCATTCGTTCACAACCATTAATACCGCATCCACATAACCACTTATCAACTGTCTGATTAATTTGAGTTGCATATTCGTAATCCGCATCACATAATTGTGTGTCGCACGCAGCATTACCGTCTTTCTTTGGTTTGTCAGAAATACTCACTTCAGAGCTTTCTGCAGGTGTGTTGCCGTCGATATCAGCGAATCCGGACATATCATAACCAAACCGTGCTTTTTGTAATGCACCGCGCAACTGATCGACAGCATTTTTGCCTGCTTCTTTGCCGATTTGATAATACACCGTCCAGTTTGCGAGATGTCGGCATTTCGGTGGATCATACGAATCACGTTTTCGATTTGGACACTGATCGACACAACTGTCGGGACTGTTGGCACACGCATTCCCGTTCTGGCAACACACAAACGCAAACACAGTCAGATACTATCTTCCGCACGCAAGCAACACACTTACCGGACAGCATTGACACACTTCACAAAATGCGGTCGGTTTATCGGTTGCATTTAAGGGTGTACAATAATGCGGTCCCGGACATACCTCCGGTTCTTTCATTGCACACAATTGTTGGATGGGTTGAGGGACAGGTGGATTGTGACCGCCGTAACGATTGTCGATCCGAGCAATTCGTTGATACAACTGACTCACACGCACAACACAAGTGAGCCATCGAAATGTATTGAAATGGAGTGCAACATACCTCCCGACCGAATGCAATAAGCAAAATCGCTCCCGCAAACACAACCATAATACACAATGCAAATACGCAGCGCTTCCATTGTCGTTGACGTCGACGCAGAAGCTCCGCGCGGTCATTCTCTTCCACTTCACGACTCGGATACAAATCACCGCTCGGAAATACGGGCGGCAACTCAATTGCACGAAATGGTTTGTGACTGCCAGCGGTTGCATTCACACTTACGGGTGACGGTGGATGGGTTTCGGGTTGCACACCACCGGTGGACATAAATAGTCTGAGAGATTGGGAATAAGCAAATACAGTCTGAAGGACAGCAGGAAAGAAAGATATTAACTGCGTGACTGACGCACAAGCGCATTGCACCGCGCAGTCACCTTCCTGGAAGAAGTCATACACAGCCAAAAGCAGTGCGCAACCATTCGCATCATACCGCAGTGAAAATTTCACTTGCAAAAAATGGAGGAAAGACGATGTCTTTGAACGCGAGGGAAGCGAGAAACACCTTATGAGACTACCCATGCACCGCTGATACATAGAATCTAATGTTCTCCCGAACGAAAGTGTTGCTTCCCTCACCGACCTCTCATTTCGGCTCTCTTTTGTTGTCGATGTAACAGATGTATTGTGTCCGACGACGGTTCAGACCATTATCGATGCAGCAACCAATTCAATCGGTGGGTCACTTCCGTAATTTGCACGCGTCATTCCCGTTGTCTGATGTGTGATGATTGCAGTTATTGTCTGAACCTCGAACGGCGCAACTTCGGGCACACCCGGTACACTGGAAACGCAATCGATGAAAGGACGACTGACCATTTCATTCCTGTGTTCTGTTCTGTTCAGACTGAAATTCTCCGGAAAATTCGGAAAATGAAAGCGAATCCCTTCCCAATCAACTCCAATCATCTCTTTCAAAGTCTGTCATCATCAACACTGGCATCATCAGCAATGCTCACATCCTCCGCTTCTGCAATAACCGATTCGAGAGACGCAAAGACAGATGTCTCTCCGCGAGGTTCCTTTTCAATGGCATCGACCGTTGCATTTGATCCCGCTCCACCGATTGTGCCGTTTTGTCGGGAGTTTGGGTCGGTTGTGTCGTATGCAAAGAGCGTACCGCTCGGATTTCCGCGCTGTTCCGCGCGTGCAATGTCAACGGCTGCCCCATCACTCGTATGCTTTCTATCATTCTGCTTGGTTTCAGTCACATGCTCAATACTCACGCGATGTCACAGCATACCACACACAGCGACCCGAGTAAACCGGCTCCCGCACACTCCGGTCATTTGGCAACACTGAATTCCGTATGCAACAACCATATGTTCGTACCTTGCAACGTCAGCGCTTATCTTGTGGGGTGCTTGTGCAGGCTCCGTTATATGATACGGGTGGAAGTGAAGCACATTCAGAACACGGAGCTTCTGCTCCCTCCAACATCGAAGATATGGTTTGTCCACCTCAGAGATCGTGCTTTCGATTCAGTGCTTATTTATTCGTGTATTGTGTTCGACGATGCGAAAGTTGGTATTTCATGACTTAACGTTGGGAGAGGTGATTCAGGAAAAACCGAGCAAAAAGCTATTGCAAATTGCAGAAACACAAATGATTTACGAAGCAATTAAAGTGATGGATGACAATAAAGTTGGTAAGAAACAGAAACACTTGCAAATTTGGTGCGCGTGACGCAAGCGTGTTTGATTGTGTGTGCGGAGGTGGATTATTGGTCACGGATGAGGGAGGCACACGGATTACCGGTATTGTCACAGAGCGGGATTATTTAACTAAAGTTGCATTGCGAGGATTGAATTCAAGAGTGACACCGGTACTGTAATGTAACACGCCACTGTTCAATCGTCACTCGCATGTTTCACGCGGTGACGTGGGCGCGTGCCACATCACAGGTTCAGGCAATTATGACGTCTTCCGTCCAATTCGGCTCGGCTTCACAGTCTGCGAGTGAAGCATTGCGACTCATGACACAGAATCGGTAAGCAGTGTTGTACTTCATCATTTCCGACTTGCGTTGCGATGCTCGTGTTTGGACTGCAATACGGATACGGATGAATGACAGTTTTCGTCATTTGCCGGTTGTCAATGACATCGGACAATTGTTGGGTATGGTATCGATCGGTGATCTCGTTAAAACAATCCTTTCAGAGCTCTCAGAAAGTGTTACTTATTATAAAGATTACGTCAACGGTAAATATCGTTACAGCGGTTCATATGCTGATACACATTCCTCCACTCCTGAGATCACTGCAAGCGAGCCGATTCCTCCCACCGCAACCTCCAAACCTGTCGCTTTCACCACCACCACCACCACAATCACCTCCTCCTCTGTCCGCACTTCATCTTAATTGACAATATTGCAGACACTGAAAGCTGGTCTCGTTGCTATGCTGCTATCAATCCACGTCGTTGCTTGTTTGAGAGTGAATTTCGTGTTTTTATTACTGTATTAATATCTCTTTCCAGCAACTGCAAACTGTTTGCTTAACAATGTCAATATGGCTGTAAGAAGTTGGAGGTTCGGAAGCGTTGTTATGAATATTGTGGCAGAGTTAGAGTTTGGTTGATTTAACGGTTGATTTTTTGATACCTGTTTTCTCTCCACCGTATGCACCGGCAGCAGCTTTACTACCTTTATATTCCTGCACCTGTGATCGTCGTTTAATCTCTTTTTTACGATACTTTTCTCGGTTTTTGGTGCGCGGAGTCTTAAAATCTGTCGGTCGGCGCGGAGTCAAGCCACGATTTGCGTCAATCTTTTTACCGATCTTTCGACGATCTGTTACATCAGTCCGATCGGGATCATCAGCACTCATCACACTCAACGGACTGTTGTCACACACACAACACACCACATGAATGAGAAATGTGATGCACACTTTGAGGAGTGTGAAGTGTGTCATATTACGGTGCGTGCGCCTCTTTTCTCTGTTTCTTTCGCGATTGTGCTTCATCATTCGCGGCAATCGCAAATTCGAGATCGGCATCACCAAACTCATCATCGCTATCACGCTGCGGTACAATCGCTGCACGATATCGACCGCTTTCTTTCGCTGATGCGGCGGCACCTTTCCCTCTGCTATTCGAAGGAACGGGAACGGGAAGTGCTTCGTCGTCGGCTTTCTCCTTCAGTAATGCAGCATATGAATCATCGAAATCATTCAATTCCTGCAATCACACAAACGAAGGTTACAAACATCAATGATAGATTTATGTGCGTGTTGAGCGGTGAACGAACTGAAAGTGCGTTTTGCTGGAGTTTTCGTTTGCGTTTCTGTTTATCCGCTTTTGTGTCCGATAAGCGAGTAAAATAATCCTCCTCAAATTTCTGTCGTTCTCGATCGTTGTCGTCGGGTCGATACGTCCCATCATCCTCTGCATCGACTTCAAGCGGTGCTTCAGACAGATCTGCAGCGATATCCTTGACAATTCGACTCCTGCTTGCACGTTCGCGTAACTTATCCTGTTTCTTTGTGTGACGTGTCAGCGATTTTGAGTCCGGATCCACAGCAGTCATCTTTGGGGGTACATATTTAGCATCGATGCTTCCCAAACCTGTACCACCACTCTCATCATTCTCATCTGATTTACCGAGCAATGCACGCGGATTCGGTTTGAACGATAACGGATCTGCAATAATGATTCACATCCCACACACATGTGTTCAGTGCTTCAGACAACCCAATCCGAGCAATGAAGTATGAAATTGAAATGAATCAAACCTTTGTTATCAGCGGTGGTGGTATTTGTGGATGCTTGTTTTAGTAATTTATCGATCTGATATTTTAATTTCTTTTCAATCGGTCTCATCTTTTCGAGTATCGTTCGAATGTGTACCAATTGTTTAATCACCGGATGACTCGATACATTCGTTGTACCTCCTCCCTCCGCTTTTAATAATAAATAAAACACTGCATGTGTACAGTATGATAATAACAATTGACATTTTAATTCTAAAAATGACATCCCTTTTGAAGTCGATAATTCACCGCTCTGTACTTTGCTTATGATCGGCTTCAGAAATGTTCGGATATCATTCATTTTCTGTTTCACTTCCGTTAACAGAGGTAACAACTCCGGTGAATCTGCACGCAGAATAGCGAGTTTCTCCTCCGAAGTCAATGCACTCAAATCCCGTTCCACTCGTTCCACCTCCACATCACTGGGATTGACGTCCATATCGAGAGTTGATAGAATGGCTGCGGTTTCGGGATTATTGTTTGGCGCGACGGAAGAAGATGAGGACGACGAAGAAGAGGATGAGGACGACGAAGAAGAGGATGACGATGAGGAGGAAGTTGCATTTGTCGATTTGCGTGCTGCTTTCTTCGATGGTTTGGCAGTGACAGCATTGGGGGCAGCGGTATCGTTGGATGTGTTCGGTGCAGTGAGCAACGATCCGATAGTATCCCCACCAAAATCTTCCTCATTATGAGCTTCGGCTTTAATCCGCTGCAATCGTCGTGCTTCTGCTTCTTCCTCATCCTCCACAGCACGATCCGTATCATCTGCCATTTCAGGTGCCACACCGCCCGCACCCTCCGTACCATAATACACTCCCTTTCGTCGACCCCACGCACGGCTAATATCTTTCTGATCATCTGCTGCGTCATCGTCACCGTCAGCTTCATCACCGCCACCGCTGCCGCCGTAATAATCTGTTCACACACAATCTTTCCAGCACAGTGGGATCCGAAGCTTGGAATTCACGTGACTTGAAGTCGCG
>JADMIO010987886.1_pt1 | contig 77198 bp, 41 predicted proteins | sample 8958161 | NCBI WGS metagenome assembly JADMIO01 (sample SAMN16585339, study PRJNA669376) | soil metagenome | isolation source: Crop rotation soil | place: USA: Cullars Rotation, Alabama | collected 2011
ACGCCCGCCAGCACGCGGACCACTTCCGAATTCGAGAGCGACACCCGGATCACGTCGTCGAGCGAGACCATCCGGGCGGCTTCGTCGGCCTTCGGATCGGTGACGGTGGGCGGGGCCTCCGTCTGGGGCACCGGCAGCGGCTGAAGCTGCGAAGGGTCGCGAACGGTGATCGTCCGCTGCTCGGGCAGGATCAGCGGCCACAACCTTTGCGCTTGCGCGATTTGGGTAAGATTGGCAAGCAGTAGCGTGCAGGCCGCAATTCTGGCAAATCCGGCACAACTCGCATAAGTCGATCTCATCCTTTCATGGATTTTCGACCCCCCGAATCGGTTGCGCCAGTGATTCCGTAAATTATGATCCCGCCTGTAATTCCGGCTGGTCCTCGCCGGCAGAGTTTAACGTTTGTAACGCCTGGTGAATGTCTGTGGTGTCTGCAATCACCTCGCCGTCGTGCAGCACTAGGGCCCGCTTGGCGTGAGCGGCGACATGGTGGTCGTGGGTTACCAGGATCACGCAGATGTTGTGGTCGGTGTTGAGCTGCTGGAACAGTTCAATCACCTCGCGGCTGGTCTTTGAATCGAGATTGCCCGTCGGTTCGTCGCCCATCAGGATCGACGGCCGATTCACCAGCGCTCGGGCGATGGCCACGCGCTGTTGCTGCCCGCCGGAGAGCTGGCCGGGGTGATGGTGCAAGCGGTCGCCAAGGCCGACTTTGTGCAGCATCTCCTTGGCGCGATCGTGACGCTCGCGTGCGGGAATGTGCGGCGCGTAGAGCAACGGTAATTCCACGTTCTCGAGCGCCGAAGTTCGCGCCAGCAGATTGAAGTTCTGAAATACGAAGCCGATGCGCCGATTGCGGATGGATGCCCGTTCGTCGCGCGTCATCGTGACGACTTCCTCGCCCGCCAGCAGATAGCTGCCGCTCGTGGGCCGGTCGAGGCAGCCGAGCGTGTTCATCAGCGTGCTCTTGCCCGAGCCCGAGGGGCCAATCAAAGAGACGTACTCGCCCTGGTCAATCGAGAGCGTTGTTCCGCGCAGCGCCACGACCTCGACTTCGCCGAGGTCGTACACCTTTCGTACATCCTTTAGCTGGATCAAAGACACCGGGGCAGGCGACTCGCAGGGAAGCAAACGGGGGAAGCGGCAGAACCATCCATTGTACGTTGCGGACGGGTTGAATTCTGCCCCGGGGAACCGTCCAGAGTCGGGCGTCCATTTTCAGCCGCGTAGCGGCGACGGCATGTAGCCGTGGGTTTTAACCCACGGAAACGAGGACGCTGTAAGAATTATTTAGCCGCGTAGCGGCGGCAGGAATCGAGCGCAAGGGCTGGACCTCTGTCGCCGCTACGCGGCTTAAAAACGCATTCGGATGCCTGTAACCCCGGGCTCACGCCCGGGGCTATTATCTGTCGCCGCTTCGCGGCTAAAAAAATGCGTGGCTGGACCCCGCGCAGTTACGTTCGCCGTTAGGGGCGTTCCGGCGGGGCGGGACGGCGGCGCGGAAGGAGGGAACGGAGGCGGCGTGGAGGTCGCGGCTGATCTGGCGGGGGCGGAGTGGATTGCGCCGCGTCGCCTGTTTGGTTGTCGCCGGACGGGTCAATCTGCTCGTCGCTGGGCTCGTCCGGCGGCGGTGCACCCGACGTTGGATCCAGCGGTTGTTCTTCCCATTGGGACGGGGTTGGGGTCAAAGCCGGCTCGTCGCCTTGCCCCTGGAGGGGTTGAGGTGGCTGGGGCGATCCATTGCCCAAGCGGCGGGACCGGCGCTCCTGAAAGCGGGCGCGGACGGCGCCAGGATCGCGCTGGATGAGCCGCGGACGCTCACCTGACAGTCGTTCTTGACGCCATGCGCGCAGGGTCTCCAGCGGGTGCAGATCGGCCAACCGGTCGCGCAGGTCTTCGAGCATTTCCGGCGGCAGCAGGCTCTCTCCCTTGGCCAGCACGGCGTTGAGCAGGGCCTTGACGATGGTCGCGGTCACTTTGGCCAGCGTTTCGCCTTTGGGGGTGTCGGTGCCGACATTCTCCAGGTGCAACTCGGGAATCGGAATATTCAGCTCGGTCAGTTCGCCCCCAAAGGGGAGCAGATCCACGAACACGTTCACGTCGCGAATCATGATGTCGTGAATGATGAATTTCTTTTGGTGCTTTTCGCGGACCTCTTCCTGCGGTTTGTCTCGGCCCGATTCGAAACGGGCCACGTTGTCGACAATCACGCGATAGTTCGCCCGCTGTGCCTCCTTGATCAGGTTGACGTGGACTCCCGTCAACGTGAGCTGCGAGATCTCGATCGTCTCGTGCATCAGCGTGCCGAGCGAGATGTCGACGGCCCCCTCGTCGAGCTTGATGAACTCCGCCGCTTTGAATCCCTCCGGATTCGCGATTTTCAAACCGGCAAGATTGCAGTCGCCCCGGGCCAACCCGAGGTGCAGCGTGTCGAGCGTGGTGCTGACACCCAAGGCGCTCGTGCCGGCGGTTTCGATGGCGACTTTCGCCAGCCAATCGATCCACACGATCGCCAGGGCGCACAAGAGCACGACGCTCAGCACGCCGCCGATCGCGATCTTCTTCCAATGTCGAAAGAGCCTCTGCATGATCCCTCGTTTCTATACTGTCAGGCCGATGGCCTTGCGCCCGGCGTCTGTAAGCCGTGCCACGGTCCAGGGAGGATTCCAGGTAAAGTCTACCAGCACCTGGCGCACTCCGCTCAGTTTGAGCAACCGATCGCGAATTCCCGGCTCGATCCGGCCTCCGCCCGAGCTGACCAGAAACTCATACACGCCGCGGCCGTGGTGCGGCATTGTCACGAGAATCGTTACCGTACCCCCCGTTTCGCGCACATCATAAACATAGCCCATGTCGACCACGTTGGCGTCGATCTTGTAGAGCTGTTCGTCGTGAACCTCGCGAAGTGCTTTCCAGATGGCCTCTTTGAGCGGCGCCGTCTCCGGGGTCTCGCCTCGCCGGGCCAGCGAACCCGCAGGCCGGGTGGCCATGCCGCTGGGCAGTTGGGCGCGCTCGACGGAGAGCGGATGCAGCAGTTGATGGCGCAGCCCTTCGATTCTTGCGTCGGCATCTTTGCCCTCGTACGGCGCGAGCAGATACGCGTTGCGCTGCCGGATCGTGGTGCCGGCCTTGAGGGTCGCGTCGCCGTCGACCGGGTAGCGGCTCCACAGTTGGCCGTGGCCGTCATAGTGCAGTTGTGGTGCGCCGCCATGTGCCAGTTTGTCGAAGCCCGTGGCCTCGTGCTCCAGCCACAGCGCGACAAATGCGTCGCGGCTCTGCTGGTGATAGAAGCCCACGCCCCACAGGTTCCTTTGGTTCTCCGTCGGCACGGTCCCTTCGTGCAGTTTGCCTTGCGCGTCGATCCACAGCGTTTCAGTGAACGAGTAGCCGGAGAAGACCCATTCGTCGTCCCGCATCGCCGCGACGTCGACGTCTTTGATCACGTCGATCCGGCCTTCCTTGAAAAAATACGGACGGCCCGGATAGAAGATGTACGTCTGGTCCATGTGCACGCGGCTGGGCGTGAACACCGGGTGCAACGGGCTGTAGGGAAATCCCCAGCGGCGAATTCGCGTGCAGAGCGGACCTTCGATCACTTCAAAGTTGGGACAGCGCGGCCAATTCCGCATCCGAAACTTTTGAAAATGATCGGCGTCAACGTAGTCGTGCGCCCAATCGATGCCCGGCGGCTCGCCGTGGCCTTTGCCGCCGGCGTACAGCTCCAAGCCGTGCTTTCGCTTATAGATCAGCCGCTCCAGCTGCCCCATCTGACTCGATAGCCGGGCCGTGAAGTGCTCGTTATCGATCGACAGGCCATAACCTTCACCGCTCACCTGCAGGTCGGTGCGGTAATCGGTCCGCTCGGCGTTCGGGTTTCCATAGAACACGAGGTACGATGCTTGCCGGTGGGCGGCCACATCGGCCAGAAACACCACCTGAAAGCGGAACTCGTTGCCGTGTCGGGTTTCGGAGTGCACCTGGCAAGGGACCTCATCGAGGGTCCCGCGGCTTTCGTTCACCCGCGCCACGCGCAGTTCACGCCCCGGGTCGGTCACTTTGTCGGCGGCGACCGCGATGGCCAGTTCGACCGGCTCGCCGATTCGTTCGATCCCCACCGTTTCAAAGACGCTCACCGGCTTGCAAAATGACCAGCCCTGAGCCCAGACGGACCACGACCTCGGCAGGTCGGTCGTGGCACCAAAATGATCCGCGGGGCTCGCCGGCGGGCCGGCAGATTTCTGACCGCGTTCGAAGCTCAAGGTCTGCTGCGTGGCATCGGCCAGCGACATGGCGATGTCCAGGTTGCCCGCGCGATAGGCCGCCTCGAGCAGCCGCAACTTCTCCGGCACGCTATCCGTGCGAGCCTCGTAGGGGATCTGTTTCATGGTGCGCGCTCAATAGATTCGAGCCATCCAGCCGGCACGGCGTCGTTTCGACGAGGTCAGGTCTGAGCCCATCGTATCTTGCCCAGCGCGCCGCCGTCCACCGAGCGAGGACCGGTTCTTGCGGGAATGTACCGGGTCGTCGAGCTCAGCGCAGACGCACCTATTACGCATCGCGTCGGGTAAAGGTGCTTCGTCGCTCCGCTGGCGCCCATTACGATTTGACCCACCCCACGATCAAATCACCATCCACTGGTTTTCGAGCTTTTCCGTCGGGTCCGGCAGCTCTTCCCAGAGTTTGCGGCCGCCTTCGACGACGGCCCGATTGTGGCCGCGGCGAACTCCGTCGGGCAATTGCTCGATTTTCTTCACGCTGCCGCCGCCGAGCACCATGTAATCGACCATCATGGCGCTCTTCAGCGCGGGCAGGATCTCGTGCACCACGGCCTGCCATTTTTTCACGCCCAACGCCTCGAAGCCGGTGTCACCCAGCAATTCGTACAGCGGCTGCTTGCCGTAGAGCATGCGTCCCAAATCGAGCGAGAGAATCAGGTGATCGGCGACATAGGCCGAGCCGACGGCCGTGCCCAGGCCGAGAAACAGCATTCGCCCGCCGTCGTAACTTCCCAAGGCCTGTAGCGAGGCATCGTTCATGATCCGCACCGGCTGGCCGAACGCCGAGCTGAAGTTGTAGCCAACCCAGCCGCCCCCCAAATTTTGCGGATCTTCGACGGGCCGCCCGTTACTCACTCGGCAGGGGAGCCCCAGCGCGACCGCTTCCCACTGCCAGTCGGAGACCAGCTCCTTGGTTTCGGCGACCATGGTGTCGGGGGTCATGGTTTTACCGGAGGCGAACTTGCGATGTTCTTCGTGAGCGGTGTGCCAGAGCTTGACCGAGGTGCCTCCAATGTCGATCACCAACACGTCCATAAATGATTTCCTTTAGCCTGCGTTTGATGGCGCGGCGATTTTTGTTCGAGGTCGTCTGGGGCCAAGGCTCTGCAGATCGTCGGCCAACATCTGGTCGATCAACTCGATCACGCCCCGTCCGTGATCCGAGGGCGTCACGAGGTCGCAGCGTTCCTTCAGCGCCGGCAGTGCATTGTCCACCGCCGCCGCCACGCCACAAGTGTCCAGAAACGCATGGTCATTCTCGGCATCGCCGATGCCGACCACTTGTGCCGGCAGAATTTGTAACCGGGTCAGCGCGGTCATCAGTCCGCTGGCTTTGTTGACGTTGCTGGGCAGAACCATCACGGCCCGTTTGTTGAAAATGATCTGATAGCCGATGCCCAGTCGCTGGATCGTTTCCAGAATGGGAATCTCGTGGGGCCGCCAGGTGGCGAAGATCACCTTGCCACACGAGAACGGCCGAACCTCCAATCGCTCCATCTCTGCCACGAATTCGTTGGGAGGTGGCTCACCGAGCACTTCCTCGCGATCCTCAGCCGGCCAGTACAACAAAGCCCCGTTCTCGGCCACCACCAGGTCGCACACCTCGATGGCGGGAAACACGGACTGCAGTTCCGGCAGCTCGCGTCCGGTGACCAGGATGAGCTTCCGGCCCGATTCTCGCAGCCGCATCAGGCCCTGCACGATGTCGGCCGCGACATGGCCATCCTTTGCCAGCGTGCCGTCATAATCCGTGGCCAGGGCCAGGTAATTCATGTTTGCTGCTCCGGGGAGACATCCGCCCGGGTGATTCTACGCAAACGACGTGCCTCGGACTCTGGCGTCCCTTTTTACCGCCTGTAGCAAATGCAGCAGGCCCAGGCAAACCTTGCAAAAACGGTTGCTCGCCGGTGTGCGCTGCCGGATAATCGTGGCCATTGGCGCCGGCTGCCGACGCCGTGGCTTTGTACGTTTTCCTCTCGACCGGGAGTTTATCCATGCGCACGTGGCGAACTGCTCTTTGCCTCGGGTTGGTAGTTTTGGCACCGCTCAGCGCGCTGGCCGCGCCGCTCCCTTCGGTGGCTCCTGATCGCGTGGGGCTGACGACCTCGGGCCTCTCCGAGCTCGACGCAAAAATGGAGTCGTACATTACCGACGGCAAGCTGGCCGGCATCGTGGTGCTAATCGCGCGGGAAGGCAAAGTGGCCCATGCCGGCGTGTATGGCAAGGCCGACATCGAAGCGAAGCAGCCCATGCGGCGCGACTCGCTGTTTCGCGTCTACTCGATGACCAAGCCGATCACCGGCGTGGCGCTGATGACGCTTTATGACGAGGGTCGCTTCAAGCTCGACGACCCGGTGAGCAAGTACCTCGACGGCTTCGGCGCGATCAAGGTGTTCGACGGCAAGGACGGCTCCACGATCAAACTGGCCGACCTGAAACGGCCGATCACGATCCAGGACCTGATGTGCCACACGTCGGGCCTGGCCTATGGCTTGTTCCCCGCGACGCCTGTCGACGCGATGTATGCCCAGGCCAAGATCCTCGATCGTACAAAGAACCTGGACAACATGCTGGAGCGGCTGCTGAAGATTCCGCTGGCCGCTCAGCCCGGCGAGAAGTGGATGTACAGCATCGCCGTCGACGTGCAGGGCAAGCTGATCGAAAAACTGTCCGGCAAACCGCTCGACGTGTATTTTTCCGAACGGATTTTCAAGCCGCTCGCGATGCAGGACACCGCCTTCTATGCCCCGGCGGACAAGATCGACCGTCTGACGGTCAACTACGGTAAGAAGGACGGCCACCTTTCGCCGGTCGACGGATCGAAGACCAGCCAGTTCAACGAAATGCCCGCGCTGCTTTCCGGCGGAGGCGGGCTGATCTCGACCGCGGACGATTACTTGCGGTTTGCCCAGATGATGCTCAATCGGGGCGAACTCGACGGCGTGCGGATTCTTAAGCCCGAGACCGTCGACTTGATGACCCGCAATCACCTGCCGGACAGCATGGTGCCGATTTCGCTCGGCCCCTTGTCGATGGCGGGCATGGGCTTTGGGTTGGACTTTGCTGTCCGTGTGAAGGCCGGCCCGGGCGAGCCTGCTTCGCTCGGCGAGTTCGGCTGGGGTGGAGCGGCCAGCACCCAGTTCTTCGTGGCTCCCAAGGAAAAGATGATCCTCATCGGCATGGCCCAGTTCATGCCCATGACCCCGACCTACTTCCAGGACGCCACCAAACAGCTCTACCGATCGATGCTCGAACCGTCCGCCGCGAAGTGATCCAGCTCGCAGCTGGTCCTACAACGACTTCAAATACTCAAGGAGTTGCATCCGCTCTTCTGGTGAGAACTCCCGGCCGAGGACGCCGCGGACGTGCGCGCCGGACTCGAGTGCTTCGCGTGTTCGCTGGTTCTGCAGATTCTCCCGCTCCTCTTTCCGCAGGTTCGCGTATTCGCCGGCCGTGACCCCCAAGACGGCCGCCCAGCGTTCGTTCAGATTGTGCGGCCCCGCGTCGGGCGTGACTTTCGTCGCGCGCCAGTGTTCCAGCTCTTCCAGCGTCAGCTTGCGGAATTCGTGGCCAGTGTTGAGGTTGCCGGGCCGCGTCGTATCCAGCTCGAAATTGCTGCTCCCATCGTTCGTCAGGACGCCGACTTTCTTCGGGTCGAATTTTTTCGATCCCACGAAGAATCGCTCGCTCCGTTCACGCTGCGGCGAGAGCACTTCGTACAAATTGGGCACCGAGCCATTGTGCAGATAAGGGGCGGTGGCCCACACTCCGTTGAGTGGACGCGACTTGTATCCGAGCCTGGGCACGACTGCGAGGTTGTCGTCCGTTTCGTTGGGATCGTCTTCCTGAGTGGTGCGGCGGTAACCGTCGTATTCCAGTTGCTTTTCCTTGCTCAGGCCCAGCTGCTCGTACTTCTGCTCGCGGACTTCTCCAGTCGCGACTTCGAGCGCCTCGGCGGCCGACAGGATTCCGTTGGTATCGGTGTGAACAATTCGGCGGTACAGGTTGAGCGCCTGGGCCGGATCGGTGCCGATTTGGTCGAGCGTACTCAGCCGCTGTCGGATGTAGGCTCCTTGTCCGGCGTGCTGTTGCGCGATTTCCTTATCTGGCACATGCCAGAATTTGTCGTCGTGGGTTGCCAAGGACTCCTTCAACTGATCGACAGTGACATGGCAACGGATGCAGTGGTCCTCGTACAGCTTCTGGCCCTGTTCGAGTCGAGGGGTGTCGAAGTCGCCCAGCAAGTGCTTGGGCCACTGGGGCGAACTCAATCCCTTGAACGGTGCCGGACCGGCGATGAAGGCTTCCATCCAGTGCAAGTTGTCCACGTTGACCGTCGAAAGAAAGAGTTTCCCGCGCGTGCCGTCGATATTCACCAGGCCGCCGACCCCCAGCACCTCACCGATATTGCGCACCATCGGCAGACGGATCGAGCCGTTGTACTGCACCCAGTCCATCCAGGGGGCATCCCAAATCGCAGGGAAGCTGACCGGCGCGTCGGCCACCACGAGATTCTCGGAGATCTTGAAGTCTTTGAAGGCCCGATTGCCAATCAGGCCCAGGGCGTCGGTGCGCCCGAATCCACCCTGCAGTGAGTAGATCGCTTTTTCGTCGGCGAACTTGCGATCGGCCTTGCCGGCTGCAACGATGGCAGTCAGCTCCTCTTTCAGCTCTGCCACCTTTTGCGAATCGGCGTACCCTTCCTCGCCCAACACGCCCTTCGCGAACCGGCGGAAACGCGTGGGAAACAGCTTGGTGTAGAACAGGGCCCGACCGACCGCCTCCTGGAACAGGGACAGGTTCACCATTCCCGGGCCGCCTTCCACGCGAATCCCTTTCCCACCGACGTTCCACTGGCCGGTATGACAAGCCGCGCACGTCAGGCCGACCACGGCATAGGGCGGCTTCAGATAGTTGAACTTCGTCGCGTCATCGCATTCGGCGGGCAATCGCGTATAGGGTTCGAGAAACTCTTCGTTGATGGCGAACCCAATGGGAAGATTGTGGGGGTTGTACTCCTTGTTGGGCTCACCCAGCAGAAACCCGAAGCGGACGAGGTAATTCGGATCGCTGAATTTCTCGGGCGTGGTCAGCACGGTGATATCTGGTTGCTCCAGGCTCAAGAACCAGTCGCGCTTCATGATCCGCGTGCCCTGGTCGGCGTGATGATACCAATCGGAGCCTGTGTTGTTGCCCCAACCTGATTCCCAGTTTTGCTCCAGGGGCACCACGGTCACCGGCTCGGCCGGCGGAACGGCGATGCTGCCGATCCGCAAGACGTCGAACACGATCGGCGCCAGAACGGCGATGGATACGATGGCGATGAGTCCCCAGCGAAGCCATCGTGGACCACTACTACGAAGGGCTGGCATGGCAGCTTTCTCCGGGTGAAGCAAGATGCTTGTACAGCGCCGGGAGATTGTAACAATCCTTATCAGACTTCGCAAAGAAACATTCTGTTATTAAACGTGTGGTATTGGAGTGTCCGTTAGCAACATACCACGTGACCCGCGGTAGATTGCTAACGGCCCCGTGTTGCGACGAGAGGCAAGACTCGGGCCGGCTGAATCTAGCTTCCGCGTACGCGGTGCCAGTCCATCTTGAAGCGCGCGAGGTATTTGCGCAGCCGGTCGGCGTCGTTGCTGGTGCTGCGGGCCTTGCGCGAGGCGGAGAAGAGCTTGCGGCCGGCGTCGGAAAGGCTGCGCGCGGAGCAGCAGACGCGGAGCACTTCGGCTAGCTGCACGCGGTCGAAGGGATCGATCTGTTCGATCTCGTCGGGCGTCAAAAACGCCGTCAGGTCCAATTGAGGTTCTTGCGCTGTCGGAGCTGACCAGGCGCGCTGGAGCCGCTGGATCTCATCCTCGACGATCGGCAGCGTGATTCGTCCGCCCACCGCCAGCGTGCCCATGCGAATCACGGCCCCGTTGAGATCGCGAAAGTTGCCCGACCAGCGGGCATCGCTCGAGGTCGCGAAGCGCAGGAACCGGGTCAGCGCTTCTTTGTTGAACGCGGCTTTGGAGCCCGTCGCCTTGGCGAACTTCTCCAGCTCGTAGCGGAGGTTCGGCTCGATGTCCTCCGGTCGCTCCCGAAGCGGCGGCAACTCAAACGTCCAGAGGTTAATCCGGGCCAACAAGTCGTCGCGAAACCGCCCTTCGGCCACTGCGGCGGCCAGGTTGCGATTCGTGCCGGCGATCAGTTGGAAGCTGCTGCTGGCTTCCTCGTCGGAGCCCACCGGCAGAAATCGCTTTTCTTCCAGGGCCCGTAGCAGCATCGCCTGTTCGTCGATCCCCAGTTCACCGATCTCATCCAGGAACAACACTCCGCCATCGGCCGCGCGCAAGAGCCCGGGCCGGTTGCTGGTCGCGCCAGTGAACGATCCCTTTACGTGACCGAACATGCCGGACATCGCCCCGTCGCCCCGCAGCGTCGCGCAGTTCACTTCCACGAATGGACCTTGAACCTGCCGGCGGTTCTTCTTCAGGTCGTAGATCCGCCGCGCGAGCTGCGACTTGCCCGCGCCGGTGGGGCCCATCAAGAGCAGCGGTTCTTGTGAATGAATCGCCACGCGTTCGATCTGATCGATCAGAGTATTAAACCGTGCGTTGCGCGTCTCGATGCCGGACTTCAGAAACGAGGTGCTGTCGCGCTGCTCCTGTGCAAATCGCGAGGCCAGTCGATCGTACTTCGACAGATCGAGATCGATGATCCGGTACTCGCCCGGTGCGGAATCGCCGCGCGGCTGCGCGGGAGACGTCTGGATCAGCTGGGCAGGGAAGTAGTGCGACTCGGTGAGCAGGAACAAGCAGATCTGCGCAACGTGTGTGCCCGTTGTGATGTGGACGAGATAATCTTCGGTCTCCGGACTGAACGCGTAGCTGCGCGCGAAGTCGAGCAGCCCTCCGAACACATCTTGAAAATCCCACGGATCGCGAAACGACACGATGTGCTGCCGGACCGTCGTTTCCGGCGAGACCACGCCGATGTCCGCCGCGACCTGCTCGCCCAGGTTTGCGAACCTTCGGTCGTGGAGCAGCTCAAAGCGATGGATGAGCAGATCTTCGTGCTGACAGAGGGCCACCGAGGGCCGCCATCGCTGCCACCGCTGCTCCGCCTGACCGCTGTCGAGCGTGGTGCCGAGCAGCCCGATCACGACCAGCTTCTTGTCTTTAGATGTCATTCTAATAGTGTATCCCATCAAATAACAAAACCGCAGTATGGACGAGGGAGTACCGTGCGAATTTGGCGGCATCGTTTTCCTTAAAGCATTAATTAGTAGTCACTTGAAGGCCAATGCCTCGGCTCGGTCGGGCCTTCGGCACGGGCCATGCATTAACGAGTCCGCACCAGAACTGAAAGACACGTTGAGCATAGGAATCAAACCATGGCCAATAAGACGCTGTTCCGCTCCCTGATGGGCAAGCTGACCCCTGCCACGAACGCTCGGAACCACGAGCTGGCGCCGGCCTATGCCTTCGAACCGCGGCAGATGCTGGCCCAGTACGCGGTGACTGGCTGCTTGAATCACACCTTCTACGCCACAGCCGACGAGCAACTCGATCGCGTGCTCGAGCTGTGCCAGAAGGTCGAGCCTGAGTTCATCGCCCGCACGGCCGTCTACGCACGGCAGCGTGGTTTCATGAAGGACCTGCCGGCGCTGCTTTGTGCTGTGCTCAGCGTCCGCAGTCCGGGCCTGTTGGTCGAGGTGTTCGATCGCGTGATCGACGACGCGCGAATGCTGCGCAACTTCGTGCAGATGATTCGCTCAGGGGTGGTCGGTCGCAAGTCGCTGGGCACGTTGCCGAAGCGGCTCGTGCTCGGCTGGCTGGCGAGCCGCAGCGATGACCAGCTGTTTCGCGCGTCGGTCGGCAGCGATCCGTCGCTCGTCGACATCATCAAAATGGTTCACCCGAATCCGCAGTCCGAGAGCCGCGAGGCGTTGTATGCCTACTTGATCGGTCGCACGTACCAGGCGGAGCGTCTGCCGGAGCTGGTGCGCCATTATGAGGCGTTCAAGCACGACCAGACGAACGTTGTGCCGGACGTGCCGTTCCAGCTGCTGACCAGCTTGAATTTGACCAAGCGTCACTGGCAGGACGTGGCCCGCCGCGCGCCGTGGCAGATGACCCGTATGAACCTGAATACGTTTGCGCGTCACGAGGTTTATACAGACAAGGGTCTGACTCGCGAAATTTCCGATCGGCTGCGCAATGCCGAACTGATTTCCCGGGCGCGTGTCTATCCGTATCAACTGATGGTGGCATACACCCAGACTGCCAGCGAGGTGCCGGACATGGTGCGCGATGCGCTGCAGGATGCGATGGAGATTGCGATCCGCAACGTGCCGGCGATCAATGGGCAGGTGTACGTCTGCCCGGACGTTTCCGGTTCGATGCAGTCGCCCGTCACCGGTTACCGGCCGGGGGCGACTTCGGTGGTCAAGTGCGTGGACGTCGCGGCCCTGGTGGCGGCGGCCATCCTGCAGAAGAACCATCGGGCGGAAGTCTTGCCGTTCGAAAGTGATGTGGTGCACGTGAAACTGAATCGGCGCGATAGCGTAATGACGAATGCGACGAAGCTCAGCTCGCTGCCGTGCGGCGGAACGAACTGCAGCGCGCCTTTGGCGCTGCTCAACAAGCGGCAGGCCATGGGAGACCTGATCGTGTACGTTTCGGATAACGAATCTTGGCTCGACTCGCCGTTGTACGGTCGCTTTGGCGGCAGCCGCACGCAGACCATGCGGGAGTGGGCCACGTTCAAGAAGCGCAACCCGAACGCTCGCATGGTGTGCATCGACATTCAGCCTTACGAGACGACCCAGGCTGTGGAGCGCGACGACATCTTGAACATCGGTGGTTTCTCGGACAGCGTGTTCGACGTCATCGCCGAGTTCAGCGCCGGCCGTTTGCGCGGGGATCACTGGGTCGGCGTCATCGAAGGTGTGCGTGTGTGAGAACTTTGTGTCAACGAGGAAATGATCTGCCACGCGGTGAATGCTGGTGCGGAGTACATGGCTACGCGGGTTCGAATCCCGCCTCGGGCCGTAGGGGAGCAATCCCCCGCGGTCCGAGAACTCTCGCCGATTTTGTCACCGTGTGACTTTCCAACCGTGGGCCGAATGCCTGTCGGGACTACATTACATTCAGCATGTGAACGTCTCGTCGAATTTCTTGTCGGCCCACCGTTGGGGAGATCAACTAACGAACGAAACAATCCGACACCGAATGCAGATGGAACTACATGGACTTTAGCTCCCGAGGTCGTGGGTTCGAATCCCACCGGCTCCACTCGACGTCGATCGACGTTGTCGTCACAACGTCCGACCGCCAGAATGAGGGGCCGTAGCTCAGTGGCAGAGCGCGAAGCCGTTTCATCAATCCTTGTCGGCGTCGGATTTTTACTTTATTGCCAACCATCAAGTATCGAACGTTAAGGACCTCTGCTCATGACCGACACAACCCAGAGCGAAAAGCCGCCGATCATTTCCACCGGCGAGGCCACCGGAATGCTGCCGCTGCGCTCGAGCAGCGGAAAGCCGATCACGGTCATCGGCACCGAGGCGATCCGCGAGACTTTTGACAGCCTCTGCCTGCAGCAGGCCCTCAACTCGCGGCACGCGCCGGGCGTGACCGACCTGGTGCTCAATCCCGATGCCCATTGCGGCTACGGCGCGCCGGTCGGCTGCGTGCTGGTCTCGCCGACGCATGTCTATCCCGGTCCCGTGGGCGTCGATATCAAGTGCTCGATGAGCCTGCTGCAGCTCGATCTGCCGGCCGGGGCTGTGATCGACCGGCCGGTGCGGCGTGCGTTGATCGGCGCGATCACGGAACGCATTCCCACCGGCGCCGGCCGCGGCCAGCGCTCCTGCAAGAAATCGCGCTGCGTCGAAACCGCTGTTGGCAAGCGGGCGGCCATCGAAGGCGCATCGGCGGGCGTCTGCGAGCAGCTCGGTATTCCGAGCCAGTGGGCCCAGCGCTGCGAAGATTCGTTCCACGTCGGCCACGACGGCACGCAGGATGCGATGGGTGCGCGCCTCGAACGGTTGCTCGATCTCGGTGCGATCAAGAATTTTGACGAGAAAGTTCGCCAGCTCGGCTCATATGGCGGCGGTAACCATTTTGGCGAGTGCGAAGTTGTTGAGCTGGAGTCCGGCGATCAGGCTCGCCACACGGCCGACGTGTTCGGGCTGCGCGATCAGTGTGTCGCGTTCCTGTCGCACTGCGGCTCGCGCGGCTTTGGCCACACGCTGGCTTCGGGCCAGTTTCGCGCGCTACAGCACAAGTTCGCGCATTGGGACATTCCGCTTCCCGGCGGCGACCGCGAGCTGGTCTACGCGCCGCTGGGCACGGCGGAAGCCGACGCGTACATCGACGACATGGGCCTGGGTGCGAACTTCGCCACCGTCAATCATCTGTTGATCAACGCGCTGGTGCTCGAAGCATTTCAGGAAATCATCCCCGGCGTGCAGGGCGAGCTGGTGTATTTCATCAGCCACAACATCGCGCGCCAGGAAGTCGTCGACAACCAGCTCTGTTGGGTGCATCGCAAGGGCGCGACCCGCGCGTTCCCGGCCGGCCATCATGCGCTCAAGGATACGCCGTTTGCCGCGACCGGACATCCGATTCTGCTGCCGGGCAACCCTCGGGCCGGCTCGGTGGTCATGGTCGCCACGGACGGCGCGGCCAAGAGCTGTTACAGCGTTAACCACGGCGCGGGCCGGCAATTGGGCCGCAAGGCCGCCATCCGCGCGCTGGATCAGGCCACGGTCGATGCCGAGCTCGACGCCTGCGACATTTTGTCAAACTGCCGCCAGTATCCGAAGGATGAAGCTCCGGCGGCCTACAAAGATTTTGCCGAAGTGCTGCGCTCCGTCGAAGCCGCCGATCTGGCCAAGCCCGTTGCGCGCCTCAAGGCCCGCTTTGTTATCAAGGACGGCGACAAAGCCGATGATTGAAGTTTTCTCCCTCTCCCTTCGGGAGAGGGCCGGGGTGAGGGGATTTACCACAAGACAAACGGGTGCAGGAGAACTGCGAGATGACCCACCCTCACCCTTCCCTCTCCCGGAGGGAGAGGGTTAACACAGGAAAGACCCCATGCCCGTGACCTCCAACTCCCTCATTCAAATCGACGGCTCTCAAGGCGAAGGCGGCGGCCAGATCCTGCGCACGGCGCTCGCGCTCTCGATCATCACCTCGCGCTCAATCGAGCTGCAGAACATTCGCGCGAACCGCTCGAAGCCGGGCTTGTTGCGCCAACACCTGACCGCCATCCGCGCGGCGGCCGAGATCTGCGACGGCCAGCTCGACGGCGCCACGATGGGCTCGCAAACGTTGCGATTCACTCCGGGCGCCGTGAAGCCCGGCGAATACACTTTCGCCATCGGCTCGGCGGGGAGTACGACACTCGTCTTGCAAACCGTGCTGGCGCCGCTGTTGACAGCGGCCGGCTCCTCGACGATCCATCTCGAAGGGGGCACGCACAACCCTCAAGCTCCGCCGTTCGATTTTTTGGAACAAGCCTTCTTGCCGCTCGTCTGCCGCATGGGTCCGAAGGTCACCGCGAACCTCGATCGCCACGGGTTCTATCCGGCCGGCGGTGGACGCTGCTCGGTGTGGATCGATCCGGCGCCAAGGCTTGAACCGATCGCGCTGTTGGAGCGGGGCGAAATTCGCCACTGCGCCGCCACCTCGCTGGTCGCGGGTCTGCCGCGCACGATTGGCGATCGCGAGCTGGCCGTGGTGGCCGACAAACTGAACTGGCCGGCTCAGTCACTCCACTTCCGCCATCTGCCTGGCAGCCACGGTCCGGGAAACGTGTTGATGTTGCAGGTCACGGGCGAGCACGTCACGGAAGTCTTCACCAGCTTCGGCGAGCGCGGCGTTCCGGCCGAAACCGTTGCGGCACGTGCCGTCGCCGAGGTGCAGCGCTATCTGGCGGCCGAAGTCGCAGTCGGCGAGCACCTGGCCGATCAGCTCATGCTGCTGTTGGCGCTGGCCGGTGGCGGAGCGTTCACAACGTTGCCGCTGACGAGCCATTCCACAACCAACCGCGAGATTATCGAGCGATTCCTCGACGTCCGCATCACGGCGCGCGAACTTCGTCCCGAGGCTTGGCTGATCGAAGTCGCGCCGAAGTGATGCCGGTAGCCCGTAGGGTGCGTCAAAGCGCAGCGCCGACGCACCGTCTTCGCGCGGCGTCGCACGCACTCGGAATGGTGGGTCAGCGCTGCGCTTGACCCACCCTACATGCGACTTGGCGCAACTGGCGACGCAAGCTCACCTTTGCAACTTGCGGCTCGCCTCGTACACTGAGGCGATGGGGGTTCCCTGCAGGAAGCCAGGGGGCCCCGCGAGCCCGTTGACGAACGAACATGATGTCCTTTGCGCGCCAAGTCCACCGGTTTTTGTGGCCGATCGCGCTGGCGGTCGGCCTGGCGGGTTGCGGCCAGACGCCGATGGAACATGGCGCCGGGCCGGTCGTGGTGCGGGTGAGCCGACCCATCGAACGCGAAGTGACCGACTTCGTTTATTTCACCGGCCGGACGGAAGGTATCGATTCGGTCGACATTCGCGCTCGGGTGACCGGCTACCTGGTGAGTATCGATTTCAAGTCGGGCCTCGAGGTCAAGAAGGGCCAGCGGCTCTTCAAGATTGATCCCAGGCCCTACCAGGCGCAGCTCGACCAGGCGCGCGGGCAGGAGAATCTTGCGCTGGCCCGGCTGAAGCTGGCTCGCGCCGACGTCGCACGGGCCGATGAAGTCGCCAAAACACCCGGCGCCATCAGCCGCCAGGATATCGACAAGTATATTGCCGCCCAGGCTGAAGCCGAGGCCCTGCTCAAGGCCAACCGCGCCAGCGCCGAGGTGGCCGCGCTGAACCTGGAATTCACCGACGTCGTTTCCCCTGTCGACGGCATCGTCGGTCGCAATCTGCTCACGCTGGGAAATTTGGTCACGCAAGATTCGACGTTGCTCACGACCGTCGTCTCGCAAGACCCGATCTACGTCTACTTCAACGTCGATGAACGCACGATGCTGCGTGCCTTGCAGCTGATCCGCGAGGAGAAGATCAAGCCCGTCAAAGAGGGAGGCAAGCTCCCCGTCGAGATTGGCCTCGCCAATGAAGCGGATACCTATCCCCACCAAGGGCTCGTCGACTTCGTCAACAATCAGGTCACCAGTTCCACCGGAACGATCGAGCTGCGGGCGATTTTGGCGAATCCGCCCGTGAGTCAGGCGGGCGAGCGGTTGTTTCGCCCCGGCATGTTCGTGCGCGTGCGTTTGCCGATGGGGCAGCCGACCAAGTCGCTCCTCGTTCCGCAGGCCGCGCTAGGCAACGACCAGGGGAGCAAATACCTGCTCGTGGTCAACGATCAGGACGTCGTCGAATACCGGCCGATCGAAACCGGTGCGGAGGAGCCTGACGGAATGCAAGTCGTGGTCCCGCTCAAAGTCGTGCACACGAAAGAGGGCGTCAAACTCGCCGGTCCCAATGACAAGGGCGTCGACAGCCTGAATGCCGGCGACATGGTGATCGTCAGCGGGTTGCAGCGCGCGCGTCCCGGCGCCAAGGTCACCCCCAAGCCGCTGAACTCCGAAGGAGAGATGGCCGAGACGCATCGCTGAGCACGTGTTTGAACCCTCTTCCGAAGGGAGAGGGAGAAAATAGTCTAACCGCGAAGTTCTATGACGCGATTCTTCATCGAGCGGCCAATCTTTGCCTGGGTGGTGTCGATCATCATCCTGTTGGTCGGCGGCGCGTCGATTCTGTTTCTGCCGATCGCGCAGTATCCCGACATTACGCCCCCCACGGTCCAGGTGTTGGCCAGCTATCCGGGCGCCAACGCCAAGGTCGTCGCCGACTCCGTCGCCGCGCCGATCGAGCAGCAGGTCAATGGCGTCGAGCGAATGCTCTACATGTCGTCGCAGTGCACCAATGACGGCTTGTACACCTTGACGATCACCTTCGAGGTCGGCACCGATCTCAACATGGCGCAGGTGCTCGTGCAGAATCGCGTCGCCCTGGCCGCGCCGCAGTTGCCCAACATTGTGCAGGTCCAGGGCATTAGCACCAAGAAGCGCTCGCCCAGCATCCTGTTGGTGGTGAACCTGATCTCGCCCGATGGCCGCTACGACAATCTCTACCTGAGCAACTATGCCACGATCCAGCTCAAAGACGAGATCGCGCGGCTCAACGGCGTTGGCGACATCTTTTCGCTCGGCCAGCGCGACTACAGCATGCGGATCTGGCTCGATCCCGACAAGATGGCCAGCCGCAACATCACCACGGCCGACGTCGTCCGCAGCGTCCAGAATCAGAATGTGCAGGTGGCGGCCGGCCAGATCGGCCAGCAGCCGGTCCCCTCGGGTCAGCAGTTTCAGCTCACGATGAGCACGCTCGGCCGTCTGGAAGACGTTGACCAGTTCGCCGACATCATTGTGAAGACCGGCGCCGGGAGCAACCCTGCCAGCGGGGCCAGCCAGGTCGTCCGCGTCAGCGACGTCGCACGCGTCGAGCTCGCCGCGCAACAATACGACCAGGCATCAACGCTCGACGGCATGCCCACGATCGGCATGGCCGTGTTTCAATTGCCCGGCTCGAACGCCCTGGCGACCGCCGAGCTGATCAAGGCCAAGATGCGCGAGCTCAAGAAGCGGTTTCCGCCGGGCCTCGACTATCGCATCGTCTACGACACTACGCCGTTCGTCGAACAGTCGATCGAGGAGGTGTTCAAGACCCTCCGCGATGCCATCATCCTGGTGGCGATCGTCGTCTTGTTCTTCCTGCAGGACTGGAAGGCGATGATTCTGCCGATGATCGACGTGCCCGTCTCGCTGGTCGGCACGTTCGCGGTCATGGCCGTGCTCGGTTTCAGCCTCAACAACCTGACGCTGTTCGGGCTGGTGCTGGCCATTGGCATTGTGGTCGATGACGCGATCGTGGTACTCGAGAACGTCGAGCGGCAGATTGCCACCGGGCTCGAGCCGAAAGCGGCCACAATCAAAGCGATGAACGAAATCACCGGCCCGATCATCGCGATCACGCTCGTGTTGGGATCCGTGTTCCTGCCGAGCGCTTTCCTGACCGGCGTCACCGGACAGTTCTATCGCCAGTTCGCGCTCACGATCGCCTCGACGATGGTCATCTCGGCGATCAACGCCATGACCCTGACCCCCTCGCGGGCCGTCTCGGTTTTCAAGAGCGAAGCCGCCGATGGTCATGGACACGAGCGCGAGGCGCTCCCCTGGTGGATCTTTGCCATCATCGGCGGGTTCATCACGGTCAGCCTGGGCAACAAGTACATGGCCGGCCACTGGTACTTCCCGCTGGTCCTGACGACCGCCTACGAAGAGACGGCGCCCGCCTGGCAGCGGTGGTGCGCCATGCTTATCTATTTCATCCCGGGCGCGCTGCTGGGCGCCGTTGTGGGGCGAATTGTAATTCGCCCGGTCAACGCGATCCTGGCCGTGATCTTCAAGGCTTTCAATCGCTTGTTTGAGGCCGTCACCGGTTTCTATGGCTTTACGGTCGGCCGGATGCTGCGGCTGAGCGCGATCGTGGCCGTGGTCTACCTCGGTCTGATTGGGTTGACGTTTTTCTCCATGGCGAAGGCGCCGACTGGATTCATCCCAGTTCAGGACCAGGGCTATTTGCTCGTGAACGTGCAATTGCCCGACTCGGCCTCAGTGCAGCGCACCGAAAAAGTGATGGCCGAGATTAGCCGCTTGGGCCTGGGCGATCCGAACGACCACGAGCACTATCCCGGCATCCCCGGCGTCGCGCACGTGGTGACCGTCAGCGGGCAGTCCTTTTTGCTGAACGTCAACGGATCGAATCTTGGCTCGGCATTTCTCGTCCTCGACGACTTTTCGGAGCGCGTAGGCCACGATCGGTACGACGAAGTGATCGCCGAGAAAATGCGTGCGCTCGTGGCCCAGCACGTCGAGGGCGCGATCGTTGGCATCTTCCGCGCGCCGCCGATCCAGGGCCTGGGCAACGCCGGCGGTTTCAAATTTCAGGTCGAGCAGCGGGGCTACGTCGATTTACAGCAACTACAGACGCTGACCGACGAGATCGTCGCCGAGGGCAACAAGGATCCGCGCCTGGCCGGTCTGTTCTCGGTGTATCGCGCCGGCACGCCGCAGCTCTATGTCGACATCGATCGCACCAAGTGCGAATCGCTTCAGGTCCAGGTCGACGAAGTCTTCAACACGCTGCAAGTTTTCATGGGCGGATACTTCGTCAACCTGTTCAATCGCTTTGGGCGCACTTGGCAGGTGAACGTGATGGCCGAGCCCGCCTATCGCACGCGTCCCGATTTCGTTGACCAGCTCAAGGTCCGCAACATTCGCGGCGAGATGGTTCCGCTCGGCACGCTGGTCGACATCAAGAACATTGGCGGCCCGCTGATGGTGATGCGCTACAACATGTATACGTCCGCGGCAGTCAACGGCGCCACCGCCCCCGGCGTCAGCTCCGGCGATGCGATCGAGATCGTCGATAAGCTGGCGGCGTCGCTGGGCGTGACCTACGAGTGGACGGAGATCACTTACCTGGAAATCCTGGCCGGCAACGTCGGCATCTACGTGTTTGGCTTCGGCGCGATCCTGGTCTACTTCGTGCTGGCCGCGAAGTATGAGAGTTGGCGGCTGCCGATGGCCGTGATCCTGGTGGTGCCGATGTGTTTGCTGTCGTCGGTGGCCGGCATGTTCATTGCCCGCCTGCCGGTCGACATCTTCGTCCAGATCGGGTTTTTAGTGCTGATCGGCCTGGCGGCGAAGAACGCCATCTTGATCGTCGAGTTTGCCAACCAGCTGACGATCGAGGGCAAAGGGCTTTACGACGCGACTGTCGAGGCATCGCGGCTGCGCCTACGGCCGATCATCATGACCTCGTTCGCCTTTATCCTCGGCGTGCTGCCGCTGGTCATCTCGCATGGTGCCGGCGCCGAGATGCGGCGATCGTTGGGCACGGCGGTGTTCGCCGGCATGATCGGCGTCACCATGTTCGGCATCCTGCTCACGCCGGTGTTCTTCTACATCTTGATGCGCATCAGCCGTCAACGCCCCAGTGCGCCGGTTGCCGCCGCGCAGCCGCCTTCACAGCCCGACGAACCCGTCGCCGCCGGCCACGAGCGTTGAAGGCTGGGACGTATTCTGTAGCCGGGGTCTGTGACCCCGGAAGATCTTACCAATCGACGCCCGCGCTCACCCCTCCGGCCTCACAGAGGCCGGCTACAACTCGCAGAGGCCGGCTACAACTTATTTGCACGCCGAGCCCATTGGTGTGCAGCGGTACCAGGGGAAGCAGTTGATGATGCAGAACGGGCCCGGCTTGCGGTCATAGCAATCCGGCCCACAGGTCGGGACAGGGCAGGGGACCGACCACGGCTTTTTGTCGTAACAGTCCGCGCCTTGGGTCGGCACACAACAAGGCGGTGCCGGCCGCGGTTTCGAAACGTAATCATTCCCGCAATTGCAGCATCGCTCGCCCACTCGGATCTCGGGATAGGGCGCGGCCTCGGCGGTGGCAACGACGAGCACCAGTCCCAACCAGGCGGCAAGCAGCCCGATGTTTGATGTGCGTGCTCTTGCAATCGCCATGCTGTGACCCTATCTCGGCGACACCGCGAAGCTTGGGCCGCCCTGTGGAGCAGACGTGCCCGCGGCGGGAAGTCGGACCGGCTGCTCGATCAGCTCGGGCTCGTTGCCTGGCGGATTGGCTGGGGGTGGCAGCGGTTCCCCGGTCGGCGGCGGTGGGCCGAGGCGAATCTCCCAACCCCCGCCCAGCGCGCGATAGACGTCGATCAGACCAATGGCGATGTCGCCTCGCGCTTGGGCTTCGACATTCTGTTGCTGCACCAGGTTCTGTTCCAACAGCGCCACGCGGTTGAAGTCGACCAACCCGCCCTTGTACTGCACCAGCGAGAGCTGCACGGCCTTGTTCGAGGCGTCGACGCTGCTCCGCAGGTGCAGGGCCCGGTCTTGCGATTGCAAAAACTCGATCACCCCGTTCTCAGCTTCTTGCGCCGCTTGCAGCACGGTGGTCTGATAGTTCGCCACCAGTTCTTGAGCGCGAGCATCTTGCAGACGGATATTGTTGAGCAGCCGGCCGTATTGGAGCACGTTCCATTGAAACGCCGGACCCGCGCTGCCGACAAAAAGATGATCGAACAGATTGGCGGGTTTGACGGAAAAGTACTGTAACGAACCCGTGACGCTGATGTGTGGGTAGAGCTCTGAGGTCGCAATACCGATCCGCGCCGTTTGAGCGGCGACGTGTCGCTCGGCGCGGCGAATGTCAGGTCGGCGCGACAGCAACTCCGACGGCACGCCCAGCGCGACCGTCGGCGGAACAGTGGGAATCGGCGCCTTTCCCAGTCGCGGCTCCATGTTCGTTGGAGGTGTGCCCAAGAGCACGCAGAGCCGATTCTCGGCCTTGCGCAGCTCGATCTTCTGTTGCGGGATCAGCCCCAGAGTCTGCTCGAGGTTGCTGCGCGCCTGCTCGACGTCTAGATCGCTGGCTGTGCCGCCGCGAAAACGCGCTTCGGCAAAGGTGAGCGTTTGTTGCTGCAGCGCCGCGTTGGCTTCCGAGTAGGCGATCTGCTGCTGAAGCGTACGAATTTCCACATAAGTGTTTGCAACGTCGCCCAACAGGGTCACCAGCACGTCGTCGTAGTCTTCGATCGATGCATCGAGGTCGGCGTCGGCCGCTTCGATCGCGCGGCGGAACCGGCCCCAAAAGTCGAGCTCCCAGGCGAGATTGAAGCCCGCCATGCCCGTCGAGAATGTGCCGTCCTGCAAGATCGGGTTTGCGCCCGCCCGCGTGACGATCCTCGCGGTGTTCCCACTCAGCGCCTGCTGCTGTGGAAAGAGGTTGCCAACGGTGATCGCCTTCTGGTCGCGTGCCGCCAGAATCCGAAAGCCGGCTTCACGGAGCGAAATATTTTGCTGATAGGCCGTCCCAACGAGCGAGTCGAGCACGGGGTCGTTAAAAACGGTCCACCACTGTCGCAGGTCGGGCGAGTCGCCGCGAATCCGCTTGTCGCCCTGGTCAATCCAGTCCGGCGCGATCGGCGCTGCCGGCCGGCCGTACTCCGGCCCCACCTTGAAGCGATTCCTCACATATTGCAGCGGCCCCGTGCACCCCGCGCCAACCAGGAGCACGAGCGCCACTAGCGCGCGCAGCCAGCCCCGAGTGCACAGCGATAGGGCCGGCCGTGTCATTGGCATCCATGCCTCATAAGCGTCCGGAACGTAACGCGACTCGGTTGAAACGAATCGTGCGACGTCTACGACAAGGCGAACACTATCGCCTTATCTTTACCATCGGACGCACTGGATTAACCGCGACACCGCACCTCCGGCCGCATGATTCATCAGGCCAAATTACGCAGCTTCACGCGAGATGGGACCAGCTAGCGGGACCGCGCCGACGCGGCATACCCTTTGCTGCCGGGGCGAGATCAATCTGCACATCGCCGATCCGCCATCAGCGCGTGATGCAGCTTGTAGGCGGCTGCTTTGTCGCGCCCTAATTCACCTCGCAAGTAGCCCAGAATGTTTCGGCGGATGGATGCGATCCATTGCTTCAACCATCTTGGTTACCGGTTCCCGGCGCGGTCCAGTTCAAGACGAGCGTTCATGATTGTGGCATGGCATTGAGCTGTGACGCACCTTCTAACTATTCACCAACAAGCCAGTTAAGATTGTTCGAATAAATTTTCTTGACAACCTTTCCGCCTCCGAGCTATATTGCAGCCCGCGCCTATCCGATTCCGGCGATAGCTCAGCACCTTGGCGCGTCGCCGCTGGAAAGAAGAACCGCTAATGGCTTAACTCAGCACGCAGATGATGAGTCGAAGTGATCGACTTGTCAGCGACTGAGGGGATCGGTTCTTTTCGGTGCCAACGCGATCGATTTCTGAATCGCGCGCATCACCTCTCGCCGCTGACTCAACTATCCGTCGTTGGGATGCCGGCTCCCACAGTCCTGGTCGCAAGGAATCGACCCGCTGAGTCGTCGAGCAAGCATCAAATTGTTTCTTTGATCTGCATTCCTGGAGAAGATCATGCTGCGACCCACTCAAAGGTCGGCAATTATCGCGGTTGCTTGTTTCTTTACTGCATTGCCTGCCACCGCTCATGCGGGGCTTCTGATTCGTGTCGGCGATGCTTCGCTCGCGCCGGGTTCGACCGGCACTGTCGACGTGACGATCGAAAGCGATTCGCTTTCGGGCGATCCACTTGCCAACTATGGATTTGAATTTCGCATCGGCACCGCTGGGCTCACTCGATTGGAGTTTGTAGACCCGCAGTCCGATTCGCAGCTGACGAGCCCGAACTACGTGTTCTTCGGAGATAGCGCGGCGACCGGCGTTGTGGCCATCGGCACGGTCGGTACGGTGGTCGTGCCCAATGACAACTACGTGGGCGGAGATGGCACGCTAAGCGGTAACAACGTCAACGTGCCAATCGCCGGCCGCCTGCTGGCGCAGCTGGATATCACTGCGCTGACGTTATCCCCGCCTTCGTTGGGTGACACGTTTACGATCGATGTGATCCTCGGACCAAACACGTTTCTGCAAGATCAAGGCTTCAACGACGTCGAATTCTTGACCGTTTCAGGTCTCGTGACTATCGTTCCCGAGCCCACCACAGCTGCGCTCGGTTGGTGTGGTTTGGCCATCCTCGGAATTGCGCGACGCCGAGTACAACGTTCGCAATTTCACGTACCGCGTTTGTCCGTTTGAGCAGATACGGAAATCTTTGACGCGCTCCGAGGGTAGCGGATCGCAAGTGCGCTTTTGGCGCAACTCACTCCCGTCATGCGGGAGGGCATGCGACACCGTTTTCTAACAAAGAAGGAACTTGTCGGCCAACAGAGGGAAGTGCTATCTTGTCGCTCGAGATTAGGTAGCAATTGTTCCCCCTGAAGGAGCGTTCTTCATTTCGCCTATCCTCCAAACGTAGGAAACACAAGACGTGAAAGGCCAAGACGCGTTCTCCCGCCGAAGTAGCTCGCGTTCATCAAGGGGTTCTAGCTCGACAAAACGTCGTGGCAGGTCGGCTTGCGTCGACCAGCAAAACAATCGTCGCTCGCGCCGACGGGCAGGCAGGCTGATCGAGCTGTTGGAAGAGCGAGCGATGCTCGCTTCCGACACGCTAGCCTTCCAGGTTCCTCTGCAATCCTTAGCACCGGCCGGCTCTCTCGTCTACCGTGGCGAGACATTCGGCACGTTTCAAGACCCGGACGAGACGGATTCGCTTTCGATATTGCTCGACGGCTCTCAGCGCGCCTCGGTGTTAGTAACTCCGGCCGATCCGTCGCTGCGCGTCGAACTTGAAGTCCGCGACGAATTTGGCGGGCTCGTCACTTCGGCGACTGCCGCCGCGCCGGGTGTATCGTTCTTGGTCAACGGCGTCGAGATCTCGACCACGCAGACGATATCGCTGCGGGCAAGCAATCTCGAGGGCGTTGGCTCGTACATCGTGAGCGTATTTCTCAATGCGGACCAAGAGGTCGAGCCAAATAACTTGACCGCACAAAGCTTGTTGCCGACGGGCTACCCACTAGGCAACGGCGCCGAGCGTTTTGCCGCGGTGGGAGCGACCGGCCCGGGCGACGAGGACTGGTATTCTCTGCCGCTCGTAGCGGGGCAACGCGTGAATTGGTTGCTGGCGAGCGAGGACTCGGCCGCGACATTCGAGCTCTATGATTCGTCGGGGCTGGTCGCGCTGTCACACGACTCCTCGGTGGGGCAAGTGATCGACGATCTCGTCGTCCCAGCCGATGGCGAGTACTTTGCCCGCGTCCGCGGGCTTGGCGCCGCAGCGAGCGTGAACTATCAGCTCGTTGTCACGCGCGACGCGACTTTGGCGCGCACCCACGAAGACTCAAGGCTCACGGCCAGCGGCGTTGGCCTGGGCACCTTGGGGGGCTTTCACGGCGCGCTAGGGCAGATTCGAGTTGCCGTGCAAGCCGGAGACTACGCGGGCGACCTGCTCGATCAATTGAACGACGATACTTTCTTCGATTTCGAGGCGGTGCCCGTAACCTCGGCCGACATCGATTCTGTTGACGAGCTGCAGCAGTTCGACGTTGTCGTTCTGGGCCAGCCTTTCGAAGTGCTTACTTTCCCGGCCGCCGTGGCATTGCGCGCGTGGTATGAAGCCGGCCTGGGTGGCGTGGTGGGCGCCGCCTGGCTGCAGGTCTCTGCCGACTTTTTTTATGACCCGGCGACTTTGGCCGAACTCGACGCCGTGATTCCAATCCAGCTCACTGGAGACGAAGTCTTCGAAGAGGGGCCCGTCCCACTTGTGGTAGACACCGCGCATCCTGTCACTCAGGGACTCTCCGATCTCGTCATTCCCAACTATTCGGATACGAGCAGCCTGGGGGCCGATCCAGGGGCGCGGGTCCTGGGCACGACGCCGTCGTTTGCGGCAATCGTCGTCAGTCAATCTCCCGGTCGTCGCAGCGCCTATTTAAGTCCTCCCTATTTTTGGGACGACCGTGCTCTGCTCTCCGGTGGTCCGGACCAGTTGCTCGAACAGGCTGTCGCCTGGGCCGCCGGCGGCGTCGGCGCTCAACGATTCACGTTCGCCGCGAGCGAGGGTGCCGAGCTGCAAATCTCGACGCAGCTTCTCGGCGAAGGGTTGGGGCAGCCCGATAACACGCTCGATCCCGGCCTCGAGTTGTTTTACTTGGATGGCGCTCACCCCGATGTTCCCGTGGCCAGCGATGACAATAGCGCGGACGGCGTCAATGCGCTATTGAGTTATGTCGTGCCCGCGGGCGCCGGCGGCACCTACATGGTTCGCCTGAGATCGGTCGTTGGCGAGGGCGACTATCTCGTGTCGGTCAGCGGCGCCGATGAACCGGCGATCGGTCCGGCGCCCCAGGCCGAAAGTGCCATTCCGGGAAATGCCGCGTCCGTTACGGTTTTCCCCAACGTGTATCGAGTCGTATTCGATCGGCCGCTATTGGCGTCGAGCATCGACGCTGGCGATTTGCTGATCAACGGGCAGCCGGCCGCTGGCGTCACGCTGTTCGACGATCGGACCTTGGACTTCAGCATCGCCACCTTGAACGCCGGCAGTCAAATTTACGACGTCGCCATTCCGGCGGGCGCGATCTCCGCCTTGGACGGGGCGGATTCCGCGGCCTTTGCCACGACCTTTTCGTTCGACGATGCCCCACCCACCGTCGTATCGACGTCGGTCGGCGAAGGTCAGGTGCTTCCGCCAGGAAACGTCGAGATCACGATCGAATTCAGCGAACCGCTGAACGCAGCCGTGCTCAATTCTGCTGACGTGGCACTGGTCAATTTGTCGACGGGTGCGTCGTTCGGCACGACCAGTTTTCACCTCGATGAGAGCGGACAAATCCTCACCTTGGATTATGCAAGTTTGTCGGAAGGCGGCTACGAGCTGCGCTTGTTCAGCAGTTCAACGGCGTTCGTCGATCTGTCAGGAAACCGATTGGACGGCGACAACGACGGCGACGTCGGCGACGACTTTGTGCGTACGTTCAGCGTCGACCAAGGCACGCGGGCATATCCGGCGCCACTGGAAGCGAAATCGCCGCGGGGAGGGTTGATCTACGACCCACAGGTCACGGGCGCACTGGGGTCGGCCGCAGATACCGACGAGTTTACGATCGATCTGGAAGCGGAGCAGTTGCTGAGCGTCGTCGTAACTCCGACTGCCGGGCTGATGCCGACGCTGACCGTCTTGGATTCGATGGACAACGTGGTTGCCAGCCGCACGGCGAGCGGCGAAGGCGTGCCAGTCGTTCTGCAAACGCAACTCATGCTGGCTGGCGGCACGTACCGTCTGGTTGTCGGCGCGGCAGGCGCCAACGGCGGTGGGTACAGCGTTCGGCTCGTCCTCAACGCTGCAATTGAAATGGAAGGCGCCGGCGGGCCTCGCAATGACACGCGGGCCACGGCAGAAGACTTTGCGACCAGTTCGATTCCGTTGCAGGGGTCGGCCGATCGCCTGGGCGTACTTGGCAGATTGAATCCCGGGTTGGCGGTGGACGCTGACCAGGCCGACGTGTACCGCGTTGCGTTGGCTGCTGGCCAGGCGACGACGATCGTGGTCACGACCGTCGACGGCGAGCTGGTCCCGTTGTTGGAACTGTACGACTCGGCGGGAACGTTGCTTGCGATGGGGATAGGCGAGAGTTCGAACACCGCGGCGGCGCTGCGAGACCTGGTCGTCGAACAATCGGGCGACTATTACGTTCGCGTGGCGTCAAATCTGCAGAGCGGCGAATACAGCCTGCTGGCCATGCGCGGTGCCGATTTTGAGCACGAACCCAACTCGGTCGCCGGAGATGCCCAGGATATCTCGCTTGCCGGCCAGGTGCTCGGCGCGATCGGCGGTGAGGGAAACTTGTCCAGTCTGAGAAACGTGGCCTACGTCCGCTCGATCGCCAGCGCACCGTGGGGAAGCAGCTCGAATGAAACCGCGATGAACAACGTGTTTGGCGCGGGCCATTGGAACGATTTGCGCTTCGAGACAGTCAACGCCGCCAACTTGTTCTCCGACGAGTACTCCTTCGTATACCTGGAAGGCAGTGACTCCATCGCCAACGAGCTCGAAACGTTCATCACTGCCAATCGCACGCGGATGGAGCAATTCGTGGCCGCGGGTCACACGCTGCTCGTCAATGCCGCGCCGAACGAAGGGGACGGCATGAGCTTCGGCTTCGGCGGGGTCAATCTCACCTATCCCAGTCTCACGCCGACGGCGTCGGCGGTGGACCTCGGCCATCCGATCTTTCAAGGCCCCTTCACGCCCGTCGGCTCGAGCTACTCGGGCAACTCTTTTGGCCATGCGATCGTGACTGGACCGGGACTCAGTCCCATCCTCACACGCTCCGGTGGCGACATGCTTCTCGCGGAGAAGCGCTGGGGCGCTGGTCTCGTGCTCTTCGGCGGCATGACGACGCCAAATTTCCATTCGCCACAGCCGCAATCGAACAATCTCCGCGCCAACATTATCGCGTACACCGCGGTCGGCGGGGGTGACGCCGAGGACTATTACAGCTTCACCGTGGGCGCAAGCGATACCATTGATTTGACAACCACGACGCCCGGCGACAGCGCCGGCGAACCGTTCAACGACCTGGACCCGATCTTGGACCTGTACTACCTCGACGGTCCAACGCCCGACGTGCCGGTCGCCAGCAACGACAACGGCGCTGCGGACGGCCGCAATGCGCACGTGACCTACACGGTCCCCTCGGGGGCCGAAGGAAGCTATCTCGTCGCCGTTCGTACGGCCGCCGGCAGTGGTCCTTACACCCTTCGCGCCGCGGGCGGTGTCCCAGGTTCGATCGCCGACACATCGCAAATGGCAGTTGTGGCCTCGACTCCGGTGTCGGGCGCGAAGTTACAGCAGGTTCCGGCGACCTACCGCGTAACATTCAATCATGAATTGTTGCTCACATCGGTCGAGCCGGCCGACCTAACGGTCAATGGCATCGCCGCCTCGTCCTTCACCGTCGTCGATGGCAGGACGCTTGATTTCACGATCTCGAACGCGGCCTCCGGCGACGGCAGCTATCTGGTCAACCTTGCCGCCGGCGCCGTGAGCAGCGTTTCTGGCCGGGAGTCCGACGCGTACTCCGCGAGCTTCAACGTCGACGGGACCGGACCTCGCGTGATCGCCAGCAGCGTTTCGGAAGGTGATGTGCTCGCGCCTGGAAATCTGACGTATCAGGTCCAGTTCAACGAGGCGTTGGCTGAGTCGGGACTAGGCGCCGACGACGTCGTGCTCACGCGGGTCGACACCGGCGCCGTGATCGCGGCCTCAGCATTCAGTTACCTTGCGGGCACATCGACGGCCACGATGACGTTCAACTCATTGACCGAAGGCGTCTACCGGTTATCGCTGCGGAGCTCGGCGACGGGTTTCCGGGACCTGTTGGGCAACCTGCTCGACGGCGCACCGAGCTCTCCGCTTCCGTCGGGCGGTGACGGTATAAGCGACGACTACACAGTCAACTTCGTGGTCGACGTGTCGAGCAGGCCATTCCCGATACCGCTGAATGTCAAGTTGCCATTGGGCGGACTGATTTACGATCCCGCCGCCACTGGCTCTATCGGGTTCGCGGGAGATACGGACGGTCTCGTGCTGGATCTCGACGCGAACCAGTTATTGACGGTCGTGGTGAATCCGCAAGGCGGCTTGCAGCCCACGCTGTCGATCATTGGCCCCGGAGACGTGATCCTCAGCGGCGTCGTGGCGTCGGCGATCGGAGCACCCGCGGTGATTCAAGTCCAGCCGATCACGGTCGGGGGGACCTACCGACTGGTCGTCGGCGGTTCGGGCGCAACGACCGGCACGTACACCGCGTCTGTAACTCTGAACGCGCTGCAGGAGAACGAGGGCCTCGGCGGTGCCGCCAACGACAGCCTGGCGTTTGCCGAGAATCTCGACCCCAGCTCCGTGGCCCTTCAAGGGAGCGCAAGTCGACTGGCGGCCTTGGGCCAGGTGTCCAACTCGCCGAGTGACGCTGCCGACTTTTATCGATTTACTGTCGGGGCGGGACAATTCGTGAGCCTGGCCTTGACCAACCTGGCGACCGGGGCGGTCGGCGGGCTGGAACTCCTCGATGCGTCTGGAACGCTGATGGCACTGGGGATCGCGGGAGGTTTCAACACCGGCTCGGCAATCCAGGACTATCTCATTTCGCAGGCCGGCACTTATTTCGCTCGCGTCTCGGTTGCCAGTTCTACCCTCAGCTACAGCCTGTTGGTGATGCGCGGAGCAAGTTTCGATGCCGAGCCCAATTCGCTTCCCGAGGACGCGCAAGACCTCGGTGCGACGGGCCAGGTTCTCGGATCGATCGCCATGGACGGTAGCGGCCTGGACACTCCCGGCTCGAACGTCTTCTTGTCAACCAATTTGTTCGATAGCGCCGGCTTCCGCTGGGACATTCAACAATCCGGCTTCATGTCGGACGGCACTTCGGATGCCTACGACGGCGGAATGAGCTTGGCTGGCTTCGGGAGTTTCAGCACGGCGGCCACGGAAGCCGGCGGGCGCGAAATCGTAATCGGTCCGCAGATATCGGCCGGCGTGGAAGTTCGCCGCAAGATCTATGTTCCCACGAATGCCAATTTTGCCCGTTATTTGGAGATCGTCACGAACACGACAGCGGCCCCGGTAACCCGGACCGTCACGATCAATACGAACTTGGGATCCGACGGAGGCGAGCAGTTCGTCAGCACATCGAGCGGGGATAGCTTTTTTACCATTGACGACAATTGGCTCGTGACCGACGACTCCGCGGGTTTCAATGACCCTGTGGTGACCCACGTCATCGCGGGCGATGGCGCGCTGCGTCCCGCGTCGGCCAGCCGTTCGTTCGACCAGGTTAGCTATTCCTACAACCTGGAGCTCGCGCCGGGTGAAACCAAGATCGTCATGCATTTTGCCGCGCAGAACAGTGTCCGCACCACTGCGGTTGACCAGGCCGCGACGCTCGCGGCATTGCAGGGGCACGCGCTCGACTTCGTGTCGCCCATCGAAGCCGCGCGGATCGTCAATTTCCGCGCGAATTCCTTCGACCAGTTCCGCTTCGACGTAACGCAGGGTACGACGCTCTCGATCCGCACGACAACTCCCGGGGGCGGCAACGGCCAGCCAGTCAACGATCTCGTGCCGGCGGTCGACCTTTACTTCGTCGATGGTGCTACTCCCGACGTTCCGGTAGCCACGAACGACCACGGCGCTCCAGACGGCCACAACGCGCTTTTGAATTATGTGGTCCCTGCCGATGCGGTCGGTCGCTATCGCGCCGTGGTCCGCGGGATCAGCAGCACCGGTGGCGATTACACACTCGAGGTGCAAAGCTCCACGACGGGCGCAGTCGTTTCGGCCGCCGGACCGTTCCAGGTGTCGGCTACCACACCCGCGGCCGGCGGACTGCTCCTCAGCTTTCCGACGACGTATCGCTTGTCATTCAACCAAGGCCTGCAGCTCACCTCGGTCCAAGCGTCCGACTTGCGAATCAATGGCCAGGGGGCGACAGCAGTCAATGTTGTGGACGGCCGCACGCTGGAGTTCACGGTTGACAGCCTCAACGAGGGGGACGGCGTGTACAACGTCACCCTGGCACCGGGGGTGCTGCGAAGCGTATCAGGCACGCCGGTCGACTTCTTTTCAACCACTTTCGAAGTCGACGCAACTGCGCCGCGGGTCATTGCCAGCAGCATTGACGAAGGTGACGCGGTGTCTACCGGTTCTCTCACCTACCAGGTCCAGTTCAGCGAGCCGCTTGCCGAAGCCAGCTTGGGCGCCGAGGACGTGCAGCTGGTTCGCACGGATACGCCGGCCTCGTTCACACCCGCCAGCTTCGCCTACGACCCGACGACAAGCACCGCGACCGTGACGTTTGAAGGGCTGGCGGAAGGCACTTATCAGCTTCGTCTCCGCAGTGCCGCCGACGGTTTTCGTGATCGCCGCGGTAACTTGCTCGACGGAGCCCCCAGTTTTCCACTCCCTTCGGGCGGCGGGCCGGCCGGCGACGACTTCGTTGTCAACTTCTCGGCCGATACGCTGACGCAAGAATATCCTGCGCTGGTTGTCGCCCCGCCCATTGGGGGTCTGGTTTACGACCCGAGTGTGACGGGCTTCATTTCGCCGACGTCCGACACCGACACGTTCACGCTGCACGTCGAGCAGGGTCAACTGATTAGCGCGCTGGTCGTTCCCGTCGCGGGCCTCAAGTCGAGCGTGACGTTGATTGGACCGACAGGTACGACGTTGGATACGGTGACCGCCGCCGCGGCCGGTCAGAGCATCGCGATCCAGGCGCGATTGGCCGACGACGCGGGCACCTATCGGGTAGTCGTCAGCGGCGCCGACGGGACGACCGGTGGCTACGCGCTGCAAGTCGTACTCAACGCGCTGATCGAGCGTGAGTCGCTCGGTGGCGAGAGCAATGGCTTGGTCGCCACGGCAGAGGACATCGCCGCTTCTGCGATGACATTGTCAGGCGACGTGAAGCGCTGGGGTGTCACTGGCCAGAGCAGCAATGAAAGCGATTACTTTCGACTGGCGATGACGGCCGGCCATTACGCGACGATCGCACTGGCTCCGCTGAGCGGCACGGTCAGCGAGCTTGAGTTGTTGGACTCCGCGGGAAGGGTGTTGGCGCGAGGACTGAGCAGCGAAGCGAGCACGCAGTTCCGCATCCATGCGTTTGCGACGTCGAACGACGATTACCGGATCCGCGTGCGCGGCCAAGGCCTGTACTCACTTGTGGTCACCCAGGACGCCGCGCTCGATCAGGAGCCCAACGGCGACCCGCAGGCGCCGCAGCGGCTCGAGGGCGCCTTGGGGGCACTTGGCGGCATTCAAACGACGAACGACAACCTGCTCGTGGACTTTACCGGCGGCTCGAATGTCGCCAGTCTCGAGGGCTTCACGGCTACAGGTTTGTGGCATGTCACCGACCAGGTCGGCGCCAATCTCAGCGGGCATAGTACGCCGCACATCGCATACTTCGGGTTCGACGCCAGCGGCAGTTTCGACAACGGGCAGCGAGTGAGCGGAACGTTGACCTCTGGTCCCCTGACCCTGGGAATCAGCGAGCTGACCCAATTGCAGATGAAATATCGCCTGCAAGGAGAGGCGGGCACCACCTGGGATCGAGCGGAGGTGCGCGTTTCCACCAACGGCGGCGCGTCGTTCACCACGGTGGCCACGAAGGCCACTCATTTTGCTCTGACTTCAACCTGGACCGCCGCGACCATCGATCTTTCGGCCTATGCCGGGCAGACCGTGTTGTTGCAATTCTCGTTCGACTCCATCGACGGCGTCGCGAATTCAAGTTTAGGTTGGCAGATCGACGACCTGCTGCTGACCGGTTTGAGCGACCGGGTGGACCATTATCGCTTCTCAGCGGGCGCCGGCGATCAGTTGACGATCCGAACCTATACGCCCGGCGACGCCACCGGCGAACCGGTGAACGATCTCGACCCGATTCTCGATCTGTTCAACGAGGCGGGCGACCTGGTGGCCACCAACGACAACGGCGCCGCCGATGGTCGCAACGCGCAATTGTCGTACACCACCATCGCCGCCGGCACTTACACGGTAGCCGTGCGCAGCAACGCCGCGGCGGGTGGAGTCTACCAGTTGCAGATCGAGGGAAGCACGGCGGAAAATCTGTTTGCGCCGGTTGTCACCAATGTCGCGCCGCCCAACGCCGGCCCGCTCAGCGACGCCCCCACGCAAGTGACGTTGACGTTCAGCGAGGGGCTGCGACTCGATAGCCTGCAGGCCTCGGACCTCGAATTCTTGACGCCAGGGGTGAGCGTTACCGCGGTCCAGGTCATCGATGGGCGCACGGTGCGCTTTGACGTCAGCGTGCCCGGCGCGGCTGGACTCTACGAGTATCGGATCGCATCGGGCAGCGTGCTCGACCTGCAAGGATTGGGTAACCTGGAGTTTGACGGCTCGTTCGTCGTTGACCGTCAGGGCCCCCGGGTCGTTTCGACGAACCCCGCCACGCAGGCCTCGGCCCCGTTCACCAGCGTGACGTTCGAATTCGATGAACCCGTTGCTTTGGCGTCCGTGGGCACCAACGACGTGGTCAGCTTTACGGGCCCCGGCGGCGTCAACTTACTCGGCTCGATCACCGGCGCCAGCGTGAACGGCAATTTGGTGACCGTGACGTTCTCGCAGCAGCTCACGCCGGGTTCGTACTCGATGACCATCGGCCCGAACATCCAGGACCTGGTCGGCAACCTGATGGACCAGAACGGCAACGGCACAGGGGGCGGCGCGGGCGACACGTACACCGTCAATTTGCAGTTGCAGCGTCCCGATCTGGCCGTCTTCGACGTATCCACGGAAGCCAGTGCACAGTTCGGCCAGCTCGTCGACGTCACCTACACCGTGCGAAATATCGGCGACGACCCGGCCGTCGAGGGTTGGCAAGACGCCGTATACCTGTCGACCGACGGCGTGCTCGACCGTGACGATCGTCTGCTGCTCGTGGCGCCTGCGGACGGGGTGTTTGGACCGCTGGACGCCAGCGGGGGCGGCAACGATCGTTACACGCGCACGGTGCAGGTTCAGATACCGCTCGAGCTGTCGTCGACCCCTGGCTCCTACCGCTTGTTGGTCGCTGCCGACGTCAATCGCCGCCAGCCGGAGTCGTCCGAGGTCAACAACGCCGGCGCAAGCGGCAACCTGTCGTTGTCGCTGCCGCCTTTGCCCGACCTCGTCGTAAGCAACATCGTAGCGCCGATCGAAGCGCTTTCTGGGCAAGACATCTCCATCACTTGGACGATCACCAATCAAGGGGCTGCAGAGTTCACAGGCACGTTGCGCGACAACGTCTACCTTTCCTCGGACAACGCGCCCGGAGCCGATCAATTCTTCAACAATTTTGACTTCACGGGCACGATCGCCGGCGGCGGCTCGATTACGCGCACGCAGCTGATCCATTTGCCCATCGACATGGAAGGCCCGCGGTGGGTCGTCATCACCACGGACGGTCTGAACAACGCTTTCGAGCATGCCGGCGAGAACAACAACACCCAAATCGACAACGCTCCGATCCAAGTTCGATTGCAACCATTTCCGAACTTGCGGGTGACGTCAGTGAATGTGCCGGAAAACGCCTTTTCCAGCCAGCAAACGGTCGTCAGCTGGATCGTGACCAATGTCGGCACGGGGTCGACCAATGCCTCGATCTGGTACGACACGGTGTACTTGTCGACGGACGACGTGCTGGACGATTTGGACGTCGCGCTGGCCACCATTCCCAATGCCAGCTACTTGAACGCCGGCGAGAACTACTCAAACGAGGCGTCCGTCACGCTGCCACGAGGCATCAGCGGGCCGTATCACTTCATCGTCAAGACCGACTATTACAACCAGGTCTACGAGCACGTCGCCGAAAACGACAACGTGCGGTCCGGCAGCACCACCAACGTGCAGCTCACGCCGCCTCCGGATTTACAGGTCACGGCCGTCAACGCGCCGGCGCAGGCCTTCTCCGGCCAGCTCATGAGCCTAAGCTGGGTGGTGGCGAATCTCGGACCGGGCCAAACGCTGGAGTCGGCCTGGAACGATACGGTCTACATGTCGAGCAACAACGTTTTGGATGGAAGCGACCTCGTGCTCGGTACGTTTGGCCACCTCGGCGCTTTGCTCGCCACGCAAAGCTATCCGGCCAATGCCAGCGTGTCACTGCCGATTGGCATCAGCGGGGATTTTTATATCTTCGTGCGGAGCGATACGTTCAATCAGGTCTATGAGCATGTGTTCGAGAACAACAACATCGGGTTCGATGCCTTCCCCGTCCACATCAACCTGACGCCCCCTCCCGATTTGCAGGTCACAAGCGTCAGTGCACCTGCCATCGGCGTGGCGAACCACGTGTTGTCGGTAAACTACCGCGTGGCCAACAACGGCGCGACCGAGACTCCCAACTCCTCGTGGATCGACGCGCTTTACCTGTCGGCCGATACCACGCTCGACCCAGGCGATTTTCAGTTGTCGGCGACTACGCACTATGGCGTCTTGCAGCCCGGGGACGAGTATCTCAACACGATTGCCGGAACCCTGCCGGTCGGACTCACCGGCACGTTCTACGTGTTCGTGGCGACCGACCGCGCAAACCAGGTGTTTGAGCTCGACGACAGCAACAACTGGCTTTACGACGTGGGTAGCGGCGGCGATCCGGGCGATCCGGGCCATGATCCCGGGACGGTCGAAGTCAGCTTGCAGCGTCCCGACCTGGTTGTGCAAAACTTCTCGGCGCCGGCCAATGGCGAATCGGGCGGCTCCATCCTGGTGAGCTGGACCGTGGCGAACTCCGGCATCGGCGACTCGGCCGTCAGCTCATGGTATGACTCGCTGATCCTCTCGTCGAATTCCGTTTACGGTGACGCGGATGACATCCATCTTGCCGATCCCGGCCACAGCGGCCTGCTCGCCGTCGACACAACCTACTCGCAAGCGAATCTCACCGTGCCGATTCCACTCGGCGTTGCGCCGGGCAACTACTTCCTGTTCGTCGCGGCGGATTTCGCCGGACAGGTACCCGAAGTCAGCGATCTGAACAATGTTTCATCGCCGCGGGCGATCACCCTGACGCGCAGCCTGGCCGACTTGCGACCCGGCGGCGTGACGGCTGTGCCTTCTCCTGTCGAGTCCGGCGATCAGATCACTGTCAGTTGGAACGTGCAAAACCAGGGGGCCGCGACAACCAACTCGACGTATTGGTACGACGCGGTCATCCTTTCGCGCGACGCGATTCTGGGCGGAGCCGACGACCTGTTCTTGCAGTCGCCGCTGCACGTCAACACGCTCGCCTCCGGCGGATCCTATTCCGTCTCGCGGGCGATCGACCTGCCGGGCGAGATTTCGGGCGTGTTCCACGTATTCGTGGTTGCTGACTACTACAACCACGTGTTCGAGGACGTCGGCGATGCAAACAACGCCGCTGAAGCGGTCGCGACCGTCGAAGTGACACTACGGCCCGCGCCCGATCTGCGAATCACGAACGTCGATGCGCCTGCCTCGGCCTTCGCGGGGCAGAACGTCACGATCAACTGGACCGTTCTCAACGCTGGTCCCGGCGACGCCACGCCAGAGTGGTACGAGACGTTCTACCTCTCGCTGGATCAGATTTTTGACAACGGCGACCGCTACATCGGCTACGCCTACCGACCTCAAGCGCTGCTGTCCGGCCAGAGCTACAACCAATCAGCTAGCTTTGCAATCCCACCGGGAATCGCCGGCCAGTACTACGTGTTCGCGTTCGCCGATACGGGTGGCGCGGTCATTGAGCGCACGGCGGAAGGCAACAATATCGGCTACGATCCGTCTTCCATGCAGATCAACTTGCTGCCGCCAGCCGACCTGGTGGCCGGCACCATCGTGCTACCGGCCAATGCGGCGCCCGGACGGCCGATCTCCGTGACCTACACCGTGGAGAATCAGGGCACGAATCCCGCCATCGGCGCATGGACCGATTCACTCTACATCTCGGCGGATGATCACTGGGACGTCGGCGACCCGCTGCTGGGCCGCGTCGACCATTTCGGCGACGTCGCCGGTGGCTCGAGCTATTCGCACACGCTCAATGCCGCCGTCCCGGGAGTGTTGCCCGGAACGTATCACGTCATCGTGCGCAGCGATATTCTCAATCGCCTGCCCGAAATCAGCGAGGCCAACAACATCGCCGCGTCGCTTGACCGGGTGGACGTCGACGCCGAAGCGCTGGTGCTCGGCGTGCCCGATGACGACACCCTGGCCAGCGGACAGTCGGCGTTTTACAAGATCGACCTGCCCGTGGGCGAGACGGCGCGGTTTTCGTTCGATGGCGAGGCGCTCTCGGCGGGGACCGAGGTGTACGTGCGCTACGGCGCGATGCCTTCGCGCAACACCTTTGACTTTGCTGCCAACGAGCCCTTCCTGCCGGACCAGACGCTAACGATTCCTGTCGAACAGGCCGGCACCTACTACGTGCTGGTGTACCGCTCGAACTTGAGCGGTTCGCCGAACTACAGTATTCGCGCCGATCTGGTGCCGTTCTCGCTCGCGCGGGCCGTGAACAGCTCTGGCGGCGACAGCGGGGCCTTTACGGTCAAGGTCGAGGGAGCGAGGTTTTCGCCGGAGACCGAGTTCGAATTAGTCAACGGCGCGGGCACGGCGTTTGGCGCCGTGCGGGCCGTGATTCAAGACTCGGTCACGGCTTATGTCACCTTCGACTTGACGCTCGATGGCGCGATCGGGGCCTACACTCTGCGAGCACGGCGCGGTGCGACGACGGTCAGCCTGGCCACGCCGTTCATATTGGAAGAAACGCTGGGCGCCGACGTCGTAACGAACGTCGATGCTCCAAACAGCCTGCGTCCCAATCGTTCGTATACCTTCCTGATGCAATACGCCAATCAGGGCAACCAGGACACTGCGGCACCGCTGTTGCTGATGGAGAGCCTGACCGGCACGCCGATCGGCCTGAGCGCGAGCTCGCAAGTCAGCGGCGTACCGTTGCAGGTTTTGGGCGTCGCTCCCGATGGGCCCAGGGATGTATTGCGCCCCGGCGCGCGCGGCTCGGTCCAAGTGAACTTCGCCACGCAGTCGGTTGCGACGGGCGTCGAGATTCGTCTGCGCCACATCCTGGCGGACAACGAGACCACGATCACCGACGCGGAATGGACGCAGATCGAGGCTTCGATTCGTCCCACAGGCCTGACCGACGCGCAATGGAATGATTTCTGGGCTCGCATCCGCCCGCGTATCGGCGGCACGTGGGGCGCCTATGTCCAGTTCTTGAATCAAGTGCTCAACAAGGTTGGGGAAGCTGGCGATCCGAATTACGACATCAAGTTCCTGATGCACCGGCTTTACGAAGCGGATCCCATCTTCCGACCGAATTTGATCGCCAGGGGGCGGCTGTTCGACTCAGATAGCGGCAATCCCCTGGGAGAGATCCAACTGACCGCGTATCGGGTCGAGGATGGCGAGTATCAACGGCTCGACGAGGTTACGACGGCCGCCGACGGCTCCTTTCAGCTTGAGGGGTTGCAGCCGGGTAACTATCAATTGGCGATCGAGCAGGGCTGGCGTTTCGACCAAGACCGCAACGGCGCCAATGACATCGCTCCAGTCGGATTCACTATTCTTCCGGACCAGGATTTGACGGCAGTCTCTGCCTATGCGCGGCCTGAAGCAAATGCCGAGTTTCCCGTGTCAATTTCTTCCCCCGCACTGAGCGTCGACGCAGACGGAGTCACTCATGTCGTCTATGTCCAAGGGAGTGCCATCTGGCACGCTTACTTCGACGACGGCAATTGGGTCGGCGCGAAGAAGATTTCCGACGAAGTCGCCGACAGCCTGAGCCTGCACGCCTCGTCGAATCTGGTTGGCGGACTCGGGCAAGGCCTGGTGGCGACTTGGCTGGTGGGCAACGGCAACGAAACCGAAGTCCACTACGCAATCGGCCGGCCGAATGGCAGCGGCGGCTATGAATGGACCGACCCCATCGCGCTTACCAGCGACAGCACCGAGGATGGTGCTCCTTCAGTCACGGTCCTGTCCGATGGACGTATCCTGGTCGTCTACAGCAAGAACGACGACAGTATCCAGGACGATCGAGACCTGTATTACGACGCCTTCCTCGCAGCGCCAGCTAATTTCCCCAACGACATCGTGGTGATTTCTGGGGGCGCAACGCTCGACCCGGAGGCTACAAGCGCCTCAATCAACTACACGTACGAGACTTCGGACATCTTTGGGCTCATCAAAGAGAAGCTCCAAGTTCAAGGGCAAGCGGGCGTCGATGGCTGCGAATTGACGCTCACCGCCAGTGGCAACACGGTCACGGAGGTCGATACCGTTTCAAGTACGGGAACGCTCTCGGGCGGGGCAACCTGGGCAGCCAATAAGGACACTTGCGATTGGGACTTCAAGAAGGCCACGTTAGGACTCAGCGGCTCGCTCGGCTACGACTGGAAAGGTGGATTGTTCTACGTACTGGAGAGGATACCGCAAACCGCTCCCATTGCCTTTGGATTGGACTACGCGTTTACCTTGCTGGATTGGTTTACCCCCATTCAAATCTCGAATGGAGTCGATTTTTCAGTCGGCCTGAGCGGCGAGCTCGGCTGGTCGTTCCAGGCGCCCTTCCCCAGCTTCGTTCTGCCGGATTCAGGATCGCTCAAGGCCAACTTCGGCATCGCGCCCTACATCAAGGCCGAATTGCAGGGCATCGAGGACGCCGATGCCAAGCTGTCGGGCAAGATCGACGTCAGCGTACAAATTTTGCCGACCGCACAACTGGATAAGGTCACTGGGACGATCGAGTTCAGCGCGCATTGGAAAGATTGGGTCTTTACCAAGAGCTGGTCGACGGACTTCTTCAGCGCGTCGTCGGTCGATTCCTTGGAAGCACTCGGCGACGAACTTGACGGGATCGAGTGGACCTACGATCCGACGGTCGCGATTGGCACGTCCAACGTGTACGGCGCCAACAGCGTTCTGTCCAACGTTGCCGGAGACTTGTGGCAGGACAACACGCCGTCGCTGGCCAGCGATGGCAGCGGCGCGTTTGCCGCCTGGTCCAAGGCCGGAGACCCGTTTGCCGAGATCGGCGATTCCATCGTCGTGGCCGACTACAACGGCGCAACCTGGAGCGCTCCCGAAACCATACCGAACAGCTCGGGTCTCAATCGCGATGTAAAGGCAGTCAGCGATGGCTTCGGCAATCGTCTGGTCGTCTGGTCATCGTCCGATGCCTCGACGCTGGGTCCTGATTCGACGTCGGCCGAAATCACCGCGGCGCGCGAGGCCACCGACGTCTATTTCAGCGTGGATGACGGCTCCGGATGGTCATCTCCCCTGCTGTTGGCGAGCACGCCCGGCTCGGACGCTGGCGTGACGGCGACCAAACTGAGTGATGGTTCGGTCTGGGTCGGCTGGTCGTCGCGAACGGTCGGCGGCGATTTTCAACTGACGGTCGCCCGTTGGAACGGAACCACTTGGAGCGCGCCGCAGGTCGTGACAACGGGCAGCGGCGTCACTGACATCGCGATCTCGCAAACGGGCGCAGATCCATTCGTGATGTGGAGTCAAAACGTCGGCGGCAGCGGGGGCGCCAAGCAGCTCGAAGTATTTTCCAGCACGCTCTCGGGCGGAAGCTGGAGCGCACCGGGAGCCTTTAACCCGATGGTCGTAGCCGGGTTGTCGGCGGCGGGCGTCCAGGTCGTGACCAGTTCGTCTTCGCCGGCCGGAAGCGCTTCGCTAACAACGAGCGGTTCGCTCTTCGGCATTGAAGTCCCCGAGGACTGCTGCAACTGCAATCGACCTGAGCCACCGCCGCCGCCGGATTGCGGCACGTATCAGACGCTCAACCATGAAACCTGCGAATACGAGACCCACTACAAGCCGTGCGTCGTGCAGCCCAGGGACCCCAACGACATCCTCGGCCCGGACGGTTTTGGCGACGAGCATTGGCTGCCGGCGGATCAAAAGATTCCTTACACGATCCGATTCGAGAATGCGCCGACTGCAACGGCTCCGGCACAACACGTTGAAATCACGCAAACGCTCGACGAAGACCTCAACCCCAGCAGTTTCCGGCTGGGCAATTTCGGCTTCGGCGACCTGATCGTAACCGTGCCCGAGAACAAGGCGTTCTACAACACGCGCATCGACTTGACCGCCACGAAGGGTTATTTCGTCGACGTAGCGGCCGGGATCGACGTGGCCACGCGGCAGGCCTTTTGGCGACTGACGACCATCGATCCCGGGACCGGCGAACTGCCGCTCGACGCCAACATCGGGTTTCTACCGGTCAATGATGCCGAGGGTGCCGGCGAAGGATTCGTCTCCTACTCCGTCAAGCCAAAGACGACCGTGCAAACGGGTGACCGGGTCGACGCGCAGGCACGAATCGTCTTCGATACCGAAGGTCCGATCGACACGCCGCCGATCTTCCACACGCTCGATGCCGACAAGCCCACCAGCGTTGTCGCTGCGCTACCCGCCTCCGTTCCCGACGCCAGCTTCGATGTCTCCTGGTCTGGCCAGGACGATGATGCGGGATCGGGTTTGGCCTACTACTCGATCTTCGTCTCGACCGACGGCGGCGACTTCGATCCGTGGCTGGAGAATACCACGCTTACCTCGGCGACCTACGTCGGTGAAGCCGGCCACATCTATGCGTTTTACAGCATCGCGGCCGACAATGCGGGCAACATCGAACTTCCGCCTGGTGCGCCCGATGCCCAGACCGCCACGCCTGGCGCGGCGGCCACGATCGGCGACTTCGTGTGGCACGACGTCAACGGCAACGGAATTCAGGATGCGGGCGAAGCAGGCTTGCCCGACGTCGTTGTGCATCTGTTCCGTGCTGACGACACGCTCGTGAGCACGACGACAACCGGCTCGCTGGGCGAGTTCGAGTTCTCAGATTTGAGCCTGGGCGATCAGTATTACTTGGAGTTCGTTGCGCCGGTCGGCTACGCGTTCAGTGACGCCAACCAGGGCGCCGACGACGCCATCGACAGCGACGCCAACGTCAACACCGGGCGAACCAGCCTGGTCACCGTCGCCAACGGCGCCAACTCGCAATGGGACGCCGGACTTTTCCTGTTGGGCGCGATTGGCGGCTCGTTGTGGAACGATGCGGACGGCGACGGCGCACGAGATGAAGGCGAGCTGCCGCTGGTTGATTGGCGAGTCTATCTCGACCTGAACGACAACGGCCAGCTCGACATCGACCTTGACGAGCCGTTCGACGACACGGATGCGGCCGGCAACTATCGATTCGAGGGACTTCGTCCCGGCCAGTATATCGTTGCGCAGCAAATCCCCGCGGGCTGGGAACAAACTTTCCCCGGCGCGCCTGGTGCGGCATCGAGTCAGGCCGGTTTCCAGCACACCGGCTTGTTTACCGGCTCGGACGTCGAGATGGCGCCGCCGGCAAGCATCGAAGTCGACACGAGTGCGACGGCCGACTGCGGTTGCGGTAGTAAGGGCAGCACGGGCACGGGCACCAGCCCGAGTACGTCCATCCCCATCGCTGCAAATGGCTTCGTCGAATCGGGGGCCGCGGCCGCCACGGACCTGATCAATCTCGACGACCTGCAAGCCGACCAGCGGTTTGCGGGTCTAAATGGTCACGGCTATTCGGTGGTCGTGATCGATACCGGCATTGACGTCGATCACCCATTCTTCGGCCCCGACGCGGACGGTGACGGCGTCGCCGACCGTATTGTCTACCAATACGATTTTGCCGATAACGACGCTGATGCCAGTGACCGCAGCGGACACGGCTCAAATGTAACCAGCATCCTGGCCGGTCAAGGCACCTATCCCGGCATCGTGTCGGGCGCGAACATCATCGCTCTCAAGGTGTTTGGCGATAACGGCCGCGGTTTCTTCTCGTCGCTCGAGCGGGCGCTGTCTTGGGTGGTCCGAAACGCCTCGATCTACAACATCGCGGCGGTGAACCTCTCGGTCGGCGACGGGCTGAATTGGGCCTCGTCGACGGGTCTGTACGGCGTCTCCGATGAATTGGCCGCTTTGGCCGATTTGCACGTAATCACCGTGGCGGCGGCCGGCAACAACTACGCCGTCTACCACGGAGCTCAGGGGTTGGCCTACCCGGCAGCCGATCCCAACGCGATCGCAGTGGGAGCGGTGTGGGCCGACAACGAAGGTGGTCCATGGTCGTTCGGCGGGTTAGGAACGGACTACACGACGGCCGCCGATCGCATCGCAAGCTTCTCGCAGCGCGACGATCGAATGCTCGATATCTTGGCGCCCGGAGCGGTCATCGAAGGGGCGAACGCCACGGGCGGCGTGTCTTCGATGCGAGGAACGAGCATGGCGGCGCCCTACGTGACGGGCGCCGCAGTGTTGGCCCAAGAGATCGCCGAGCGACGCCTGGGTCGCAGTCTGAGCCTGGCGGAGTTCCGCTACTTGTTGCAAAGCTCCGGTGCGATCGTCGTTGATGGAGACGATGAGCAGGACAGCGTTCCCAACACGGGTCTTACTTTCCGCCGGCTCAACCTGCATGCTCTGGCCGAGGCAGTCGAGGCTTACGACGGAAATCTGCCCCCACAAGAGACGCCGCCGGCCGAACCCACTCCGGGCGGGCCAGTTGGAACCCAAAGCGCTCGCCCCTTCCGCTACACCGTGTCATTGGCCGCCGAGCAGGTTCGCGACGACGTTCATTTCGGCGACCAGTTCTCGCGTCCACAGATCACTGACGTGGCGGCTGTCATCCCCAACCCGCGCAATCAGGCAGTCGACGCGGTCGAAGTGACCTTTAGCGAGCCGATCGACCTGGCCACGCTGAACGCGGCCGATCTGTCACTTTCGCGCGGCGGAGTTAGTGTCGTTCTTGAGGGTGACGACCTCTCCTTCGAGCGATTGGGGACGTCGACGACCTATCGAGTTTCCGGGCTGGGGGCCTTCACGAGCGCCGAGGGCGCCTATGAGCTAACGATCCATGCCGAGGGAATCTCTGATCTGGTCGGGATTGCCGGCACGGGCTCGGCAACGGTCAATTGGCTGATGGACGCAACGGCCCCCAGTAGCGTCGTGAACGCTCTGCCGCGGCGTCAGTCGAGCTTGACTTTCGAAGTCTCAGTCACCGGCAGCGACCCGGCCTCGCCCACGGGCACACCTGCTTCGGGCGTCAGCTTCTTCGACGTGTTTTTCAGCGTCGACAATGGTCCGTTCTCGCTCTGGCAATCACTCGACGCAGATCATCCCAGCGGCCTCTTCACGGGGCAGAGCAACCATACTTACGCCTTCCGCAGCGTCGCCCGCGACGCGGCAGGCAACGTCGAGCAGCAGGCCGGCGCAATCGAAGCGACGACCTACGTGCCCGATCTCGTGGCCCCACGGACCCAGGTCGATTCCGTCGACAGCGCGACCGCGAACTTCGCGATCAGCTTCTCGGGCACCGACTCGGGCGGTTCGCAATTGAAGTTCTTTGACGTCTTCGTCGAGGTCGATGGCGGTGCCGCCGCACTCGTTGGCCGCTTCGCCGCCGGCAGCCCCAACGGCTCTGGCGTGCAGTCCGGATCGGCATCGTACGTGGCTCTGGTCGACGGCTTGGAACACACGTATCGCTTCTACAGCATTGGCATCGACCTGGTCAGCAACACAGAGACGGCGCCTGATAGTGAAACGGACGATGTCGTTGTGACACGGACGTTCGTCGCGGCGGCGCCGCTGTCGGTGTCTGGGTTCGACGTTCAACGCGGTGCTCAACAGCGGTCCTTCGCCCGCTACATCGACGTGGCGTTCAACAGGACCGATGGAGTTCAGCAACTGATGACCAGCCTGGGAGATGCCGATACGGCGAACGACCGCGTTCGCTTGCGACGGTTCAACCTGGATGGCAGCGGCGCCGGTGACGCCATTTCGCTGGCCGGTAGAGTGCAAGCGGTTGACCAGGTCTTGTCGATCGATTTCGGCTTGGACGGAATCGGCGGCAACCGGAACACGTCGGCAGGCGACGGCTACTACGCGCTCGATTTCGATTTGGACGGAAACGGATCGTTCGAAACAACCCGACACTTTTACAGGCTGTTGGGTGACGTCAACGGCGACAGACGCGTCACCGATCTCGATGCGACGGCCATTACGCTGGCGCTCGGCCGGAGCGGCTCCCCGATCAACGAGGACGCAAACGGCGACGGAGTCGTCAACGCCAATGATCGCACCTTGGCCCTCCGAGCCCGCGATCGAGCACTCGGCTCAGGATTGTTCCTCGACGATTGATAATTGGTTGAATACCGGCAGACCAACCGAAGACTTCCCGAAGCCCTGGAGAACGTCTTCGAGCCGTCTGATGGTCTCCGTACTGAAATGAATCTGTCCTGCCGCTGCCGAACGATGGGGCATCGCCGCCAGGAACGAGATCGCGCCGGGAGAACCTGTCGCCGCGGGCCTGACTGCTCCGTTGGTCGTCGACGGCGCTACAGGTTCGGTCAATAGTTTCGCCGGAATCAAGCAGGTTTTTCTTCGCGGTAAGAAAGCGGTTGACCAGATCACGGCCAGATCACGGATTTGTCAGGCCTGCCTCGTTGACTCGCGGAGTCCGCCCGGCCAGCAAGTCCTCTTTTTAGTCCAGCCAACGATTGAGCGCGGCATCTGGCTCGTCCCAAGAACCAAAACGGCGCAGCTTGCCGCGAACCTTCTTAGCCCACGGCGCGTAGCGTGCGTGAAGAGAGGGTAATCGGGGCAGGGCTTAGCTGGCTTGGCTGTCGTTGCTTTTGTACACTTGCCCATGGCTGGCGGCGCTTGGAGTAGCCGGTTTTGGGAGTCTCGAGTGTGGCGATATTTGTTCCTGCTCAGGTTAGTGGGTTGTCATTTTGGGTGTTCAACGAGGTTCTGGCCGCAACGCACTTCTGGCCATAAGTCTTGTATAAATATTGATTTGCGCCCGTAGCTCAATTGGATAGAGCAGCGGACTTCTAATCCGCAGGTTACAGGTTCGATTCCTGTCGGGCGTACTGGTTTTTGCGGTGTTTTTGAACGGCCACCGGGCCGCTCAGTCCAGAATTTCGCACCCATTTTCAGGAATTCTCGGGGATTTCGCACCGGATAAAGCACCCGGAATAGCCGCTTGAGCAAATTCTTGGCTTGCCATGAGAGGCAGTCGGCGGGACAATCCGACGCGACTCGCCCCTCGATTTCTGCTCCTCGACAACCTCTCCACATCTCCGGCCACGGATCAGCCCGCAACGGCGGCGGCCACGCCGCAACTGTCGCCGGCCCAATTCATCAAGGTCGAGGCGAACCTGCTCCGCTTTCCGATTTTCGCCCTCAGCACCAAGGGCTTGAAGAACGTCGATCAAATCCAATGCGTCGGCATGAAGCGTGAAGGCACCCAGGAGCATCGCTTCAGCTTGACCGTCTCTCGTAACACGCGATTCGTTTATCCAGGCCCGCTGGCCCGCAAAGTTCATTTCGCTTTGCTCAGCCTCGTCTATGAGCAGGGCTTTCCGTTCAAGAATCCGATCGGCTTTACCTGGCGTGACCTGGCCCGCCGCATTCAGTCCGCCCATGGTGGCGACAAAATCGACCGCTTGAAGGAGGCGATCCGCAGCATCCATGGGGTCGTAATGACCACGGAATATGCCTTGAAATCTGGCACCGATCGTCAAGCTCTCCCCGCACGAGAACGGGGCTACCATTTGTATTCGGACTTCGTTTTCTTAAATGATCAGCTCCCGGACGGCGGCATCGCTGACCGAAATTATGTGTGGTTTTCCGACTGGTACCTGGCAAATCTGAATTCCTTTTACACCGCTCCAATCGACTACCATCTTTGGCGAGCACTCAACGAGCGAAGCCCGATCGCCAGCCGGCTCTACGAGTTTTTGCTGTTCAACTTCACCGGCCGCCATCCGCAGCTCACGATCAACTATGCCAAGTTGGCCCAGTTTCTCCCCGTCCGCGTCGAGCGGTATCTATCCTTGGCTCAACGACAGCTCGACGATGCGACCGAGCTTTTGCAGCAGAATCTTGTGATTCGCTCAGCGACGTGGACACTCAGCAAGACCAACGCAATCCAGCTCCGTTTCGCCCCCGGCCCCTTGCTCGCACGCAACTCCGAGCAACGCCGGCTGCCGGCCGTCGATGATACGGCATTGTTGGAAGATTTCAGCGTTCGCGAAATCCGGACGCGGGAGACGCCCAGCGAAACGATCGTCCGCCAGTTTTATCGCCTCTGGGCCGGGCATGAGCAGTCCCATCCGGTCAAAGCCGAGATCGCATGGGCCGATGAACTACTGGACCAATATGGACGTCGCACCGTGGAGCTACTCTTGCCGACCGTTGTCAAGAGCCTCAAAGTCGCCTTCCCGAATGCCAAGACGTTCGGAGCGACCCGCCGCTATTTTACGGCTGCCCACGCTGACCTCGAACGTCAGCAGCGGGCAGATGAACGTCGCGTCGCCGCGGATCAAGAGAAAGTCGCCGACCTCGAACGGGCCGCCGCCGAAAAGAAACGCCAATCTGAATTAGACGTTCGCTGGCAGGCCTTGCCGAACGCCGAACAAGAGCTGATCCGCCAAGCCGTCATCGCCAAGCAGCCGTTGCCGCTCCGAAAATTTCCAAGCTTGCTGCACAAACTGTGCTTGGAAGAGTTTGATCGCCGCACGTCCGCAAATGTCTAAGCCGTGTCAGTCTTCCAGCCTCTTCAATTCTCAAAAACGCACACCTCGGCAATTCTCTTTGATGAGTGTGGTAACGCTTATAGAACTCATAAGACTTCTACATTGCTCGAATCGCCGTGAATTGGCTTACGGAAGCCTACTTGTGATGTGACTTCTTGTTTCCACGGCCCCACTTGCTTGGTTCCATGGCCCCGGTTACTTCTTTCCATGGCCCCACTCGCTTGGATTCATGGCCCCAGGCGATTTGTTTCCGTGGCCCCGCCGGCCCGCCTTTGCTCCGCCTTTGATGACGCAAGTGCCGGAGGAGTGCCGGCGGCCGGAGGCCGACCTGGCAACCGCTCTGCGTAGAGGCAAGACATCTCTATTAGGGGACTACGCTCGTGGGACGTTCCGCCCCCGAGCCCCCGTCCGGCGACATGCCCGCTCGCTACGCTCAACTTTGGGCTGCTTGGCCGGGGGCTCGGGTGCTACGCCCCTCGCTTCGTCCCACACTCGCCCCGGCCTACGCCGGGCACTCTTGCTGGAGCCGGACGTCGCCGCCGCTAGACGCCGCGGAAACGCCATTTCGAGGGATGACCGGCAGTTAATTGACAGCAACTGCCAGCATCAGATAATTACGCCCAACCACTGGGCGGCAACGTTGAGCCACCAAAATGCACGAGGCACTCCATGACATCGAGCGGATTGAGCACGGTACTGACGATCGACGACCTCGCCGAGTACCTGAAAATATCGAAGTCCACGTTGTACAAGCTTGCACAGGATGGTGCATTGCCCGGCCAAAAAATTGGCAGACATTGGCGTTTTCACCGCGAAGCCGTCGACCAATGGCTCCGCATCGAACCGACCACAGCCAAGAGTGATCGGAAAAAACGGAACCCCCGCTGAACACGCTTTGAAGTCGCTTTCGATATTCAGAGGTGTTCGTGCGACACGCCGGAAAACTATTTCGGCAGAGACGACGAGGAGAGCCATGCTTGGTTTAACGCTACGGGAAGAATTTCGAGGCAAGAAACTCAAGGGAACGACGATCGACTTCACGAACCAGTCGAAGACTGGTGCGTTGGATGTCTCGGCCTCTGAGTTCCTAAAAATCACTTACCCATCGTTTGACCTGCTCAAGACCATTGAGGCGACCGGCCCGAGCCAGTCTCGCCCTGTAGTGCTCCTCGGCGACCGCGGTCAGGGCAAATCGCACTTGCTCGCAGCCCTCTACCATCTCTGCACCAATCCCGAAGCCGGTCGTCAATGGCTGACCGAGTGGGCCGGCAATCTTAGCAATCCCCTCTTCGCCAATCTCAAACTCCGAAATGAATCCTGCGTCATCGCCGAAAGCCTACACCTGAACCGATTCACGTTCTTATGGGACGTCCTCTTCGATCGTCACCCACATGGACCTTATTGCCGGGGAATGTGGGAAAGTGCCGGACCAGACAAAAAGACTGAAGTCCCCAGCGATCTCATTCTGCTGGAAATGTTTCGTCGCCAACCCACTGTCCTCATTCTCGACGAATTTCAAACTTGGTTCGACGGCCAGACCAACACAAAACAGTACCCCCGCAAGAAGTGGGCGTTCAATTTTATCCAGATTCTTTCCGAGATCGCCCAGACGAACCCGGAACTGCTGGTCCTCGTCGTGTCGGTGCGTGAAAGCGAATCCGACGCCTATCAACAGGTTCATCGCGTGAACCCGGTGCTAGTCGATTTCAAGGGTCCGCAAGCTAAGCGAGATCGGCAGCGGCTTCTACTCTATCGCATCTTCGAGAACCGGATGCAGGTACCGGCTGCGAAGATCGAGACCTTGGTTCAGCCACACGTCAGCGAGTACTTCCGTCTTGCCAAGATCCCGCAACCGGAGCAGGAACGTCGCCACGGTGATTTTATTGAAGCCTGGCCTTACTCGCCGCTGCTGCTCAAGTTGCTTGACGACCAGGTACTCATCGCCACCAGTGCTCAGGAGACACGAGACCTCATCAAGATTCTCGTCGATCTCTTCAAGAACACTGACACCAACAGTCCGATCATCACTGCCGCTGACTTTCGTCTCAACAGCGAGAGTAGTGTAGTCGGTTCACTGCTTGATTCGGTCTCGAACCAGCTACACAAGGACCTTCGTGAAAAGGCTCAGCGAAATTTGCAAGCGGTGATGGATGCCGTTGCGAACGCGAAAACGATTCTGCCACACTGCGAGGAAATTATCAGTGCCTTGTGGCTGCGGTCGCTCACCGTCGACAAGCTCGTGGGGGCTGACCCTGCCGAGCTTCAAATCGACATTACTCGTGCCAAGCCCATTGATGATAACCAATTCGCTGGCGAGTTGGCCAACATCGAAGAGAACAGTTTCAACATCCATCGCATCGGTACTCGGCTAGTCTTCAAGAGCGAAGAGAATCCGCAAGCCAAGCTTCTGGCTCACGCCAAGAACGACAAGCTCTTCCCACAGGGCGAGGACTTAGATCACCTCGCCAAGGAGGTTCGGGCCTGCATTAGCGGACCAGAGCACGTATCGCAGAACTACCGAGTCGTCGTCCTCAAGAAGAAATGGCAGAGCGATCCTTGGTCCGAGTTCGAGGAAAAAGACTACCCAAAGAATTGGGACGCCAAGCTGCCGATGGTTGTCGTTCCCGAAAGCCCGGAAAAACTCGAAGCATCGCTCGGCAATTGGTTGAAGTCACATCTTCAAGAGGACCGCAACACTATCCGTTTCTTGCTTCCGCAGCGATCTACGGGCAACATCTTCTACGACAGAGAGCTAGTAGTGTTGGCCAGAGCCGTCTATCTAGCCATGCAGTGGAGTGAAACTGATCCAGCCTATCGTCCGCTCAAAACGAAATTCCAAAACGAACTAACTGCCAAGCTAAAAAACCGCTTCGACCGCTTCGCAATTCTCGATACATGGAACTTCGCGGAGCCAGCTCACTGCAAATTCGAGGAACGAAGCCACGGTGCCCAAGGCGACAAGATTCCTGAGACCGTGGACAAGATCATCAAGCAGGACGTGTTCATTCCCGAAGAGTTCGAGGCATATGTCGTCAAGCTCGCCGAAGGTGCCGAGTCGGTCGGCAAGCTTCTCAAAGATTTGCGAGAGCCCCGACCTGGTGGCAATCCTTGTATTCCTTGGCTTGGTGAGGTGGAGGTCAAGGAGCGAGTAATCAAGATGTGTGCGGCGGGGCAAATCGCCATCAACGTGCGTGGACTGGAAATGCTCCAGGCCCGTCCCGGCGAGACCTACGACGACGCCTGGACACGCATGAAAGGCAGGCTCGGTGTCGGCAAGCACCTCGATGAGACGACGATCTACCTGCCGGATGCCGTTGTTACCAGCGGCGGCAAAACGCCGGTGGTTAATGCTCCTGGAAATGGTAATCCTGGAACTGGTACGCCGCTCTTTCCTGGCGGTGTCACAACTCCGGGCTCAGTCGTACCAGGGGACGCGGGCGGTGACCCAGGCCCGAGCGATCTTTTTGGCGGCACGGGGACAGTGACACCGCCGAGCAAAACGCCGCTCTCCGCTTTGCCTACATCCGGCTTGAATCTTCTGGGGCAAGTCGAGACTTGGGGAATCGGTCCGGCGACCAGTATTGCCAACGTCTCGTTGAAGATCGGCAAGATGAGTGGCTCGCAGCTTCAGCAATTGCTCAAGCACCTGCCGGACGGCGTGACGTACGGACTAGATCTGGAAAAGGAGGTGAACTAATGCCCTTCGCCTCAGAACTGCTTACCGTCGCGACCAGCAAGCCTGCCAACCAAGCATGGCCCGCAATCGTCGCACACTTATGGGAGGAATTCTCCGGTAGTATTCCTGCTGCCGCAGCCGATGCGGAGGTCGTCAAGCGAGATCGCGGGCTCACCGAACTGGACAATATTATTTCTGGGGCAGCCTGGGATTTATGGAGCGAGTTTGAGACGGCGGTGCCGAAGGCCAGTGAAGCGATTGTCGATTTCTGGACTTCAACTCAGGGCGGCAAGGCGGTGTTGATCCTTGACGGACTATCCCTGCGTGAAGTCCCCTGGCTTTTGGAGCAGGCCAAGCAGCGAGGCTACAAGCGGCACGAGGCCGGGGTGCGAGGCAGCGAGCTTCCTCCCGAGACGACGCCCTTTGCCAACAGCTTGGGATTCGGCCAGCGATCATCGCTCGACAACAACGGAGCTGGGTCGACCCACAGGCTGAAAGGAGCCTTCACAGTCTCTTGCAATCTGCCGTGGCAAGAATGTATCGACCAGGTGGGATCGCAAGAAGCTGTAGTCTTCTGGCACCACTGGCCCGACAAGAGAATGCACGAATTGGCGGAACCGGGGGCTGGACTACATAAGCTTGCCAAGGAGGTCCATGCGGGCCTCACCTCCGACGACTTTTGGCACTTCGCTGAGCGTCTATGCACGGGCCGCAAGCTTCTCATCACCGGTGATCATGGATATGCAGCCACCGGAATGTTTCCTGACCTGACCGACAAGGACCAGGCAACATACATGAAGTCGCTCTACAAGAGCGGTCGGTTCACAGACGAACAATCCGAAAACGGATCATGGGTACCGCCAATTGATCTGCAATTGACTACGGATCACGGTATTCATCGGTATGTACTCGGTCGGCGAAAATGGAAAAGCTCCGCCGGCTACCCGCTCATGCAGCATGGCGGCTTGTCCCTGCTTGAAGTGCTAGTCCCGTTGATCATTCTCTCGAAATAGCAAGAGGCAGCACCGTGGCGACGAAGACGAAAACGAAGACAAAAAAAGAGTCACTCGAAGAGGCCGTCGCCCAGGCAGTGGGAGCCGGTCGAGAACTCCGCTTAGACACAGTGGATTTCTCCGATCCCAACCGGCCCAAAACCTGCTTGGAGGTCGATTTCCCCATCTTGCCGATCAACCATGTCGCCGCCATCGAAGGAAAGGGATCGGGGGCATTGAAACCCGTTTATCAAACAATGAAATGGTGGGCGAGGCGACGGTCATCCGTATTCCGAGCCATGCTCATCGCCGCCGCTACCAAAGCCCCGGATGATCTCGCCGAATCGGACAAACTGGTATGGGATTCATACTATGGCAACCACCAAAAGAATGATGCCTTCCGCAAGCTGAAAGTGGCCGACATCTTCATGGGCGGTGGCACCACCGTCGTCGAAGGGGCGAGGCTCGGGATGCAAATGTACGGAAACGATCTGAACCCCATTGCGTGGTTCGTCGTCAAGAACGAATTGGCTCAAGTCGATCCCAAGGACATCCAGAAGCTACTTGACCGCATCGAAGCAGAAGTCAAGCCACAAATGATGCCCTTCTACGCCTGCGATTGTCCACGCGGTCACACAGGTGTCTGGAAGCGTAAACCGACAGGCGAGGTCATGGGACCGGAATTTGACCCGCTGACCTTGAAGCCTCATGAACGACATTTGTATGAGTACGAAGGGCCGGAAGTTATTTACACGTTTTGGAGCAAGCATGGCCCCTGTCAAGATGCCGAATGCGGCCACCGTACTCCGATCATGACTTCGCCAATTGTGGCGACGAAGACGGTGAGTGTCCGAGTCTGGCGAAACAGGACGTGCTCCAACTGCGGTCAATGTTTTGATGTTGAGGCCCAAGAAGCACGGATGGCTCCAACGGCTCTCTTTGTGTGTTCGTCGGAAGAGCTTCCGTATTCTATTCGCAACGAGGACGCTACCTACAATTGCCCCCACTGCAATTATCTTAACGAATCGGCATTAGGCGACTCCGACAAGCCAGCCAAGAAAATTGAACTTACACTAATTGTCCACCCCGACTGGCTAAAGGGGGCACCGGGAAAGGACGCTCAGGGGAGGCCATTCGGTGGATGCGTAACGGACGATGCGAACAGTACGGCCCGCTGGAATTCCGAACGGGCGAAAACACTCAAGCTGATTGAAGTACGAGGGCCGTTACCGGAAGAAGTCGAATGCCCGGACACAAGAGAGAAGTTCCGCACCGATGCCAAGGGCGGCACAGTGCCGAGGAAATCAACATTCACCTGCATGGCGGCAACCTGCGGCAAGCAGTGGGACGTTTTGGGAGCTGTGCAGCAATCCGCGAAGTCAGGTCCCGTGTCATTGTTTGCAATCCAAGGGTACTGCCCAAAGTGCGATAAATCGAATGAGGCAATGTCCGGTAGATTCTTTGCAACGCCGTCGTATCCGTCCTTTGCGGCAGCGAATATCGAGTGGGAAGATCGAAGTCGATCCGACCTTGAAGACTATTGGCCACAGTCTGAGGTACCGTTCGGTTTTATGACTGGAATGGCGAATGGCGACATTCGAAAGGGACATGGATTTACCCGTTGGGCGGCTATGTTTAATCCTCGACAATTGCTTATTCACTCGCTCCTGCTCAAAGCCATTTACACCCTTGAATGCGAATGGTCCTTGAGAGAACTTCTGTTGGCCGTCTTCCAACAGTACCTGCGTAACCAAAATATGTTCTGTTTTTGGAATATGCAGAGGGCACTTGAGCCGATGTTCTCGAACAACAACTTTCATCCAAAGAACACCAGCATCGAGAATTCGCTTTTTTCCGGTCACGGACGGGGAGATTTTTGCTCGTCCTCTGCAAAACTGATCGAAGCAATCGAATGGCTCACGTCTCCATGGGAAATTGCCGTCGACGACACGGAATTGCATTCAACCAAGATCGCTCTTCCCGATAAAGTGCTGCCAGGCTCGACACTGCATTGCGAAACAGCTTCTAATCTTCCACACCTTCCTGCGAACAGCCAAGACTTAATAATCACCGATCCTCCCTTCGGAGGGCTCCTTCACTACTCGGAGCTTGCGGACTTTTTCTATGTCTGGTTGCGACTGATACTAAAGGAGAAGTACCCCGACAAGTTTAATGCCGAATACACACCCAAGGCACTCGAAGCAGTCGCCAACCGTGCCCGGCATCCCGACGACTCGGACGCTTTCTACCAGAAAATTTTAACCGAATGCTGGCGGGAGGCTGCTCGGATTCTCAAGCCTTCCGGAATTCTTGCGTTCACCTTCCACCACAGCGAAGACGAACCCTGGGTTGCCGTGTTGGAAAGTCTGTTCGACGCCGGCTTCTATCTAGAAGCGACGTATCCGATTCGTAGCGACGAAACCAAAGGGGAGGGCGAATTCGGCTCGAAGCTCGTAGAGTACGATATCATCCACGTCTGCCGGAAGCGGGTAGACGAGCCGACCGAAGTGAGCTGGGCCCGCCTTCGCCGTCAGATCATGCAGGACGTCCGGCAGCTCCAAGACATCCTGACGAAGCATCAGACGGCAGGCCTGCAAGAAGCGGATCTCCAGGTCATTCGTCGCGGAAAGGCTCTTGAATACTACTCAAAGCATTACGGAAGGGTGTATGTCGAGAAGGGCCGCGAGTTCAGTGTGCCGGAGGCTCTGGTCGGCATCAACACGTTGTTGGATGACGAACGTGACACAACAAAGGAGACTCCACCTGTTAATGCCGAACCATACACTCGCCAGTTCTTGCGGCTCTTCATCGATAAGACCAGTTTGCCGCGTGACCAGATGCAGAAGTTCTTGCGAGGTACAGGCGTCTCACCGGCTGAATTCCAAGAACGAGGCTGGTGCAGCGAGACGCAGAAAGTGTTCCATGCCACGTCGCCGCTGGAATTAGCAAGGGCATGGAAGGGTGTATCACGCAACGGCATGGCTCGGGACTTTGATCAGACGATGTTTTTAGTAGGAGCGTGCTACGAGAACAGCGGAATTCGAGTACAAGACACCCTCGACAGTCCAAACTTCAAGCCGCACCCCGCCACGCCAGGAATTCTCGACTGGCTGACTCGGCACGGTGGAGACGCCGACATCAAGTCAGCCGCTCGACTCGCGAAGCAACTCTACGAGCGATGGATGGCGGCCAATGAACCAAAGGTCAAAGAAGCTCAACGCACATTCGATTTTGCGGAGGCGGAGAACTAGCCAAATGGGACCAACGCTCTACGACGATATTTGGACCCGGCGTGGCATCTCCGTGCTCTGGGACGCCGATCAGCTTGCCACTCTCTGCCAGCCGCAACAAGTCGTGAGCCTCCGTCGCTTCTTCCGATTGCAGGCCACGGAGTGGCCTGAAGCCCATGTTCCGTTGGTGAACGACAATGCCTTAGTCGTCGCGGGTCTTGAAAGTTGCATCGACGCCTTGCAGCCCGACGACGCCTGCGAGTGGCTAGAACGAACAGTCTATCCGGCCATCGTCTCGTATCAGCGTGAAGTTGCCCAAGGCGGCGATCAAGCGGCACTGGTGTTGTGGTTCGCAGATCATCGTCGGCTAACGCATCAGACGAGTGATGACACCTACTACTGGCACTGTGGCACCGAATACAAGGGCCAGCAGATTCCACTGAGCCGATGCCTCTTCAACGGGGCACATCGGGATCTTCAGCGAATCCACATCGTAGGTGAGAAGAAGACCGAACATTGGGTTGGCCTGTACCATCCGAGGATTTCGTGAGGCTGACAATGCCCGAGTTTCCCGACTACTTAGACGAGATGTGCAAGGAGCTGCCTGACCCGCTTCCGTTGGTGCATACGAGTCGCTGCGAATGGGCCTCTTCGTTCCTTGCCACGCCCGAATTGCACCCCAGGCTATGTCCCGTTTACGGCGAAAACCTGCTGTACCTCTTCTACGGCCGGCCCGCCTACAGGATTCGTGAACGAGGTCGTCACGAGATCGCTTATTGCCCTATCTGCTTCATTCTCAAGCTAAACCGCCACTTGCTTGGGTTGAAGCGAGTTATGCCCCTCGATTCGGGAGGAGCATTTGAGGGCCGGTTTGCCCCACATATCGAGGCACATGAGAAAGACCTACTGGAACTTGACGCAAGTATTAATTCTGCACGAAAGCTCGTGGACGTGTTCTACAAAGACAACCGCACGTACTTGCTTGGGCAGTGTCGGCCATTAAGCGAGTTTGTTGGTGCTTCACCCGATCTCGTCAAGAAATACGTGAACATGCTGCACGATGTGGAAGTCTCACGGGCCGATGATCGCAGGTCGGCGGTGGAATTTCAGGCAACCACAACTGTGGTGCTAAAGGATGACGTCCAGGCAGTAGTATTGCCTGAGGCACTCTTAGACGACCACGGGCTGAAGCGGGCCATTCTTGAAGATTGGAATGCGTTGCCAATCACATACCCGGTATTCCAGGCGACGAGTCCATCTGAGTATGCACCCGTTATTAGGGATCGTGTCGTTGCGTTCTATGAAACCTACCGCTTTATTGAGAAGTAGGGAGGCATCATGTTGTTTCTACTTCTCGGACATGGGTTCCCCTCCGGATTTGGCCTTTCAGGAGTTATCATCCCTAAGAAGCCTCCGTGTTTCGCCATTCCATTCTTTGAGCCGTCATGGTTTCCTCATGGACCACAAATACACGTGCCTCGAACTGTATTCATTCAAGACGTGTGCAATTCGCAATTGGCCACATTCGCCGGAGTGGAACTGGATTCACACGCCAAGACGATCCCAGCCAAGTACATAAAAGCACTTGCTGTCGCGTCGGGCGAATTCGATATCGCGACGGATGACGCGGATGAAAGCGACTCGCCAATATTTCTGGGCAGCCTCGAAAAGCTGTATGCCTTCGCCGAATCCTTTCAAAGCGTACAGATTGGACATTCGAAGCCGTTGCGTGAGCGACTCGCTCGTCAGCGTCGAGCTAGGAATAGCTTGTCTTCACCAACCCCACGCCAAAATATCGAATCAGAAGGAAGTCCTTTCACGAACTTAGAACTCGCAAGGTTTCAGAGAGATCGCCAGTGGTGCCTCGACGCACTCCGTGCATGTTTTGATTCACTAGATCAGCACAATCGGATCTTGGCGGTCCAATGGTTGCAAATGACAAAACAAATGCTCCGGAAGGAAGAGATTCTGGAGAGTACCGACTGAACATGGCGGATACCGCTCTACAACCAGGGCAACGCATCAGCCACGCCGAATTTGGTGATGGCGTTGTCGTCGGCGAGTCAACCAACGGATATGTCCGGGTCTTCTTCGGCCGCGGGGAGCGACTGCTCCCAGTCGGATCGCTGCTGGTAGCTCTAGGTCGCTCTGAGCAGATCATCCGTAACACCGCAGCAGGCGAAGCCAGAGCAAGGCGGGCGTGGTTGGCATATCAGGCCCACGCCCTACCGCTTCTTGAGAGTGCTGCCGCACTGACATCGGCCAAGATCGATCTGCTTCCTCATCAGGTCGTCCTCACACATCGTATTGCCACAGCATCGCCGCGACGGTTCTTGATCGCCGATGAAGTCGGCTTGGGAAAGACAATTGAAACCGCTCTTATCCTTCGCGAGCTCGCCAGCCGTGGCGAACTCACGCGGGCTTTGATGGTCGTACCCGCCGGCCTGGTAAACAACTGGCACCGAGAACTGAACGAGGTCTTCAATCTGGATTTCGAGGTCTTCGGCAGCGAAGGTGACGTGTTTGATCGGAAGTCCAATGCTTTTGCCAAGCATGACCGTCTAATTGCCAGTATCGACACACTGAAGATTCGCACCCGCATGAAGCGACTATCGGAGGCCCCAACTTGGGACCTCTGCGTGTTCGATGAAGCACATCACCTGACGGCCTATAAGAGCGGCGGGAAGGTGAAGAAGACTGAGAATTACAGACTGGCCGAAGTTCTGAAGAATCACTGCCGTGATCTGATCCTGCTATCGGCTACCCCGCACCAGGGAGATCATTTCCGCTTTTACATGCTAGCCCAACTTTTAAATCCGACGTTGTTCAAGAGCCCGGATGACATGGTGGACAATCGACACCGGCTGAACTCCGTGATCTTCCGCCGCACGAAGGCGGACGCCTGCCGACCAGACGGTTCCACGCTGTTTGCACGACGCTGGGTTCACACCGAATCATTCATTATGTCGGATGTAGAGCGGGAGTTTTACAACGCTCTTCAGGTCTACTTGATGGACGGCTTTGCACTGGCCAAGCAAATCGGCAACAAGGGCCGGGCACTTGGGTTTGTGATGACGATCTTCCAAAAGATTGCCGCATCGAGCTTCGCCGCCGTCCATCGTACGCTTCGTCGTCGCTTGATCGCTTTGACGATACAAGAAGGCTTAATGCACGACACGAAGCTCGACATCGACCAGCGTGATGCCGCCTTCAAGGAAGCCAAGGAATTGGTCCGCCGAGAATACGGCCTTGATGATACGCAGATGGGTGGCATCGATGCTGAACGCATACTCGCCGATCTGAAGCGGCGATTGCTCAAGAAGATGACCGAGGAGGAATTGGCCCTGGCCAGCAGCGAGTATTCGTCGGAGACGGTAACGACATCTTCGGAAGAAGCGGCGATCACGTCGGTCGAACTGGCATTGCCTGAAGAGCGAAACCGCATTCGAGAATTGCTCGGCAAGTTCCCGCCTCAAACGGAAACCAAAGTCGAGAAGCTGATCGCCGCCCTGGGCACTCTTTGGCGAAAAGACCCCAAAGAGCGAGTTGTGATTTTCGCGACCTATCTTGGCAGCGTTGAAATGCTCGGCGAGCAGATCGACAACGCCTATCCCGGCCAGGGCGTCGTCGTTCTCAAAGGCGGAGATCATGGCAGCAAGGTCGCAGCTGAGAAACGATTCAAGCAAGCCAATGGTCCAAAGGTAATGATCTGTACCGCCGCAGGCCGCGAAGGAATCAACCTCCAGCATGCACGGGTTTTATTCAACTTCGACCTGCCATGGAACCCGATGGACATCGAGCAAAGAATTGGCCGCATCCATCGCTATGGTCAGAAGCATACTGCCCAGGTCTATAATCTAGTTCTGTCCGATACGATCGAGGGCCGAATTTTTTTGTTACTCGATGACAAGCTTAAGGAGATCGCCAAAGCACTTGGCAAGGTCGATGAACACGGCGAGGTTGCCGAAGACTTGCGGACCCAGATTCTTGGCCAACTGTCCGAACGACTCAACTACGAAAGTCTGTATTCCCAGGCTATAAGCGATCCCGAACTGAAGCGGACCCGCCTCGAACTTGAGTCGGCTCTCACCAACGCTGCCGAGGCCCGACAGGTTGTATTCGAGCTGTTTCAAGATCTCGATCGCTTCTCGTTGGACGAATACCAACCGTTCTCCGACGTGAGCGAAGGAATGGGGAAGATGATCGCTTTTCTGCGGTCAGCATTGGAAGAAGACGGCAAGCAGCTTGTCGAAGAGAGCAAGACAACCTACGCCGTTACTGTCCCAGGCAACGGCCAGCCGGAAGTCCGCTTCACCACTGAACGGGACGTGTCGATTCAGCGGCAAGATTTGAATCTTCTCGGTCTCGATCATCCGCTGCTTGTTTCGTACATGAATCGATACCGTAACCTTCCAGTGAACGAAGTCGGTCTACGAGTACACTCGCAGAATCGCCGGTGTGGAATCCTTTCCATGTGGCAAGTAACGACACAGGGTGAACGTGGCGAAACCAGAACGAGCGTCTTGCCACTTGCCGTCGACTTGGAAGGCCAACGAGTACCCGCGTGGGAACGAACGATGGATGACATGCTCCAGCTACCTGGCTCCGCAGCCGCTCTGAAATCACCCGACCGGCTCCTGAAGCAGGAGGTCGAGCCGATGCTTCAGCGGGAACTCATCCATCGTGGGATTGTCGCCGAGAATCGTGGCTACGAAGCGAGATTGATCGGCTGGGTTGAGATTGTGTAACGTTCGCGGCCTGACCTGCATTCCTGATCACGATTGACCAAATGGCAGCCAGCAGTACGAGACTCTGTGGTGAGGAATGGCAACAGTGGGCCAATTCGTTACTGGCGTGCCACTATGGACAGTCCGTGTAAATGAGGGTTCAGTGCCGGCTGCTGTCCGCAAGCTTGCTCCACTCTTCTGCCGAGAGGTCCTCCGGCTGCCGACCCTTGAACTGCCCGCCGGCTGTCGTGCTCGACCACACAAGCCGCACCGGAACGTGCTCAGCCAGCAGCGGCAATACTTGTTGTGTGCCGATGATTCCTTCTTCGTCACAGTCCAGCATCAGCGAGACACAGCCGCACCCGAGATCGCGAGCGAGAGTCACGATTCGGTCGACCTGTTCTCGTGTGATCGTATTTGAGCACAATGCAACGGCGGGGACTTGCAGCGTGTTCAGCCGTATCGCGTCGTTCGGCCCCTCGACCACAACCAGACCTATTTCTCGAAAGTCGCGGAGCCGCTCGCGACGAACAACATCCTCGGCATACAGTTCGAGACCGCGATGGAATCCTTTGACAAACCGCGTTTTGATCGGTTCGGGTTCCGAGCGATCGGATACTTTCCAGCGAGCGAACTGCTCCTCAAAGCGGACGTTTCGACCGAACCAGGTAAGCAGCTCGCCGGCCGGCGAGCGATGGCCGTAAACGACCTGGCCTCGCAGTAGTGACTTCGAACTGTGCGGCAAATAGCCCATCGCAAATTTCTGGCACACCTCGGAAGTAAGGAAGGGGCGACGGCGAAAGTAGGCCGAGGCTTCGGGCGGCATGGCCGACACGTCTGTAACGAATTGCTGATCTAGCGATATCAGTTCGCGGGCCCGCTCATTTTCAGACTGGGCTAGCGGCACGTTTATCGGCGGCTTTTCTTCGGCAGCTTGTTTGACCGTCGCCGCGGCCGTGGCGGTCCTGTCGGCAGCCGAACGTTGCTCGCCGCGAGTCATGGCCAACAGATCAACTGCAATCTGCTTGAACCGCTCGCCCCGCGGTCTTCCGCCGGCGTTTGTCCCCGGGGCCATGAGATCACAGAGCCCGACCAGGTTCCCGCCCTTTTGGCACTCATAGACGTGGCACTTCCACGGCTTCACCGGACTATCGACCTGCACGGCGATCGCCCGGTCGCCCGTCTCCTCGGTCCGGCCGCAGGCCAGGAAACATCGCATCCGCACTTCATCGCCGACCCGACGCATTTCTGGCAGCGATAAGCCGTAGAAGCTCGCCGCCTGTTCGAGACTGACCTCAGGCAACAGCTCGTCGACTTTGATGAAGGATGATTTTCGCTCCGGCATGCAAGGGAGTTTGGTAGCGAATAAAGGTTCGGGATACTACGCTCCGCCAAGCACTATGGCAACCGCCCTCCGTGGCTGGCAGATTACACCCAGAGACCTGAAGATGCTCGCGGCTCTCGACTATGGGCCACTCACCGGCCGCCAATTAGAGAAATTGAGTGCCACCTGGCCCGAGTCTTTCCCGTCCGCTCGTATGGTCCGGCAACGGCTTCAACGAATGGCCGATGCCAAGCTCGTCAAGTCACACTACTACGCGGTTGTCCGCTCAATAAAACCAGAAAACTATTACGTGCTCACACGCCGGGGCTACAAGCTGGTGCATGGGCCCGACAGCGAACCGCCGACGAAAGGATATTGTTCGCCGATCGCCCTTGTCCGTCAGTTTCATCAACAAGCTCTCAGTGACTTCGTGGTGCACACCGCGGTCGGGGCCCACCGGTCCGAGGCTAAGCTCACCGGCTACCGCCGCGAAAATACAATCCGCCTCGACGCCGGCGGCCGGAGTGTTTACCCGGATAGCTCATTCTTGCTCTCAAAAGCATCCGAAACATTTCGTTTTTTTGTGGAACTCGACACCGGCAGCGAACGCATCCGATCGGAAAAGGATAGTGACAGCATCGAGCGAAAGCTTCGCACCTACGACGCGTTCCAAGCCCTCGAACCCGGAGCCCGCTTTCGCGTTCTGTTCGTTTGTGTCCAAAGTTACGGCGACCGATTGCTTCACATTTTAGAGACGGCCGCCAAAATAATCAGTGATCCGAATCGCACGCTGTTCTACGGCATTACACTCACCGATTATCTCACGACGCTCTATCCCGTCACGACGCCGCGATTCCTCGACCACCGCGGCCACCACCACTCGCTTCTTCCCGACGTTGACGCCTCGACTTTGCTGCCGTCGGCGACATTGCCCAGCGTCCGGCGAACGTGCTAGTCTTTTCTCCTGTCGGTTTTCCGTTCCGGTTTTCGGCCTTGAGTTCTGTGACCGTGCAGACTCCCTTCTCCGACATCGGAGGCACCCGGAATGCTGACACGAACTTCCGATCAGTCAGTGGCTTGCAACCGGGGATTCTGGTTTTCAACGACCTTGCCTAACGGATTGGGCACCGCCACTAAGAAGAACGTCGAAGAGCTGACAGGCCCGCCTACGGATTCACACACAATTCCGGGGCGGGTGTTTTCAATGCGCGGCAACCCACGCAAGTCTATTCACGATTCGCAATATTCGTGCGGCTCAGGGCGAATGGCTTCTGCTTGACCAGCGGACGTCGCATTGGTCGAATAATGAGCGAGTTTTTGCATCTCGCCTAGTGTCTGGCCATGAAGGGGCATCCCGTGTTAGAACTCGCCGAACGCTTTGAGGCTCGACTCCAACACGGTATCGAGATTTCGCGGTCGATTGGTTACACACCGACAGTATTGGCATGCTTGCCCGCTATGGTGGGGTGGAGACCGCGAAGCGATTGATTGCGGCCGGCGAAATTCAATCGGGCATTCTAAGGATGGCCGAGCTGGGCCGGCTGGATATTACGATGGAGCGGATCATGCTGGAGCCGGAGTTCGCACCTCTCTTTACGCCAGGAGAACTGGACGCCGCTCGATGGAGGCTTGACCAACTTGGGTAGTTTTCGACTCTACCCATGCCGAAGAAGTCTGTCGAAGACTATTCGGACAAGAAAGATCGTTGATGCTATGCTCGCTGGGTGCTTCTTAGACTTCGCACGCCGGCGACGAACGATCGCGGCCCGCTTTACGCGTGGCAAGCCTTCTCCGCACTGCACCAGGCGAATGCCCAGCGGCTTCCGCTTCGCCTGATTTTCGGCATTTCATGCCGAAAATCTTCTTGACACTATCGCTTCCATCAACTAAAAACTTCTCAAACCCCACTCTGGAAGTCGCTAATACTTGGAGCCCGCTACTGAAAAACCGTAACCGCGAAGTCGTTGCGTAACGTCTTTCCGTTGCCTTTTCAGTTAGGGGCTCCCCATGTATTGCACGCGGTTTCTCGGCTTTCTCGCCCTTGCGCTCAGCTGCGTTTGTTCAATTCAAGCAGCTACAATTCTCGACCTTGGAACTCTTGGCGGCCTGTCGAGCTACGCCTACGACATCAACGACGTGGGGCAGATCGTTGGTTACGCTCGTACGACTGGTGGAAACGACCATGCTTTTCTATGGCAAGCTGGCGCCATGAGTGATCTGGGAACTGTGAACGGCGGGAATAGCCTGGCAAGCGCAGTTAACGCCACGGGCCAAGTCGCGGGCACCAGCAATAACGTTCCCTTCGTTTGGCAGAACGGCCAAATGAATGGTTTTGGCGGCCAGTTTATTCAGGGCGCGAACGACATCAATAACGCGGGACAGGTCGTCGGCGCGGTTTTTTCGAATGGATACCAGCCCTACGTCTGGCAAAATGGCACTTCCACGAGTTTGCCCGCCATTCCGGGAGGCAGTGGCGGCGGAGCGAACGCCATCAACAACTCAGGAAATGTTGCTGGCTACAACTTTGTAGGATCTGACTATCACGCTGTTCTCTGGCAGAACGGCGACAAGAGAGACCTTGGCACACTTGGCGGGCCGCGCAGCATGGCTGATGCCGTAAATGATGCCGGGCAGATTGTCGGCCGGGCCACAACGGCTAGCGGCAATTCTCATGCGTTCCTTTGGCAAAACGGGCACATGAGTGACCTGGGAGTTCTTCCTGGTGGAACTACCAGCGAGGCGTTTGGAGTTAGCGACTCCGGCAAGGCCGTAGGCGTCGCTACCACCTCAGCGGGGGCCAATCACGCTGTCCTCTGGCAGAATGGCGCCGTCGCGCCGATTGACTTGAACAGCCTATTGCCAGCCAATTCCGATTGGATCCTTCAGGAAGCACGTTCAATCAACAATCTTGGCCAAGTGGTAGGCACCGGACTTCATAACGGCCAAAGTCACGCCTTCGAACTCACCATGCCAACGACGAGCGGCATTTTGGCTCACTCCGTTACATGGTCCACAACAGCCAACGGAATTGAAGCGACTTTTGTGCCCAATGGCGGGCTCACACTAGCAGCCGCGGCCCATTTGCTCGGATACGATCACTTTAATTGGGTGCAAATTGTCGAACACTTGTCACCGAGAGATTTGGCCCTTGATGCCTTTCGGGACATGAACGGTGCAACTCCGGGTCTTCCTTTTAACGATCCCATTCCCGGTGGCTATCGCTACCAAGGGGCTAGCCCTGGTCACCCTGCCGCGGATTCATTGCCATTTTATTGGGATGAAGCCTTCAGTACCAGTTGGCACAGGACGCCAGATGCTCTTGCTCCAGGCGCGACACAAGTGACGCTCTTTACCAACGATTTCGACCACTCGAATACCGTACAAGAATCGCAACTAACCATACCGCCCCACGGTCTGGGTTTTATCGATTACCCAGGAACACCATCAGGCGACCGAATAGACTTTCTGACAATGCTAGTCGGAGTACGGAGCGATTACTCGTGGGATGCGTTAAATCTCCCAGGCACTGTGATTAGATGGCAGTCAATACATGGGACGGGCGCCTTTTTGCAAAATGCAATTCCTGGTGGGTCGTCAGACATTACCATTAACGACTTTGTCGATCCCGACGGCCTCACCCAGAGCGAGCTAACAATGATTGCCAGTGGCGGTGGCGGTGTCCTCGTTCCTGAACCGCCAACGATCCTATTGACAATCCCGGGTGCGATTTTAATGTTGCACTTTGCAATTCGACGCCGCGTGCAAAACGATCGTACAGCGCCGCGCATCGCGTGCGTACCCTTGCTATTGCTTCGACGATAAGTATCATGCTGCCATGAACAACAAAAACTGTCCGCAGTCAACATTGCCCATTTTCCTGTATGCGCGCAATGGGAGGACCTGCATGCTAGTTGTTATTCTTAGTCTCTTGTGTGTGGTGCTCTTAGCGGTTGCCGCGGAACGGCAGATCAGTTTTCGATCATCGAATGGCGAAAGATACTCTACGCAATTGGAGTGTGAGCGCTACACCGGCCGACGGTGCATATTCTTCTCGCCATGCTACAAGGGCATTAACGAGGTTGGAATAAACGCACCCTGCATATGGTATTGGTATCCACAGCCATACTTGTGGTAAAGGCGGACCCGACGCTTATGCTTCCGCGGAAGTCGATCGATCGACTTATTTTTTTAGTCGGCTGACCTTTCAAGGAAATGTCTATGAAGTGTTTCTGTTCGCTGGCCACATTCGGATTTGCCGCGGCGCTGCCCACGCTTTGCTCGGCGGCAAGTTACAACATCACCGACCTTGGCACTTTGGGCGGAATCTTTAGCTACGCGTATGGCATTAATCAGAGCGGCCAAGCGACGGGCGACTCCAACACGATCGGTAATGCTGCGAGTCACGCATTTCTATACGATGGCACGATGCACGACCTGGGCACGCTCGGCGGAACGGATAGTTTTGGGATTACCGTCAATGCGAGCGGCCATGTGACGGGCTACTCCAACACGACCGGAAACGCCACCTACCACGCATTTCTGTATGACGGCACGATGCACGACCTAGGCACGCTCGGCGGAACATTTAGTCAAGGGGCTGGCATCAATGCGAGCGGTCATGTAACGGGCGACGCCGACACAACGGGTGATACGGCGAGGCACGCATTTCTGTATGACGGCACGATGCACGACCTGGGCACGCTCGGCGGAACAAATAGCCAAGGAAGCGACGTCAATGCCAGCGGCAAAGTCACGGGTTACTCCTTCACGACCGGTGATGCCGAGGCTCACGCATTTCTTTACGACGGCACGATGCATGATCTGGGCACGCTGGGTGGAACAAGTAGCATTGGGATCAGAATTAACGCGAGCGGTCAGGTGGCAGGGTATGGAACCCCGGCCGGAGGAGGCTCCTACCACGCATTTCTGTATGACGGCACGATGCACGACCTAGGCACGTTGAGCGGAGGGTATAGCGTTGCGATCGGAATCAACGCTAGCGGACAGGTGACTGGCTCGGCCACCGTCGCTGGAGATGCCACTGCCCATGCATTCATCTATGACACTGCCCATGGAATGATTGACTTAAACTCGCTGATCAGTCCGTCGTCTGCATGGGTTCTCGAACAGGCGTCGGCCATCAATGATTTGGGGCAGATCGCCGGCTATGGGACGATCGGCGGCCAAACCCACGCATTTCTGCTCACCCCCGTCCCCGAGCCATCGTCATTGGTGCTGGCTGCTTTGGGCCTCGTGGGAGGGTCGATATGCTTGAGGCCCCGCACCGCCGTATTCCGACGGCCAGGTTCCAATTCGCAGCTTACAAATGTACTTTCGTCGCCGGTGAAATTTCTCGGCGATCGCTGCTAGTGCTATGGTCCCTGTGTGCTTCTCCGACTCCGCACGCCGGCAACCAATGATCGCGGCCCACTCTATGCAGAGCAAGCTTTCTCAGCACTGCACCAGGCGAACCCTCAGCGGCTTCCGCTCCGCCTGATCTTTGGTATGCACGGCGGCAATGTAGGCCTCTTCATCGCCGGTCCTACCGCTCTGCAATCGCTCATCGAAAGTCAGTTCTACGCCAACTATCCCGACTGCACGCTCGACCGCTTGCCGGCGGATGCACTCAACTCGACCAACGACGACGAGATTTTGCACATGGATTTGCAGCTCGTGCCCGATCTATTTCCGTTTCGTCGCTACGCTCAATTTGAAGATGCTTTGAACCGCGTGACCGCCGATCCCTTGATGGGGATTTTAACCATGCTCGCTCAGCTCGCTCGCGATGGTTTCGACGGCCGCATCGAGCTTGTGGTGTGTCCGGCCGGACGCAAGAGGCCGGCACAAGCTCGCCGTTGCTTGCACCGGCTCAACCATCCATTCTTCCGGTCGAAGCCGCGGCTCTCGCACTTTTACGCTAGAGCGGCGATGTCATCGAAAGTGTCGCGACGTCTGCTGGCCCGAATTCTGTCGCTCCCGGCTCGGCACGCGGCCGAACGAACAGAACGCTCCATGCTCAACACCTCGGCATCCAGGCTCCACGACCGAGAAGAAGACACGCAGGCCGCGAGTGACAAGCTTGGCCGGCTGCTTTTCGAGGGCCAGCTCCGCGTCTCCGTCTCGGCCGCCGCCGCACGTCGGCAAGAAATAAAGCAGCAGCTGCAGCAGCTTGCCGGCAGCCTCGGGCATTTCAACTCGCCCCGGACCGCAGCGTTTCAATTTCTACCCCCGCACAAATCGCGGCAACTCGGCCCTAGGTTTCTGCTATCGACCGAGGAAGTCGCGTCAATCTTCCACGCTCCCAATCAAACCGTCCAAACGCCGACGCTGGCACACGTGGAGAGCCGCGAGTTTGCACCGCCGGCCGAGCTGGCCGGCCAAACCGATCGAGCCGAGCTCGTGCGTATTGGCCGAAGTCAATTCCGCTCGCAGCAGGATTTTGTCGGCCTGGCGGTCGATGATCGCCGGCGGCACCTGGCGATCCTCGGGAAGACCGGCACCGGAAAAACGACCTTACTGCAAAACTTATTGATTGCCGACATTCGAGCCGGCCGCGGTGTCGCGTGCATCGATCCGCACGGCGACCTGGCCGATTCGCTTTTGGAGTTGATTCCCAAAAGCCGCACGAACGAGTGCATCGTGTTCGACGTCGGCGACGGCGAGTATCCCCTATCCTTCAATTTATTGGCGTGCAGTGATCCGGCTCAGCGGCCGCTTGTCGCGTCAGGAATTGTGTCGGCCTTCAAGAAAATCTACGGCAACATGTGGGGCCCGCGGCTGGAGCATATTCTTCGCAACGCGTTGCTCGCACTCCTTGAAATCCCCGGCTCATCGCTCGTGCAGATTCTTCCGCTGCTCGGCGATGACCGCTACCGACAAGGCATTGCCGTGCGGCTCCAAGATCCTGCGGTGCGAAGATTCTGGGAACGTGAATTTGCCGACATGCCCGCACGTCTCCGGGGGGAGGCAATTTCGCCGGTGCTCAATAAGGTGGGGCATTTTCTGTCGAGTCCCCTACTTCGAAACATCCTCGGCCAGCCCCGGAGCACGCTCGACCTCCGCGAGATCATGGACGACGGCAGGATCCTGATCGTGAATCTCTCCAAAGGAAAAATTGGCGACGACGCGAGCGGCCTTCTTGGTGCCTTGCTCGTGACCGCCCTGCAGCTCGCGGCGATGAGCCGGGCTGACGTGCCTGAGCAGCAACGCCGCGATTTTTTCGCGTACATCGATGAGTTTAGCAATTTCACCACTGATGCCTTCGCCTCGACGTTTTCGGAAGCCAGAAAGTATCGCCTGTCTTTGACCGTGGCCACGCAGTTTCTCGACCAGCTCGACGAGCTCACCCTGGCCAGCATGTTCGGGAACGTTGGAACAAAGATCGCTTTTCAAAGCTCCCAACGCGACGCCGAAATTCTTGCGGCAGAGCTGGGCGGCAATCTGTTGCCGGCCGACTTGCTCACACTTCCAAAGTATCAGGCCTATGTACGTTTGCTCGTCGACGGCGTGCCAACTCCGCCTTTTTCGATGCGAACATTGCCACCGCCGACCAAGACCGCGGCCGACCAGTCGGCCGACGTCACGCGACGTACGTCCCGCCACCGCTACACCCGGGCTGTGGGATCGGTAGAACGCGAGCTGGCTGCCGCCTTCGCCTAGTCCCGCGGGGCTGTTCTGTGCTAAAATAGGGGTATGACCCCGAAGCTCACCAGCGAACAGCGACAAGCCATCGACGAGCAGCAGCCCGGCCAGCCCGTGTACGTCGTCGACGCCAACACGCAAGAAAAGTGGGTGCTTGTCCCCAACGGGACGTACGAGAAAATCCGGGCCCTTATCGGTGACGATACGTTCGACATTCGCGAAACGTATCCTATGCAGGAACAAGTCGCCGGGGCCGCCGGCTGGGATGATCCAGCCATGGATGACTACAACGACTACGACGCTCACCGTAAAACGCAATGACGGTGCATCGCGGCGACGTCGTTCTCATGAACTATCCGTTCAGCTCTGGCCGCGGAGGTAAAGTGCGGCCCGCAGTGGTCGTGCAAACCGACACAAATAATTCGCGTCTCACCAATACGATCGTCGCGATGATTACCCGCACGACGCAGCGAGCCAGGCACGAGCCGACGCAGTATTTGCTCGACCCGTCGACGCCCGAAGGTAACGCCGCCGGCATTCTTCATCCGTCGGCGATTACTTGCGAGAACCTTTTCACGGTTGAGCAGCAGGTGATTTTCCGCAAGATCGGCAGCCTGCCGGCCGCGGCCATGCAGCAGGTCAACAACTGCTTAAAGGCCGCTCTGCAGCTCCAATAGGGGCTGGATTCTGTTCTCAGAATAGCTTTCGGACATTTCTTGCGTTGAGCGACCTGCCGACACTTGCGACGAGGTGCAATCGAGCACGATCGGCGAGATCACTGAAGATCGAAACCTTCACACTTTGAGATCGACGATCTCAATACTCTCCCGTTTCGCCGATATTACCCTTATCGTTTCCTCAATTTGTTCCTTGGTAGGATCGGAATCCGTCAGGGGCTGATACTCGGGATCGCGATACATCATCGGCTCGTCGCCAAAAAACCAGGCAATGAGGCCAATACGAAACGGCTTTAGCAGCAGGTGCTCACTGACATTGACTGTCTGCTTCGCAATCATCGCCGAAAGCCCGGAGAGTTTTTGGTGGTCCCATTTTACGTAACGAGTGAATGCCGACGGAGGAATCGTGCCTTTGTAGCAACAGTTGCCCATCATCTCGACGCTTTCCGTCCATTTCTGTTGCCATCGCCATAGCTTTTGCCTGATCGTCTCATGTGAAATCTTCTGCTTCGCTGCTTTGCATAATGCCGAAATATAATCCTCATCGGGATACAGGAAACACTTATCGAGCTGTTCGAGGTCGATTTCAACGATTAGCGGATTGCCTCCAGACATCGTTGCGAAATATGGTGCAAACGTTGTTGTCAGATAGACCATATCCGGCCGTGATGGGAATTCCTTCCAGTTGCCTTTCTTCTGCCCTCGTGGCTGCAATCCATGTTTTAGGATGGAGTCGAGGTGATCGCTTGACGTGCCGTGATAGAGCTTCATGTGGTCCGACACCGTACGCGGTATTTCTAGTTCAAGCCGCCTTGAACCTCGGCCCCGCATTTTATTCAATTTCCGGACATTGGGCACGACGCCGCAGACGTGCCCAAACTAGAAACCGCCGAGCGGCACCAGCACTGCGATCGTTGTGCGTGACGGATCGCCGTCACACTCTGCCCCATCTCTGGCCTCGGCTTTTTTAAGCCTTGCAGTTGCCACCGATTGACGGTTGGGGCCAATCTGCATAGATTAAGAGTGCCGTAAATGCGGCTCTTCGCTGGGTCGAACGTGACCCTGCGAATTCGTAGTTATATGACGAATTCTGCTCTGGCGACCCGAGAACGGTTCTCGTGTTCTCCTGGGCTCCCGTAAGCCTGCTTTTTGCAGGGAACGGAGATGCTATGTCTGCACATCGGTTTCGTGGTTTTTACGAAGACGATTTTCATCACGTCGGGATACTTTCAATGACCATCGAGGATAAAAACAAAGAGTTAAACGAAGTCGTTTCTGATCGACTAAAAAAACTTCAGGTTGTGATCGAACAGTACGAAGCCTCTCTCAAGAAACTGCTCATTCCCCGCGACGTCTGGTACACGTATCGGACCGAAGACCACGTGGATGACCAGGGTCAATACAACGGCTATTCCACCGATTACATGATCGGCATGACAAAGATCGCCGGAAACTGGCGTCTCTGTCACGGCATCAGCGACCATTGCGGACCCGGGCATTTCGATTCCAAACCGCTCGTGGATACGCCAATCCCTTTGCGGATTGAATCCATCAAACATCTTGAGGCTCTGCGTCACGAGATTGTCGAGTCAAAGAAGGGATTGATTCCCGAGATCGAAGATGCGATTCAGGGGGTCAAGACTGCTCTCGAAAACCCCAATTCGTGGAGCGAAGTAACCAGAAAGAAGGGCCAATTCGCAAAACCGAAGTGGACTGAAATGATGAGTGCTGACGTCATCCATGCCGTGATTAACGACGATTCAGACATCATCACGATCTGGAGCAATTCCAATAGGCCGATCGAATGTGCGGTCGGTGAACCGCATGATGAGCCAAAACGCGTGGCCGTCCGTGTTCAGGATTTGGACGGACTTTTTGCTCTCCAACTGTATGTCCGACAATCGCGAGGCGTTGAAGGGATGTTGACGCGGCAAGAACGGCTGCACGAACTTGTCCAGTTGGCGAAATCCAATCCCGAACAATTCCGCAGAATTGCCAGGAAGAGGAAGGGCTTCATGACCAACGAACCGTTCTCGGACATATTGATTGCCCGGCTCGCGAACGACATTTCCCACGAAGAGGTTGCCTGGGAAGGTGCTTGATTGTTCATTTCCGAATCATCGTCCAGCCATCAAAGAATCTTGACCGGCGGGCTCACCTGGCAATCGCCGTCGGCAAGCCTTCACGAGTCGTACGGTCCTGGGCCACTCGGGCGTTAAAGGAGAATCGCAAGAATGACCCAACAACTATTGAACCTTCGAGTTCGTCCGGCTCGTGTCGCCTTGCTCATCAATCGAGAAGCGAAACACGAAGACTTGCTGCTTGCCTTCGAATTCTTCAGCAAACTCTGGGGCGGGCGATTTGCAAATCTCCTTCCGGTTGATCCCGACAAATCTGATGATCTGACCGCGTTTCGCTTGAACGCATCACGCCCGGAATTCATCTATGGCATCGGCCTTAACGACGACGTATGGGCGGAGGCAACTCGGCAGATATGCCAGCCCAGAGGATATGGTCAACTAAGACCCGAGTTCCTCAAGGAGATCAAACAGTCGCACGCGAAAGACCACATCCCCATCGACCCGGCGTTGATTCATTTGTTCGACTCTAAGGCGAACACTCTTCGGCGGAAGCAACATTTACGATTGGTTCGCTCGGACGGATCGTCAGTTTGGACTGCCTATTGCGGAGCGATGTTTGGAACGCATCACGCGAATTTAAGACCTCAAATCTACGATGAAGAAGTTGTCTTCACCGCCAATTCAACGGTGGGGTTCGTCGAATTGGCAATCGAATTCGTCGAGAAGTGGCAGCAGTCCTGGCTTGATGTGACCGGCCATGAATTAAACCCGCATTTCCAGTGGTCGCATCTTTCCCCGACGATTGTTCTCGTGGACTCGCTGGTGTCGGACCTCTCGCTGTTTTGGAATCTGCGAACTCCCACTGACACGACGTATCCAGCTTGGATCATTCCAATCCCTGTCGAGGGATCAACCGACCCAGACGTTCTTGAAAAGCTCAAGAAGTGGCTTCTTGCATTCCTGTCGTATGGCGATGAGCCAAACTACTGCATGGTCACGTCTCAATCCGTTGCAGAAGAGAAGTGCATCACATTTGCCGCTGCCTTCCAGCAAGCCCTCTCTGGTACGCCGATCGAAGCAGTGGACTATGAGCCGCCCGCGAATCGGATTTCGGTGGTAATTCCAGTTGAGTACGAAACTATCTGGCCAGTAAGTATCGTCGGGAGAAAGCTCTCATTTCAGCCACCGAGGCCGAAGGCGTTGAGCCTTAGTTCGTCCGCAGCGTGGATCGTCGACTTGGCGAAGGACGTTAAGACGGGCCGGGCAGTTGAGGACGTGCAATTGCCCTCCGGGTCTGTGGTTTCTGAGCTGCTGAATGGACCATGTCCACCGAGTTTTGGAGATTCCACGATTCGTCGTACAGCCGACGGGAGCGACTGCATCAATATCAGATGCTCGGGAAACAACGACGTGATCAACATCTACCTGCCCACAGCCGAGGAGGTTCTAGGCGAGATTCTTCGGGAGCATGGCCTGGAGCTGGTTTTCGACGAGAAACGGAGCAGTTATGAGCCAGTCATCAATCGGTTCGGCGGACTTCACCCGGCGGCGTCAGCATTTTCCGGCCAATCAGGTATGGTGCTTAAGGCTATCAAGGATACGCCAACAACTCTGTCGGAATTGAAAGGAGCGTGCAAGCTTGGAACTGGCAAGCTTGCTGGACAGAGCTACATGGATGGGATCGAACAAATGCTCAAACATGAAACGGAGCGAATGCAACGGATTGCACGTGCCCGGTTCGCTCGGCACGTAAGACGTCGTGCTCCTGATGACTTCAAGGTCACGACCGTTCTTGAGCATTGGGTTGCCCAATCGGTTGTGACACGGCAATGGAAAATTGGGCCGTGCGGACATTGCCACCAACAGTATTTTGTCTCCCATCTGAATATTCAAAAGCGTATTGTGTGCGTACACTGCGGGCACCAAATCAGCTTGCCGACTGAGGTGTCGATTGGCTACTCGTTGCATCCAGCGGTTCGGCACGCCATCACCGATGGAATAATCCCCGTCGCACTAACGGGCCGATTTCTCCGAAATCTGACAGACCAAGGTTTCTTCTGGCTGCCTGGAGCCAAATATAAAGTCGGCAGTGAACGTGGGGATATTGACGTGCTCGCGTGTTGTGATGGAATTCTTGTCTTCTGCGAATGTAAATGTCTCGAACATACCGAAAAGCCCGAAGTGTGGGATCAAATTGTTGCTCAATTCCTTGAAACTGCGAAAGTGGCACAGCAATGCAACGGGAGTCTTGCAGTGCTCGCAGCCTTGGTCGATGCATATCCTGATTCTGTAAAGACAAGCATCGACAACGAATTGGCGGGAAAGATTCCGTATCTTCTACTGAATCGAGCCGACCTTGAGGCAGGTCACAGGACCAAACAACAAGATACGGCCACTCGCTGGATGAGACTACATGACGTGCTCCCGGCTACATTCCCCGAGCGTCGCAGACCCAAGGCAGACAAGCCAAGAACGATCAAAATGGAGTGGGGCGGCCTTTTCACTCGGGGATGACAAGCGTCACGACGGGTGCCGCAAGGCCTTGGCAACCGAGCGGCACAGTGCATATGAGGTTGGCGAATCACGTTGCTCGTTCCTATGAGAAAGGGTTGCTCGATGAGGTTTCTCCGACGATCGCAGATGGTCACAATTATCAATCGCCTGCCCGTGTTGTTCGACGCCCATGATGCGGAAAAGCGAGCACTTCGAGACTTTCCTTTGGAGTTTGGGGCAGAGCTACGGGCCCACTTTTGGATGTATCGCGATCCCGTGCATCAGTTCAGCTGCAACTTTGGAAGGGAGCTTTCCAGATTCAGCGGCCAGATTGTCAAAACACGCAAGATAGTGTCCGACAATCTCGGCGGCCGCTCTTCCAGAAATCAGCAGTGGCAAAGAGTCGTCCCGACAATTCGCTGAAAAGATGACGTTAGGCACATGCTGCCCAAAGTTGCGAAGGGTTAAGACTGCCTTTACTCCTCCAGGCTTGGGCCAGTGACTGAGAATTGTTGCCAACAATGGGCCACTGTAGAAGAGCCCCCAATTATTTCTGACTGAGGGCACTGCCCATCGGTGGCCTTCCGGGTTTGCCCCGTTGTAATTGGGTTTACAGGTTGCTAGGTTTTGCTGGGGCCCCGAAAGACACTCCTAGTAGGAGATAACGCAATGTGCCGATCCATAGGATTGCTCGTGTGTTTGGTTGCATCACAAGCAGCCTTCGGGATTGACATCGTCTACCGACCGATCCCTCCCGTGCTTCCGCAAACCCCGGACAAGGTCGAGAATGCGGCTTCATTGAAAGAAACAATCGCGGCTTACGACGAATTGATGAAAGCCTGGCATCGGTCTGTTCTCGCACGTACTTGCGGAGAGATCGTTAGTGTCGAGGATTGCGATTGCGTAGCACCATTGGTGATCTTGAATCAGGCGTCAAAAACGATCTTGATTTCGAATATCACTTGGTGGGACAAGGACATGAAACGCCATGCAATGGGTGCCAAACGTTGGACTGTAAAGCAAGGTAGTCGCATGAGGCCTATTGAAGACGACAAGGAGTTTGATGCACGGTTTGTAAGTTTCACAGCGGAGTGCCCCAATTCAAATATCTCTTGGTGGTGGTGCCAATCGGCTGAACCGACCGATGACGGAACCCAACTGCTTGTAATTATTCGTGAGGGCGACACTGAAGGTCATAAGTTAAGCGTTTCACGCGACATCCTCGATGAGCACGAAGATTTCTTGCACAGAGTGAATCAATTGAAGTCGGTATCAACAAAAACCCGGCAGTGGCTAATGAATGCGATGGGGTCGGAAAACAAGCGTCGCCAGGCGAGTGCATTCTTTCCAGCACAGTGGGATCCGAAGCTTGGAATTCACGTGACTTGAAGTCGC